>Ga0194060_10003175_pt1 | contig 11657 bp, 8 predicted proteins | sample SepL225m_MetaG_FD_163427 | JGI IMG/M metagenome (GOLD analysis project Ga0194060, IMG submission 163427) | Anoxic zone freshwater microbial communities from boreal shield lake in IISD Experimental Lakes Area, Ontario, Canada - Sep2016-L222-5m | ecosystem: Environmental > Aquatic > Freshwater >... | reverse complement strand
ATCCAGTCCAATTCGGCTCCGGCCCATTATTACCTCGCCATGAATCTCGGGCAACTGGCCCGGACGAAGCTGCTGGGCGCGCTCAAGCTCGTGGACCAGATGGAGCGAGAATTCGGCCTGGCGCTGGGTCTGGATGAGCATATCCACTGGGCCGGGCCCGATCGCAACCTCGGGCAGCTTTATCGCGACGCTCCCGTCTTTGGCAGCGTTGGCAGCCGCACCCGGGCCCGGGAGCACTTGCAGCGCGCCGTAGAACTGTCGCCCCAGTATCCCGAAAACTGGCTGGCCCTTATCGAGGCCTATTTCAACTGGGGCGAACGCACGGGCGCATACCGCGAGCTTCAAACACTCGAAGGCATCTTGCCTGCCGCCCGCACCAACTTCGTTGGAGCGGCCTGGGCCGGCAGTTGGGCCGGCTGGGAGCCGCGGTTCAAGAAGCTCAAGAAGAAGCTCGAGGAGCCCATGAAACCGCTGGGCGCCCCGCGTGAGAACCCATAGCCAGATCAGCTCAAGCCGGGACCGCCACAACCCAATTCGCCGCGCCGAATCTGGCCTTGAACTTCTCCGCCAATGCCGAAGCCGCATCGAGCCCCTGGACCACGGCAAAAGTGGTCGAGCCGCTGCCGGACATGAGGGTCGCCGCCGCGCCATTGTTCCGAAGGAATTCCTGGAACAAAGCCAGGAGCGGATACTTTTCCAAAGCCGGCGCCTCGAGTGAATTGTAGAACTCAGCCCCCGCCGCTCTCAAGTCGGCGGCTTGCAGCAGGGTGATGAGTTTCTGCGCCCGCCCCGGCTGGCCGTTCAGCACGGCCGGGAACCGCGCCAGTCGCTGGTAAGCCCAGGCGGTGGCAATACCGAATCCGGGATGAATCAGGAGGAATGCCGCCCCGCTCAAGGCCGGGAAAGCGCCCAAGGGCTGAATCTGCTCGCCTCGGCCGGTCGCTAGCGCAGGCTGGTCTTGCAGGAAGAATGGGACGTCGGAGCCGAGGGCCGCGGCGATAAGCTGCAATTGTTCGGGCAATAGCGGCTCGCCAAAGAGTTCATTTAGTCCGAGAAGCGTAGTCGCCGCGTTGCCGCTGCCGCCCCCTAAGCCCGCCGCTAGCGGAATATTCTTCTGAAGTTCCAGCCGGACGCCGTCCCGGATTTTCGCCGCCTCCAGAAACATCGCTGCGGCACGATATACCAGGTTGCGCGCGTCGGTCGGCAGGCCTGGCGCATTGCAGCTCAGTTGAATGCCCTCAGCCGTCCGCGCGAAGCTTAGCCGGTCGCACAGGCGGATCGGATAAAGCACTGTTTCCAGTTCGTGAAAGCCATCCGCACGCTTGCCGAGGATATTCAGCAGCAGGTTGACCTTGCAGGGCGATTGTTTTTCCAGCGACACGCCGATTGATTTGCCACAGCCGGGCGCCAAACGACACAAAAAAAGGCGCCAACACGGAAATGTTGGCGCCGCTTCGACCGGTTTCCGGAAGGAACGTTAATGAGTGTTGAAAACCTTGAACCGGCTCCCCGGGATGTAGGGCGCCAGGTCACCGCCGCTGAAGCCCATGTTGGTGTCCGTCGCAAACAGGCTGTCGTCAATAAGGTCAGGCCGGTAAGCGTCCGGGTATGCAGGGTTGGGCGAGAGGTAGTCGGTGAAGACCGGATCGTAGGGGGGGAACGGAGCGGTCACGACCTCATAAATCCCCACGCCAGTCCGCGCGAAACTCTTGCTCAGCCCGCGTATGAAACCCGTGGCGTAATGCCCGCCGGGCTGCTCGAACAACCCGGTCTGCTCAACCTCACGTCGCATTTCTCCGAGGCGCGCAAACTCAGTCATGTTGCTAAAGCCACGCCCAAGCTTCGTCTCCGTGTTGGCACAACCAGAGCCGAGGGCCCCGACGATCACTAAGGCGGCGAGGAAGGGAAGTATGTTACGCATAAAATTGTCGTTACTCAGATTCAGCTTAGCCAAAACGCAGAGCTTGTAAAGGGCGATTTGAAAAAAGTGAGGGGGCAACTCCAACCACCCGCTAGGCCCGCGGTCCGCTGTGGAAAGGTTGGAACATACTAAACCGCCCCCCGCCGGGCATCACGTTTCACGTTTCACGCATCACGCCCCGTGTCGCCTGCCGCGGCGGCGGCGGCCTCACGCTTCTTGTCCTGCCGTTCCCAATACCAGGCGATCCAAATGCTGACTTCGTAAAGTGCCTGCAGCGGCAGGAACATGATGAGCTGGGTGATGACTTCGGGCGTTGTCAGAACCGCACCCAGCACGAGATTGACGACGATCATGTATTTGCGGGCCTTGGAGAGGATGCCGTAATTCAGAACGCCGATTTTCACCAGGGTCAGAATGACCACTGGCATTTCGAACCCCAGCCCCATGCCGAGCATGAATTTGCAAACGAAGCTGATGTAGTCATCGGCCTTCCATTGAAAGGCGGAGAAGCCGAGCCATTGCGAGTATTTCTGCGACGCGGCCAGAGCCACCGGCATCAGCGCGAAGTAGCAGAAGGCCACGCCGACCAGGAACAGCGTCAGGCCGAAGCCAAGGCCGCGATAGGCGTAGTGCCGCTCTTTCATTTTCAACGCCGGGAAGACAAAGAAGGCGACGAAGTAAAAGATAAAAGGCGAGGCCAGGACGATGCCGGCGTAAAGGGCAACCTGGAAGGCGACAAAGAAGCCGCTGGCGGGGCTTAGGTTAATCAGGTCAATGTTCGCTCGCTGCGCCTGTTCCGCGAGCTTGGTATTGTTGTCCACCCGCCACCCAAGCACTTGGTTGGTGCCCAGCGTGGTGGGCTCGACCCTGACAGCGACAAACCGGTTGCTACCCAGGTCGAGCGACCCTTCCAGTTCGGGGGTGAGCGGGAACACGCCCAGCCGGTTCGTGCCGAACAGGACGGTGACCACGTGGTTGTGGCCGGGATAGGAAACCTTCGTTTGTTCGAGTGGATATTTGAGGATGCGGACGACGTAATCGCCGCCGATGAGGCAAATGAGAATGGCCACGCCCAGCGCGACCACGCTCTTGATCAGAACCCAGCGAAGATCTTCGAGGTGCTCAAGAAACGACTTTACTGGCCCACCCTCGTCATCCTCCGACTGTTCGTCAAGGTGTTCCGCTACGGGTTCATCAGCCATGGCAGGGAACCGTGAAGCGAATCAGGCCTTAGTGCCGGGAGTCGATTGTGGGACAGTCTGCTGTGCCTCGACTTGGGTGGTGGGCTGGGTGCTGCTGGACGGCAACGACTTAGGAGTGGGCGGCGGTTCCTCCATCGCCGTGTGAATCTCATCCGTCACGTCGCGCGTTGCTTTCTTAAATTCCTTAATGCCCGTCCCCAGCCCTTTGGCCAGCTCTGGCAGCTTCTTGGCTCCGAACAATATGAGAACTACCGCCAATATCAGGACGATTTCCCAACCGCCGAGCATTGCTGCAAACATTACATTCATAGATTGATAAACAATACCTGAACAACTTAGGCTCCGGCGCCCCAAGAGTAAAGCCCCAAAAAAACCGGCTCGCCGAGGAATTACGCCCGGAGCTGATTTTCAGTGAGGGTGGCCGGGACGTGCTGGAAATGCTCGGCCAGTTCACAATCATACCGCACCTGCTCTTTCTTGGTCGGCTTGCGGTAATCTTTTGGCTCGACGAGGTCTTGGAATTGGGTGATACAGGGATAATCAATATGCATAGGTTGGGAAGGGTGCCCTTGTGTGAGGGCCACTTTCCGGCCAAACTCAACTGAGGCCGCCCACATGCCACCAACGCTTTCCTCTACCTGCCGCGCAGCGGCTCAGTTTAACCATGATTAGCCTATCCCACGCTTTAATCCCGGGCTGCCGATGGATCAGCCTGCCGGTGTTTCTCGCAGGGCTCTTTACCGGTTGTGAGTCGCCGCAGTTGCCGCAGCTCGCCGGTCAGGTTCCCATCCGCGAGGCCGTCGGCCACGCTGGGACAAACCGTTACTATACTCCCGTCAACCAGGTCCTCACGCCGGCTGGCTTGCAGGTCGAGCTGCCGGGCATGCGACCGCAGGCGCTCGCGCTGAGCCCCGACGGGCGTTTGCTGGTCACTGCGGGCAAGACGCACGACTTGGTCGTCATGGACCCTAAGTCCGGGAAGGTGCTTCAGCGTGTGCTGCTGCCATCAGAGAAGAACCAGGACCCCACGCCCAGCCCCGTCTCCACCCATATACTCCAGCCTGATAAGGATGCCGAGCTTAGTTTCACCGGGCTGGTCTTCTCTCCGGATGGGTCGCGCATCTACCTGGCCAATGTGGAGGGCAGCATCAAAGTCTTCGGCGTCGATAAGAGCGGCCAGGTGGCTGGCCTGTTCACGATACCGCTGCCGCCGGCCAACGCCCCGCGTCGCAAGAAGGAAATCCCCGCGGGACTCGGGTTGTCCCGGGATGGCAAACGCCTGTACGTCGTTTTCAATCTCTCGAATCGCCTCGCCGAACTGGACACCTCCACCGGGAAGGTCTTGCGTCAGTGGGATGTGGGCGTCGCCCCTTACGATGTCGTGCTGGCCGGGCACAAGGCCTATGTCAGCAATTGGGGCGGCCGGCGGCCTGACACAAACAGCGTCACCGGCCCTGCCGGGAATGGCACGCTGGTGCGCGTGGACCCGGTGCGCTTTATCGCCAGTGAAGGTTCCGTGTCGGTGATCGACCTCGGCCAGGAGGCGGCGAAATCCGAAGCCCGAAGCCCGAAGTCCGAGGTTCTGACCGGGTTGCACACCTGTGCGATGGCATTGTCGCCCAACGGCCGCTGGCTGGTGGTCGCCAATGCCGGCAGCGACACTCTCAGTGTGATTGACACGCGCAGCGAGCTAGTGAAGGCAACTATTTGCGCGCGGCAGAATCCGGCAGACCTCTTCGGCGCTCAGCCGTGCGCTTTGGCGTTCGATAAGTCGGGCAAGCGGCTTTACGTCTGCAACGGATCACAGAACGCCGTTGCGGTATTCGACTTTGACCCCGTCCAATCGCGGCTGCTCGGCCTTATCCCGGTCGGCTGGTTCCCGGGCGCCATCGTTCACGATGCGGAACGGAAGACGCTCTACGTCGCCAACATTAAAGGCTTCGCTACAAACCCGACCCTCGACCCGAAGGAACATGTCGGATTCAACACCCACCAGATTCACGGCGCGCTTTCCTTCGTGAAGCTGCCTTCGGCGCGCGACCTGGCGGCGTACACGAGCGTCGCGCTGGCCAATATGCGCTATCCGCTGCTCAAGCAAGCCGCCCTGCCGGCACGGGCAGGCCAGCCGCCGCGCCCAGTGCCGGAGCGGGTGGGCGAACCCAGCGTGTTCAAACACGTGGTCTATATCATCAAGGAGAACCGCACTTACGATCAGGTGCTGGGGGATATGAAGGAAGGTAACGGGGACCCTTCCCTGTGCATCTTCGGAGAGCGCGTCACGCCCAATCATCACAAGCTGGCCCGGCAGTTCGTGCTGCTCGACAACACCTATTGCTCCGGCATCCTCAGCGCCGACGGCCACCAATGGGCGGACACCGCCCTGGCCACCGACTACATGGAACGCTCCTTCGCCGGGTTCCCCCGCAGCTATCCGGATGGCATGGAGGACGATGACATCGACGCGCTGGCTTATTCGCCCGGGGGATTCCTCTGGGACAACGCCATTGCGCACGGCAAAACGCTGCGCGACTATGGCGAATTCGGCATCACCGAGGCGCATTGGAAAGATGCCACGAGGACGAACGCCCCCGAGTTCCTGGACCACTACCGCGAGTTTACCCGTCCTACCGGCGAGATCCAGATCTACAGCCGCCCGGCCATCGAGTCACTGCGCCCGTATCTGGCAACGAATACGGTCGGGTGGGAGATGAGCATCCCGGATGTATTCCGCGCCGCGCAGTTCATTGGCGAGCTGAAGCAGTTCGAGGAACGCGGCGGATTCCCAAATCTGAGCATCATCTGCTTGCCCAACGACCATACCAGCGGCACCAAAGAGCACTCCCCGACGCCCGCCGCCCAGGTGGCCGACAACGACCTCGCGCTCGGCCAGATCGTCGAGGCCATCAGCCGCAGCCGGTTCTGGCCGGAGACGTGCATCTTCGTGATCGAAGACGACCCGCAGGACGGGTGGGACCACGTGAGCGGCTTCCGCACGACGGCCTACGTCGCCAGCCCTTACACGCGGCGCGGCGCGACCGTCAGCACGCAGTACAACCAGACGAGCCTCCTGCGTACAATGGAGCTGATGCTCGGCCTACCGCCAATGAACCAACTGGACGCCACGGCCACCCCTATGTTCGATTGCTTCACCGATACTCCGGACCTGACGCCGTTTGTCGCACTACCCAGTAATGTCCCGCTCGATCAAATGAACCCCGCGCCCAAGAAGCTTTCGGATCCCCTCCTGCGCAAGGACGCTTACGCTTCGGCCCGTCTGCCTCTGGACCAGCCCGACCGTTGCCCTGAAGACCTGCTCAACCGCATTCTCTGGCACGCGATGAAAGGCTCGCAGGCCCCATATCCTGAATGGGCCGTGCAGACCCTGGCGGACAAAGACTGATCGCTTAGCCCTGCTCAGGCGTCTCGCCCGGACCGATCGTGGGTAGGGCGCGGTGTCCCCACCGCGCCGCGAATGTTCGCAGGTGCCCGAAACGCGCGGAATTGGTCGACCTCCGACGGCGCGGTGGGGACACCGCGCCCTACCTTCAAGACCGCAAAGAACATGGGAGACATGCCCGTGCCTCGGCGCGCGAAGCTTCTCGGAGTGCGGCAGGCAGTGCTGGCGAACCTCCGGACACGGAGGGGGCGGGCTGCCCCAAGCTTCTAAACAGGCTCAACGGCTTACTGATCGTGCGGGGGCTGCCCGCCCAGCCCAAAGCAACAACCGGTTGTGTGGCACTTCGCATACGACACTACGAGTTGCACTCCACTGATAGAACACCGGAGGGGGCGAAAGTTGTGTACTAATTTTGCGGGACGACCCCGGTAGCCAACGGAGGTTAGGCTGGGAGGAGCGGGTCTGGGCGGAACCAGTCCGAAGGCATAGGGCAAGCTCTCAGTCGCGAAACACGTACTTCTGGGCCTTGGAAACGGCTCGCCCTGTCCAGACGGAATACTTACGTGACGAGTCATCTGGCTTGGCCTCAAAGACCGCAGCCATTGTGAACGGCTCGCCCACTGCCCCAGCAGGATAAGGGAAGCCGTCCCAAATGGCAGCATTAGCAAAATAAACGTCGAGCACAAGGCTCTCTTGCGGCTCAAGCGTTACGTAGTCGGGGTAGTTCTTGCTCCAGGCCCTCAGCTTTTTCTTTACGACCCATTCCTTGCCAGATTGGTCAGTAAACTCGAAAGACAACGCGGAGTAGCCCCAGGAACACCACTCACGCCAAATCCGCTGGGGCTGGGCGGAGACATTGCGGATGAGCACATGGAAATGTGAGTCAGTTCCATGGCGCTGAATCGAGCGCTGCCCTCCCTGCTCGGGCACCGCAATGGAAACGGTGATCGCCGAATTCGTTAGGGCGGCATTAGTTGCACTGGCTCTGACGCTCGAGACGCTGAGCAGAACCGCGAGAGAAATAAGAGCTGCGTTGGCTTTCATACGATATGATTGTACTTACTCAGGCATGTGGTGAACCCATTGTGGGAACTCGTCCGTATTAGCAGGCGCGACGGCGGGAGGGAGGTTACTTCTGGTCATCCCGCCAATCAAGCATGCTGACCCATCCATGAACCATCCATTAGTGGCAATCGTAACAAAAATATTACTAGCTCCAGCGGGCATAAAGCGCAAGTAGTCCTTGAATGTGGCGTTCATGTCGACACAGGGAGCTGCTGGTGCGCTAGGGCCATCGATCAAGCTGACTCCATGCGTGGCTGCATCACCTGGATCATACCATTTCGGGCCATTGCTTCCTGGCTCGCCGTAAATCTCCGAATTTCCATCAAGCCAGAACTCACCGGCCGTACCGTAATACAAGCCTGTTCCGTAAATGAGCTGAGTGATGCCGAAATAGCCTGAATTAGTGGAGTTAAGGTTCACGTTAAAGGCCATTGCCCCTTCGAGCCAGGGGCTATTCCAAGTGAATCCGTTCGCCGTAGCTAGGAAGTTGGAAAAGCTTGGCCTGTAGATCGAAAAAGTTCCATTCGCGGCCAGACTGGCAAGCTGCCCATTGGAAAAGCGAATGTTGGTCCCGATACTGACTAGGCCAGAAGGCCCGTTCACGTACCAGCAAGATGTGGCTAAGTTCGTCAGGAGGTTGGCGTTGACCCGATAGTTCACGGAGCCTAAAGGGTAGCTACCTTCCGGCCCTGAGTATAGAGTCTGCCATGGCTCGTTGACGAACTTGTCTGGCAACTTCCAGTGGGATACGTGATCGACGAACGTCAGAGTCGGTTCAAATGCCAATTGGAAAGTGAGGTGCTGGCCCACGCAGAACACGGGCGCGGTGGTTCGCAAATCGGTTCCATTGGCAGAGATGTATGGCGTGTACTTCTGTGCCGAGGGCAGTTGGCCGGCGTAGGAGGTTCCGGGCGCTTTGGGCGTAATTATGATCTCCCTGCCGTCCGACCGCGCCACCCACCGGTGTCCGTCACTACCGAGCTTTCCCACTGCACCGAGCGCGATCTGTTGGGACGGCACGCCGACAGGCGGTGATGCGGGTGACAGGAACGGTATGAATGCGCTTGGCCAATACAGAACGTCCCAGTCACCCAGCCTGTTGGTATCCAGCACGCTCTGATAGGTCAAACTGGCGCTGAGGTTGAACAGCCCCTGTTTCTTGCGCGTCGCGCTGCCCCCAGTGTACAAGCGGACATCCCGGGCGCTGGACTCGGACCAACTCGCCTGGTAGTAGTTCGGCCAACTCCCGACAGACGTGGACTGCTCCATCCACTGCACCGAGGGGGGATCTGCCGTCCAGGTGATGCTACCTGTGGGCACGCCGTTCGAGTAGGAGCCATACCACGTCGTCGAGTCAAGGGTCGGCACAAAGCCGTTGTCCGGGGGCCATACCGCTATGAATAGGTTGCTGGAGACGTTCCCGTCCGGGTCCACCGTCCAGGATGCCTCTGTGTTGGTGCCCCCAACTCCGCGTGCCCACTGCAGTTCGAAGTGATGGCCCTCAAAGGTGTTGGTGCTGGGGGACAAGGTGTAGTCCAACTTGTACCCATACTTGTGGGTGAACACAATGGGCTCGGGCTGTTGCTTCAGCAGCGTCTCGACTGTCGCCGCGCCGCCTGACTGAGCAGCCGCCGGCAGCTCCCGGTTCTGGCTTGGCCGGGACTGCGCGTCGAGCTGGGCGGTGGCTTGGAGCACGATCGGTCCGCCCAGCGGTAGCGGCACGTTGTCCACTTGCCAAGAGCCGTTGCCGTAGTTGGTCCCGTCCACTCCGTTTACCGTGATCGTGTAATCGGGGTCGTCAATCTCTCCCCACACTGTGGCATACGCCTTTGTCATGTCATCCTGGGAGAGCTCGCAGATTACCAATTCTACGCTGCTCTGGACTACGGTGAAGTTGTTAGTGCTCACGTTGCCCGCCGCGTCTACTGCCAAAAGACTAAAGCTGTTGGTGCCGGGCGCTAGCGGGACGCCATGTACCCACACGTTACCACCACGCTCGACCAGCCCGGTGATTGTCTGTAATATGGCATCGCCGTCAGTGTATTGCAAAGCCACCGCCGCCGTGTCGTCGTCCATCCAGGCCTGAACGGTGAAACTGTCCCCGCTGACTTGTGTGCCATCCTGAGGCCAGGTCAAGGTCAGTGCGGGGGCAGTGGTATCTCCACCGGTGTCGAACACGTAAGTGAAGTTGGTTACGGCGGCGGTGCCTGCCCAATCCACTGCCTGGATGGAAATCCAGTTGGTCCCCAGTGCCAGAGGCAGATCCACGCACTGGAACCAATTGGTGACGTGATAGGAGTCCGAGAGGCTCCAGCCCTGGTCCACTACCATGCCGGTGCCGGCGTTGGTGTCGCCGTTGGCATCCACTACCGTCCAAGTGAGTGCGCTGAGCGCGCGGGTGGTGTAACCGGCTGGGTCAATCAAGGGCCGGGAGCCGCTGAGGGCTGGCAGGTTCGTGATTGCCAGCGTCAGCGGTGTTGTATCCTGGAACACGGTCAGGCTCTGCCAGCTCTGGGTGGCATTGGTGGCCAGGCCGCGCAGCCCGACCGTGATGACGTACGTGCCGTTGGTCGGCAGCGCCACGGAAAGACTCGTCGAGGTGAACGGCTGCCAAGTGGCATTGCCAGGGCTATCGTCGTTGAGCAACACAGCGAGGTACGATGGGACGCCGCTGGCGATATTCACCTGCACGGGCACTGCCGTCGTGGGGACATACTCATTGGTCACAGAAAGGGAAAAGACGATTTTGTTGGGGTCGGTACTGTTGAGGAATTCGAGCAAATTTGACACGCCGTCGCAGTCGTAGTCACCGTTGGGGTCAACGCCCGTGACGCCAAAGTAAGCCAACTGCCACCAGAGCGGCAGGGTATTGGTGGCGCACTCGTCGCAGGCTTGGGCGGCGATGAAAAGGTTGTTGGTGCGCAGGGCAATGCCCAGTGCGAAGGGCGTGGCGTCATTGGTGCCGCCTTGCAGACTGCCCTCCACCTGCCAAACGCTGTTCGTTACCGGATCAATGGCCTCCGTGGAGGTGATGAGGTAAGTGGAGCCATTAGTGGTACTATGGAGGAAGGCGTTGAAGAGGTTGGACCCCACAGAGACTGGCTCCAGCCAGAAGTCGTTGGTTCCGTATGGACCCTGTGCGCCCAACTCTTCGCCCTGCTGTTCCTGTTGGAACATCTGGTGGTTTCCGTTCGCTGCCGCCTCGATCAGCATTTGCTCCGCGAGGCTCTCACGGTCATCCCAGAACACGGCGGCCAGAGATGCGGAGTAAAAGACATTGGTCGCGAGGCCGGAGCCGTCCTCGCCTATAGCGGGGTCGGTCAGGAGGACGCCGGGAGGCAATGGTGGATTATTGGGCCAACTGGAGAACCTGTAGAGTCGGCCAGTGTTGAGGGCCAGCGCCTCGGCTGGTGAAATGGATGTGAGATCCTGAGGCAGGTCCTGGGCCTGAGCCATCGGGGCGATGGCCAGAAGGAGAAAAATGGCAAAGGTTCGAAGGGTGCTAAGGGTAATGGCTCTCATAAGTACGTTTTGTGTGCCACAAAATGGATTTTAGTAGATCTAACCACCAAGAGGGTTAGTACGGCGAAAGTCTGTGGCTGGCAAGAGAAAAGGTGAAGAATCTTCTGTTTGTGAATCGGGCACGTGGGCTGCCCTCGGCAGCCTCGGATCATGAATTGACGGGATCAACCTGCCATCTAGCGATGCAACAGGCTGCCACAGAGATTCGCGCAACCTACGAGCGGCGGCTGGAGCGGGCTCAAGTCCCAGCCGCGCAACGTCCCCACTACCATAGCCGATAGCTGATAGCCGATGGCCGTAAAGGGGTCAGTTAATGAGAGTTCATGTTTCCAAGTGGCCTGTTTGACTTCTTCTACGCTCCACACAACCCAGTAGCAAGCACCGTCATGAACATGACATTATCATTAACTGACCCCTTTACAAAACCCGAAACACTTGCCGCGTGCAGTTGGCGGTAGATGCGCAGCGGTAGCGGCGGCAAAAATACCGAGCGCCAGGAGGAAGGCGAGAAAGCCATCTCAATTCCCAAGAGCAAATCCACGAGCCATGC
>Ga0194060_10003174_pt1 | contig 11658 bp, 13 predicted proteins | sample SepL225m_MetaG_FD_163427 | JGI IMG/M metagenome (GOLD analysis project Ga0194060, IMG submission 163427) | Anoxic zone freshwater microbial communities from boreal shield lake in IISD Experimental Lakes Area, Ontario, Canada - Sep2016-L222-5m | ecosystem: Environmental > Aquatic > Freshwater >... | reverse complement strand
AAGAAGTAGTTAATGATCGTAGATGGCAGGCTGGTTTTATAAATAGAACTCTTGAAGAGACCAGCACACTGATCTACCTCTGTAAATCTAACGGCCTGAGCTTAATTAGACTGGAACAGTTCATGTCACAATTCCCAGTCTTACTTAGAAAAATACCAATTATTTACATAATGAATCAATCCGGTACTTCTCGTGAAGATCGTGCGCTAGCGAATAGATTCAAAAAAATGTGTGATGGTGAAACTTCCTTTATCTTGCCGAAAAATGAGCGGATAAATTCAAATTTAGCGGAGCCCGCCAAGCGGGAGAATGGATTTGGCAAGGCAATCGCAGAAATTGGTAGGATCGCACAGGAAGTAAATTAGAGGCTAGTAACTCTCGAGTTAGGCGGTGAGCAATCTTGTTATCAGTTGATGAAATGATTGCGTCACAAACCGCACTTACACAAGCCGATCGCGAACGATTAATGGAATTGCTCGCCGAGTGGCAATTGCTCTCAGATTTATCGTTTGCAGATTTAATTCTCTGGATTCCAAAGCGAAAAGATTATCAATCATGGCCAGATGGACATATCGCAATGTCCCATATCCGACCTACAACTGCTGCGACAGTTTTTGCACATGATGTTATTGGGGATGTAATCGCCTGGGGAAATAATCCAAGAATTGATGGCTCACTCTCTACTGGCGAGATTAATCGAGATTCTGAGGCCGAACTTGTCGGCGAGATATTGATTAAGGAAGAGACTGTTCCGGTTTATTTCGAGGGACGTGTTATCGCAGTTATCTCACGCCATCGAAATGCAGATTTAATGCGCTCACCATCACGACTAGAGCTAAATTATCGAGAGATAGCGCACAAGATTTATCAGATGGTTGCAGAAGGAACATTTCCCATTCAAAATAGTTTCTATAGATCTGAATCCGCTCCTCGAGTAGGCGATGGTCTAATTAGATTGGATGCATCTGGTCAAATTACTTATGCCAGCCCAAATGCGAGATCGGCATTTAATAGAGCAGGGTGGAGCGGTGAACTCGAGAGCCACCTACTCGGGGACGTAATTGAAAGTGTTAAACCGAACGTAAGTATTCCAACTGATGAATCTTGGCGCAGCATTATGAATGGTAAGAGGTTACGCCGCGAAGAATTTGAAAATGAGAGTGGAATCTTCGATCTATTGATAATGCCGTTAGTTGCTGGGGAAGACCACATTGGCGCAATTATTCTGCTCCACAATGTAACTGAATTAAGAAGACGCGATCGGGCGCTTGTTACAAAGGATGTAACAATTCGAGAAATCCATCACCGTGTCAAGAATAATTTGCAAACAGTTTCAGCTTTACTCAGATTGCAATCTAGGCGAGTAGAAGATGCAACCGCAAGAATTGCACTTGAAGAAGCGGTCCGCCGAGTCGCATCTATAGCAATAGTTCATGAGACGCTCTCAAATAGCTCTACCGAATCAGTTGCTTTTGATGAAGTATTTGATCGAATTGTTCACAATGCTATTGAACTAAGTACTCATAAAATTAGCGTTAAAAAAGTTGGGACATTTGGCACTTTTGATTCCCAAGTTGCAACACCTCTGGCGTTGGTAATCACAGAGCTCATCCACAACGCCTTAGAGCATGGACTTGCCAATTCTGGAGAAAATTTGCGGGTAGAAGTTTCGAGGAGCGCCAGCAATTGTGAGGTAAAGATTATTGATGATGGTGTTGGCCTACCGGTAGATTTTAATTTGGATCAGTCATCAAACCTTGGGCTTCAAATTGTAAAGACTCTTACGGAGAATGAGCTTAAGGGAAGTATTCAATTAATACGCGTAGGAAGTGAAACCCAAGCAGTTTTAAAGTTTTAAAGTTTAAATAATATTTAAGTTAAAAGAGTTAGAAGCTATTCTGATTTTCTAACAGGCGAGCACGATTACGTGCCGCACGACGCTTAAGTGCACGACGTTCATCTTCTGAAAGTCCGCCCCAAACTCCAGCATCTTGTCCGCTCTCCAGGGCCCAGGCAAGGCAAGGCTCTTTAACGATGCAGCGGTTACATACTTTTTTGGCTTCTTCTATTTGAGCAAGGGCTGGGCCAGTGTTGCCGACCGGAAAAAATAGCTCCGGATCTTCATCGCGGCAAGCAGATTGATGGCGCCAATCCATGATTCATTGCTCCTTCTAAAGAATTATTCGTAAATCGGGGGAAGTAAAAGGTATTAACTACCAGTTACAGATCCGTATTCTCCCGTGTAATGCAAGAGTAAACAAGGACATTCGCGAACAGATTATGTGATTTGTGCCCCCGACGGGAATCGAACCTGCGCTCCCGCCTCCGGAGGGCGGTGCTCTATCCACTGAGCTACGGGGGCCAATTTATTGGATAGTTTAGTTGGATATTGGATTGGGCGAACTCTACCTGCAAATATCTGAAATGATTGATCAGTGAATACAAGCAGAGCCTATTTCGCGACTGGATGCTTCTGGGGAGCCGAACGTCGATTCTGGAATCTCCAAGGCGTCATCGAAACTGGCGTTGGATACATGGGGGGAAATCGGCCAAATCCAAATTATGAACAAGTCTGCACTGGAGTTACTAACCATGCTGAAATTGTTTGTGTTGTTTTTGACCCTGAGTTAATTTCTTATCGCAGGTTACTTAAAGAATTCTGGGTAATGCATGACCCGACAACGCTCAATAAACAAGGCGGGGATATCGGTACTCAGTACCGAAGTGCGATTTTTACTACGACTGATGAGCAACAAGAAGAAGCGCTCGCAACTAGAGATATTTACCAATCACTTTTAAGCGCTGAAGGTATCGGTCAGATTGTTACTCAGATCGAAAGTGCTGAATCCCACACTTATTGGCTCGCTGAGGAGTACCACCAAAAGTACCTTGCTAAGAATCCAAATGGGTATGACTGCCATTCCAGCACTGGAGTCGAATTCAAACCATAGATTTAAGTCATAGAGAGCAGTTTTCTGCTCGCTAAATTTAGAAAATAGCGTATTTTACCGTCCATGAGTTTAGGTATTTGGGAAGCAACAATTGGAACTCTTTTATTAGTTCTGATTTTCGACTTTGCCATGGCATACCGCCAACGCAATGAGGTTACCTCTTTAAGTACCGCAGTTAAGTGGACGCTCTTTTATATCGCCCTTGCAGTAACTTTTGGGATCTCGCTGGGCCACTGGGCCACTGGACAGGCTCAAAAAGAATTTTTTGCGGGCTGGTTAACCGAATATTCTCTATCTTTTGATAATTTATTTGTATTCGTATTGATATTAGCTAGGTTAAAAGTCGCAAAAGAGAAAGAACAGTTAGTTTTACTCTTTGGTATAGCAGCCTCACTACTTATGCGCGTTGGCTTTATTGCAATCGGTTCTGTAGTAGTCAGCAAATTTTCTTGGGTCTTCTTCTTCTTCGGGGCATTTCTGCTCTACACCGCATATACCTTGATCAAGGAGAGCGAAGAGGAGGAGTGGGAAGAGGGAAAATTCATAACCTATCTTCGAAACAAAGGAGCCTCCACCTTTACCTTGGCGTTGGTTGCAATAGCAATGACCGATGTACTTTTCGCATTCGATTCTATTCCTGCAATTTTTGGCCTAACTAAAGATCCCTACATAATAGTTACCGCAAATATCTTTGCTCTTATGGGACTTCGCCAACTCTATTTCTTAATTGGCGGATTAATGACAAAACTTGTTTATCTGACCGAAGGGCTATCTGCGATCCTGGGTTTCATCGGCGTTAAATTGATAATTGAAGCGCTCCACGCTCAGCACTGGGACCACATCGGAGATTTTGAAATTCCCCATATTTCGCTACAAGTCAGCCTTGGATTTATCATTGCCACTCTTGGGTTAACCGCTATTATCAGTTTGGCTAAAACTCGAAGGAGTTAATAAATGTCCAAGCTTTCAGCGCTTCCGCTTTCGCAGTTACAAATGCGCAAGAGCGAGAAGTGGCGGGAATTTCCAGCAGATGTCCTTCCATTACCAGTGGCTGAGATGGATTTTGAAATTGCTAAACCGATTAGAGATGCCCTGGAAAATATGATTAAGGGTTCTGATACTGGCTATCTTGGGCCAATCCCTGAGCTTGGAATAAATTTAGCGAAATTCGCAAAGGGACGCTGGGGCTGGGAGATTGATCCAGAGCAAGTCTTCACAGCAACAGATGTTGGCGTCGGCATGGTCGAGATGGCACGAACTATCGTTAATCCAGGTGATTCGATAATGATTAATACCCCGGTTTATCACAATATGAATAATTGGATTACCGAGTTGAAATGCCTTTCTTATGATGCGCCTCTTATAAAAAATGGACTTCACTACACACTTGATATGACCGCCATCGAAGTTGGATACAAGAGCGGGGTCAAGATTCATTTCTTATGTAATCCACACAACCCAGTCGGGACTGTTTTCACCAAGGACGAACTTAGTACTATCGCCGATCTTGCAAAGAAATACGGCGTTACAATTTTTAGTGATGAGATTCATGCGCCGCTAACTTATGTTGCCTCTGATTTCACGCCATTTCTTGCGGCAAGTGAGGTCGCTCGCGAGGTTGGGGTCTGCATCACAGCTGCGAGTAAAAGTTGGAACCTAGCGGGCCTTAAATGCGCGACGATAATTACCGCCCACCCAAAGCAGAACGATCGGGCTAAATCGATGCCAGCAGCTGTCCATTTCCGGGCATCCCTCTTCGGTGCTGTCGCTGCGGCTACTGCATATGAATGTGTGGATTGGCTGGATGATGTAATCGAAACGCTTGATAGCAATCGAAAGTGTATTTCGAAGCTGTTAACCGAGAAGTTGCCTAGCGTTAGTTATCGAGCGCCAGATTGTTCATATTTGGCTTGGCTTGATCTAACTGAGTTAAACCTTGGAGTAAACCCAAGGGACGTGCTCTTAAACGAGGCAAAGTTAGCCTTAAGTTCAGGAATACATTTTGGGCCGACTTCTGGGCAATTCGTTCGGTTAAATTTTGGAACCAGCGAAGAAATTATTAGCGAAGCAATTTCGCGGATTGTGTCGCTGACCTAGAAGAAGGCACCAACTTAAAAGGTGGGGTAGATTTATCCCATGTTAAAAGCCCTGCGTCGCCTCTTGGCAACACTTACCTTCCTCGCAGTTATTGCTGCAGGAATAAAAGCTGCCTTTGAATGGGTAGCTCAAAGTGGCGATGATGATCATGAAGTTTTTGCTGACGACGACCGCGAAACTGTTTAATTAAATATTCATGGAATACGTTGCAGGAACTTGCAATATTGGCAAAGGTGAAATTAGACGCCGGCAATTCGTAGCGCTAATTGGCCTGGTTATGACGGCTCTTACTACTTTTGGGCTACTAACTACGGATACCGCGAAGAGTGCGCGCTTTACTGTATTTGTACCAGCTCTAATATTTTCAATAGGTTTTATTCAATCTCGGAGAAAATTCTGCTTAGCATTTGGCTTAATGGGAACTTTCAACTTTGGCTCACTCGGTAAATTATCTAGAGTTGCGACAGCCGAGGATCGCAGTAGAGATCGCAAGACAGCAATTTCGATATTATTTCAAGCGCTATCACTTGCGCTAACTATTACCTTAATTATTTACTTACTTCCGCTTTAATTTGCTAAAGCCTTGTAACCTACTAAACAAGAAGTAAAGCGCAGTTCCAATTGCGATTCCCCAAATTAGATCAATAAAGATAACTATTAATGCTGTAATTAACAGGATTGAAGAATCTAAGCGAGTTGTTCTAAGCATTTCACGTAGATTTGCAGGGCTAGCCATTCGATAGGAAGTTCCAAGTAAAACGCCGGCAAGTGCGGAGGTAGGAATTTGCGAAATAATTGGTGAAAGAACAAGTACAACCGCTAATAAGAAAATTGCATGGAAGATTGCAGATAGCCGAGAGGTAGAGCCTGCCCTTATATTCACACTAGTTCGCGCTATTGCGCCAGTAGCTGGCATGCCGCCAACTAGTGAGGAAGCCATCGAAGCCAAACCCTGACCAAAGAGTTCGCGATTTGGTTGGTACTTATGGGCATCATCATGAATGTGTGAAAGCTGATCAGCAACTCTTGCAGAGAGTAGCGATTCAATTGATGCAAGAAGTGCTATTGCAATTACTCCGGTTAATAACTGGTATGCACCAAGGCCGAATAACTCAAATTTCTTAAGGTGAAAGATGGCTTTAGGCATACCACCAACTTTTGGCACCTTTACATTAAATACAGTTACGAAGATAGAGCTAATAAGAATTGCTAAAAAGCTTGCCGGAATATGTATCTTTACTTTAAATCTCCGGGCAATTCTGGGATAGGTAAATTTAATTAAGAGCGTCAGAAAGACAATTGCGATAGCTGAAATATTTAAGCCATTATCCAGAGCTCCACTTACAGTTCGCCATGCAGTTTTTACCGTCCGCCCACCATCAATTGACGGAGTAGCCAGTGCTGTAGGCATCTGCTGAAGCGCAATAACTATTGCTATGCCAAGAGTGAACCCCTCCATTACCGGCCAGGGAACTTTATTGATAATCGAGCCAGCGTGAAGAACTCCAAGGGCAAGCGTTAAGAGGCCTGCGAAAAATCCGAGAGGAATCAGCGCTTCAACGCCAAACTTGGTGACAATTGGAACTAGTACAACTGTCATTGCGCCAGTTGGGCCGCTTACCTGAAAATTTGAACCACCAAATATTGCAGCCAAAATCCCTGCGAGTATCGCTGTAATCAATCCAGCTGATGCACCGGCGCCGGTTGTAATACCAAAGGCTAGGGCGAGCGGAAGAGCCACAATTCCCACCGTGATGCCGGCGATCAAATCCTTGCGCCAAGTAGTGCGGGCACTTTTATAATCGCTGCGACTTGGAAGAAACTCTCGATAGCGATTCATTTCACTTGAATCCTACTGCTAGATCCTAGATATTGGTGTAACTTGAAGTTAACTATGGAGAAGGAGTTTCATGGAAATCGTAATTCATGCCAGGAATGCAAATTTGGCCGAAGACTTCAAGGCGATTGCAACCGAGAAACTAAAATCTCTAACTCGTTTCAGCGTGAAAATTGAAAGCATTAAAGTTGAAATTAAGCATGAGCAAAATCCTCGCTTTGGTAAATCATCACATGAAGTGTTTCTGACAACTACCGGAGCCGGACCATTCATGCGCGCCGAGGGTAGTGGTTTCAATGATGTAGCCGCATTCGACAAGGCGGTAACAGCGCTGGAGTTACAGCTACGAAAGATTCATGAGAAATCAAAAGACATTGGGCATGAAAGTCTGAGAAAACCGAAATAGAAATGTTTAACTCAATTTGGAGCGGACTCATCGAAGCCTGGTGGATGTTTTTTCATACTTTTTGGGCGCTAGTAATCGGTTTTACTTTATCTGGCGCAGTTCAAGCTTTTGTTTCGCGCCGAACGATGAAGGAGCAGTTAGGCGATGATAGTTTTAAGAGCATCTCCAAGGCCTCATTTTTTGGAGTAATCAGCTCTTCATGTTCATATTCGGCAAGCGCACTTGCAAAAAGCCTCTTTTCGAAAGGTGCAAACTTTACGGCGTCAATGGTATTCATGTTTGCAAGTACAAATCTAGTAATTGAATTGGGACTAGTTCTCTGGATACTTATGGGATGGCAATTTGCAGTAGCCGAATTTATTGGTGGGGCAATAATGATTCTCCTTTTGAAAATTCTAATTCCACTTTTAATACCAGCTCATTTAATTGCAGAATCTCAAGATAGCTATGAGATGAGTGATCGCGGAGATGCGCCAAGGAAAGCAAATTGGCACGACGCCGCCGGCTACACAATCGGTGACTTCAAAATGCTTCGCGTTGAATTAATAGTTGGATTTGTTGTTGCTGGACTCGCCGCAAAGTTGGTTCCAACTTCCTTCTGGAACGCACTATTCGTCTCCGGACATGGCTTAGTTTCTAGTATTGAAAATGCAATCATTGGTCCATTCATAGCATTCATTAGCTTTGTCTGCTCTGTTGGAAATGTTCCACTTGCCGCAGCTCTCTGGCATGGTGGAATCAGCTTCGGTGGCACTATTGCTTTTATCTTCGCTGATTTGATATCTCTGCCACTAGTCCTTATTTATCGTAAATATTATGGAACTAAATTGGCTATTCGTCTCACTTTAGTTTTCTGGCTTGTGATGAGCTTTAGTGGTTTTATCACGGAGGCCATTTTTAACTCACTTGGCCAAATTCCCGACATCAGCCACGGAATGTCACATGCAAATTCAATTGGGTTAAATTACACAACAATTCTCGATGTATTCGCGCTGCTTCTGATTATTTGGGTTTATTGGATGTACCGCAATCGGCAAACTGAAGGGGCTGATCAAGAGTTCGCTAATGATTTAGTCTGTGGGATGCAGGTTCGGATTTCAGATGCTCCTGCCAGTTACAACCTAAATGGGAAGGACTATTACTTCTGCATGACGGGCTGCCGCGATAGTTTTGCGGCCAATCCTGACAAATTTATTAAATTGACTAAGTAAATCCGAATTGAAATTGTTGAATATTCAACTAATATAGGGACATAAGAGTTAAGAATTTGAAATAAGGGAGCCCTTAATTGCCTGCAGTTACCGTCGCTGACATCACAATCTTGCCAAGAGTTATTGTCGAACCAACAGCTAAAGCTCGTAGCGTTAAGAGCGTTACTACAGCGCCACAAGGTTTTGAAGGTGAAGGTTTCCCGGTTCGCCGTGCATTTGCCGGTGTCGATCTAACTGAGCTAGATCCATTTATCCACTTAGATCAAATGGGTGAAGTTGAATATGCGCCAGGTGAACCAAAGGGAACTCCATGGCATCCGCATCGTGGCTTTGAAACTGTTACTTATATTATCGATGGAATTTTTGATCATAAAGATAATCACGGCGGTGGCGGAACAATTACAAATGGTGATACTCAGTGGATGACTGCAGGCGCCGGAATTTTACATATCGAAACGCCACCAGAACATTTAGTAATGAGCGGTGGACTATTTCATGGCTTCCAACTCTGGGTGAATCTGCCCGCTGCAAAGAAATGGTCTAAGCCTGCATATCAAGACCTTCGGGCATCTGATGTTAAATTATTAGCTTCGAGTGATGGTGGAACTTTAATCCGAGTGATTGCTGGTGAAGTTGCGGGTCATGTTGGGCCAGGCTCTACTCAGACGCCAATCTCTATTGTTCATGCAACGCTGGCACCGGGCGCACAATTAGTTCTTCCTTGGAATAAGAGTTACAACGCGCTTATCTACACTTTAAATGGCCATGGCAGCATTGGAGAAAATAAGCAACCAGTTCACATGGGACAACTCGCAGTTATGGGCGAGGGCGATACCTTGGTTGTTCAAGCAGATCCAACTCAAGAATCTAGATCACCAGAGATGGATGTCTTAATTCTTGGCGGCCAACCAATTAAAGAGAGCGTTGCCTGGATGGGTCCCTTTGTTATGAATACCAAAGCTGAAGTTCTAAAGGCATTTGATGACTTTCAGAAAGGCGTGCTCGGAACTATTCCAGCCGCAGACATCACTGGCGTGCATGGCACACCGCATGAAGTTGTTGAAGGAAACTAAAGAGCTTTAAGCGCGTTAACAACTTTTGTAAGTGAATCTTTGGCATCACCAAAGAGGAGAGTTGTTTTAGCGTCGTAGAGCAGATCATTTTCGATTCCAGCAAAACCAGGACGCATAGAACGCTTCAAGAAAATAACATTTCCGGCGCTAGCAACATCAAGAATTGGCATTCCATAAATTGGGCAACCAGGAGTCGTTTTTGCTGCTGGGTTTACAACGTCATTTGCTCCGACAACTAGAACCACATCGGTCTGTGGGAATGTTGGATTAACTTCATCCATCTCAACAAGTTGTTCGTATGGAACATTTGCTTCAGCAAGTAAAACATTCATATGACCAGGCATGCGACCTGCAACTGGGTGAATTCCATAGGCAACATCTACGCCCTTTTCGGCGAGCAAGTCAGCAAGTTCACGAACTGTGTGCTGTGCTTGCGCAACTGCAAGTCCGAAACCAGGAACGATAACGACGCGTTGGGCATAGTTAAGGAGAATTGCCACATCATCTGGTGATCCAGATTTAACGGTGCGAGCCTCGCCGCCTTCAACAATTGCTTGTGGTTTAGCGGTGAATGCGCCAAATAAAGTTCCAAAGAGCGAACGTCCCATTGCTTCTGCCATCTTGCGAGTCAAGATAGTTCCTGATGCACCAACCAAAGTTCCAGCAACGATAAGCAGAGTGGATTGCAATACGTATCCGCTAGCAGCAACGGTAAGACCAGTAAAGGCATTCAATAACGAGATAACGATTGGAACATCCGCGCCACCAACTGGAAGCACAAAGAGAACACCGAAAAGTAGGGATAGGAGACCCATAACTAAGAGGGGAGTATTCCCACCGGAATTAATTGTCCAACCACCTGAAGCGAGAACTCCAACAAGAGTTGCGGCGATTACAAAACGACCGCCAGGAAATACAACTGGGCGAGTTGTCATTAGCTCTTGTAACTTCAAGAAGGTAATTACAGAGCCAGAGAAAGATGTAGAGCCAACTATCACGGTAAAGACAGTTGCTATTAAGTTGGCAGTAGAAGGCTTACCTTCAGCACTTAGGTTTAAGTACTCAACAATTGCTACAAGCGCAGCCGCGCCACCGCCGACACCATTAAATAGTGCGACAAGTTGTGGCATTTGGGTCATTTGGATCTTACGAGCGGCAGGTACGCCAACTAATACCCCAAAGGCAATAGCAGCGATGATTAATAGTGTGTTGTGATGCTTAGTCGAAGCTGGATCAAAGAAGACAATAACGGTTGCGATAGTTGCACCGAAGGCGCCAATTAGATTTCCACGACGAGCTGTTTTAGGTGCAGATAACCCTTTGAGAGCCATAACAAATGAGACCGCGACGCCAAGACCCAGAAGAGCATAAAGATTTGAATTCATTATTTTTTACCGCCCTTCCCCTTAAACATTTCCAGCATGCGATCTGTAACAACAAAGCCACCAACCATATTTATGGTTGCTAGGACTACCGCAAGAATTGCAAGTGTTGTCTCTAAAGCATTCGTAGCGCCATCTGCAACAAGAATTGCACCAACCAAGATAATTCCGTGGATTGCATTCGCACCAGACATCAGCGGGGTGTGAAGAGTGGTTGATACCTTTGAAACAACTTCAAATCCCACGAATACCGACAATACGAAAATTGTCAGAATTGCCATTGTTGTCATTTCTTGCCCTCCGGAGTGCGACGTGAGCCGCCATGAGTAAGTGTTGCAGCATCAATAATTTCATCTGAGAAATCTGGAACTACATCTCCAGTTGGTTTTCCGTCAACGCTCTTAGTCATTAGCAGAAGTAAATTAACAACATTTCGCGAGAACAACATTGATGCGTGATAAGGAAGTTGGCTAGGAACATCTTTTCCACCCCAAATAACAACGCCATTCGAAGTTGTGAGAGTTTCACCTGGCTTGCTTCCCTCAACATTTCCGCCAGTTTCGGCGGCAAGATCAACAACTACTGCACCTGATTTCATTGCAGAAACCATTTCACCAGTAACAAGTCTTGGCGCTGGTCTTCCCGGAACTGCTGCGGTTGTAATAACCACATCTGTTATTACAACCGCAGCAGTTCCGGGA
>Ga0194060_10003172_pt1 | contig 11659 bp, 12 predicted proteins | sample SepL225m_MetaG_FD_163427 | JGI IMG/M metagenome (GOLD analysis project Ga0194060, IMG submission 163427) | Anoxic zone freshwater microbial communities from boreal shield lake in IISD Experimental Lakes Area, Ontario, Canada - Sep2016-L222-5m | ecosystem: Environmental > Aquatic > Freshwater >... | reverse complement strand
CAGTCCCGCCGTCGCGACCTCGGTGTGGACGAACGCGACGCGGACCAAGGACGGATCAGCGGGCTTGCCCGTGCGTCCCGCCGCCAGCACGACCGCCTCGAGCGCGTGCGTCTCGATCGTGGCGCCGGACCGTACCCTCAGCCCGTATACCGCCCCTGTGGCGTTGATTGCCTCGAGAATTTCCGCGGACGTCGCGACCTCGATCCCCAGACGGGAAAGCCGAGCGCCCGCGACAGCGGAAATCTCCCGGTCGACGCGCGGCAGTACGTTCGCCTCCCGCTCCACGAGCAGGACGCGCGTCCCGAGCGACGCGAAGAGCGCCGCGATCTCGCATCCCGTCGACCCCGCGCCGATGACCGCCATCGTCTTCGGCAGCCGCTTGAGCGACAGCGCGTCCCTCGCGCGCAACAAGTGAATCGTCTCGATGCCGGGAATGCCCGGCACGATCTCCTCGCGTCCGGCCGCGACCGCGCGCTCCGCCTTCGCGCGAAGGATTCTCGCGAGCGGCACGTCCAAAAAATCCATGGTGGGTTGCGACATACTAGCGCGATGAGAATATCCGCCTCGCCTCGTTCCACAGTCCCGGATCCCCGTGCTTCTTCAGCCAGAACCACCACTCCGCGCCCCAGAGGTTCGTCTCGGAAATGCCCGTGCGCGCGGCGAAGGCGACGTTCTCGGCGAGGTCGCGCGGGGTAAAGTAGGTCGCCCACTCGGCCGGGGCATTGTTCGCGATCGGCTCGCCGAACCAGGGTTCGGCCTGCAGCTCGGAAATGCCCACCTCTCCCACGAACGGACGGACGGCAAGGGCGCGAACGCGATAGACCCAGGCGGGAATCGGGTAGTGAAAATAGCCGAACGTGGGGCTCCACGTCGTGCGGTAGAGCGATATCCCGAGATCGTCGACGGGACCCGCGACGGGAAGCCATGCCTCCAGTTCCCCGCTGACCGTCGCAGCGATCGGGTGTTTGCCATCGGCTTGGCGAACGAGATCAATCTCGCGCCGCCACTCGGTCGCGTCGGGCTTCGGACACACGCCGAAGTCGAACAACGGCTCGTTCTCCACCTGCCAGCGAGAGAGCGCGGGACTGTTCTGATAGCGTGCGACGACGCCCCCAAGAAATGTCTCCAACGCCTCGTACCGCTTCGGGGCGTCTCCAGCCTCAGCCCAGTCCGGAACGAAGCACTCCGGCCACCGCGGGACCTTCATCCCAATCGCCAATGTCACCGAAGCTCCGCGTTTCTCCGCCTCGCCCATCATCCAGTCCACGTCGTCCCAATGAAACTCGCCTTGGCGGGGCTCCACGTCCGACCAGTACACCGGAATCCGAAACCGTCGCACGCCGACGTCGTCCAGCAGCGCCATAAACGTCTCCCGCGGATCCAGCCCAAGCTCCCGCGCGTGAATCGTAGAAAACGTCACGCCCAACTTCTGTCGCGCCGGCACCTCCGCCCAAACCGCCAACCCAAACGCCACCGCGACGATCAGTAAGGCGACGACGATGCGTTTCTTTTCGTATTTCGTGACTTTCGTAATATTTTTCGTCACTTCGTAACCACATGGCTAAATTTCCTCCTTCTTTTCCCGCAGAAACGCCAGCCACCCCTCCACCATGCTGATCGCCGCCTTGAACGGCGCCTCCACGATGAAGTCGAAGAAGAAGATGAACACGTTCACCCGCGGGGCCCGGAGAGCAACCCAGCGGCCGGCGCGGATCATCGGGAGGAACAGAATGTCCGCGATCGTTCCGACGATGCCGACGCGCGTCTCCACCACCATCAGCTCGCGGCGCGTGTTGCGGATCTTCAGGCCGAAGAAGGTGACGAGCGAGAGGAAGAAGACGAAGAAGAAGATCGAGAGTCCGTTGAAGTCGAACGAGTGGAGGATCGTCGCGATCACCGTGATCGTGAACAGGAACATCACGGCGTAAATCGCGTTGAACACGATGCCGAGCGTTCCGCGCGACCAGGGCCGGCGCATCTTGTACGTGAACCCGACGTTGTCGCCGATTCCGAGGAACGCGTGGGCCTCGTGGATGATCGCCTCCGTGTTCGCCGCCTCCGGGATGCGCGCGGTCAGTCCGATGATGCCGAGCATCGTCGGGTGGAAGATGATGTTCACGAGCAGCGGCGTAATGTTCGTGGTCTTCAGCACGAGCCGCTCGTATGGAAACTCGATAATGAGCGCGAGCGCCATCTTGGTAATGAACAGGAACAGCACGGCGCGTACGACCGAGTTGCGCAGGCGCGCCTTGAACTTGTCGTAGCGCTGCGACGCGAACAGCGAGACCCGGGAATCGATCTCGCCCACGTTGTGCGCCGTCACGTACTCGGCGAATTTCTTCGGATTTTCCTCGGCCGCGTCGCGGATCACGTGGAACACGATGGCGTGCCGGCGCACGATCATGTACAGCGCGTCCTGGCCCGGATGCTGGATGGATCGCTCCACCTGGTCGATCATGCGCGTAAGCTCCTCGGCCGTCACGGCTTTCACGACATGCTCGCCCGACTTGGTCCAGTCGGGGTGGAACAGGGCGAACACGCGGAATCGCAGCGTCGCGAGGTTCGACTTGAGAACCGCGCGGTGAACGGCAACGTACAGCTGAAGGTCTCGATCCTGCTCGCCGATCACGTCGCTGTTCCACGACAGACGCTGCTTCAGCTCCGCGTACGCGAAGCTGGCCACGGCCTCGTCCACGATCGGCGGGGACATCACGTACTCGACCTCGGTGGAGACGACGTCAAGCAGCCAGTCGTGCGAGCGCTGGCCTTCCTTCGTCGTGTGCGTCGCGGCGGCGAACAGCGGCTGGTACTTGTCGAGGACCGCGGCGAGCGTGCCGACCTTGGACTCGGGGACCGCCTTGTTCGGAAGGTACCGCGCCCAGATCAGCTCGCGCAGCAGGTCGGCCGCAAGCGCCGCGCTCTCCACCTCCCCGAGCTTGCGCTTCAGGATCCGGCGGATCGCGTTCCGACGAAGCAAATGCTCCTCGTCGTATTCCAACGAGTTTCGGATCGTCTCGTATACCGACGCGGCTGCCGAGACCGTCTCGGAAACGGTCAGAAGCTCGCCCTCGGGCTTCGTCTCGGCGAGCTCGTGAGCCTTTTCGATTGCCCCGAGAAGAAATTCAAGTGGTTTGTCCATAAACGGTGGTTACACGATCAGCGGCAACGGCTGGATCTCGCTGATTCTTCCGAGCACGATGTCCTCGATGCGGTACGTTCCGTGCGTCGGCGCCTCCACGTAGCCGCTCCAGGCCATGCGCGCCATTCCGCCGGAGCGAACCCAGTCGAACAGCCACTCGCTCGCGTAGCGCGGATCGTTCTGCGACACGCCTCCGCCCATGTACTGCAGCCAGATGCGGTTGAACTCCTCCTGGCTCCCGATCGGCGGGGCCATGACGACCGCGATGCCAAGGCCGGTATAGAACGACAGCTCGGACGGCTTCGTCCAGAGAATGTCGGTCGTCGCGAGAATCCGGTTGAACTGCTCGAAGTATTCCTCGCGCGTATCGAACGTCGGAATGTTCAGCCAGGTGCCAAGCTCTTTCTTCAGCCCGAGGCCGATCGCCGCTTCCGTGTAAAACTTCGCGACGTCCCTGCGAGTTCCCGCGACCAGGTTGAACCGGACCTCGTGCGTCGCGATCTTTCGCTTCAGGCTCTCGAGGACCTGTACCCCGAGCTGTCTCTGAGCCCCGGCGCCTCCGACGGAATACGTGACGGTCAGCGGATGTGCCGCCTCGGAAATCTTGCATCGCATCGGCCCGAGCTCCGCCTTGAGCGTTCGCTGGTACCGCTCGTGAAAGATTCCTTCCGGGTCGAGATTGCACAGGCGCGCCGCGATCAGATCCTTGAGGATTTTCGAATCCGCTCCGCCGGTCAGTTCCTTGGGCATCGGAAAGCCCGTGAGGAAGATATTCTCGGCCGGAACTCCGTACAGCTTGAGACGTTCGACGACGCGCCCGTTCGACGCGAAGTATTTGATCCGGCTCTTCTTCGGGTCGAGCGCGCACCAGGCCCGGCTGATATCCGCGTCCGTGGTCACGCAGTAGATCTCACCCGGATAGTCGAACGCATCCGCGAAGAACGCCGTCGCGAAAAAAGTCGTGACAAGCGGAACGGGATCCTTGGCCAGGGTATCGATCAGGTGCTTTCCCCAACCCTTCGCAATCAGGCGGTACAGCGACTTAACCTGCATGTTCGGATCGGAAAGGTCGCGCCTGGGATAGAACGACGGGATCTCCTGCCAGCGGTCGAGCGCCTCAAACAGGAACGGACCGATGACCGGCACCGGCTTCATGCGCGAGATCGCTTCGTACAGCTTGCGACTTTCCTTCCAAATCTTCTTATCGTGAGCCGGAATGCCCTTGTACTCGTTCGCCGAGATCACCTCGCCTCCGGCAAGGTCGCGCAGCGCGAAAGCCGCCCGGCTGTGGCCGTATCCCATGTTAACGTCCACCACCCACGCCTTCCGTCGCGTGTCGCCCTTGCCGTCGTGCGAATGTGTCATATCAAAAGAAGGTTCGTTCCGACGACGTCTCGACGATCTTGAACGCGGCCTCCGCGCTGTCGACGATCACGTACAGCTTCGTGTCCTCCACGGTCGCCACGTTGAACTTCTTCACGATGATCTCGTCGATGAACTTCATCAGCGGTTCCCAAAATTCCTTCCCGACGCACACCATCGGTACGCGCTGGGCCTTCTTCGTCTGAATGAGGACGAGCATCTCGAAGAACTCGTCCATGGTCCCGAATCCGCCCGGAAAAAAGACGTACGCCTGGGCCGAGGCGGCCAGCATCACTTTGCGCGAAAAGAAATAGTGGAAACCCTTGCCATGCGTGATGTATGGGTTCGCGCGCTGTTCCATCGGCAGCTGAATGTTCAGGCCGACGGATACGCCGCCCTCTTCCATCGCGCCGCGATTGGCAGCTTCCATGATCCCCGGACCTCCGCCGGTGACGACCGTGAACCCGCAGTCCGCGAGCATTTTTCCAAATTTCCGAGCCTCCTTGTACCACATGTCCGTCTCTGGCAGCCGCGCCGATCCGAAGATCGTCACCTCGCGGTGAAACTCGGACAGAAACTGAAACCCCTCGACGAACTCCGCCATGATACGGAAAATGCGCCAGGTAATCTCATTGAGCGACTCGGCCGGTGACTTCCGGTCCTTTTCCTCCGAAGGAGTCAGCGGCATGCGACAGGTCCGCGGCGTTGGCGCGACGGGCTTCTTTGATTTCTTGAGGAATGGCATAGTACGCACAGTATATCACTTTCCAACGGTCCGTAACCATTTGTCCAGGCACGCCGTCGCCAGCACGTCGTCCTCGTTATAATCGATCACATCCTGCAGGATCCGCCGATCCTTCGTCTCCAGCCATTCCTCGTACCAGAAGATGCTCTGCGCGCCACCCGCCTTCTTGCTGCGCCATTTAAAGTTCAGGAACTTGGACTTGGCGATGTCCTTGATCGAGTAGAAATAGAGCGGGAAGATTACGCTTTCGCGGACAATCGCGAGAAGGTCGACGTACTGCGAGGCGAAGTATTCGAACGCGGGCGACGATCCGTGTTCCTTTGCGAGTCGCAGGGTCTGGGCGCGCTCGTAGTCGGCGTAGTGATAGACCTTGAACGTCCCGGGCTTCAGCGTCGCGGTCCAGTCGACGAACTCACGCCACATGCGAGCCTCGTGCTCGGGCTTTTCGGCGAGAAAATACTCGTATCTCGGTTTTCCATCTCCCTCGATCCAGAATCCAAACAGATACTGGACGTCGAGCAACGGATCGCCCTCGATGTCGAAGTAGATCCGAATCGGGGCGTCCGGGATCGACGGCTTCTTGAGCCAGTGCAGGTTGTTCGTGGCAAGCGACTGCGCCTGGAGCTTGATTCGGTCGAGCTCGGCGGGCGAGCAGTGAGGGATCTTCGGCAGACGCGCGACGACCATCTTGGCCGCGTCCGCGACGGTCTCGATCCCGGCCTTCCGGAGCGCCGGATGCGCGCGGGCATCGAGGTCGTAGATGAGCGCGATGTCGTTCGCCTCCTCCGCGGACCGGATGCATTCCTTGAACCACGGCGAGTGCTTGCACTTGCTTGCAAGTCGCAGCGGAGGCTTCTTGCCGTTCAGGACTTCGACGATTTCCTTGGTGATTTTCTTCGCCTTGACAAGGTGTTCCGACCCGGGTGCGAACGCGATTCGCTCATGGTCGACGTTGATGATCGCCGTCTCCCTCGGACGAACTCCCTGGATTTCCTCTAGGATTTTCGCGTAAAAGGTCAGCTGGAGCTGCTGCTCCTTGTGGATGGAATGCGACGATTTGATATCCACAGGGACGTAGAAGTGCAGGCCAAGTTTGGACTTCCCTTTCCGTTTCTCTAGCAAATCCGGCCGTCCGCGCCAAAACACCCCGTCAACCGTCGCCTCGATCGATCCCTGGTAGATCGTGGCGACGCCCTGGCGCATCAACTCGACGGTCTTCGCGAACGCCTTTGCCTGGTCTTTTGTGGAAACCTCGATGAACCCGTCCCCGATGAGACCCTTCACGTACTCCTCCTCGTGCATCACCCCCTGCTCCAACAACTTCTCCGCAAGCGCCGCCGGTTTCTCCTTGCGCGACTGGTCGCCAAAATGGTCATACCAGATCCAGTGCGGACAGGTTGCATACTGATAAAACAGCGATGGAGTGACAATCTGGAGGGACATGTGCTGGTAGTTTGTAGTTTGGCGAGACGACTAAGGCTGAACCGCCCCCGTCTCGGGCTCCGCGCCAACTCGAGCCGCAAAGCTCATAAGCGTGACGTTGCCGTCCGCGTCGGCGAGCTCGGCGCCGTCCTTCGACAAAAGAATCGCATAGTAGATCTCCCCGCCACGTAGCGGCGTACTCGTCACAACCGTCAGGTGCTCGCCTCCGCCGGCCGAAATCAAGGCCGATCGTCCAATTTCCTTCCCAGGATGTCCTCCTTCGCTGTCGTAGACCGCGACGAAGCCCGCATCCTTCATGACGGCGAACCCAATCGCGACTTCGGACGATCCGTCGGCCTGATCCTCGACGTAGACCGCGCTCGTTCCCGCCGCAAGCATTCCTTGGAACGTCTGCTGTCGCGGCGTCGACTGGGCACCGAGAGACTGCGTGAGCGCCTGGTTCGTCCCGTCAACCCACTCATGCCGCGTCGACCACAAGATCGTCGCCGCGACCGCGATGGCAGCGACGACGATCAGGCCCGGGATGATCCAGACACGCTTCATAGGCGATTATTCGTCCTTCTTCGCGCCGCCGTCGTCCTTCTTGAACGCGACCTTGATCAGCGGGAGGTAGGTGTTCTCGTACTTGTCCTTCAGCTCGACGGACTTGTTGCTCATGATGAGGCTGAGCGCCATGTCGCTCATCAGCTCCTCGCTCGCCTTGATTTCCTCGTCGAGGTCGTCGATGCGCTGCGCGTCCTTCGGCGCGGCCTCCCTCACATTGCCCTCGATCTGCGACTTCTCGGTCTTCAGGACCAGAATCTCCTCGATGAGCTCCGCATGCCTGGGCTGATGCGTCAGTTCGTCCTTGAGCACCTGCTTGAGCTTTTTGCGCTCTTCCTTCATTTCGCGGAGTTCGTTGTGGAGTTCCTGAAGACGGGCCAAGGACATAGTGGAAATAGATCAAAAGTAACTCCGAGATTTTACCATTTTCCACACCCCTTGCCAACGATCCGCTACCTGTGTATAATCCTCCCGAACTCAAAAATATGGCTCAAACTTGCATTGTAACCGGAAAAAAGACGACCACGGGCAACAACGTGTCTCACTCCAATGTGAAGACGAAGCGCCGCCTGTATCCGAACCTGTCGAAGCGCCGCATTCTCAACCCGGCAACGGGAACGATGATGACGGTGTCCATCACGGCGCGCGGCATGCGCACCCTGAAGAAGTGGCAGAGCGAGGGGAAGATGTACGATCTCACCAAGCTGAACGCCTAAGCAAAAACGCCCTTCGGGGCGTTTTTTCGTATCGTCGAGACGATTAGGGGAACAGGGCCTTCTCGACGCGGGCGGTCAGATCATCGATCCCCGCCCCGGTGGCGGCTGAGACGGACAGTTTCGTCGCGGCCAAACGACGCTTCAGGCGGTCGGCCTTGTTCCAGACGACGATCCGCGGGATCTTGTCCGCCCCAATCTTGCCCAGGACATCCTCGACGACGGACATGTGCTTCACCGCGTTCTTGTCGGACGCGTCGACCACGTGAAGCAGCAAATCCGCATGGACGGCCTCGGAGAGCGTCGACGCGAACGCCTGGATGAGCTCGGGCGGAAGGTCGCGGATGAACCCGATGGTGTCCGAGATCAGCACGGTTTTCATGAGTCCCGGAAGGTACAGCGACCCGACGCGCGTGTCGAGCGTGGCGAACAGCTCGTTGGCCGCGTACTCTTTTCGACCGGTAAGCGCGTTTAAAAGGGTCGTCTTCCCCGCGTTCGTGTATCCGACGATCGCGACGGTCTTCAGCCCCTTGCGCGACCGGTTCGCGCGCTGCAGGTCGCGACTCGTCTGGTATGTCTTCAGCTTGTCCTTCACCGTCCGCTCGCGTTCCTTCAAGTGGCGCTTCATGATCTCTGTGTTCGTCTCGCCCTGTCCGAGAGTCCCGATACCGCCGCCCTGGCGAGACAACTCCATGCCCATCCCGTAGATACGCGGACCCATGTGGCTGATCGACGCAAGCTCGATCTCAAGCTTCGCCTCGGCATTGTTCGCGTGCTTGCCGAAGATCTTCAGGATCAGGTCCATCCGGTCCCACACGTGCATCCCGGCTTTCCCAATACGCTCGGAAAGCTCGTACATCTGTCGCGGTTTCAGCCGGTCGTTGATAATCAAAAGCTTGGCCCCTACCGCCGGACCCTCGACCGCCAGCTCCTCGACCTTCCCCGGCCCGATGTACATCTTCGGGTGCGGGTGCAGGCGACGCTGGTATTTCTTCACCACGACGATCCCGCCGTATGTATTCGTCAGCTCCTCCAGCTCCGTAAGCCGCTCCAAGCTCTGCTTGGGCGTCATCCTCTGCGGGATCACGTCGATGAGGATCGTCTTTGTTTTCTGATGGTCGGGTTGGGTGGACATAGTGTTCGCAGTATATCCGAACGCCAGCCAAAACAAAACCGGTCCGACAAACGTCGGACCGGCTTGCAATCTCTCTTTAAAGCAACGCGTCCTTGCACTGCTTGGCGACGCGGAACTTGACGACGGTCTTGGCCGGGATCTGGATGGTCTCGCCTGTGGCCGGGTTGCGACCCTGGCGCGCGGCGCGGGCGACCTTCACCAGCTTGCCGAAGCCCGGGAGAACGAACTCTCCGGCGGTCTTGGTCTGCTTATAGGCGAGCTCGGTGAGCTTGTCCATGAACATGCCAACGTCCTTCTTGGCCATTCCAGTTGCATCCGCAAGGGCTGCCAGCGTCTGGCTCTTTGTCATCTTTGCCATAGTGTGTGATCCCGGCGGAAGTCCGCCTGTGGAAAACTTAGAGATTTACAGGGGTATCTTAGCACGGGTTCAAATATATGGCTATATCATTGGTCAAGAACCACTGTGGGCAAACCAGGCGCGCGCCGTTTCCAGATCTTTCGAAATCAGCGCGGTCATTTGCTCCGCACTCTCCCACGGAATGAGGTCACGCATCTTGCTTATCAGGCGCACCGACAGGAGCTTTCCGCTTAAGTCCCTGCAAATATCGATCAAATGCACCTCCAGCTTCAAATTATTGCCTGTACGCCCGTCGTTGACGCACACGAGAGACGGAAAGGTTGCCCCCTCCAGAATCGTCTCGGCCACGTACACGCCGAGGGCTGGAATGATCACCCCCTGTTCAACCGCGAGATTGGCGGTTGGGCAGCCGAGTCCCGTGGCAATGCCTTCGCCGCGTTCGACGCGTCCGGTAAGGAGAAGAGGTGACATATGGGTCAAGGATACTCAATGCCGGGAATTTGGCAAGACATATTCGAGGGCTCGCTTCAGTATCGGAATCATGTCCGCGTAGCTCGACTCGGCAAGGAGATTGCCCGGAAGGACCCACTTCGCCTCGTAGGCGTGCTCCGCCGGATCGGGATGGAGCTCGGCATCGGGAGTGGTCTCGAACAGGAAATAATGGATGTCCTTGTGGATCAGCGCGTCTTTTTTTTCAAACCGGTCGCGAAACCAGATGTCGATCTTGCCGAGCGGCTCAAGCAGCCGGATCTCGGAAAGACCGAGCTCCTCGAGCGTCTCGCGCGCCGCGGCCTCCTCCATGGATTCGCCATGTTCGACGTGCCCCTTTGGGAATGCCCACTTGCCGTAGGAATCCATCATCATGGCAAACTCAAGCTTGCCGCCGGTTCGGCGAAAGATGATCCCTCCGGCCGAAACCTCACGCTCAATGCGCCGCTGCTTTGGGCGTGCGGAGGATTTCAAGGGCCTTTTCTTTTTGCGGATCGCGTTTGGCATGTGCGTCTTCCTTGGTGTATTCCACCACGACGTCGGGAGTAAGACCCGTTTCGTTAATCGTGCGTCCCTTGGGCGTGTACCATGCGGCGATGGTGATCTTTACGGACGAGCCGTCGGGCAGATCTCGGAAATCCTGCACGGACCCCTTTCCAAACGTCTGCGTTCCCACCATCGTGGCGAGGCCGTAGTCCTGGAGGGCTCCGGCGACGATTTCCGAGGCCGAGGCGCTCCCGCCGTCCACGAGGACGACGGTCGGGATTCCCTCAAGCCGCGGTGCGGAGACGCCCGGAAAAGACTGGGCGTCATCCTGCTGCTTCTCAATGACGACCGTCTGGTACCCTGTCCATGCCGACGCGACGTCAATCGCCGCGGTTAGGAGCCCGCCCGGGTCCGAGCGAAGGTCAAAGACGATTCCCTTCACGTTCTTCGCAAGGACGTCGTTCACGGCCTGGTTGAACAAGCCAGTGGTATCTCCGTTGAACTCCGCGATCGAGATCGTCGCGAACCCTTCCTTGTCGATACTCCATTTCACGGAGTCGATCTTGATGACCTGACGGGTAATCGTAAGGTCCTCGGCATGGTCGGCCCCCACGTGAACGACCGAGAGCTTGACGTCGGTTCCTTCCACCCCGCGAATGAGCGCCACAGCCTGGTCGACGGCCAGTTTTGTCGTGTCCTTCCCGTCGATCGACAGGATGATGTCGCCTTCCGCGAGACCCGCCTTTTCCGCGGGAGAATCCTTCAGCGGAGCGACGACCACGATCAACCCGTCCTTTGATCCGATCTCGGCGCCAATTCCGCTGAACGTTCCGGAAAGCATCCCCTTGAAATCCTTGGACGCCTCCGGGTCGAAATACATCGTATACGGGTCGCCCGCGGCCGCGACCATCCCCTTCATGGCGCCGTAGTACAGCGATTTGTCGGAGACCGGCTGCTTGTAGTAGTTGTCTTTCACCATGTTCCAGACATTCCAGAACTCGTTGAAATTTACGTCATCGGAAACGGAGGAAGGGACCGTTCCTTTGTCGAGCAGATGCCCCTCGCCCTCCGGAACAGCCGCGCGCGCGCCCCGTTGCTCGCCAAAGAACCAGCCCGACGAGAAGGAGGTCCCAACGAGGACGGAGACAATGAGAAAGGCGACGACCGGCGGCTTGCGCCGGGAACACATGAGGGTCGATTGCATAATGGGCCTAGGATACCCTATTTTGTGATAGAATGCCAACTG
>Ga0194060_10003171_pt1 | contig 11661 bp, 10 predicted proteins | sample SepL225m_MetaG_FD_163427 | JGI IMG/M metagenome (GOLD analysis project Ga0194060, IMG submission 163427) | Anoxic zone freshwater microbial communities from boreal shield lake in IISD Experimental Lakes Area, Ontario, Canada - Sep2016-L222-5m | ecosystem: Environmental > Aquatic > Freshwater >... | reverse complement strand
GCACGCTGGGCAAAGGCTTCGAGTTCGTCGAGCACTTGCGGCTCGGTGCTGGGCGTGTTGATCAACTCCACCAGCATCATGTAGCGCGGCGGGTTGAAGAAGTGGATGCCGCAAAAGCGTGGCTTGATCGCCTGCGGCAACACGTCGCTGAGCTTGGTGATCGACAGCCCCGAGGTGTTGGAGGCGACGATGGCGTGCGGCGCCAGAAAGGGGGCAATCTTCTGGTACAGGTCGAGCTTCCAGTCCATGCGCTCGGCAATCGCCTCGATCACCAGATCGCAGTCCTTGAGCAGGTCCAGGTGTTCTTCGTAATTGGCGGCCTGGATCAACTCGGCGTCCTGGGCCACGCCCAGTGGCGCCGGCTTGAGCTTCTTCAGGCCCTCGATGGCGCGCGTCACGATACCGTTTTTTGGCCCCTCTTTCGCGCTCAGGTCAAACAGGATGACCGGCACCTTGACATTGACCAGATGGGCGGCAATCTGCGCACCCATCACACCGGCGCCGAGGACGGCGACTTTTCGAACCTGGAATCGACTCACCAATTACTCCTAAACTGTTTCCCGCACACCGTTGCTTACAAGCTCAGGGGCGCCACTCATTCAACGCGATGCCAGATCTGTGTGCGGTAAAAAAACCCGATGTAACCGCGCATCTGCATCGTCTTGCCACCGTCAACCGGTTTCAGTCGTGTCTTGTAGGTCTTGCCATTGTTGGGGTCCAGAATTTCACCTCCGGTCCACAACTCTTTGTCACTTGCATCCTGCCGCACGTTTCGAATAATGGTCATGCCAAGAATGAGTTTGTCCTTGCGTTCATCGGTGCACTGGTCACACTTCGAATCCTGCTTGCTGGGATCAAATACTTTCTCAACTACACCCGACAGAGCACCGTCTTTTTCAGTGATTCGGACCAGTGACTTCTCAGTCTTGCCGTCGTCGTCAATGGTCTTCCACAAACCCACTGGCGTCATTTGCGCCTGTGCGCCACCTGCAGCGCACAAGGCGGCAAGTGCCAAAACACCGGAACCCAGAACTTGAACAATCTTCATCATTTGTCTCCTCATGGTTGATTTTGAAAATGCGTCTATGCCAACGCCGCATCAGTATCCATCAATACCTTGCTGCCGGCGCGCGCGGTGCGCATCAAAGTTGCCGTTTCGGGGAACAGCTTGGCAAAGTAAAAGCGCGCCGTCTGCACCTTGGCAAGGTAGAAAGTGTCGGTATTGCCAGCGGCAATCTCGCGCAACGCCACTTGCGCCATGCGCGCCCAGAAATAGCCAAACACCAAATGCCCGGCAACTCGCAGGTAGTCCACTGCGGCAGCGCCCACTTCGTCGGGATTCTGGAAGCCTTTGAAACCAATCTCGGTGGTGAACTTGGTCATCTGCTCACCCAGAACGGCAATCGGCGTGATGAATTCGGACATCTTCTCGTTGACACCTTCTTCCTCGACCAGTTTGCCAATGAGTTTGCCGAACTTGCGCAGAGTGGCGCCGTTATTGCCCAGAATCTTGCGTCCCAGCAGGTCGAGTGACTGTATGGTGTTGGTGCCCTCGTAAATCATGTTGATGCGGGCATCGCGCACGAACTGCTCCATGCCCCACTCCTTGATGTAGCCATGGCCACCGAAGACCTGCAGGCAGGCCGATGTCGCGGTCCAGCCGTTGTCGGTGCTGAAGGCTTTGACGATGGGCGTGAGCATGGCCAGCAACTCACCGGAATCCTTGCGCACTTTTTCATCCGGATGGTTGTGCTCTTTTTCGAGCAGCATGGAACTAAAACACAGCAACGCGCGCCCGCCTTCGGCGTAGGCCTTGGCGGTGAGCAGCATCTTGCGAACATCGGGGTGCACGATGATGGGGTCGGCCGCTTGGTCCTTGGCCTTGGTGCCCGTCAGCGCACGCATCTGGATGCGGTCCTTGGCATAAGCCAAGGCATTCTGGTAGGCCACTTCGATCAGGCCCTGCCCCTGGTTGCCGACACCAAGACGGGCCGCGTTCATCATGACAAACATGCCGTTCATGCCCTTGTTGGGCTGACCCACCATGGTGCCAACCGCGTCTTCGAGCACGAGTTGAGCGGTCGCGTTGCCCTTAATGCCCATCTTGTGTTCAAGGCCACCACAGTAAATGCCGTTGCGCGCGCCCAGGCTTCCGTCCTGATTGACAAGGAACTTGGGCACGATGAAAAGGCTGACACCCTTGATGCCGGGAGGGGCGTCGGGCAGCCGCGCCAGCACCAGGTGAATGATGTTGTCGGTCATGTCCTGTTCACCGGCACTGATGAAAATTTTGTTGCCGGTGAGCTTGTATGTGCCGTCAGGCTGGGGCTCGGCCTTCGTGCGCATCAGGCCCAGATCGGTGCCACAGTGGGCTTCGGTCAGGCACATGGTGCCAGTCCACTCACCGCTGATCATCTTGGGCAGATAAGTCTGCTTTTGTTCCGGCGTGCCATGGCTCTCCAGCGATGCATAAGCGCCATGCGTAAGCCCCGGGTACATGGTCCAGGCCTGATTGGCGCTGTTGAGCATTTCATAGAAGCATTGGTTGACCACCAGCGGCAGGCCTTGGCCGCCAAACTCGGGTGAGCAACCCAGCGCCGCCCAGCCCGCGTCGATGTAGGTTCGATAGGCTTCCTTGAAACCCTTGGGCGTTGTCACCGCATGGCTGACTGGGTCATAAGTACAGCCTTCGGCGTCACCGCTGACATTGAGCGGAAAGATGACCTCGGCGGCAAATTTTCCGCCCTCTTCCAGAACGGCGCTGATGGTCTCGACGTCCATGTCAGCATGCTGTGGCATCTGCTTGAGGTCATCAACAACTTTGAGCACTTCATGCATCACAAATTGCATGTCGCGCAGGGGTGGGTTATACGTTGGCATGCTGCTTACTCCTTTGAGCGTGGGTTCAACTAATTCGAAACGGGTGGTGCGCTAACGCCAGCCTTGCCGTCGCGCGCGAGAATATTTTGAAAGCCCCGGTTGGCGTGGGCAATGGCGTCTGGATTTTTCAGAAAGCGGGCCTCATAGTGCAGGGCCAGAATAAGGCCGTGAATCTCAAACGCCATCTGCTCCTCGTCCGCATCGGCATTGAGTTGGCCTTCTTCTTTTGCCTGAACAACGGCACGGTACATGGCTTCCAGCCAGGTCTTGACCGAACCCGCCAAGGCGTCGCGAACCGGGCCCGGGCGATCATCAAACTCAACGGCGCCACTGATAAAAATGCAGCCCGATTGGAGTTCAACAGCGACACGCTTCATCCAGTTGGCGAACAGCGCACGCACCCGCGGCAATCCGCGCGCCTCTTGCATTGCCGGGAAAAAAACCTCGTCAGAAAAACGGGCGTAATACTCCCGGATGACAGAAATCTGGAGTTCCTCACGCGATCCGAAATGGGCGAAAACACCAGACTTACTCATCTGGGTCACTTCGGCCAACACACCGATGCTCAAACCCTCGAGCCCAATCTGCGCGGCCAAGCCTAATGCGGCCTCGATAATCGCCAGCTTGGTCTGCTCCCCTTTTTGCAGCGCGCGGCCACTCCCCGACCCCTGGCGGCTTCGGGCGGATTTAGCAGAGGATTCGGAAACAGTCATAAAGCACAAAATAGAACGATCGTGCTATTTTGCACCGGCTTGGCCACCCTTTGGTGACAACGCCCGTCTCTAGAGAGATTTTTCTAAGGGAAGCGCGGGTTTACCCGCAGTCAGAGAATCAAGCCCAAACTGGCATCCAGGTGTTCCGATGGCAGCCGCCTGAAACCTGATCGCGCAAAACGCTGCAAGCGTCCAACGACAAAAGCAGCCAGGACTGAGGCACGCACCTGCGTGTCCATACTGGGAGTGGCTGAGCCGCTCGATTCCGCACCGCCGCGCAGGCATTGCTTGAGGGTGGACTCGATCTTGTCAAAAAACTGATTCATGCGCTGTTGCAGACGTTCGTTCTCGAAAACCAGCGCGTCACCCACCATGACCCGCGTCATGCCGGGATTCTTCTCCGCGAATTGCATCAGCATCGACACGACTTTGATCGCTTGACGTCGACCGGCGCCAGCATCCGGTGTGCCAGACGCCTGCTCTGCTGAACTCTCCCGCTCGGCAATCTGATTGACCAGTGAAAAAACGGTCTGCTCGATGAACTCGATCAAACCTTCGAACATTTGCGCCTTGCTGGCAAAGTGCCGGTACAACGCTGCCTCGCTCACGTCCAGCCGAGCCGCCAGCGCCGCAGTCGTGATGCGATCAGCACCAGGCTGCTCCAGCATGCTTGCAAGTGCCTGCAATATCTGCACCCGCCGCTGCCCCGGTTTCGGGCGCTTTCGCGGCACCGGTGCAGCCTCAGCGCCCACAGAGTTTGGGGCGTTCAAGGTGAGGGGGGATTCGACGTCAGACATGGTCACAGTGCGCAATGATAAATTCATTCTCGCACACGCGACCCAAGGGTTTTCGAGGGGTCAGCGCCAGCCTGCGGTGCGCAGCATGGGGCCTTCTTAGTGCGAACGAATCATCGTGCCAAAAGCCTGATCCGTAAGAATTTCCAGCAACAGTACATGCGGCACCCGTCCATCGATGATATGAACCGAGTTGACACCGCTCTTGGCAGCATCGAGTGCACCACTGATTTTGGGCAGCATGCCGCCGCCAATGGTGCCGTCTGCAAACAATTCGTCAATCTGGCGCGCGCTCAGGTTGGTGAGCAGATTACCGGCCTTGTCGAGAACGCCACTGATATTGGTCAGCAGCAACAATTTTTCGGCCTTTAGAACCATGGCTAGCTTTGCTGCCACAACGTCGGCGTTGATGTTGTAGCTCTCGTTAGCGTCACCAAACCCGATCGGGCTGATCACCGGAATGAAAGCATCGTCCTGCAGTGCCTTGACCACGCTCGGATCAATACTGACGATGTCGCCAACCTGCCCCACGTCATGCTCCTTGCTGGGGTCTTGGTTGTCCATCATCTTGAGTTTTTGTGCACGAATCATGCCGCCGTCACGTCCAGTCAGGCCGACCGCCTTGCCGCCGGCCTGGTTGATCAAGCCAACAATGTCCTGCTGCACTTCACCTGCCAGAACCCACTCCACCACTTCCATGGTTTCCGCGTCGGTCACGCGCATGCCCTGAATAAACTCGCCCTTCTTCCCAAGACGCTTGAGCGCGGTTTCAATCTGCGGCCCACCACCATGCACGACTACCGGGTTGATACCCACTAGTTTGAGCAGAACCACATCCTCGGCAAAATCCGCCTGCAAGGCCGGATCGGTCATGGCATTGCCGCCGTACTTGATGACCATGGTTTTGCCGTGAAATTTGCGGATATAGGGCAGCGCCTGCGCCAAGATTTCGGCTTTGTCGCGCGGTGGGATTTTGCTAACGTCGGTCATCGTGGGGTGTGCGCAGAATAGTGGGTGCAAATCAGGCCAAGGCAATCATGAATTACCGCGCCGTCACAGATACGGTGCCGCAGGTGCCGTAGAAGCGCTTTAACTCTTGATGGCAAATTCCTCTTTGCTGTGCCCTTGGGCCAGCAACGCCGTCAGCCAGCGCGGCGATAAACCACGACCAGTCCAACTTTCACCGTTCGGGCCGCGGAATTTGGCAGCAACCACAGCAGCCGCCTTGTCAGTTTTTTTGGCTTTAACAACGCTGGCTTTAGCGCCAACCACAACCTTCGAACCACCTTTACCAGCACGTCCCTTGCCCGGTTGCAAATCTTTCAAAGTAATGCCAAATGCTTTCATCTTGGCACGAATATCTTGCACGGTCTTGGCAAATTCACGGCTCTTGATTTCAGCCGCTTGTTTCTGAAGTTTCTCGATCTGGTCTTGGATATCGATCAAATTGCTCATAATAAATGTCATCCGGTTGAAGTTAATATATTGTCGTGGGCCTGTCGGCTAGCACATTATATTTTAATAATTTTTTATGTCCACCCATTCGAAAAGTATCGGCACTGTTATTTCCGAACTGCCCTTGGCCATACCCTCGAAATAATCCAAGTTCAAAATTCTCGCCACCAAGCAGGCGGCCTGTTATTCATCAACCGGCCACTGGCAGCATCAGCCTGAATATCAACCAGCGCATTATCAGCCAGCATATTCTGCAGCCGGTGAATTCAGCGCGACATTCGCACGGCCGTGGGATATCCCGTCTGCAATATCGTCAGTTCCGGGGGCGCATTTACAGCGTTTCTGCCAGCATGCGTGAAACGCCTTCCTGCCAGCGCGGCAATTTCAGACCAAACGTATTCTGCAATTTGGACGTATTCAACCGCGAATTAAGTGGGCGACGGGCCGCCGTCACAAATGCGTTGCTGGCCACGGGCTGGATTTCATCTGCCGTTATCTTCAAATCAGGGCGCAAAAGCTTTGCCTGTGCGATCACATAACTGGCGTAGGCATGCCAGCTGGTTTCGCCTGCTGCAACCAAATGGTAGAGACCGGCATCCTGCGCACGCCGCAATACCTGAGCAATGGCATGGGCGCTCACATCGGCCAACAGTTCAGCGCCCGTGGGTGCGCCAAACTGATCGTCAATCACAGTCAATCTTTCACGCTCCTGCGCCAGGCGCAGCATGGTTTTTGCGAAATTGCCGCCGCGCGCGGCATAAACCCAACTGGTACGGAAAATCAGGTGCTGCCGACAGGCGGCCTGAATCAATTGCTCGCCCTCCAACTTGGTCTGGCCATAAACATTGAGCGGCGCCGGCGTGTCGCTCTCGGTCCAGGCCCTTGTGCCACTGCCATCAAACACATAGTCCGTGCTGTAGTGCACCAACCATGCACCGTGGTGTGCGGCTTCCTGCGCGAGAACGCCGGGCGCCAGTGCGTTAAGCGTGCGCACCAGATCAGGCTCGCTCTCAGCTTTGTCCACGGCCGTGTGCGCGGCCGCATTCACAATCACATCGGGTTTGACGTCTTTGACCGTTTCAACCAGGCCGGACAAATTCGAAAAATCGCCGCAGTAATTGCTGCTGTCGTGGTCGAGCGCCACCAGTTCGCCCAATGGCGACAGACTGCGTTGCAATTCCCAGCCGACTTGCCCGCCTTTGCCAAACAACAGAATCTTCATCAGCGACCCGCGTAGTTGGTCTGCACCCAGTCGCGGTAAGCGCCTGACTGCACGTGCGTCACCCATTCCTGGTTTTCTAGGTACCACAGCACGGTCTTGCGAATGCCCGAGGCAAAAGTCTCGGCTGGCCTCCAGCCCAGTTCACGCTCGATCTTGCTGGCATCAATGGCATAGCGCCGGTCGTGACCCGGCCGATCCTGCACGTAGGTAATCTGCGTCTGGTAGCTGCTGCCGTCGTCCCTGGGGCGAAGTTCGTCGAGCAGGGTGCAGATGGTCTTCACAATTTCGATATTGGGCTTCTCGTTCCAGCCGCCCACGTTGTAGATTTCACCAACCCGCCCGGCTGCCAGCACACGGCGAATGGCGCTGCAATGATCCTTGACGTAGAGCCAGTCGCGCACCTGCAGGCCATCGCCGTAGACCGGCAAGGGTTTGCCGGCCAGGGCATTGACGATGACGAGCGGAATCAGCTTCTCAGGGAAATGCAAAGGCCCGTAATTGTTGCTGCAGTTGGTCGTCAGCACCGGCAGACCATAGGTGTGCAGCCAGGCGCGCACCAGGTGGTCACTGGCCGCCTTGCTGGCCGAGTATGGACTGTTCGGCTCCAGCTTGTTGTTTTCGGTAAAGGCCGCGTCCGTAGGCGAGAGGCTGCCATAGACCTCGTCGGTCGAGACGTGCAGAAACCGAAAATTCGCTCGCAGCGGCTCTGACAACCCCTGCCAATAAGCGCGCACGCTCTGCAGCAAACGCATGGTCCCGACGACATTGGTCTGAATGAAATCTTCGGGCCCATGAATGGAGCGATCAACATGGCTCTCAGCCGCAAAATTGACAACGGCACGCGGCTGGTGTTGCGCCAGCAACCGGTCCAGCAGCGCCGCATCGCCAATATCGCCCTGCACAAACAGGTACCGGGGATCACCCTTCAGGGAAGCTAAATTCTCCGGGTTTCCCGCGTAGGTCAGCTTGTCCAGGTTGAGCACAGACTCATCCGACTGGGCCAGCCAGTCGAGCACAAAATTGGCGCCGATAAATCCAGCGCCGCCGGTTACCAGAATCATTGAGAATACCCCGCAGAAAAAACAAAATAATGGGGCGCCGAAGCGCCCCTGATTATCACTGCTAGCAGGCACGCCTCAGAAATGAATACCCCGCATCATCTGCTGCAAGGCCACCGCCTCGGGCGACAACTGTTGTCGGACCGGCTTTTCGCCAGGCTTGGCGCCCTTGGCCGCACCCGAGTCCGGGAACATGCGAAAACTCGTGTTCATGGCAATTTGCGCCACGCGCGGCAACAATGCATGCAGCAATTGCCCCGTCATACCCAGCCGCGTGGCAATGCGCACGGGCTTGAAGATGCAGGCTTGGGCAATCATGTCGGCGGCCTCTTCAGGCGACAACGTCGGCACATTGTTGTACAGACCGGTGGGCGCAATCATCGGCGTGCGCACCAAAGGCATGTTGATGGTGGTAAATGAAATCCCCTGATCGGCAAACTCACTGGAAGCGCAGCGCGCCCAGGCATCCAGTGCCGCCTTGGAAGCGACATAGGCACTGAAACGCGGCGCATTAGTGAGCACCCCGATCGAGCTGATGTTGACAACGTGACCCTTCTTTTTCGCCACCATAGCCGGTAACAAACCCATGGTGACACGCAGGCAGCCAAAGTAATTGAGCTGCATGGTGCGCTCGTAATCATGAAAGCGGTCGTAGCTTGACTCAATGGCACGTCGAATCGAGCGTCCGGCGTTGTTGATTAGAAAATCGACGCCCCCATGGTCGGTCATGAGTTGTTTGATGAAGCGGTCACAGTCAGCCATGTCTGCAATATCAACCGGATAGGCAATAAAGCTGTAGCCATTTACTTTGGCTTCTCCACAGGCCTGGTCAAGTTTGTCTTGGTCGCGCCCGCAGATCAGGGTAATGGCCCCGGCTTCCGCGAACTTGTGTGCTGCCGCAAGGCCAATCCCCGAGGAGCCACCCGTGACCAGCACCACCTTGCCACCTACAGTGCCGCGCAGGGAATGGTCGATGTGCAGATCGGGGTCGAGATGGCGCTCCCAGTAGTCCCACAGCCGCCAGGCGTAATCCTTCAGATTGGGGCATGCGACACCAGAACCCTTCAGCATGACGAGCGCTTCACGGCAATCAAAGCGCGTCGGGTAGTTGACAAAGGTGAGCATGTCTTGCGGCAGACCCAAATCCTTCATGACGGCATTGCGCACACGGCGCACCGGCGCCAGCGCCATCAGACCCTTGGTGACGCTGCGCGGGATGAAGCCAAGTAATGCGGCATTGATGAACAGGTTCATCTTGGGTGCGTGCGCAGCGCGGCTGAAGATATCGAGCACATCACCCACCCGGTAACCCACCGGGTCAACCAGGTGATAGCATTTTTTCGAGATGCCCTGCTTGTGACTGATGGCATCAAGTGCGTCGACCACGAAGTCCACCGGCACAATATTGATGCGCCCGCCCTCCAGCCCGATGGAAGGCATCCAGGGCGGCAGCAACTGGCGCATGCGCTGGATCAGCTTGAAGAAATAGTAAGGGCCGTCGATCTTGTCCATCTCGCCCGTTGTACTGTCCCCGACTACCATCGCCGGGCGGTACACCGACCATGGCACTTTGCATTCCTGGCGTACGATCTTTTCACTTTCATGCTTGGTCATGAAGTAGGGGTGATCGTAATTTTCAGCCTCGTCAAACATATCCTCTCGAAACACACCCTCGTACAGTCCGGCCGCTGCAATTGAACTTACGTGGTGAAAATGCCCTGCTTCCAGCGCCTTGGCCAATTCCACCGTGTTACGCGTGCCATCAATGTTGACGGCAATCTGGCTGGCCTCGTCAGCACCCAGGTCATAGACCGCTGCCAGGTGGTAGAAATGGTAAATCTGGCCCTTGATCTGCTTCAAGCTTTCAGCCGAAACGCCGAGCTTCTTGCTGGTCAAATCGCCAAACACCGGCACCACACGCGCCGCGCTGGCGCCCCAGTACTGCCGCAGAGCCGCAAGCTTGGCCTCGCTCTCCTTGCGCAGCAGAAAATAAACCACTGAGCCCTTGCGCGCCAGCAGTTTCTTGACGAGCCGCTTGCCAATAAAGCCAGTAGCCCCGGTAACGAAATAGTGCATAAAACCCCCGTTGAGATACCGCATTCTTGCCGAAAACCGGGCCGCAATGGTTCAGCGTAAACCCGCGCTCGACTGGGGATGCGCTGCATCCCTGGAGCCTTCCTCCTAGCCAATTAGAAGACCTCACCTACACAGCGCGCTTGGCAAGCCTTAAAGTTCGCCCCGTCACGCTGAATTGTCTTGTACGCCAGCGCTGAATTTCTTAACCTTTCTGGAGTTTCACATGGTCAAAAAACTGCAAAAATCAAAAACGACAAGCAAAGCCAAATTGCCGCTGGCAGGCTCGGTCAAAGACTCGGCGCAACAAATCTGGCAAGCCGGCGTTGGCGCCTTTACCAAGGCGCAGGCTGAAGGCAGCAAAGCCATTGAAGCCCTAATCAAGGAAGGCGTCAGTATGCAGCGCAAGACACAGACCGTAGCCGAAGAAAAGCTTTCGGAAGCCAGCAGCAAGATGTCCAGCATGGCGACTGACATTTCATCCAAGGCGTCCGGGCAGTGGGACAAACTCGAAAGCATTTTTGAAGATCGCGTAGCCAAAGCCCTGAACAAACTGGGTGTCCCCTCTGCCAAGGACGTTAACGCCTTGATCGCCCGCATTGATGACCTGAACAAGAGTGTTCAAAAACTGTCGGCCAAGGGCGCTGCGGCCAAAGCGGCGCCGAAAAAAGCAGTCAAGACTGCACGCAAACCTGCTGCGGTGAAGAAGCCCGACGTGGTGGTCAAGCCCGTCGCCAAGCGCGCGCCGGCCCGCAAGGCAGCCAAACCCGGCGCAGCGGTCGCGGTCGTGGCCGATTGAAACAGATTGACCGGCCACAAGCGATGAAGCTTGCGGTGCGCGTCAGGCAAAGGCATTGTTAAAAGAGGGCGCCCAGGCGCCCTCTTTTACTTGGGGCCTGCGCCGCCATTGCTGCATCGCAACAACCACCTACTCGGATCAGCCCTACACTTTGTTCTTATGAAGCGCAAACCAACACGTGCACCAAGAATTGGACTGGCTTTGTCGGGAGGTGGGCCATTGGGTGCGATTTACGAGATTGGCGCCCTGTGCGCACTCGAAGAGTCCCTCAACGGAATTGATTTCACTCACTTGCAACACTATGTCGGCGTATCCGCAGGCGGCTTCATTGCAGCCGGACTTGCCAACGGCATAAGTCCGCGCCAACTGTGCGCCTCCTTTATTGAAAACGACAAACTGCCGGCCGACACCTTTGACCCAGCTTGGCTGATGGCGCCGGCCTATGGCGAATTCGCCCGACGCAGCATCATGCTGCCCGCCTTGCTGGTCTCGGCACTATGGCATGTCACCGCTGGCCGCAAGTCAGTGATCTCAGCGCTGGAGCGCTTGAGTCCGGTCCTGCCAGCCGGCATTTTTTCCAATGAGCAGGTCGACAAACAACTTGCGCTTTTGTTTTCGCAGACCGGATGCAGCAACGATTTCCGGCAGCTCAAGACCCAACTCACGC
>Ga0194060_10003170_pt1 | contig 11665 bp, 11 predicted proteins | sample SepL225m_MetaG_FD_163427 | JGI IMG/M metagenome (GOLD analysis project Ga0194060, IMG submission 163427) | Anoxic zone freshwater microbial communities from boreal shield lake in IISD Experimental Lakes Area, Ontario, Canada - Sep2016-L222-5m | ecosystem: Environmental > Aquatic > Freshwater >... | reverse complement strand
CAGATAGACCGTGCCCTTGGCAAGGCGCGCGCGTTTCGCCACTTCGTCGACGGAGGCGAGTTCGCCCTGGCGTTCGAGCAGCAGCGCCTGCGCCGCCTCGAGTATGGCGTCGCGGCGGACGAGCTTGTCTTCCTCTAGGATGGCACGTTGCTTGATCACCATGCGCGCAAATGACCCGCAGTCAGGAAACGGCGAATCGTAATTGACCGATGGTCAGCTGTCAAATCGCAATAGTCCGCGCCGGAGTCCCGACGCCCGGCATGGGTAATCGCAGCGCGATCTCGGGGCAAGGGCCGCGGGTCGATCCGCTATAATCCCCGTCCCGCATGCTCCCATGGAGGCAACAGCAATGAATACGCTCAAAGCGCTGCGCCGCACGCTCTTCGCCCTGCTCGTCGCTACAGCGATCGGCGCCGGCGCCCAGGAACTGAAGATCGGCATGGGCGCGGACGTGACCTCGATGGACCCGCATTTCGTCAACCTGTTTCCCAACAACAACATCGCCCTGCATGTATTCGATTCGCTGGTCCTGCTCGACGCGGACTCGCGCCTCATTCCCGGACTCGCCCTTTCCTGGAAAGCGCTGGACGACACCACCTGGGAATTCAAGCTGCGCCGCGGCGTGAAATTCCACGACGGCTCGGACTTCACGGCCGAGGACGTGGCCTATTCGATCGACCGCGTCGCCGAAGTGAAGAACAGCCCCGGACCGTTCACGGTTTATACCAAGGCCATCGTGTCCAAGCAGATCGTCGACCCCTACACCATACGCTTCAAGACCGCAGCGCCCTATCCCCTGATCCCGAACGACATGTCCACGATCTATATCGTGTCGAAAAAGGCGGCGACCGGCCTGTCAACCGAGGACTTCAACGCCGGCAAAGGCATGGTCGGCACCGGGCCGTTCAAGTTCGTCAGCTTCAAGCGCGGCGACCGCGTCGACCTCGCGCGCAACGACGCCTACTGGGGCGGCAAGCCGGCCTGGGAAAAGGTGTCGGTGCGCATCCTCGCCAACGACCCGACGCGCATTGCGGCCCTGCTCTCCGGCGACGTGCAGGCGATCGAGAACGTGCCCACGCCAGACCTGGCCAAGATCCGCGCGAACAAGGATCTGCAGATGTCGGAGAAGGTCTCGCATCGCATCATTTTCTTTCACGTCGACCAGACGCGGGACCAGACACCGTTCGTTACGGACAAGGCCGGCAAGCCCCTCGCCAAGAACCCGCTCAAGGACCTGCGCGTGCGCGAGGCCATTTCCAAGGCGATCAACCGCCAGGCGATCAAGGATCGCGTGATGGAAGGGCTGTCCGTCCCGACCAAGAACCTGGTTCCGAACCCGATGTTCGGGCACGTTCCCGACCTCAAGCCCGATGCCTTCGATCTGGAGGGGGCGAAGAAACTCCTGGCCGAGGCCGGCTATCCGGAAGGTTTCGCCATGACCATCCACGGCCCGAACAATCGTTATGTCAACGACGATCAGATTCTCCAGGCAGTGGCGCAGATGCTGACGCGCGCCGGCATCCAGACCAAGGTGGAAGCGATGCCGATGAACGTGTATCTGGGGCGCGCATCCAAACTCGAATTCAGTTTCGCCATGCTCGGCTGGGGCGCCTCGACCGGCGAAGCCTCGTCGCCGCTGCGCTCGCACCTGGTTACGTTCAGCCCGGCCAAGGGCATGGGCACCTTCGCCTGGGGCCGTTACTCCAACCCCAAGGTGGACCAACTGCTGGAACAGGCGCTCGCGACCGTGGACGACGCCAAGCGCGAGAAACTGCTGCAGGACGGGATACGCGTCGCCATGAACGAACAGGGCATCATCGCCATCCATCATCAGATCAGCACCTGGGCGACGCGCAAGGGGGTGAGCTACACCCCGCGCACGGACGAGTACACCCTGGCGCATCAGTTCCGGCCGCAATAGCGTGGTCATGCCGCGCCCTGCGAAATGCAGAGGCGCGGCGCCGCCCCGGGAATATGCCTTGCACCGCTCGACCCACCCATCGCCGAGGTCTTCTTTCAAGAAGCTGAAGCGCGCCCTGGCCGCTTCGGCCTGCGCCGCATTGCTGGCAACCGGGGCGGCTGCCGCCTGCGCCGCCGAACTGCGTGTCGGGCTTGCTGCCGACGTGACCTCGCTTGATCCGCATTTCCTCAATGTCGCCCCGAACAACATCGCCGCCTGGCACGTGTTCGACGCCCTGGTGCACGTTGACGCGAATGCGCGCCTCGCGCCCGGGCTCGCCGTGTCCTGGCGCAGCATCGATCCGACCACCTGGGAATTCAAGCTGCGCAAAGGGGTGAAGTTTCATGACGGCTCCGACTTCAGCGCCGAGGACGTGCTCTTTTCGCTGGAGCGACCGGCCACCCTGCCTGCCAGCCCCGGGCCCTTCACCGGTTTCGTCAAACCCATCACCGCCAAGAAAATCGTCGATCCCTGGACGATACAGCTGAAGACCGCAGCGCCCTACGCGATGCTGCTGTCCGATCTGAATTCGATTTTCATCGTCTCGAAGAAAGCGGCGACCGGCGCCGGGACCGAGGACTTCAACAGCGGCAAGGCGGCAGTCGGAACCGGCCCGTTCAAGCTCGTGCGCTTTGTCCGCGGCGAGCGCATTGAACTCGCCCGCAACGATACCTACTGGGGTGCAAAGCCGGTCTGGGACAAAGTGACGCTGCGCATCCTGCCCGCCGATACCGCGCGCATTACGGCGCTGCTTGCCGGCGACCTGGACGCGATCGAGAACATCCCGACCGCCGATCTGACGCGGCTCAAGGCAAATCCGAAATTCCGGCTGGAGCAGAAGGTTTCCTGGCGCACCATGCTGTTGCACCTTGACCAATACCGTGACCACCCGCCTTACCTCACCGACAAGGCGGGCAAACCGCTGGCGAAAAATCCGTTCAGGGACGCACGCGTCAGGCTGGCGCTATCCAAGGCGATCAACCGCACCGCCGTCGTCGAGCGTGTAATGGAAGGATTCGCCATCGCCGCGGGCAACGTCGTTTCACCGCCCGTATTCGGCCATGTGGCCGCGCTCAAGGCGGAGGGCTACGACCCCGAGGGGGCGAAGAAGCTGCTCGCCGAGGCAGGCTATCCGGACGGCTTCGCCCTCACCCTGCACGCGCCGAACAACCGCTACGTCAACGATGAACAACTGGCGCAGGCGGTGGCGCAGATGCTGGCGCGGATCGGCATACAGTCCAAGGTGGAAACCATGCCCGCGAGCGTGTATTTCGCCAAGGCGCGCGCCGGCGAATTCGCGCTGGCGCTGCTCGGCTGGGGCTCGTTCTCGGGCGACCTCGCATTGCGCGCGCTTCTGGCCACGCCCAGCGCCGACAAGGGCTACGGGGCCTGGAACTGGGGCCGCTACTCGAATCCGAAGGTGGACGCGCTGCTGGAGCAGGGCTTTACCACTCTGGACGAGGCGAAGCGGGAAGCGCTGGCGCGCGAAGCCGCAACCCTGGCCTTGAAAGACGTGCCGGTGATACTCCTGCACCACCAGCTCGCGACCTGGGCGATGAAAAAAGACATCGCCTACAACCCGCGCACCGACGAGTACACCTTCGCCCACGAATTCCGCCCGAAATAGGCGCACAGGCCATGACCGTATTCATCATCCGCCGTCTGATGCAAAGCGTGCTGGTGCTGTTTTTCATGTCGCTGCTGGTATTCGTCGGGGTGTATGCGATCGGCAACCCGGTGGACATCCTGATCAATCCGCAAGCGGACCAGGCCGACATCGCCCGCGCCATCGCCGCGCTCGGACTGGACAAGCCGCTGTGGGAGCAGTACGCGATATTCCTCAAGCAGGCGCTGGTGGGCGACCTCGGAAAATCCTTCTCCTACAATATTCCGGCGATCCAGCTGATCCTCGAGCGCATGCCGGCGACGATGGAACTGGCGCTGGCCGCCACCGGCATGGCGGTGGTACTGGGCATTCCGCTCGGCCTGTGGGCGGGACTTGCGCCGGACTCGTGGCCGGGCAAGCTGATCATGACCGGCTCCATTCTCGGTTTTTCCCTGCCCACATTCTGGGTGGGCCTGATGCTGATCATGCTGTTCGCGGTCGAACTAGGCTGGCTGCCCTCCAGCGGCCGCGGCCCGACCACCGAGGTCCTGGGGATCGCGGTGAGCTTTCTCTCCTGGGAGGGAATCAAGCACCTCATCCTGCCCGCCGCCAACCTTGCGCTGTTCAAGCTCTCGCTCATCATCCGCCTCACGCGCGCCGGCACGCGCGAAGCGCTGCTGCAGGACTACGTCAAGTTCGCCCGCGCCAAGGGCCTGTCGGGCGCGCGCGTGGTCGGCGTGCACGTGCTGAAGAACATCCTGATCCCCATCGTCACCGTGATCGGCCTGGAGTTCGGCTCGGTCATTGCGTTTGCCATCGTCACCGAGTCGATTTTTGCCTGGCCGGGGATGGGCAAACTGATCATCGACTCGATCAACGTACTCGACCGGCCGGTGATCGTCGCCTACCTCCTTATCATCGTGAGTCTCTTCATCCTCATCAACCTCGCCGTCGACATCCTCTACTCGCTGCTCGATCCTCGGGTGCGCATCAGCGAGGCGAAGGGATAACGTGCAGCGCGAACAGACGCCGTTTCAACGAATCGCCGCCGACTTCGCCGAAAGCCGGCTCGCGCTCGCCGGGCTGGGCGTGCTGGTCCTGATTCTGCTCATCGCCCTGTTCGCGCCCCTGATCTCACCGCAGAATCCCTACGACCTGGCGCAGCTTGACGTGCTCGACAGCCGCCTGCCGCCGGGCTCCAAGTCGGGCGACGGCCTGACCTTCTGGCTCGGCAGCGACGACCAGGGCCGCGATATCCTGTCCGGCATTTTCTACGGCCTGCGCATCAGCCTCGGCGTCGGCGTGGCGAGCACGCTGTGCGCTGTGATCATCGGCCTGACCGCCGGGCTTTGCGCCGCCTACTTCGGCGGGCGCACTGACGGCGTCATCATGCGCGTGGTCGACATCCAGCTGTCGTTTCCCGCGATCCTGATCGCCCTCATCCTGCTCGCGCTGCTGGGCCAGGGAATCGGCAAGACCATCTTCGCGCTGATCACGGTGCAATGGGCCTACTACGCGCGCACCGTGCGCAGCACGGCGCTGGTCGAGCGCCGCAAGGAATACATCGAAGCCGCCCTGTGCCTGGCGCTGCCGCCGGCGCGCATCGTGTTCCGCCATCTGCTGCCCAACTGTCTGCCGCCGCTGATCGTCATCGCCACGGTGCAGGTGGCGGCCGCAATCGCGCTCGAGGCCACCCTGTCCTATCTGGGCATCGGCGTCCCCATCACCGAGCCCTCCCTCGGCCTCCTGATCAAGAACGGCTTCGACTACATGCTCTCGGGCAAGTACTGGATCAGCTTCTTCCCCGGCATCGCCCTGCTGCTGACCATCGTCAGCATCAACCTGGTCGCCGACCAGCTGCGCGACGTGCTCAATCCGCGGCTGCAGAAATGACCGGTTCTGCACTGCGCGTAGAGAACCTGCGCACGCACTTCTTCACCCGACAGGGCGTGGTGAAGGCGGTGGAGGACGTGAGCTTCTCGGTAGCGCCGGGAAAGATCCTAGGCCTGGTGGGCGAGTCCGGCTCGGGCAAGTCCATGACCGGTTATTCCATCATGGGCCTGATCGATCCGCCCGGGCGCGTGATCGCGGGCCGCATCCTGCTCGGCGGCGAGGACCTGCGCGCGCTCGGGCCCGAAGCGATGCGCAAGGTGCGCGGCAACCGCATCGCCATGATCTTCCAGGATCCGATGATGACGCTGAACCCGGTGCTGCGCGTCGACACACAGATGATAGAGGCGATCCAGGCGCATGCCGGCGTCAGCCGCGCGGCGGCGCTGGAGCGATCACGCGACGCCCTGGCGCGCGTCGGCATTCCGTCCCCCGCCGAACGCCTCTCGGCTTACCCGCACCAATTCTCCGGCGGCATGCGCCAGCGCGTGGCCATCGCCATCGCTCTGCTGAACAGTCCCGACCTGATCATCGCCGACGAACCGACCACGGCGCTCGATGTGACCATCCAGGGGCAGATCCTGTTCGAAATGCAGAAGCTCGCACGCGAATCCGGCACCGCCCTCATCTGGATCACTCATGACCTGTCGGTGATCGCGGGCCTCGCCGACGACATCTGCGTCATGTACGCCGGTCGCATCGTCGAGCACGGCAGCGTCGATCAGGTGCTGGACGCACCGCTGCATCCCTATACGCACGGACTGATCGATTCAGTCCCCAGCCGCAGCCGCAGGGGCGAGCCGCTGCGGCAGATCCCCGGAATGACGCCCTCGCTGCTCGATCTCGCGCCGGGCTGCGCCTTCCGCGAACGCTGCAGCCGCGCCGACGGCGCCTGCACGCAGGATGCACCATTGTCCAGCCCCGTCGCCGGCAGGCAGGTGCGCTGTTTCCACCCGTTGACCGCATGAGTGCGCTGCCGCCGCCCCTGCTGGAACTGCGCGGTGCGTCCAAGCGCTTCGTCAAGACGCTGGACACCGCCGCCAAGATCGCGAATCTGCTCGGCGCCAACGCCAGAGAGGAAGTCGTGCATGCGGTGGACCGCGTCGATCTTTCGGTGCAGGCGGGCGAAGTGGTGGGCCTGGTGGGCGAATCCGGCTGCGGCAAGTCTACGCTCGGTCGCCTGGCGGTCGGCCTGCTGCGGCCTTCGGCCGGCGCGCGCCTGTGGCGCGGCGAGGAGATCGCGCAGCTGCCGATCGAAAAGCAACGCTCCGTCCAGCTAAAGATCCAGATGATTTTCCAGGACCCGTACGCCTCGCTCAATCCGCGCATGCGCGTGGCCGACATCGTCGGTGAAGCGCCGGTGGTGCACGGGCTGATCGCGCCGGGGGAGCAACAGGAGTACGTGGCGCAACTGCTGTCGCGCGTCGGCCTGGATGCCTCGCTGGTGCGCCGCTTTCCGCACCAGTTTTCCGGCGGCCAGCGCGCGCGCATCGGCATCGCCCGGGCGCTCGCGGTAAAGCCGGAATTCCTCGTCTGCGACGAGGCGGTGGCGGCTCTGGACGTGTCGATCCAGGCGCAGGTGCTCAACCTGTTTACCAAGCTGCGCGAAGAGTTCAATCTCACCTATCTTTTCATCAGCCACGACCTGGGCGCGGTGCAGCACATTTCGGACCGGGTGGTGATCATGTACCTGGGGCGCGTGGTCGAAGCCGCGCCGACCGAGGAGATCTACGCCAGGTCCAACCACCCTTATACCCGGGCGCTGCTGGCCGAAGTGCCGCGCCTGGACTTGCGGCGCAAGAGTTTCGTTTCGATCAAGGGCGAAATTCCCTCGCCGCTGGATCCGCCGCCCGGCTGCCATTTTCACCCGCGCTGCCCGCAGGCCATGCCGCGGTGTAAAATCGAGCAACCCCCATTGCGCCAGATCGCACCCCTGCATTTCTCCGCCTGCCATTTGAATGACGACGCAGCCGCATGAACCGAGCCCCAACCTGAGCCAGACAACGATGCCGACCATCAAACCGGAAACCCTTGCCCTGATCGAACGCCTGATCGCCTTCGACACGACCAGTCGCGATTCGAATCTCGGCCTGATCGAATGGACGCGGGATTACCTCAAGGGCTACGGCATGGAATCGCGCCTGACCTACGACGCCACCGGCAAGAAGGCAAACCTTTTCGCCACCATGCAGAAGGGCGCAAAACCCGGCATCGTGCTCTCCGGCCACACCGACGTGGTACCCGTGGACGGGCAGGACTGGAGCAGCGACCCCTTCAAAGCGGTGGTTCGCGGCGACAGGCTCTACGGCCGCGGCGCCTGCGACATGAAGAGCTATCTCGCGGTGATCCTGGCGATGGCGCCGCGCTTCGCCGCCGCGGATCTCAAAGCTCCGATCCATTTCGCGCTGTCCTACGACGAAGAAGTCGGCTGCATCGGCGCACGCGGCCTGCTGGAGGACCTGGCGCGGAACAACATCCGCCCGGCGGGCGCCATCATCGGCGAGCCCACCAGCATGCAGCCGGTGATCGCGCACAAGGGAAAGCGCGCCTACAAGTGCTGCGTGCGCGGCAAGGAAGCGCATTCGGCGCTCACGCCACAGGGCGTGAACGCGATCGAATACGCCGCCAGGATCATCACCTACATCCGCCACATGGCCGAGCGCATGCAGGCGTGCGAGCCGCGCGACTACGGTTTCGACGTGCCTTTCACCACGCTGCAGACCGGCGTGATATCTGGCGGCACCGCAGCCAACATCGTGCCGCGCGAGTGCATTTTCCACTTCGAGTTTCGCTACCTGCCGGGCGCCGATCCGGACGCGCTGGAGCGTGAAATCAAGGACTACGCCGAGCGCGTGATCCTGCCCGAAATGCAGCGCACGGATCCTGAAACCAGCATCAGCATCGAAACCAAGGCCGGCATCCCCGGACTCAATACGGCGGAACAGGACCGGATCACCGGTCTGGCGCAGGCGCTGTCGCGAAACAAGTCGACCGCCAAGGTGGCCTACGCGACCGAGGGCGGACTGTTCCAGCAGGCGGGCATCCCCGCCATCATCTGCGGCCCGGGTTCGATCGAACAGGCGCACAAGCCGGACGAGTACGTGTCGCTGGAGCAGGTGGCGCTGTGCGAGTCTTTCATGGAACGGCTGATCGAGAACATGAGCGCCGAGTAGCGCGCACAGCCGCAAAAACAAAAGGGACGCCGCGGCGTCCCTTTTGTTTGATACTTGGGCGAAATCCTATTCGGCAACCGCCTCTTTGGTGCCGGTCTCCGGCACCAGGACTGCGCGCTTGGTGAGCTTCTCGCGGATACGCGCGGACTTGCCCGAACGGTCGCGCAGGTAGTACAGCTTGGCGCGGCGCACGTCGCCCTTGCGCTTCACCTCGACCGACGCGATCAGCGGCGAATAGGTCTGGAAGGTCCGCTCCACGCCTTCACCGGCGGAAATCTTGCGCACGATAAAGGAAGAGTTGAGGCCGCGGTTGCGCTTGGCGATGACCACGCCCTCGTAGGCCTGAACGCGCTTGCGCTCGCCCTCGACCACGTTGACGTTCACGATCACGGTGTCGCCGGGAGCGAACACGGGGACGGTCTTGCCCAGGCGGGCGATTTCTTCGGTTTCCAGTTTCTCTATCAGATTCATGATTCCACTCCTCGTATCATCGGGGACCGCCGCCGCTGCGACAGCCTAGAGCTTGTTACAAAACGAGGGGATATCTCCCCTCGTGCACCCCTAAATCAGGGGCCGTTTCAATCAACCTAAAACGGCCTCTTAGGTATTCTGTTCCCGCTTGAATTCCTCAAGCAACTTCGCTTCCGCCGCGCTCAAGGCGCGCTGTTCCAACAAATCCGGCCGTCTCTGCCAGGTCCTGCCCAGCGCCTGCTTCAGGCGCCAGCGTTCTATCTCCGCGTGGTTGCCGGAGAGCAACACCGGCGGCACGCGCTCGCCCGCGTAGTCCTCGGGCCGGGTGAAATGCGGACAATCCAGCAGCCCGCCCACGAACGAATCCTGCGCCGCCGAATCCTCGTCGCCCAGCACGCCGGGCAACTGCCGCACCACCGCGTCGATCAAAACCATCGCCGCCAGTTCGCCGCCGGAGAGCACGTAGTCGCCGATCGAAATTTCCTCGTCGACCGCGCGGCGGATCAACCGCTCGTCCACGCTCTCGTAGCGCCCGCACAGCAGCACCGCCCCCTGCCCCGCAGCCAGCTCCATCACTTTCCCGTGATCAAGCTTCCCACCCTGCGGCGAAAGGTATATCACCCTGCGCTCACCGCCCGCCACCCGCGCCTTCGCCGCGCGAATCGCCGCTTCCAGCGGCTCGGCCAGCATCACCATGCCGGGACCGCCTCCGTACGGCCTGTCGTCCACCGTGCGGTAGTTGTCGCTGGTGAAGTCGCGCGGATTCCACAACTCCAGACTGTAGCGCGCCGCTTTCAGCGCGCGGCCGGTGATGCCCGATTCGGTGAGCGCCGCAAACATCTGCGGAAACAGCGTCACGCAATCGAAGTGGATCACCAGTCCAGCTCCCACTCCACGCGGATCCGGCCCTGGGCCATTTCCACCTGGCGCACTACCTGCTCGATGAAAGGCAGCAGTCGTTCCGTTTCGCCATCGACGATGCGCATCACCGGATGCGCGCCGTTCTCGAACAACTCGGCAACCGTGCCGAGCTCCTCGTCTTTCGCATTTACCACTTTCAGGCCGACCAGGTCGACCCAGTAAAACTCGTCCTTCGCGTTCTGCGGCAGCGCTTCGCGCTTTACCGCGACTTCGCTGCCCTTCAGGGCCAGCGCCGCATCGCGCTCCACGCAGCCCTCGAAGCGCGCCACCAGGCTGGCTCCGTGCTGCAGCACGCTTTGCGCGACTTTCAATTCGCGCCAGTCGCCGTTTCTGCCTACCCAGACCGACGGATAGGCGCTCAAACCGTCGGGTTCCGCGCTGAAGGGCTCTATCCTGACCCAGCCCTTGAGGCCGTAGGGGGCGACGATGCGCCCCATCACGACCAGCTGCGCAGCCTGCTTAAGCAGCTGCGGGGGCGGCAGTTCCAGCGACTTTCTTGCCAAACTGCTTGACCAGCCTTGCGACCGTGGGAGAGAGCTGTGCGCCCTTGCCTTGCCAGAAGGTCAGACGGTCCATGGCGACACGCAGGTTCTCGCGACCTTCGGGCGCCTTCGGATCATAGAATCCGACGCGCTCGATGAATTTGCCGCCGGCGGCGCGACGCGAATCCGCTACGACCATGTTGTAGAAAGGGCGTTTATGCGCGCCACCGCGGGCGAGGCGAATCACAACCATGTTGTTGTCCCGAAACTCAAAAAAGAGCGCGATTCTACGACGATTTGGTACCTATTGGCAAGGGTTTTGTACGGACGAGTTTAGGCGCGCGAGCGCAGATTGTTCAAAGGTTTCAATGCAATACCTAAGCCCGCCGCACAGGCTTTGAATGTTGCCATCGTGCCGCAATTCGCCGGTGCGAGCCCTGATCCGCAGCCGAAGGCTCCCTTGCGCGTGCGCGCTTGTACCTCCCGCCGTGCCTGTACGTCCGCATTGCCTGACTTTATCGATTGTGTTCCCATATCACCCTTTTGTCTCACAAGAAGAAAACACCATGATCGAAATGCACACCGGCCGTCCGCCCACGCTCGCAGCGCGCGGCATGGTTTCCTGTCCGCACGCGCTCGCCTCTGAGGCCGGCGTCGAAATACTGAAAGCCGGAGGCTCCGCAGTCGATGCAGCCATTGCCGCCAGCGCCGCCTTGAGTGTGCTTTATCCGCACATGACAGGCCTGGGCGGGGACGCGTTCTGGCTGATCTACGACGCCAAACAAAAGCGCGTGCGTTACCTCGACGGCGCCGGCTGTGCCGCAGCGAGCGCTTCCATCGAAGCGTTTCAAGCAAAAGGCATGGGCGAAATCCCGTTCCGCGGCATCCTGCCGGCGACGCTGACCGTGCCGGGTGCCGTCGCGAGCTGGTGCGAAGCCCACGCGGCGCATGGCCGCCTGCCGCTCGCGCGCAATCTGGCTGCCGCTGCAGGCTATGCGCGCGACGGGTTTCCGGTGACCGAACGCCTCGCCAACTGGATCGCCGCGACCGCGCCGGAACTGGCGCAAAACAAGGAAGCGGCCGCGATCTTCCTGAAAAACGGTGAAGCACCGCGCGCCGGGCAGAGCCTCGCAAACGTCGATCTCGCGCGCAGCATCGAAGC
>Ga0194060_10003169_pt1 | contig 11666 bp, 11 predicted proteins | sample SepL225m_MetaG_FD_163427 | JGI IMG/M metagenome (GOLD analysis project Ga0194060, IMG submission 163427) | Anoxic zone freshwater microbial communities from boreal shield lake in IISD Experimental Lakes Area, Ontario, Canada - Sep2016-L222-5m | ecosystem: Environmental > Aquatic > Freshwater >... | reverse complement strand
GATTCTGGGTCCGACCAGTGGCCGGACCAGCCCTGTAGGGCTATGGACAGATGAATTAGTGGCTGGATAGTAGCCGAAAGGGGGAATTTGGTCAAGAAAAAGCAGCAGTTTTCACTGCTGCGAGGCGTAGGCGACGACCCAGGGGCACCGGGCGGTCAGTTCGTCGATGCGGTGCTGGCAATCGGAGGGGGTGGCACAGCCGTGGAGGGCGGACGCGACATAGACGAGGGCGAGGCGGTGCTGTTCCTCGGTGTCCGTGGCCGTCTCCGTGGGAAACGCGGCGAGCATGGCGGTGGTGCCGTCGCGCATGGGGAGACGATAGTCCTCGACAGCGACGCTTTGGGTCTGATCCGAGAGAACGCGTTCGATCTCTTCCAGGAAGAACCCGCTCGTCTCGCGGTCGACGTCGGCGATGCGGGACCGGAGCAGTGCGGTCGTCGCGTCTTCGGGTGATGGGACCGATCCCAAAGTCGGGGGCGGCGAAAGGAGCGTTTGGCGAGAGGCGACCGGCGGGCGGTCGGCCTTGCGACGAACCGCGGGGAGCGGGACGTCGTTGGGGGCGCCTGATTTCTCCGGACGGAGATACCAGGCGGTAAAGAGGAGGGCGATGACGAGGAAACTGGCGGTACGGACCGGGAAGGAACGCATGGGATGACAGGATAGAAGAAAAAAGCCGCCCGGTCAAGGCGACTTTGTTTCTCCGAACTTGGCGATCACCTCGTCGCGCGTCAGCCATGCCTTCTGCACCCTGCGCGTCTCTCCGCCGAAATGACGCGCTTCTTCAGGGGAAAGCGGCTCGTCCGCGACGTGGAAACCTATCAGCTTCGCAAGCTTTGATTTCTCACCGACGATCCAGGACGTTCCGACGACCTCCTTTACACGGGACAACTCGGGATCGTCCTCGAGCAGCCGCGCCAGCTCCTTCATTCCGTTCTGGAAATCCCGAAGCATCTCCGTCGGCTCAAGCGTCTTCGCCAGAGCAATGTGCAATCGGAACGTGTCGCTATCCTGATCAGGCTTTCCATAAAGCATTCCCAGCGGACTAAGCGACGTTCCCTCCGCGGCTGCGACGATTCGATCGCGCTCACCCCGTTCGACATCGCGCATGTGCGCGTGAAACTTCTCCGCCGTCTCCGGATCGCGGTAGATCTCCTCGAACACGCGCCCCAGCTTTTCCGCGATCGTCTCCGGGAACCGCTCGTCTCCCACTGCCAGCATCGCGTCCATCTCGTCTAGAATCGACGCGACGGTCGCTTCCCTACCATCGAAGAACCGCGCCGCCGTCGCCCGAGTTCGCTTCATGAACGCCGCGCGCTCAGAGGCAGGATCCGCGGCCGTTCGGATCGTTTCAAACTCGCGCGTGAACCCGGCAAGCAGCATCGCGCGGGAATACTGCTCAGGCATCGCCCTCCTTGGTCGTCGAAATTCTGATTCCATAGTGCCGAAAGTATACCACCGGGAAAACGCGAGGGAAACGCCAGGCGGGTGACATAACCGTCAATCCCGTGTAGAGTGGGCGCACTATGAAATTCTTTGTCCTTGGGAACCATCGGGAGCTGTCCATCGCGGAAATCGTGGCCGTTACGGGCGTTTCCGACTTTAAGTCCGTGTCGGGCGACCTTTTGCTGCTCGACACCGACATGTCGTCCGCGACGCTGCAGGACAAGCTTGCCGGGTCGATCAAGGTCGGCTCGGTCATTGGCGAGCTGGGCGAGTGGGACAAGGAGGCGTGCGCGGATCTGATCGTCGCAATGATCGGAGAAGTCACGAACCGCGTCGAGTTCGGCATCAGCGTGTATGACGCGGGCGACGGGAAGCGGACGAAGGAGCTGCGCGGGGAGTCGCAGAAGCTGGGACTCTCGATCAAGAAGCGACTGAAGGAATCGGGACATCCGGTACGCCTCGTCACGTCGAACGAGAAGACGCTCTCGGCCGTCGTGATCACGACGAACAAGTTGCTCGAGCGCGGGGGCGAGTTCGTCCTCATCGTGACGAAGGACTCGATCCTCGTCGGGCAGACCGAGGCGGTGCAGGACTTCGAAGCCTGGTCGAAGCGCGACTTCGGACGTCCGGCGCGCGACTCGAAATCGGGAATGCTGCCGCCAAAGCTGGCGCGCATGATGATCAACCTGACGGGAGCGGATCCGCACACGGCGACGATCCTCGATCCGTTCTGCGGATCGGGAACCGTCCTCATGGAAGCGGCGCTCATGGGGTTCACGCGCATCATCGGAAGCGACATTTCCACGAAGGCGATCGAGGACAGCCAGAAGAATCACGAATGGCTCATGAAGCAGGACCAGCTTGTAGCGCCCGTGACGCTGCACGTGTCGCCGGCGCAGACGCTCGACCAGCTCGTGAAGGAACCGGTAGACGCGATCGTGACGGAGACGTACCTCGGCCCGGGGTTGCATGGAGGCGAGCATCCGGACTTCATCAAGAAGAACCTCAAGATGCTCGGCGAGCTGTACCGCGACTGCTTCGGAACGCTGTTCGACCTTCTGAAACCGGGAGGCACGGCGGTCGTCGCCTTCCCTGTGTTCCAGACGCAGGTCGGCGAGCAGGAGGCGATGGGACGGACGGTGATCGAGCAGATCGGGTTCCACGTCGCGAACAAGATTCGGTACGAGCGCGTCGGGCAGCACGTGGCGCGCGACATCATGGTGCTGAAGCGGTAAAAGACTCGGGGATACGAACCTACGAACTGGCTACGAAACTACAAAAAAGATGCCCGGGCGAGAGATCGCCCGGGCTTTTCAGTTCTTGGGTCGCGTCAGGTACATGACGGCGAATCCCGCGGTGACGAACGCCGCGACGAGAGCGATTCCGAGTCGCTCATCCGGCCACACCGAGGCGCCGCCGGCCGCGAATGCCTCCTGAACGAGAAAGAGCATTGCCATCAGCAGTCCTCGTTCCCGTCCGTTCCGCCCATCAGTCCGAGGGACAGGAGGGCGCCGATGGCCCAGATAAACACGATCCATTCCATGAGATCTCCCTCGCCGGAATCATTCCGGCGCAATTGTTGTTGCGGAAGAGTATCAAAAAAACGCCCGATTGTCAACCAATCGAGCGCTTTTTATGATTATGCGTTCACCCGAAAGTGGCACGTGTCTCCGTCCTGCATCACGTATTCCTTGCCTTCGACGCGTAGCTTTCCCTGCGTCTTGGCTCCGGACTCTCCCAGTTCCACGAAGTCCTTCCAGTTGATGACCTCGGCGCGGATGAAGTTTTTCTCGAAGTCGGTGTGGATGACGCCGGCTGCCTGCGGGGCCTTGGTTCCCTTCTTGATCGTCCAGGCGCGCGTCTCTTTTTCTCCCGAGGTGAAGTACGTGATCAGGTTGAGCGCCTCGTAGCACTTGCGGATGACGCGGTCGAGGCCGGATTCCTTCAGGCCGAGCTCCTCGAGGAACGTGGCCTGGTCTTCCTTCGGCATCTCCATGATCTCGGACTCGATCTTCACGGAGATCGGCACGGCAAGGCGGTCCAGGCCGAGCGGCGACACCCAGTTCGGGTCGGCCGCGCCGTCCTCGTCCACGTTCACCACGTATAGCATCGGCTTGCGCGTGAGGAGCGTCAGCGACTTGATCGCGTTCTCCTCGTCCTCGTCGAGCTCGATCGCGTTCGTCAGCTTCCCGGCCTCGAGCGCGACCATGAACTTGGCGAGCGCCGACTGCTCGGCCTCGAGATCCTTGCTCGTCCCGGCCTTCATCTTTCCGCGCGCCGCGTCGAGACGCTTCTGCACCGTCTCCATATCCGCGAATGCCAGTTCCATCTCGATGATCTCCACGTCGCGCGCCGCGTCGACGGAGTTCGACACATGGATCACGTTCGGATCCTTGAACCCGCGAACGACATGCAGGATCATGTCCGTCTCCCGGATGTTCGCCAGGAACTTGTTCCCAAGCCCCTCGCCCTTGTGCGCGCCCTCGACGATCCCGGCGATGTCCACGAACTCGATCGCCGTCGGGATAACCTTCTCGGAGCCGGAAGCCGCGGACAGCTGTGCCAGCCGGGTGTCCGGCACTTCAACGACCCCAACGTTCGGCTCGATCGTGCAAAACGGAAAATTAGCGCAGTCAACCTGCTTCTTGGTGAGCGTTTTGAACAGTGTGGACTTGCCCACGTTGGGGAGGCCGACGATACCGACTTGGAGCATACGCGGGATTTGCGAATAACGAATTTGTTACTAAATTGCATATGACACGAATGGCAACGAACGTTGCGAATTCGTGCGGGACGGGCGGGATCGTTCCTCAGAAACTGGGCGGAGTATACCCACGAATCCCAAACCTGTCGAGTCACCATCATTCGTTACGTTCGCAACAATTAGCATCATACGCAATTTAGTAACAAATTCGTTATTCGCAAATCCCGCTTCCACGATCAAAAAAGACGCCCCGTAGGACGTCAGAGATTCGCGGAAGCCGCGTGGTATGCGAGGCAGGCCTCGTACTTCATGCGGTCGATCTGCTTGCCGGCGTGGAAGTGGTCGAGCAGGGCGCGGAAGGTGAAGAGCGATCGAAGCCGGATGTTCTGCTCGAACAGGCGCTGATATCCTCCCTGCTGGCGGTCGACGACACAGACGATGTCGGAGACCCGCATGGCGTGGCGCGTCATGACCGTGACGGCCTCCATGCTGGACGCGGCCGAGGTGACCACGTCCTCGATGCCGAGCCCGCGCATGCCGCGGAAGGCGGAGACGTCGCCCTCGATCCCGTCGACGCACGTGGTGCCGTCGTCGTTCTTCCGCTTGGTGAGGCGGATGACCGGGATACCGAGGATGCGCCCGAGATCCTCCGCGTACGGAGTGGCTCCGTCCGGGACCGCGAAGAGGCAGTCGAAGGCCTCGGCGTCGATCGTGCTCCGCACCATCAGCGTGGCGATGCGCTCGACGAGTTCCGGCGTGACCTTCCCTTCGCCGCCTGGATGCGCGACGCTCCGGCAGTTGAAGTAGTGCGGGGACAGCGGAAGGTCGGGGCGTGTGCGATGAATCTTGAGCCGGTGATCTCCGAACTGGATCGCGCCGGCGGCAAGCAAATCGTTTGCGATGCCGGCGAACGGCTCGGAAAGAAGCTGGGATTGTGACATGGGATACCTCCGGGCGGGAGCGTACACGATCCGCGCGACATCCGTCAAAGAAAAACGCCCGTCACTTGATGGACGGGCGGAGGGCGGATTTGTGGTAGGTCAGGCACGCCTCGTATCGATCGCGCGTCAGAACGCCGGTGGCGAGGAAGTGTTCCATGAGCTGACAAAACGCGAACGCGCCGCAGAACGGAATGTTGAAGCGCGCGTAGGGATGCCCGCCATGGGAGAGAACCGGGTCGACGACCGATGCCAGGCCGACGACGACGGATCCCGTCGAGGCCACCGCGTCCATCGCGGCCTTGACCGTGTCGTCGGGCGGCTGGATGCCGGCGATGAGCAGGACGCGACGACAGACCTGGTCAGAGGGATTCGCCGGGTCAGCAAGGTCGAGGGATTGCTTACCGGCGTTGTCCGCGTAGACAAAGGCATCCGCGTCCGGGCCGACCGGGAGGACACTGTCGTACTCCAGCTTACAGCGGTCCACGCTGGCGACGAGCGCGCCGACGATCTCTTCGAGAAGGTCGCGCGTAACCGGGCCCGGACCCGCGGAACGTACGTCGATGCAACATGGCGGGTCGTCGCCGAACGCGATGACTCCCGCGGCCAGCAGGCGGTCCACGAACGAGGACCTTTCAGCCGTGTACGGCGAGACGTGCCAGAACTCGACAAGGTCGGCGATCACCCGGCGGCGCGGCGCGGACGAAAACGTGAAGGAGCGAATCGCCTTCTCGGCGGCGAGCCGTCCGAGCATCGCGCGGGTGTAGTCGTCGAGCGACGCAATGAGATCCCGATCCTCCAAGCCGTATTCGGAAAGGAGCGAATCAGGCCGAAGCGTCGCGGAGTCGAGCTGGCCAGGCGCGCCTACAATCCGATTCGAGATCTTCTTGGCGAGCGCGCGAAGCGGCTCGCTCAGTTCCGTATCTGACATGTGAGAACCTCCGGCGTGATAGTACACGAGCTTGATCAGCCCGTCGAATTCGTTGCAATGCGTTACATACGTGCAACAATTAACGAATTCGTCATTCGCAACGGAGGGCCGTAGCCCGACAAAAAAGCCCGTCACGCGAGGGACGGGCGGAGGGCGAGGGATTTCAGTTCGTGGGCGATTGGGACGAGCCTGGCTCGCGTCGCCTCGACGAGGAACGGGCTGCCTTTGATGATCTCGACGCGCGGGTCGCCGATCGGCCCGGCGGTGATGGCGTAGCGTCCTTCCGTCAGGCTGGCGGAACAGGCGACGAGGACGAGGGGCCCGAGAAGACCTTGGTTGGGAACGTCTTCGCGCCGCGCCGTTACCGTCACGGAGCCGAAGCGATCGACGTCGATCTCAATTCGGATGTCAGGCCTCACCGGTCCCTCCGCCCATGAGAGGAACGGGGTGGCCGTCGTCGAAGACGGGCTTGCCGGCGAACCGGTACGCGCGGCCGATGGCGTCGGAAAAGAACTGGGTCTGCCGCGCGGTCCGGGCAAGCGCCTGGAACGTCTCGTGGGCCGTCTCCGCGGCCGCCCGGTCGTGCACGCGCGCGATGACGCGGTCGTACCGCTCCGTGACAAGGCTGCCGAACGGCCATTCGCCCGGCGCCACGCCGACGTACGCCACGACCCCGCGGTTTTCATGGACGAAAACCGCGCGGTACCGCGTCGCCGAAAGCTCCTCGCGCCAGACCGTCGCGTCACGATCGCGCGCATGGCGCTCAATGGAGTCGAGCTCGGCGGGCTGCCGGCAGGCAATCACCTTTCCGAACCCGGGACGCGCGTCCGTCGCCGTCCCGTCCACGACCATGCGGTGAAAGATGGACGCGTAGAGGTCGCGCACGATACGCGCCGCCGTTTCCTCGTCCGGCACGGCCGACAGCGCCTCGCGAAGCCGCAGGAACGCCGCGTCCACGGGCGACTGGATCTGGCACGTGAGATTCCGAAGGTTCTGCGTCGTCCATCCCGCCGGAAGCCGCGCATCCGTGTACTTCGACGCGGCCGACTTGTCGAATTGGAACTGCCCGGCGGGCAGCATGCGGACCACATGGTCCGAGATTGCGGCCCGAATTCCCCGCGCGACCGACGACCCGACGGAATCGGGAACGGTCGTCACGCTCACGTTCGGCCACCGTTCCTCCCGCACGTTCCGCACGAACACGCGCACCGTCAGCTTTGCCGTTTCCGGCGATTCATTGTCCATTCGAACGCCTCCTGGTCTGGGTTTCAACCAACGCTCAACAAAGCGAAGGATGCCGCAACGCTACCGAAAATCGGGCCGCGCGTCAATGCGCCTTGACCCAATTTGGCCAGTGCGATATCCTATCGTCACAAAAGACAAGGGCCGTTAGCTCAGCTGGTAGAGCGCTTCCATGGCATGGAAGAGGTCAACGGTTCGATCCCGTTACGGTCCACCAGAAAGACGCATCCGCAAGGATGTGTTTTTCTTTTGGTGAATCGTCGCGCAAAGAAAAAGACGGCCCAGAACGGACCGTCGCGTTACGCGCGCTCGAGCGCGATGATGGCTTCTACCTGGTCGATCGTCCAGATGGGGACGCCGACGATTTCCACGTGCTTGCGGCGCGTGCCGACGATCTCGCGGTAGTCGGAGATGCCGGTGAGGGAGAGGAGGTGGGCGGTGCGATCATACATCGCCTCGACGTACGCGCGGATCCACTTGCCTCGCTCCACCGGGTCGATGACGTCGCCGTTCGACGCGATGCCCGTGGGGCACTCGCCGGCGATGTGGCATTTGCCCGCGGCGATGCAGCCGGTGGCGTACTTGAACGCGCGGCCCGTCGCCACGATGTCCGCGCCAAGGGCGTACATGCGGACGAGATCCTCGGGCGTATAGCCGCCGGCCGACCCGACGAGCACGACGCGCTCGCGAAGCCCGTGCTTCCGAAGGAGCAGGTCGGCCACCTGGATGGCAACCGACGCGGGCATCCCCCCGCACTTCATCATCTCCTCGTACGCCGCGCCCGTGCCGCCCTCCCCGCCGTCGATCTGCAGGTAATCGGGAATTCCATGGGGGTAGGTGGCCCACGTCCGGCACATCTCGTCGAACTCCAGGAACGAGCCGACCGCAAGCTTGACTCCCACGACGCGCGACGTCTTCTGACGAATCCGACTGATGAATCCGACGAGTCCGGTCACTCCCGCGAACGCCGAGTGCGTCGGCGGCGAGAAGCAGTCCTTCCACGGCTCGATGCCGCGGCGTTCCGCGACGTCCGCGTCGATCTTCCACCCCGGCGCCTTTCCGCCGTCCTGCTTCGCGCCCTGCGACAGCTTGACCTGAACGGCCACGACCGACGGGTTGCTCAGGATGACGTTGCAGAGCGTCGCCATGTCGAATCCGCCGTCCCTGTCCCGGCAGCCGAAGTATCCGGTGCCGACCTGGAACTCGATCTGCGCGTCCGGTCCGCCGACGAGGTGCTGCGGCCAAAGCCCGCCCTCGCCGGTTCCCATCAGGCACAGCCCGGCCGTCCCGCGCGCCATGGCCTCGGTGGCCTCGCGCGTGATGGACGGCGTTGCCATCCCCGACTGCCGGAACGCGCCGGTCACGAGGAACGGCTGGTCGCCCTGCGATCCGATGCGAACGTTCCGCATCGACGCGAGGATCGCCGGCTCCGAATTCGTCCGCAGGTTCTTCGTGCGCACGAGCACCGACCCGGCCTTGTCCCGGTCGGCCCGGCTCCCGTGCCCGCCCATGGCCTTCTTGCCGTGGGTGATGTTCTGGATCCACCACTGCGCGTACCGGCTGGTCGGCCGGCGGCTCTCCGGATCCGCGAAGTAGTCGCGGAACTTTTCCGAAGACCATTCCGACAGCTCCCTCGTGGTCGCCGCCTGCCCGTACAGGCGGTAGATGGCATGCGTCCTCTGCGCGCGGCAGTAGACCTCGAACGCGCCGAGGATCGCGACGGGAACGATCAAGGCGAACTTCCAATGGTCGAGAAACACGAGCGGAAGAAACGACAGCGCGCTCACGAACGCGAGCATCGTATGGATCTTCAGCATGTTCCAGTTGCGATCGACGTACGGTCCGGTCGAGTGCTGGTCCGACATGGGACCTCCTGTTGATGACGGTTATCGAAAAGAGCAGGGTGCGAGGATACCAGAAAATGACGCGCGGGTCAAGCGTGTCAGGGTAAAAAATGCGCCATGGTATACTATCCCCATCATTAACACTGTTCGGCAGCGGGCATGATACTCTATGGGTGCAAACGAGCGCGGCGGATTACTTGGAGGTTGGGGCTGGAAGCCAAAGGAGGCGCACGTTCCGAAGCGGGTGAAGCCCACGAAGGAGTTTCCTGATGAGGATCCGCGCGGCGGCGGAGACAACCAGGGACTGAAAGGGCCGGCCGAGGAGCGCCGACACGCCGTGAAGGTCGCGAAGGGGCTGGCCGAACCGAAGCCCGTCGAGGCGAAGAACTGGTGGGAGTCTCCGGAAGAGGAGCTGCGAAGCGCGCGACTGTTCGCGGCACAGACAAGGCGCACGGAGGCGGAGGCGCAGCTCGACCGCAAATGGACGAGGCAGCTGGCGGACGAGGTGCTTGCCCTGAACAAATTGGAGCGGTCGCTTTGGCCGCGGACTCCCAAGGGCGCCGTTGAGCTGGGCGACAAAGAGAAGGCGGCGATCGGATCATACGAGGAAATCATGAACCCGAAGATCGTCAAACCGCGCGTTACGGAACGGCCGATTGCCGTCTACGACAAGTCGGCGGTCGGAAGGAAGCCTGCGAACCACAGGAACGAACGGGCGAAGGGCATTGCCGAGGGAATCGTGGACATGGAGGACAGTGCGGAGGATCGCGAGCGGGCAGAGAATTTTGAGGGATGGTACGGCTACGTCATGACGACCGGGGATCGCGCAAGGGACATCGCCAATCGCAAAGATGCCTATCGGCGCGCCTATGAAAAATTGGCACGGACGGAACCGATCCTCACCGAAGAGTGGAATCGCGCGGTAGCGACCTGCGCCGCGGCCGAGCGAGAACTCGACCGGTACGTTTCCATGGTGCCGGAAGACTTGGAAAAGGAGATGGACGACGCGGACGAAGACGAATAGAAAAATGCTCTCCCGATCGGGAGAGCATTTTAGTTACTGGGTTGGAACCGCCTCGTCGATCGTTTCAGGCACGTCGCCAGCTCCTTCTCCGCTCCGCAGACGTTCCAGCCTCTGACTCACGATCTCATTCCCCGGATTATACTCGAGGACCTTCGTCACCTGCTCGATCGCGCCGGCGACGTTTCCCTGCTTCTCATAGATCGTCGCGAGGAACCAGCGGGCGTTCGAGTAGCTTGGGGTGAGATTTACGGCGCGCTCGAATTCGTTTTGCGCGAGAGCGAGGTCTGTATTCGCGCCGCGGCGCAAATACAACAGTCCGAGCTGGAAGGCGACGCCCACGTCGGTCGGATTGTACTTCCGGACGCTCTCCATCTTCGTGATCGCGTCGCCGAGCCTTCCCTCTCGGTCGTACGTCAGCGACAGCTGGTAGTGGGCCGAGGAGTCGTCGGGCTTGAGCGCGATGGCGGCGTTGAATGCGGTTTCGGCGGACGAGAGGTACGAGGAAAGCTTCTGCTTCGCGTCGGCCGCCACGGCCGGATCCGTCGAGACGGTCGCCTCCCGGAGCGATTCGCCGAGGGCGAGGAAGGTCTTGCCGAGCTCGATCTGGTCGCTCGGGTTGCTCGGCTCGAGCGCGATGGCGCGGCGGCCCGCCGCGACGGCGAAGTCGCCCGCGTCGGGAATCACCGGGACGAGGGCGCGGTACACGACCGCCTGCGACAGCCAGTTCAGTGCCTCCCGCGGAGAGAGCTCCGTCGCGCGGATCGACGCGTCGACGGCGGCCGCGGCGAGCGCCTGGACGTACGCCAGCCTCGCCTGTGAAATCGCCGTGACGTCCGCGACCCCGTCGAGCTCCGCGCCGACGCGCATCACCAGCGCCTGCGCCAGGTCGCGCTCGGCGACGTCGTTCAGGCGGTTGGACGCGACGGCGCGGTCGAGCGCGGCCACGAGCTCCTTCGCGTCGCCGCTCTCCCCGGAAATGCGGACCGCGTTCGCGAGCGACACTTCCGAGACATAGCGGCCCACGCTGACGAAGACGATCGCCAGGATGCCGACGGACGCGAGGGCAATGGAAGTGCCGAGCAGGGTCCCGGCGCGCGGATACGAGGCAAACGGAATTTCCTTCGCGGCCCTTTCCGTCTGGCCCGCCATCAGCGCGGCGAAGACGAACAGGAAAAACACGATGGTCACGTTTCCCGGATACAGGAACGCGGCGACGGCGAAGGTCGTCCACGCGGAGACGTCGACGAGGACGGTCGCCCACCCCCTGTAGGGCCCGGTACCGATCACGCGAACGGCCGACCGGACGAAGAACGAGAGAAGAAACGTCCCCCACGCGCAGAGGCCGAGAACTCCGAGCGACGTCGCGACGGTAAGCGCGAACGAAGAGGCGCGATCAAATCGCTGCGCCCACAACGGCGTGGCGTTGGCGGCGACGTCATGCAGAAGCGCGTAGTCGAACGCGTATGTTCCCGGCCCGGATCCCAGGATGGCCGACGGGCCGCGAAGAACGTTCGACGCGATCGTCACACAGGCGGAATGG
>Ga0194060_10003168_pt1 | contig 11669 bp, 8 predicted proteins | sample SepL225m_MetaG_FD_163427 | JGI IMG/M metagenome (GOLD analysis project Ga0194060, IMG submission 163427) | Anoxic zone freshwater microbial communities from boreal shield lake in IISD Experimental Lakes Area, Ontario, Canada - Sep2016-L222-5m | ecosystem: Environmental > Aquatic > Freshwater >... | reverse complement strand
CCAGCAGGAACCGCACCATGCTGATGGCCAGCGCCGCGCCTTCGCCCAGGCTGCCGCCGGAAATGGCGCGCTGGAACGACAGCGTCGCCATCAGGTGCGTGGAGTTGAGCGGCCCGCCGCGGGTGAGGACGTAGATCAGCTGGAAGTCGGTGAAGGTGAACAGGACCGAGAAAGTCATCACCACTGCGATAATCGGGGTCAGCAGCGGCAGCGTCACGTACCAGAACTGTTGCGAGGGTCTGGCGCCGTCGATCGAAGCCGCTTCATAGAGCGAGGGCGGGATGGTCTGCAGCCCGGCGAGCAGGCAGATGGCGACGAAGGGTACGCCGCGCCAGATGTTGGCGACGATGGTCGACAGGCGCGCGAGCCAGGGTTCGCCGAGAAAATCGATATAACGGTCGATCCAGCCCATTTTCATCAGCGCCCAGCTGATGACCGAGAATTGCGCGTCGTATATCCACCAGAAGGCGATCGCCGACAGCGCCGTGGGCACGATGAACGGCAGCAACACCACGGCTCGGGTGAACGACTTGAACGCGATGTTCTGGTTCAGCAGGATCGCCAGCCACAGTCCCAGGGCGAATTTGATCGCACTCGCCACCAGCGTATAGAACAGCGTGTTGAACAGCGACAGCCGCGCCACGGCGTCGCCAAAGAGATAGATGTAGTTCTCCAGGCCGACCCATTCGCCCGAGCGCCCGACCTTGGCGTCGGTGAAACCCAGCCATACGCCGAGCCCGAGCGGATAGGTAAGAAACAGCAGCAGCAGCGCCCCGGCCGGCAGCATGAAGGCCAGGCCGAGGAAGTTGCGGCTTTCGAGCAGTTTTTTCAAGGTCGCGACTTGTGTCAGTTACGCAAACAGCGGCTGCGGTTGAGTCCAGCCATGGCTTTCATGCAAATTCGACGATTGCGCGCGGACGGATATGCCGGCTGTGCGCAATCGTCGAACCGCGCGAACGCTGTTGCGTCCGCGCGGAATCGCAAATCAGACCTTGTAGTAGCGCTGTGCGCGCTTCTCTGCGTCCTCGGCGGCCTTCTTCGGCGTCTTCGAGCCGCTGGCCGCTTCGGCGATCATGTCGAGCACGATGTAGTCGGCCAGGCAGGCAGCCGACGCATAGCCCAACGGGCCCGCGTGGCCGTGGTCGAGCATGAGCTTGGAACTGTCGCGATAGGGCGTCGCCTTCGGATCGTCGGTCCAGACCGAATTCGCCTCGTATGCCTTGAGCGGCTGGCAGGTGTAACCGATGGAGGCCTTCATCCACGGGTTGTACTGCTCCCCCTCCATCATGAACTGCAGGAAAGCCTTGGCGGCGTTCGGGTACTTGGAGTACTTGAACAGGAACATCTGCGTGATCTGCATCAGTTCCGTCGGTTTGCCCACCGGGCCGATGGGGAAGCGAGCGTGCTGGATGTCCTTCACCATTTCCTGCAGCCGCGCGTCGGTCGAGTTCTTGGCCGCGTAGTAGACCGAAATGCCGTTGGCGGTCAGGCTTACCTGGCCGTCGAGGAAGGCTTTGTTGTTGTTGGGGTCGAGCCAGGACAGCGTGCCCGGGACGAAGGTGTCATAGAGCTGTTTGGCGTATTCGAGCGAGGCGATGGTCTCGGGCGAGTTGACCACGACGTTGCCCTTCTCGTCGACCAGCTTGCCGCCGTGGGACCACAGCAGCCAGTGCGCCCAGTTGTTGCCGTCGCCGACCGCGTGCCCCAGGGCGAAACCGCAGGGCGTGTTCTTGGCCTTCAGCGCCTGGCACAGCTTGAGGAAGCCGGCGGTGTCTTTGGGGATGCCGTCGAAACCGGCCGCCTTGACCTGGCTTTCGCGATAGACGATGGCGTTGCCGATGATGCCCAGCGGGACGGCGATCCACTTGCCCTGGCGCGTGCCGTATTTCTTGCACACGTCGTACCAGCCGCCGTATTTCGCACCCAGATAGTTGGCGACATCCGAAACATCGACCAGTTTGTCCGGGAACTGGTGCGGGTCGTCGAACCAGCCGACGATGATGTCCGGGCCGGAACCGATATTGGCCGCCACCGCCGCCTTGGGCCGCACGTCTTCCCAGCCTTCGTTGTCGACGCGCACTTCGACGCCGGTCTTTTCGGTGAATTTCTTCGTGTTCGCCGTCCACAGCTCTTCGTCACCGGCGACAAAACGCTTCCAGCGCAGCACGCGCAGCTTGGCGCCTTTCTCGGGTTTCAGGTTGAGTGTCGGCGCTGCCGCTGCGGGTTTTGCCGCGGCCTTCTTGTCCTGTGCCAGCACTTCGCCCGTGGTGACGCCGGCGGCGAGCCCGGCCGACATCTTCAAGAAACCGCGTCTATCGATATTGCTCATCAAAACCTCCTTTGGTTATTGCTACAGTCTTGCCCCGGTTGACGGATCAAACAGGAACGTGTTTTCCGGAAACAGCCGGATCGTCTCACCCGGCTTGAACTCGTGGCGCTCGCGCACCACTGCGGTGACCTCGGTGCCGCCGACCTTGCAGAAGATCTGCGTGTCCGCGCCGGTGGGCTCGACCACCACCACTTCGGCGCGCACTCCGTCGGGTCTGACCAAAAGGTGCTCGGGCCGCACCCCCACGATGACGTCCCGGCCTTCCTGCGCGGCCGTCTGCGGCGCCGGCAGGAACGAGCCGTCGGCCATCTGAACCTGCATTCCGGCACCGTTTGTGCCCAGCTTGCCTTTGAGGAAGTTCATCGACGGTGAGCCGATGAAGCCGGCCACGAACAGGTTCGCCGGGTTGTCGTAGAGTCCCAGCGGCGTGCCGATCTGCTCCACCTTCCCCGCGTTCATGACCACGATCTTGTCGGCCATGGTCATGGCTTCGATCTGGTCGTGCGTGACGTAAATGGAGGTGGTGGTGAGCCGCTGGTGCAGTTCCTTGATCTCGGTGCGCATCTGCACGCGCAGCTTCGCGTCGAGGTTGGACAGCGGCTCGTCGAACAGGAACACCTGCGGGTCGCGCACGATGGCGCGGCCCATGGCCACGCGCTGGCGCTGGCCGCCGGAGAGCTGGCGCGGGTAGCGGTCCAGGTAATCCATCAGCCCCAGAATGTTGGCCGCCACCTCGACGCGCTCGCGCATTTTTTCGCGGCTCTCGCCGGCGAGTTTCATGGAAAACGCCATGTTGTCGAACACGGTCATGTGCGGATAGAGCGCGTAATTCTGGAACACCATGGCGATGTCGCGCTCTTTCGGCGGCACATTGTTGACCACGCGGCTGCCGATCTCGATTTCGCCGCCGGAGATTTCCTCCAGGCCGGCGATCATGCGCAGCAACGTCGACTTGCCGCAGCCGGAAGGGCCGACGAGCACGCAGAACTCGCCGTCCTCGATCTGGATGTCCACCCCGTGCACGACGCGGGTGGAGCCGAATGATTTGAAGACGCCTTTGAGGTTTACCGCGGCCATGTTCAGTTACCTATGGTCTATTCCTTGGTGTATCGTTCGCGTTTCGCGGCCGTGTGTCGGGACACCGCACGGCCTGAATCCGGCTATTTTGACACGGAATCGGCGGTCTGCGGGATGCGGATTGAGGCGCCGCCGGAAACGCGACGGAATTTTTCAATGACCAAAGCGAGGAACAAGCAAATGAGCGGCAGACTGGCAGGCAAGATCGCATTCATTACGGCGGCGGGGCAGGGCATGGGCAAGGCCGCAGCCATTGCTTTCGCGCGCGAGGGCGCGAAAGTTTGGGCAACCGACCTCAGGCCGGGGCCGCTGTCGGAGCTCAACGGAGTCGCCGGCATCACCACGCGCCAACTGGACGCGACCGACGAGGCGGCGATCGCGAAACTCGCGGCCGAAGTCGGACCCGTCGACGTGCTGCTCAACTGCGCGGGTTACGTACATCACGGCAGCCTGCTTGACTGCACGCCCAAGGACTGGGATTTCAGCATGAACGTGAACGTGCGCTCGCAATACCTGGTCGCGCGCGCTTTCGTGCCCGGCATGCTCGCAAAAAAAGGCGGCTCCATCATCAACGTGGCCTCGATCGCTTCCAGCATCAAGGGCCTGCCCAATCGCCTGGTGTACGGCACGTCCAAGGCCGCGGTGATCGGCCTGACCAAGGCGATCGCCGCCGATTACGTCAAACAGGGCATACGCTGCAATGCCGTTTGTCCGGGCACCATAGACACGCCCTCGCTCGCGGACCGCATCAATGCATTTCCCGATCCGGTCCAGGCGCGCAAGGATTTCATCGCACGCCAGCCGATGGGGCGGCTGGGTACGGTGGAGGACATGGTGCCGCTGTTCGTGTATCTCGCCTCTGACGAGTCGGCTTTTGCGACCGGAAATACCTTTTCGGTCGATGGCGGAATGACGATTTAGGCAGGGCGACCGCCGGTCAGCGGGGCTACTTGCGCTTGTGCGGTCAAAAGCGAAAACCGCATTGGACGGACGCCCGAAAATCGCCGCCGATGCGGGAAATCCATGGAAACAGTTGGGTATTTCGCAATTGCTCAGTAAAATAGCCCCTATTGTTGCAGTCCGGGTTCCATGAAACGGAGAAAATATGAAACTGTGTCGTTACGGTAAGAATGGCTTCGAAAAGCCGGGCATGATCGATGCCCAAGGCAATATTCGCGACTTGTCGGCGGTGGTGGAACAGATCGACCAGGCGACGATCTCGCCGGCGGGGCTGGCAAAGCTGCGCAAGATCAAGGCCGAGACGCTGCCGCTGGTAAAGGGCGAGCCGCGTCTGGGCGTGCCTTATGTCGGCATATCCAAGTTCGTCGCCATCGGCCTCAACTTCGCCGACCACGCGAAAGAGGCGAACATGCCGATTCCGCCCGAGCCGGTCGTGTTCATGAAGGCCACGACCTGCATTACCGGCCCGAACGACAAAGTCATCCAGCCCAGGAATTCGACCAAGCTCGATTGGGAAGTGGAACTGGGCGTGGTCATATGCAAGAAGGCGCAATACGTGCCCGAAGACAAGGCGCTTGACTATGTCGCCGGCTATTGCGTGGTCAACGACGTGTCCGAGCGGGCGTTCCAACTGCAGTCCAGCCAGTGGGACAAGGGCAAGGGCTGCGACACTTTTGGTCCGATCGGCCCCTGGCTGGTGACCACGGACGAGATTCGCGATCCGCAGAACCTGGACATGTGGCTGGACGTGAACGGCCGGCGCATGCAAAAGGGCAACACCCGCACCATGATTTTCGGCGTGGCGAAACTCGTGTCTTACTGCAGTCAGTACATGACCCTGCTCCCGGGCGACATTATCACCACCGGCACCCCGCCGGGCGTCGGCTTGGGGATGAAACCCGAGCCGGTGTTCCTGAAGCCGGGCGATGTCATGAATCTGGGCATTCAGGGTTTGGGCGAGCAGCGCCAGGACGTGGTGGCCTGCCCGGGTTGAGGGAGCGCGGGTCTTCCGCGCAGCAACGCGCTGTACGGCCAGGCTCTGACCCTGGCCGGTCGAACTGCCCGATAAAATGAAAATTGCGGTATTGGGCGCCGGCGTCGTCGGCGTCACCAGCGCCTGGTATCTGGCCAAAGCGGGTCACGAAGTCACGGTGATTGACCGCCAGGACGCGGCGGCGATGGAAACCAGTTTCGCCAACGGCGGGCAGATCTCGGTCAGCCACGCCGAGCCCTGGGCCAATCCCGGCACGCCGAAGCAGATTTTGAAATGGCTGGGGCGCGAAGATTCGCCCATGCTGTTCCGCCTGCGCGCCGACCCCTGGCAGTGGGCCTGGGGACTGGCTTTTCTGCGCGAGTGCCTGCCCGCGCGCACCCGCGCCAATGCGGCGCAGATCGCCGCCATCAACCGCTACAGCCGGGCGCGACTGCTGGCGCTGCGCGCCGAGACCGGCATTCAATACGAGCAGCAGACGCGCGGCATCCTTCGCATCTGCGAAAGCCGGCAGGCCCTGGACGAGGCGGTTGCGGCGGTCGCTCTGGAGAAAGAGCACGGCATCGATTTGCGCGTGCTGACGCCGGCCGAATGTGTGCTACTGGAGCCGGCGCTTACTTCGCGCACCGCCCATATCGCTGGCGGCGTTCACGCTCCGGAGGACGAGTCCGGAGACGCCCACAAATTCACGCAGGAACTCGCCCGGCGCTGCGCCGCGAGCGGAGTCAAATTCAATTTCGGCAGCGGCGTGGCGCGCATCAAGACTGCCGGGGGCCGTGTCGCGGGCGTCCTGTTGACATCGGGCGGGATCGTCGAGGCCGATGCCTACGTCATGGCGCTGGGCAGCTACAGTCCGCTGCTCTTGCGCCAGATCGGAATCTCGATTCCGGTCTATCCGCTGAAGGGCTATTCGATCACCATCGACCTCGCAGATGGCGACGTGGCGCCGCACATCAGCCTGAGCGACGGCGCGTACAAGCTGGTCATGTCGCGCCTCGGAAACCGCCTGCGCGTGGCCGGGACGGCGGAATTGACCGGCTACGACACGGCGATCAACGAAGTGCGCTGCCGCGCGATCGTGCGCCGCACCTTCGAGTTGTTCCCGCAGGCGGGCAAGCCGGAAAATGCGCAGTTCTGGACCGGGCTGCGCCCGGGAACGCCGGGCGGTGTGCCCTGTATCGGACGCACGCGCTATCCCAACCTGCTGCTCAACACCGGCCACGGAACGCTGGGCTGGACCATGGCCTGCGGCTCGGGCGCCGCGATCGCGGAGATCGTCAGTGGCAGAAAGCCTGAGGCGGATTTCCGATTTCTATAGGAAACATGTTCCCTTGGTTCAGCGCAGCTATTCTTGGCGAAACGCTGCGGTCATCTCCGCCATGACGCCGTCGATCAGGCGGCGCGCGATCGAAATCCGGTTCGGCAGTTTCGGCAGTGCATCCAGCGCAAACCATTGCGCGTCTTCAATCTCGTCCGGTGCGGGTGTGATCTCGCCGCCGGCGTAGTCGGCAACGAAGGCGATCATCAGCGAATGCGGAAACGGCCAGGGCTGGCTGGCGAAATAGCGCGCATTGGCGATCCGGATCCCGGTTTCCTCCAGCACCTCGCGCGCCAGGCACTGCTCCAGCGATTCGCCCGGCTCCACGAACCCCGCGAGCGCGCTGTACATGCCGGGCAAGAAGTGCGGCGAACGCGCGAGCAGGATCTCCCGGCCGCGCCGGACCAGGCACATGACGGCGGGCGCGATGCGCGGATAGGCGATGAGCTTGCATTCCGGGCACTCGCGCGCGCGCTCGTGTTCGCGCTGCCGCGTGGGTGTGCCGCAGCGGCCGCAGAACTGGTGGGTGCGATCCCAATCGACGTATTGCAGGGCGCGCCCGGCGAGCGCGAACAGGCTGTCATCGAGTTTCGCGTAAAGGGCGCGCAGGCCCTTCCATGCCATGTCCTGCGGCACCGGCGTGTCGACCGGGAACTCGAAGGCATAGCAGGCGCGCTCGCCCAGGGTGCCGAGGTAGAGGCGGCGCAGGGGCTCTGCCCCCAGGCGGGCCAGGTGCTCATGCGCAGGCAGTTGCGCGCCCGCCGCGCCGTCGGCGACCAGCAGCAGGGTTTGCTGGAAGGCGAAGCACAGGCTGTCGGCATCGGGTTCGCCTGCGTCTCTTACCGTGCCGAGATAGGACTCGGGCGCGGTGAAGGGCATCGTACCGAACGGTGGTGCGTCGAAACTCATTGCTCGCGCCCTCGAAACATCATTTCTTCTGCAAGCGCCGGATCAGGCTTGAGGTGTCCCAGCGTCCGCCGCCCATTTTCTGCACTTCACCGTAGTAACCGTTGATGACTTCAGTGGCCGGCAGCGGCGCGCCGTTTTTCTTCGCCTCCGCCAGCGTGATGCGCAGGTCCTTTCGCATCCAGTCCACGGCGAAGCCGAAATCGAACTTGTCGTCCACCATGGTCTTGCCGCGGTTGTCCATCTGCCATGACTGGGCGGCGCCCTTGCCGATCACGTCCAGCACCTGTTTCATGTCCAGGCCCGCTTTGACGCCGAAGTTGATCGCCTCGGAGAGGCCCTGCACCAGACCGGCGATGCAGATCTGGTTGACCATCTTGGTGAGCTGGCCCGCGCCCGCCGGCCCGAGCAGGGTCACCGCCTTGGCAAAGTGACTGATCACGGGCCTGGCGGTTTCGAACGGCCCCGCTTCGCCGCCGCACATCACCGTCAATGTGCCGTTTTCGGCCCCCGCCTGTCCGCCCGATACCGGCGCGTCGATGAAATGGATGCCCTTCCTGGCGGCGGCGGCGAACAGTTCGCGTGCGATGTCGGCCGAAGCGGTGGTGTGATCGATGTAAATGCTGCCCGCGGCCATGCCCTCGAAGGCGCCGTCTGCGCCGACAGCAATGGCGCGCAAGTCGGGATCGTCGCCGACGCAGGAAAACACGAAAGTCGCGCCTTGTGCCGCGGCTTTCGGCGTGTCGGCGGCCTTGCCGCCGTGTTTGGTCACCCAGGCATCCGATTTGGCGCGCGTGCGGTTGAATACCGTGACCTCATGGCCGTTCTTGGCCAGGAAGCCCGCCATCGGGAAGCCCATGACGCCGAGGCCGAGGAATGCGACTTTAGCCATTGCCTGTCTCCTAAGTTGTACCGTTCAGCCGTCCGCCGAGTACGCGATTATAGAGTGTCGCGAGTGTCGCGCGGGGTGTGGCCTTTCCCCGGAATGGAAAAATCGCGGCGCTTCGACGATAATTACCGCTTCCCGTCTTCCCTCCCGCCATGAAAACCACATCCGCCGAACTCGCCAACGCCATTCGCGCCCTTTCCATGGACGCGGTACAGGCCGCCAATTCCGGCCATCCCGGCATGCCCATGGGCATGGCCGAGATTGCCGTCGCCTTGTGGAACCGCCATCTGCGTCACCATCCGGCCAACCCGAAGTGGGCCGACCGCGACCGGTTCGTGCTGTCGAACGGTCATGGCTCCATGCTGCTCTACTCCTTGCTGCATCTGACCGGCTACGATCTGCCGATCGAGGAACTGAAGCGCTTCCGCCAACTGCACTCGAAAACCGCGGGTCACCCCGAAGTCGGCGTGACGCCGGGGGTGGAAACGACCACCGGCCCGCTGGGCCAGGGCGTCGCCAACGCGGTGGGCATGGCGCTGGCCGAAAGGCTGCTTGCAGACGAGTTCAACCGGCCGGGCCTCGCCATCGTCGATCACCATACGTACGCCTTTCTCGGCGACGGCTGCCTGATGGAAGGTATATCGCACGAGGCCTGCTCGCTCGCCGGCACGCTCAAGCTGGGAAAGTTGATCGCGCTCTACGACGACAACGGCATCTCCATCGACGGCAAGGTTCAGGGCTGGTTCACCGACGACACGCCGAAGCGCTTCGAGGCCTACGGCTGGCACGTGATTCCCGGTGTGGACGGCCACGACGTCGATGCCGTGGATCGCGCGATCGCCGCAGCCAAGGCGGTGACCGACAGACCCAGCCTGATTTGCTGCAAGACGGTCATCGGCAAGGGTTCGCCCAACAAGGCAGGTTCCCACGACGCGCACGGAGCGGCGTTGGGCGAGAAGGAAGTCGCGGCGACGCGCGCCGCGATCGGCTGGAATCAGCCGCCGTTCGAGATACCGAAACAGATCTACGAGGGCTGGGACGCGCGCGCGCGCGGCGCGGCGTTCGAGAGCGAATGGAACCAGCGCTTTGCCACCTACGAGAAAGCGAACCCCGAACTCGCGCGCGAATTTCGCCGCCGAATGGCAGGCGAACTGCCGGCCGGCTGGAAGGCGCACTGCGAGGCGCTGCTGGCGAAGATAGAGAGCAAGGCCGAGACCATCGCTACGCGCAAGGCGTCGCAGAACGCGATTGAAGGCCTGGCGCCGGCGCTGCCCGAATTCCTCGGCGGCTCGGCCGACCTCACCGGGTCGAACCTGACCAACTGGTCGGGCGCGAAAGTGGTGGGCGCGACGGGCGGGGGCAACTACGTTTCTTTCGGCGTGCGCGAATTTGGCATGGCGGCGATCGGCAACGGCATCGCCCTGCACGGCGGACTGATTCCCTTCTCCGGCACCTTCCTCACCTTCTCCGATTACGCGCGCAATGCGCTGCGCATGGCGGCGCTGATGAAGCTGCGCAATATTTTCGTCTACACCCACGATTCCATCGGCTTGGGCGAGGACGGGCCGACGCACCAGTCCGTCGAGCACATCTCCAGCATGCGCCTCATGCCCAACCTGGATGTCTGGCGGCCGTGCGACACCGTCGAGTCGGCGCAGGCCTGGATCTGCGCGGTCGAACGCGGGGTTTCGTCGACGGGCGGACCCAGCGTCCTGGTGTTCTCGCGCCAGAACCTGCAATTCCAGAAACGCGACGCGAAGGCGACGGCCGGCATCGCCCGCGGCGCCTACGTGCTGGCCGATTGCGCCGGCGCGCCGCAGGCGCTCCTGCTCGCCACCGGTTCGGAAGTGCAACTCGCACTGGGCGCGCAGGCGAAACTCGCCGAAGACGGGTTGCGCGTGCGCGTCATCTCCATGCCCTCTACCAGCGTATTCGACCGCCAGGACGCCGCTTACCGCGAAACCGTATTGCCGCGAGGCGTGCCCCGGGTCGCCGTGGAGGCGGGGGTGTCCGATTATTGGCGCAAGTACGTCGGTCTGGAAGGTGCCGTCATCGGCATCGACCGCTACGGTGAGTCCGCGCCGGGGCCGGAACTGTTCAAGTACTTCGGATTTACCGCTGAGAAGGTGGCGGCTGCGGTGAAAAGCGTAATCTGAGGGTATGCTCGGGGCTTGATTTTTCTCAAACAATGCCGGCATCGTTCCGTGTATACCTTCAATTCTGCCTGAACCAGTAGTTTCAATTTTCTGCTAGGAGAAGTCATGACTATCAAGGTCGCAATCAACGGCTACGGCCGCATCGGACGCAACATCGTGCGCGCACTCTACGAGAGCGGCAAGAAACACGACATCCAAATCGTCGCCGTCAACGACCTCGGGAACGCCCAGACCAACGCCCACCTCACCCGCTACGACACCACGCACGGCAAATTCAACGGTACGGTGGTGGTGGAGGGCGACTACATGATCGTGAACGGGGACAAGATCCGCGTCTGCGCCATCCGCAATCCGGCCGAACTGCCGTGGAAGGAACTCGGCGTGGACGTGGTGATGGAATGCACCGGACTCTTCACCAGCAAAGAGAAGGCGGGCGCCCACCTGAAGGCCGGTGCGAAGAAGGTGATCATCTCCGCCCCAGGCGGCAAGGACGTCGACGCCACCGTGGTCTTCGGCGTGAACCACAACGTGCTGAAAGCGGCGCATACGGTGATTTCGAACGCCTCCTGCACCACCAACTGCCTCGCGCCCATGGTGAAACCGCTGAACGACAAGATCGGCCTGGTTTGCGGCCTGATGACGACCATACACGCCTATACCAACGATCAGGTTCTGACCGACGTCTATCACGAAGACCTGCGCCGCGCGCGTTCGGCCACCATGTCGATGATCCCGACCAAGACCGGTGCTGCGGCAGCAGTGGGGCTGGTGCTGCCGGAATTGAACGGAAAGCTGGACGGTTACGCGATGCGCGTGCCCACCATCAACGTTTCGGTCGTCGACCTCTCGTTCGTCGCGCAGCGCGCGACCAGCGCCGAAGAAATCAACAAGATCATGCAGGAAGCTGCTGAAGGCAACCTCAAAGGCATCCTCGCCTACAACAAGGATCCCCTGGTTTCAGTGGACTTCAACCACAATCCGCATTCCAGCATTTTCGATTCCACCCTGACCAAAGTGTCGAACGGCACGCTGGTGAAGGTGTC
>Ga0194060_10003167_pt1 | contig 11670 bp, 7 predicted proteins | sample SepL225m_MetaG_FD_163427 | JGI IMG/M metagenome (GOLD analysis project Ga0194060, IMG submission 163427) | Anoxic zone freshwater microbial communities from boreal shield lake in IISD Experimental Lakes Area, Ontario, Canada - Sep2016-L222-5m | ecosystem: Environmental > Aquatic > Freshwater >... | reverse complement strand
GCTGAGCATCCAGAACCAGTGCGATGCCGTTACCGAAGGGGTGCAGTTCCAACCCGCACTGTGGACCAAGACCGGCGCCACCGCCGCCACTGCTGCGGCCAACCTGGTCAGTGGCAAGTACCTTTGCAACACCGACTATGGTGCGCAGTACATGCTCGCCGCGCCCAAGGAATCTCAGAACCTGGTCATGCGCGGCAGCATGAAGCTTGGAGCCGACCACACTGCGACCGTCGAATACACCGGCTCCACCGTGGGTGTGCGCTCCGAACTGACACCTTCGCAGTTCAGCACCAGTTCTTCAACCAATACCGCCATTGGCAACAATTACTACCCCGTCACCGGCCCCTACTACCTCAACCTGAAGGATTACGGTGTTCTGGATTTCGATCCTACCAAGCCCATCGCCTACCGTTTGCGCATGCAGGACTGGGGTAACCGCATCATTAACAACGTATCCACCAATAACCGTCTATTGCTGGCTTTTGACGGCGTTGTCGGCAAGTTTGACTACAAGCTGGGACTCTCCAAGGCCCAGGCCGAAGCGTATTCCGACCTCGTAGATGGCTACGCCTACTCCACCAAGTTGATGGCCGCCATGAAGACCGGCTTGATCAATCCCTGGGTCATGCCCGGGCAGAAACAGACACCTGAGGCGCAAGCACTGATCGATTCGACCAAGGCCTACGGCAAGGTGATGGGCGGGAAGACCGGTCTGACGCAGTTTGACGGATCACTGTCGGGTGAACTCATGGATTTGCCAGCGGGTCCCTTGGGCTTTGCGATTGGCTTTGATGCGCGCAAGGAAACCTACGAGTTTGCCAACACCACCGGAGATCCCAGCGCAGCGATCACGTGTGTGAGCACCCTATTGACTACCATTACCAGCGATGTGCTGCTGTGCCCTGGAAACTCCGGAGTTCCTCAGGTGTCGCGCGATATCCAGGCGGTTTACACTGAACTCGCCGTTCCAGTGTTCAAGGGCCTGGACCTGCAACTGGCACTGCGCACAGACCGCTACGAAGGGTTTGGCAGCACCACCAATCCCAAGATTGCCTTCCGCTGGCAGCCTGCTGAAACAGTGCTGTTCCGCGGATCCGTCAACACCGGCTTCAAGGCGCCGACGTTCCAGCAACAGGCCATCAACACGGCACCCCAGTTGTCTACGGGCAAGTGGAGTGATCCGGTCAAGTGTCCAACGGATGCGGCCTATTGCGACTTTCAGCCGAATTACACCTCTGGCGGCAACCCGGACCTGAAACCTGAAAAATCCAAGCAAGGCACGCTGGGTGCGGTGTGGGCTCCTGCGAGCAACCTGACTCTGTATGCCGATTACTGGCGCGTCGACCTGACCGACAGAATTCGCAATCTGGTACTCAACGACGTCTTGAACAACTATCCCCTTTTCACCGACCGCTTTGTACGTGATGCAGCGGGCAATGTGACCGTGATCCGCACCGGCTGGATTAACGCTGCGGGAAGTTCCTCCAAGGGCATCGACTGGGGTGCAAGTGGCTCTTTCAACAGCGACATGGGCAAGTGGACTGCTTCTGTCAACGGCACCCACATGCTGAGCCATATGGAGGCACCCCTGGAGAACATGCCAATGGTGGAGTACGTGGGGTCCTTCGGAACCCGCACCCTGTACCTGCGCAACAAGTTCACCGCCAGCATGACCTGGGCCAAGGACACCTGGAGCAGCACTTTGACCGGCACCTACAAGTCCGGCTATCAGGATCAAAATATCACTGATCGTATAACCATGCCGGCCACGGCCAACACCGATGTCGATGCCTACACCATCTTTGGTCTGAGCACGACCTACACGGGCTTCAAGAACACCAACATCACCGTGGGTATTCGCAATCTGCTGGACGTCAAGCCACCATTCACGCACCACGATGTGGATGATGTGGCCGGTGCTGGCTGGGATCCACGCGTGGCCGACCCGTTCGGACGCACTTTGACACTCTCAGTGAAATACGACTTCAAATAGTCTGCGGGGGAGGGTCGCTGATAGCCGCCCTCCCAAGACCTTCCCCGTGAACCCCGCCAGCGCACGCTGTGCGGGGTTTTCTATTGCAGCAGCAAACCCTCCAGCGGGATCGGGCTGGGCTCTCCAGTCAAAAGTGAGGCAAGAATCCGGGCGCAGCCAAAGGACAGGGTAAAACCCAGCGCTCCATGACCCACGTTGAGCCAAAGCCCTGCCACAGGTGTTGCGCCCAGAATCGGAGACCCTGAGGGGGTTGCGGGCCGCAAACCCGCCCATTGCGTTGCTTCGTCGTACTGCGCTGCTTTGGGGAAAGTCGCCCGCACCGAACGATACAGTGACGCCATGCGATCGGGGTCAATTCGGGTATCGTCTCCCACCATATCCGCCATCGCCGCCACCCGCAGTTGAGAGCCGATCTGGGCGTATAAAGTCTTTTTCTCGATATCGGTCACGCTGATCACTGGCGCAAAATGCTGGGCCTTAATGGGTGCCGTCAGGCTGTATCCCTTCAGGGGATAGATCGGCAGCTTGATGCCTGCGCTATGCGCCAGCTGTCGGCTTTGCAAGCCGGCGGCGATGATGAAGTCATCGGCTTGCAACTCGCCTGCGCTGGTTCGCAGGGCGTAGACTTTGCCCGACATCGTTCGAAAACCCTGCGCCTGCGCCCGAACGACCTCCCGAAACCGCGCATGCACCTTAAGCCGCTCGCTCAGCTGGATTGACAGCGCGTAGCAATCTGCCACCGCTTCGCCTGCCGTAAACACTCCCCCCGCGAGTTGGAGTGGACTGTGCACCAGCGCCGGCTCAAGCGCCAGACATTCCTGGTGGGTTAGCACCTGCTCGATATTGTCGTTATTGGCGCGCAGCCGTTGCGCAACCTTGGAGAACTCTGGGGCATTGCGGTAAATCACCAGCTTGCCGGGTGTCCTTAACGACACACCATCCTTCTGCGCACTGGCGTAAAACCCAGCAAACGATGCCTGACTGAACGCGCCCAGCAGCAGCAATCGCTGTGTTGTACGGTGGTTGATCGACCCACGACAGTTGCTCAAAAAAGACGCCAGCCAGGCCCATTGCTGCAGACTCCACTCGGGCTTGAACCGCAGAGGTGCGTCGGTTTCAAACAGCCAGCGCAACGCTTTGGTCGGAACTCCTTCGTCGGCCAGAGGTGAGACGAAACGGTAGCTCAGTTGCCCCCCATTGGCATAGCTCGCACCCAGCGCCAGTTGCGCCTCCCGCTCCACCAGCGTTACTTCGCAACCGGACTCGACCAATGCCCAGGCCGTGGTCAGACCGACAACGCCGCCACCGATGACTACGACATGTTTCATTTATTCAAACCGTAAAGTGGCCATCAGAGTACGATTTGTCGGAAGGCAGTGCAAATGAATGCAGTCATGTCATCCATAACTGCGGCGCATAGGACCATGGAATCAACACCGCAGCGTGGCAAAATCGAGGCTTGTGCAGTGCCGTGACTGACCCTGAGCGCAGCGTGCCAAGTCGCAGACCGTCCAACCCTCTACCTCAATCCACAGCCATGTCCACATTTGAAATTGAAGGCGGTGTCGCCTTGCGCGGCACCGTGCGTGCTTCAGGCAACAAGAACGCGATCCTGCCCATGATTGCCGCCTGCATCCTGACGGATCAGGAAATGATCCTGGAGAACGTGCCCGACATCATCGATGTGCGCCACATGCTTGAAGCCGTCACGGAACTCGGCGGCAAGGTGGAGCGCAGCGGTGAGCGAGTCAGCATCCATGTGGCGCAAGTCCGAACCAGTGCGCTCAGTCGGGAACTGTGCAACAAAGTACGCACGTCCATCCTGTGCGTGGCGCCGCTGCTGCACCGCACCGGCAAGGCCAGCCTGCACCCGCCCGGGGGGGATGTGATCGGACGGCGCCGTCTGGACACGCATTTCTACGGCCTGCAGAAGTTGGGTGCCACCGTCAAACTCAATGGCAGCTACGAGTTTTCACTGCCCCGCCCATTGGCCGGTGCAGAACTTTTCTTTGACGAGCCCTCGGTCACCGGCACCGAACACATCCTGATGGCGGCCGTGGTCAGCGCGGGCGCAACGCTGATTCGCAACGCCGCCTGCGAACCCCATGTGCAGGATCTGGCGCATATGCTTAACGCCATGGGCGCGCGCATCAGTGGCATCGGAACCAACCAGTTGCAGGTGGAGGGCGTGGCCTCGCTGCGCGGCACCACCCACACCGTCTGTCACGACCACATCGAAGCCGCCTCCTATCTGGCGTTGGCGGCGGCAACCGGAGGCGAAATTCGGGTCGAGGGCACCGACCTGCATTCCTACTGGATGTGCCACCGGGTGTTCGAGACACTGGGGGTCAAGATCGAACTGCACAAGGACCACATTTACCTGCCCGGTAACCAGCTCCTTCAGACCACGCCGGATTTTGATGGTTCGATTCCGGTCATTGCCGATGGTCCCTGGCCGCAGTTCGCTACCGACCAGATGAGTTGCATGATCACCCTGGCCACCCAGGTTCAGGGCAATGTGCTGTTCTTTGAAAAAATGTTCGAGTCGCGCCTGTACTTCGTCGACAAGCTGATTGCCATGGGCGCCAATGCGGTGGTGTGTGACCCGCACCGGGTCCTGATCAGTGGCCGCTCCAGGTTGCGCGGCACGACACTCACCTCGCCCGACATCCGCGCCGGCATGGCACTGCTCGGAGCCGCGCTGTGCGCCACCGGCAAATCCACGGTTCAAAACGCCAACATGATCGAGCGCGGCTACGAGAAGCTGGAAGAAAAGCTGCTTGGACTGGGCGCCCGCATCACGCGCCGCGACTGATACTCACCGATTTGCACGGAAGTTGGTAAAGGTACGGGTCTGCACCTTGCGTAGGGCTTGCGGCAGGGCATCGGGTGCCACCATGGTCTGGGTCGCAGCGGGGTCCAGAAAGATCGACTTGTTCTCTGCGACATCCTTGGCCACAAACTTCAACGAGGCCGCATTCGGGTTGGCATAGAAAACCTTGTTGGTCAGGGACGCGTGCACTTCGGGGCGCAAGATGTAGTTGATGAACAGGTGGGCGCTTTCCACATTCTTGGCATCCTTGGGGATCGCCATGGTGTCAAAGAACAGGGTGGCGCCGGTCTTGGGTACCAGCGCTTCGATCACCACCGGTGTCTTACTTTTGGCGGCCGCGGCACGGCTACGGGCAATGTTGATGTCACCCGAAAAGCCCATCACCAGGCAGGTCGCACCACTGGCCATCTCCTCGATGTAGCCTGAGGACGAAAAGCGCGTAACAAATGGACGAATGGCTTTGAGAACCTTGCCCGCTTCTTCGTAGTCTTTGGCCTCCTTGCTGTAGGCCGGTTTGCCCGCATACATCAGGGCTGCAGGAATCACTTCAGAGGCAGAGTCCAGCACGCTGACACCGCATTTCTTCAACTTGCTCACGTACTGGGGATCAAACAGCAGGGCCCAGGCATTCTCGGGCAGCGGCGTGTCACCCAGCGCCGCCTTGACCTTGTTGACGTTGATGCCGACCGTGACATAGCCCCACAACCAGTCCACCAGGTATTCGTTGCCGGCATCCACCTTGGCGAGTTGCTCGAGCAGGCCTTTGTCTAGGTTTCCCCAATTGGTCAGCTTGCTGCGGTCCATCTTTTGCAGCAGTCCGGCTTCGATCTGGGTCTTGGCGAAGTGGGAACCCGGCACCACGATGTCATAACCGGTCTTGCCCGCCACCAGCTTGGCGTGCAGGATTTCGTTGTTGTCGTAATTGTCGTAACGAACCTTGATGCCTGTCTCTTTTTCAAAATTCTTGATCGTGTCCTCGGCAATATAGTCCGACCAGTTGTAGATGTTCAGGACCTTGCCCTCAGCAGCGTGGGCGCCTAAGGACGCCAGAACGGATGTGGTAACGAGCGCCAGCGAGACGCCTATTTGTTTCAAACTCTTGGCCATAGCGATCAGTCCTCTGGTTGGGGTGGATAACGATCCCCGGATTTTATACAAATTTGGCACTGGGGCCCCGCAGGGTATGCGTAAACAGCTACAAAAGTTGTAGCACACGAGCCGGCTGAATATCTACCAGGCAACGGGTGTGGACCAGCGGACAGGTGCGCTCAAAACACGGGGCACAGTCCAGCGGCGGATCGTACTCAGAATCGTTTTTGAGCCACAACACCCGGGCCTTTGCGTTCAGCGGCGGTGTATGCAGCGGACTCGAAGACCCAAAAATCGCCACCTGCGGCCGGCCAAAGGCAGCCGCCACGTGCATCAAGCCGGAATCATTGGTGACCACGGCACGCGCTGCAGTGACCACTGCCAGGGCCTGATCCAGGGTGGTACGCCCTGACAGATCAAGGCACTGCCCGGGCTTGGAAGTGTTGGCCGCAACAGCAATCTCCTGGCACAACCCGGCTTCCTTGGTGGAACCCAGCAGCACCGATGGCATTGGCAAACCAAGCGCCAGTTCAGCGAAGTGCTGCGCAGGCCAACGCTTGGCAGGGCCAAACTCAGAACCCGGTGCCAAAACGTAGTAGTGACCACGCTGAAGGTGGAGTTCTGCCAGGGACGCATCCACACGCTGGCCTTCAAGGGACAGCACCGGCCGATCCTGCGACACATCGGCTGCGCCACTCAGCGCCGAGTACAACGCCACCATGGGAGGCCGCTCGCCGGCGACAGGACCGGTCAGGCGCCGGTTCAGCAGCAACCATCGCCCTTCGCCGTGGTACCCCACACGAAACGGAATGCCGGCCCACCATGGCAGCAAGGCACTTTTCAGGGAATTGGGGCACACATAGGCGGTGTCGAATCGGCCCCGCAACTGCCGAGCCAAGGCACGTCGGGCCGTCCACTGCAAGCCCCCGTGCGCAAAGGGAAGTTCCAACACCTCTGCGACGTGCGGCATGGCCCGGTACACCGGCGCCACCCATGGCAACGCACCGACGGTCAACGTCTCTCCGCGTGCGTGCAGTCTGCGCATCAGGGGCTCGGTCATCACTGCGTCCCCAATCCATTGCGGGGCGATGACCAGCGAGCGTGTGCCCAAAGGATCGAGGTCAGTGCCCCGTGAAATGCTCACCGTCCTTGAGTTGGTATACGGTACCGCAATAGGGACACTTGGCTTCGCCCGTGCGGCCTACGTCAAGAAACACCTTCGGGTGGGTACTCCAAGTCTCCATTTTCGCCTGCGGCGATGGACAGAAAATACCACCCTGGTGGTTCAGTTCGGAAGCCAACAGCTTGATGATTAATTTAGACATACAACCTCGCATCAGACCTTCGCCAACCAGTGGGCGTAGTGAGGATTGCGGCCGTTGACAATGTCAAAGAACGCGCTCTGGATCTTTTCGGTGATGGGTCCCCGACTGCCCGACCCGAGCTCGATGCGGTCGAGTTCGCGGATCGGGGTCACTTCAGCCGCGGTGCCGGTAAAGAAAGCCTCGTCGCTGATATAGACCTCGTCACGGGTGATGCGTTTTTGCACCACCTCCAACCCCAGATCCTTGCAGATATGCATGACGGTGTTGCGGGTAATGCCATTCAACGCACCAGCCGACAAATCGGGGGTGTATACCACCCCATTTTTCACCACGAACAGATTTTCGCCAGCCCCTTCAGACACAAAGCCATTTGCATCCAGCAGCATGGCTTCGTCGTAACCATCGTCTGTGGCTTCCATGTTGGCCAGGATCGAATTGGTGTAATTGCTCACCGCCTTGGCCTGCGTCATCGTAATGTTCACATGGTGACGGGTGTAGCTGGAGATCTTGACGCGAATACCGCGCTTCATGCCCTCTTCTCCCAGGTAGGCCCCCCAGGGCCAGGCTGCGACCATCAAGTGGATCGTGTTGCCCTTGGGCGAAACACCCAATTTTTTGTCCCCAATCCAGGTCAGCGGTCGCAGGTAGCCGGATTCCAGCTTGTTTTCGCGAATCACCGCCTTCTGCGCCTCGTTGACCTGTTCTTTGGTGAATGGAATCTTCATGCGCAGGATCTTGGCGCTATTGAACAGACGCTCCGTATGCTCTTCGAGCCGGAAGATGGCAGTGGTGCCATCCTGGCCTTTGTAGGCACGCACCCCTTCAAAGGCGCCACAACCATAGTGCAACGTGTGGGTCAGCACGTGCACTTTGGCATCGCGCCAGTCGACCATCTGGCCATCCATCCAGATTTTTCCGTCTCGGTCCGACATGGAGGGGGGTAGGGGGCTCATGGGTTGTTCCTTGAATTGGTGTCTTGGGAAACCCCGATTTTACGACCGCCCAAGCGTACTGGTTGCTACCCGTGATCAACATTTGCTGGGCAGACTCCATGGCGCGGTCACACCCGCATCACCAGAGCCCGTCGGATCCGTTGTCAAAGCGCGCCGCTACGTCCGCAGTTCCACGCACCCTCCTCAGCGGGAGGTTTAAAAGGTTTCCCAATCGTCATCCCCTTTGGAGCCCGTGGCCTTGGACGATGGTTTGGCAAGCGCTGCAGGAGCAGGCCTCGCCGGAGGAGACAGTCGCTTGGCTGGCGCTGCCAAGGCGCGGGGGGCGGGCTTGCTGCCCAGGGCTTTGGGTGGAGCCATGATCGGACGCGATGGCGCCAGGGCCGCACGCGAGGACGCCTTGGGGCGCATCGCCAACGCGTTACTGTCCAGCTTGAAAGTTGCTACCAGCCCTGCCAATCGGTGCGCCTGATCCTTCATGCTGCTGGCGGCGGCGGCAGATTGTTCCACCAGAGCGGCGTTTTGCTGCGTCATCTGGTCCAACTGAGCCACCGCCGAATTAACCTGTGCAATGCCGTCTGACTGCTCGGCTGCGGCGGTGGTGATGCCACCCATGATGTCGGTGACCCTCTGTACCGAGCTGACAATTTCAGTCATGGTCTGGCCGGCCTGTGCCACCAAAGCAGACCCGCCCTCCACCTTTTGCACGCTGGTATTAATCAACTGCTTGATTTCCTTGGCCGCGTCGGCGGACCGCCCGGCAAGCGAACGCACTTCGCTGGCCACCACCGCAAATCCACGCCCCTGCTCACCCGCCCGGGCGGCTTCTACCGCCGCATTGAGCGCCAGGATGTTGGTCTGAAAGGCAATCCCGTCAATGACGCTAATGATGTCCGCTATTTTGCGCGAGCTGGCATTGATGTCGTCCATGGTGGCGACCACTTGACCCACTACCTCGCCGCCCCGCCGCGCCACTTGTGCCGCAGAACCGGCCAACTGGTTTGCCTGACGTGCAGAATCGGCAGACTGCTTCACATTGGCTGTCAGTTCCTGCATGCTCGACGCAGTTTCTTCCAGGCTGGCAGCGGATTGCTCTGTGCGCCGGGACAGGTCATGGTTGCCCGCTTCAATTTCCTCGCTCACATTGGACATGCCTTCCGTTCCTAGGCGCACATCGGATACCAGGTGGACCAGTCGCGCCTGCATGTGGGCGATGGCGCGCATCATGGCACCAAACTCATCGCTTCGGCTGACATCGATGGTACCGCTCAGATCGCCGTTGGCGATGGTCTCCGCCACCGCGATGGCACCATTTAACGGCTCACGGATCTGCTTGATGAGAAACCAGGTACCGGACAGCAAAATGACGATCAGGATACCCACCAAGGTCCTGGCAAAGAGGGCACTGGAATCACGCTGTTGTGCAAACTCTGCCTTCAATTTTGAGAACCCGCTCACTTGCAACGCCGCCAACTCGTCAAGACTCTTAAGGTACTGGTTGGTCGCAGGGAGGTAGTCTGCGTTGACCTCCCTCGTCACGGACTCCTGATCGCCTGCCTTCTTAAGCTCAAAGACCTTGGCCCGGGATGTCAAAACACGCTTGCGCTCATCCGCTATGCGTGAAATCAAGGCCTTCGATTCCGGGGGGAACTCCATTGCGTCTATTTGTTTCTGCAACTCCGATATCTCTGCACTCGTGGCAGTGATCTGGTCCTTGTAGAAATCTCCCAGCGAAGCGTCCGCACTGAGCAGACTGGAAACGACGCGCGTGCCATTGGTCTTGGTGAGCCCTGCCCAACGCGCTACCGCCCCCACCTTGATGACGTACGCGGCTGAAATTTCTTCTTGTTGTTCCACCAGCGCCGTGGATCTGCTGGTCGCAGCCACCAAAGTGAAAATCAATATCGTGATCACAATAGTGACCGCCATCCAGAGTTTGGCGCCGAGTGACATATTTTTCATTGTGGAATACCTGTAGACCAATCAGGTATCTTAACCATCGCCGCCCGACACGGCAATCGAATGCGCCGGGGACAAACCCGGTACCTGCTACAGCGATCGCACCGTGTCCATCGCTTGCTCCACGCGCTCCACCGCATGGATGGTCAGTCCATCGATGGGTTTCTTCGGCGCGTTGGCCTTGGGGACCACGGCCACATTGAAGCCCAGTTTGGCGGCCTCCTTGAGTCGCTCCTGCCCCCGCGGCGCGGGGCGCACTTCGCCCGCCAGACCCACTTCGCCAAAGGCAATGAAACCCTTGGGTAAAGGTTTACCGCGCAGACTTGAGGTGATGGCCAGCATCACCGCCAGATCAGCAGCGGGTTCGCTGATGCGCACGCCGCCCACCGCATTCACAAAGACGTCCTGGTCCATGCACGCCACCCCGGCATGGCGGTGCAACACCGCCAGCAGCATCGCCAGACGATCCTTGTCCAGCCCCACGGAGAGCCGCCGGGGAGAAGGCCCACCACTGTCCACCAGCGCCTGGATCTCCACCAACATCGGGCGCGTGCCTTCCAGAGTCACCATCACGCAACTGCCGGGCACGGGCTCAGCGTGCTGGCTCAGAAAAATGGCGCTGGGGTTGGAAACGCCCTTGAGGCCGCGTTCGGTCATGGCAAACACACCCATCTCATTGACCGCGCCAAAGCGGTTCTTGATAGCGCGCACCAGCCGAAACTGGCTATGGGTATCCCCCTCAAAATAAAGCACCGTGTCGACCATGTGCTCCAGCACGCGCGGCCCGGCCAGTGCCCCTTCCTTGGTCACGTGGCCCACCAGCACGATGCACACGCCGCTGGCTTTGGCGGCACGCGTGAGGTGAGCGGCACATTCCCGCACCTGCGCCACCGATCCCGGGGCGGAAGTAAGCTGGTCGGAATAAACCGTCTGGATGGAGTCGATCACCGCCACATCGGGTTGCTGCGCATCCAGCGTGGCCAGGATTTTCTCGAGCTGAATTTCGGCTATCACCTTCACCTGCGAATGGTCCAACCCGAGGCGACGCGAGCGCAGCGCCACCTGGGCACCGCTTTCCTCCCCCGTCACGTAAAGCGTGCTTTTGCCACCGCGTTGCAGGGAATCCAGTGCCTGCAACAGCAGGGTGGACTTGCCGATGCCGGGGTCGCCCCCGATCAGCACTACGCCACCCTCCACAATACCGCCCCCCAGCACCCGGTCGAGTTCCTCGTGGCCCGTGGGTGTACGCTCCACGTCGGTGGCTTCGATGTCGGCCAGGACCGCTACTTCGGCGGTTCTGGCCAACGAGGCAAAACGGTTCTTGACCACACTCCCGCTGTGCGCGACCGACTCGATCAGGGTGTTCCAGGCATTGCAGTGCGGGCATTTGCCCAGCCACTTGGGGCTGATGCCACCGCATTCGTTGCAGGTATAGATGGTTTTCTCTTTGGCCATGGACACAGTGTACTGGATAAAACAACGGGCTATCCACTTAGCTCCTTGGAGCCCTCTTTTATCAAT
>Ga0194060_10003165_pt1 | contig 11681 bp, 11 predicted proteins | sample SepL225m_MetaG_FD_163427 | JGI IMG/M metagenome (GOLD analysis project Ga0194060, IMG submission 163427) | Anoxic zone freshwater microbial communities from boreal shield lake in IISD Experimental Lakes Area, Ontario, Canada - Sep2016-L222-5m | ecosystem: Environmental > Aquatic > Freshwater >... | reverse complement strand
GCTCAAGACGGCTCAAGTTCCCGAAATCGGCGATGCCAGCTGGGGTCTATACTGGTATGCACAAGCGGTGCTTAAATACGCACGGGGCAACGTGCGGGAGGCCATGAACGCGGTCACGCGTTCCCTGGCTTTTGAAAATAAGGACATCGATATTTTTCCGGATGCCTTGCTGTTGTCAGCCCGGCTGTATGAAGACCTGCTGGAACCTTATCGGGCCAGGGATGTTTACTATGAAGTCGCCAAAGTTTTCCCTGACACCGAATGGGCCACCGCTGCCCGTGAGCACTTGAAATATATCATGGACAAGGGACTGACAAAGGAGCCTGAAAAGTCATCGGTTGAAGTGGTTTTCTTCGGATTAAATGAGAATGTGAACGCTAAAGTCACCGCTTTACTCAAGGGTGATGATCGGGCGCCTATTCTTGAAGAGACGAGCACGACCCTGGAAGTGGACGAAGCGGATATGCAATCCGGCAAAAAAGGTGAGACGGCGCCCGCGGCCGACGCCAGCGCTCCTCCACCCGATCCGGGCGCTCCACCGCCTCCGCCCAAAACGAGTGCCATGGATGCGGCGAAACAAGCGGGAAAAGCCAGTACTGGTGCAAGGGCGGCTAAAACTGAAGCTCTGAAATGATTGATTGGATAACCCGGGTTTTAACACAACAGGAATATGTAAAAGCGAGAGTGAGGAACAAAACATGAGAAAAACATTGGCAGTTCTGGTATTGGCATCTTGTATCTGGGTCGGCATTAATCAAATCGTATGGGCGCAAACCGGCCAGACCGTTACGGCGGAAGCGGCGGATCTCAAAGTCCACCACGCCACAACCCTGTGGGATATGATCAAATCCGGCGGGTGGGCCATGTATTTCCTGGGCGCCTGTTCGATCATCACGGTCTCACTGGCCATCATTAACTTCCAGCGGGTGAACGCCCGGAAAATGCTGCCGCCTGATCTGCTGGCTCAAATGAAAGTGTCCGCCGCTAACGGGGATATCAGCCAACTGTGGCAACTATCCACGTCCACTGATACGTTATTCACCAAGTCCCTCGCCGACGGTTTAAAACATTTCAATCCCGATGATATCACCGGCTGCCGCCCTAAAATGGAAGCTGCCATTTCGGAAACAGCGGGTCGCGAAGAGTCACGCTACGGCTTTTATGTGAACTTCCTGTCCCTCATGACCTCCATGTCGCCCATGTGGGGACTGCTGGGAACCGTCAGCGGCATGATTGGAGCCTTCTCTAAAATCGGGCAGGGCGGCATGGGTAAACCCGAAATTCTCGCCCAGAACATTGGTGAGGCGCTGGTCTGTACGGCCTCAGGGCTTTTGATCGCCATTACAGCCATGGGCCTCTACTTCTATTTCCGGAATGTCTTAAATACCACGATGAAGGAAGCCGAAGCGCACTTCACCGAGATCCTTGACCAGATCACCGGTGTCGTCACCACGCGCTTTTCCGCCGCGGCAACCACCGAGCAGCAGAAAGCTTAATTGAGTACCGGGAAGGTGAATCGTTTATGAAAATCCGGGCGGAAAAGGAAATTCAAGAGGTGCACATTGAGCTTGTGCCTCTGATTGACTGTGTCTTTCTCCTGCTTATTTTCTTCATGACTTCAGCCACCATGTCCAAGCTCGACACGCCCGGGGATGTCAGATTGCCTATCGCCCCCAATGCCGCCAAACAGAAGGATCCGAGCCGGCGGGGCATCGTCAATGTAGTTCCGCCCGGATATCGGACGTTGCAAGGGGATACTGCGACCCCCGATAAGCAATTCCTCATTTCAGGACAACTGGTCAATGAGGAGGGGCTGACAAAAGTGATGGAGGCGGAAGTCAAACGGGAGCCGAACCTCCGGCTCTATCTTCGGGCTGACCGCAATGTGCAGTTTTCCAATGTCAGAAAAGCCATGGGCGCCTGCGCCGCCGCGGGTGTCTCGGACGTGATTTTTGCCACGTTTTTGCAGGACTTGTCACTGGGAGCGCCCTAATTCATGAAAATCAAAGCAGCATCCCATGTTGATGAAGCGCGGATCGACCTTACGCCCATGATTGATACCGTCATGTTCCTGCTGATTTTCTTCATGATCACCACCCGGCTGGGTCAGGAGGAAACAGATCTGGGCATCACTCTCCCGGGAATGGTCGCCCAGGGCGGACCGGTGGATATGCCTGATGAACAGGTCATTGAGGTGGATGCCAAAGGAACGGTGGTTCTTAATGGTCGCGTTTTTGAGGGGAAAGAAATGCCCGATCTCGTCGCCACCCTGATTCGTTACCGCCTGGCGTCGGAGGCCGCCAAATCCAAACACATGATCACGATTCAGGCCGAAGACTCCGCAAATTATGAACGGGTTATTGAAGTGATGAATGCCTGTGCAGGCGCGGGAATCAAGGATGTCACCTTCGGCTCCGGCTGATATACAACTTTAATGAAGTACTTATGAACCCATTACTGGAAAAGTTCAGAGGCTGGCTCTCCGCCAGGAAGCAGGTCACTCTGTCGGGCATTCTCCGGCGCAGCCTGCTCGGCAGCCTTGTGTTTCATGGCAGCCTGCTCCTGATTGCCGCCGTATTTGTCATCAGTAACATTTTTTACAACCGCGAATCCACCTTCGTCGGGCAGCCACCCCCGATGAAAAGCTATGAACCCAGGAAACTGGAGTTCAAAGTCAAGGTCTCCAAACAACAGCGGAGTTCAAGCCGGCCGTCTATGGCGCCGCGTCTGGTGTCCACTCGCACCACGGCGAGTATTACGATGCCTGAAATTAAAATGGATGCCAAGGCGGTCAAGACGAGTTTCCAACCCAAATTCAAGGCGTTTGGCGGCACCGGACTGGGATCCGGACTGGGCACAGGCTACGGGCTTAGCGGATTCGGAAATGGAGTCTCCGCTTTTGATTTCTTTGGTATCCGCGGCCGGGGGGACCGAATCGCCATTTTGGTCGACGTCTCCGTCAGTATGGTTGAAGATGACAAAGGCGGTCCGCGCGGCTATACGCGAGTGAAAAACAGAATTAATGAGGTCATTGACGCCCTGAATGCGGGGGCCATGTTCAACATCATCGTTTTCGCTGACGCCGCCAGCGCTTTTGAAACGAATGTCGTGGTCGCCACGGAAGACAACAAAACCAAAGCCAAAATGTTTCTACGCGGTTTCAACACGGAAGGAAACTATGGTCTGACCTCCGGCAATCTCCAGCCCGCCAATATCGGGATCCCCACGGCAGGGGGATCAACTCGCCTCGACATCGCGCTCACCGCCGCATTCGAGCAGGGGGCGGATACGATTCTAATCATTAGCGACGGAATCCCTGTGGTTAAAAAGGGGGTTACCGCCCAGCAAGTGCAGGCTCATTCCCAGATGGTTCAAGCCTGGCAACAGCAAAATCAGGGAGCTCTCGCCGCTTACGAAGCCCAAATGGCCACCTTCCAGCCTGCACCCGCCACCAGCGAGAGGGTCTGGATTCCACCCCAAGCCGCCCGTGCGCCAACTAAAGGGGGCCTGAAGGAAGGGCAAGCCATAGATCAGGGCTCACCCGCCGTCCCCGGCCACTGGCAAGTGATTACTCATCAAGCGGCAGGACCTGCCCGACCGTCCCCGCCGCCCATGGCGGATCCCGGCGTGTGGACTCTGACAGACTTTGTTCAGCACTTTAACATCCTCCAGGAGAAATATTACGCCGGCAAAGGCAAAAAGCCGCCTGTGGTTCATGCCATTGGTTTCGCCATCGACAAAGAGGGGAATAGTTTCCTTAAACAACTGGCCGAGATGTATCACGGACGCTATCGCCGCGTGGCCAAAATCGATTAAGTGAAATTCAGAGAGGCACACAATGCACCGAGGTTGGCTTATTCTCTTCCTGACCGTCATCAGCAGCTTGGCCAACGCCAGCCCGGTCAGCGAAATTGAGGTGACGCCCGATCCTTTGAAAAACGGGACCCAGATCTTCACAGTCCGGTTTGCCCCGGGCGAAACCCGTACCTACGAAAAGATCACGTTCGACTGCACCTACCGGCAGGTATTCCCGAACCCCTCCTCTCACCAGTCCTCAGGCAACAAAATCATTGAACCCGCGGTATTTACCTATCGGTCGCGTGACGTTAAAATGGTCGACAGTCTGGATTGCAACATCAGTTTTCGCGTTCCGATCGATGTCCAGAAATTGCAGGAGATCTATGGGGAACACTTATTCAACACCAACTACCCGGCCGTGGTCTCCAGGATCAAGGTGACGGCATTTGAAAAGGAGGTGGCATTATGGTCCTACGAACTCAAGCCGGAGGGGCTTCACGAGTTTCCAGAGGCTCCCTCAAACCTGAAGCCTCCACCGTGAAAACGCTTTGCGGGATCCTCTTCGGGATGCTGCTGGTCTTCAGTTGCAGCACGGAACTTGCTGCTGCCGACGATTTATCACTGCCAGATACTCAGACCCCCGAGTTTGCCAGCATGGTCGAACGCTACAACGCCGCAGTGTCCGTGGCCCAGGGCAAGCATAAGGACGCCTTGACCGAGCACATCAAACGCTATCAGGATGAAGCTGGCGAGATGCTGAAGGAGAAGCGGAAAACCCGCAACACCACCGGCATCGCCATTGCCACAACCGCCAGCTCTATTTTCGCCTCTGCTTTGTCCAATCTCAACGCCACCGGCACTTTCGAAATTCCCGCCAAAGTCAGACGCGAACTCGAAAGTACCATGGCGGAATTCAACACCGGCCGCTCTTACATTGACTCCTTTGCCGCCAAAGAGCAGGTTAAAATTACAAAACAGTTTTCAGATGAGTTTGCCGCTCAATGCCAGAAGCTCACCCCGACTCTGACCAGCCCGGAAGCACGGGCAAAAATGGATGAACAGTTCCAAGCCATGGCAAAAGCGGCTTTGGTCCCCACCCCGAAATCCGGATCATCCGGCAAACAGACCGACAGTCATGCTCTATCCGATTCTGCCACGAATGTCACCACCGTGGTCGCCGTAACCCCTACAATGGCGGAGTCCGGCGATTCTCCCGCCTGGATACCGGTCGGGACCCTGACCGCCAAAATCAACAGCATGGAAGTGCTGGAGATCCCCCTGGCCGAAATGCGAATGGGCACAAATTTGATCATGAAGAACAGTGTAATGAGCGATACCACCATGGAAATTATTTTTGTCGCAACAAAAACTAATTTCACCAGTCCGGGGATACAATATCGATTGTTACGCATCCCGAAATTCAACGATGTCTCGATTATGGACTGGCCATCGGATTCAAACGGATTCTATCTCAACCTGCGTACCCCCTCACCTGATCGAATTCCTTTTCCTGTCGGCTTTGAATTGCAGGTTTCATCCCTGGATAACCCTGGCAAAAAAAAGATCCAATCCGCCAAACGCACTATCGCCCTCACCGTCCGATCCACTCCCCCGCGTGCCGCTATTTTCATTGATGGCACATTACGGCCCGATACTGTCACCCCGTGTACTTTCCAGTTACCGGTTGGCCCTCACGACTTCCGTCTAACTCTGGCCGGATATCCTGACCTGAACGTTACAAACTACAACTTCACCATCAACCGTGAAATCAACTGGACCTTTAAACCCGCGGCAGCCCTCCCCGGGTCTAAGCCAAAAAAATAGCCAAAAAGATCAAGAAACGCGACCCCTCTCCCCTCACCCTCACCCTCTCCCTCAAGGGGAGAGGGGATCGATAGCAAGTCAATTTTGTAAGTTAGCTATATTTAGCATTGATTTACTCTCGGCTTAATTTCACACTCCTCCCTGTTTGCAAATTCCTGCAACAGGAGAAAACATATTATCGCGCTTCCTCGTCGCCCCTTAACCGGCATTTCTCTTTGCTTTGTCGCTGGGACAGCGCTTGGACTAGCCTTTCCTGTTACGCAAATTATCCTATTGTTAACGGCCTCCGCCTGTTTATTGCTGGCTTGGATCCCAAAACTGCCCTCTACCCGGCTCATTCTTTCAGCTGTTCTCAGCATCGGCTGGGCGAATGCCTCCGCCAATATCACCGATTCATTGCCATCCATTCCCGCCTTGATCAAACTCCCTGCCGGCGCGAGCCTGACGGGAATCGTCAGCGATGAACCTGTTTGCACCACCTCGCTGAACGGAAAATCGACATGGAAATTCCCCATTATGGCCGAACAGGTACGAACCGGATGGTCCAATGACTGGCAGGCAGTCGCGGGGAAAGTCAGCATTCGCCTCTTTGCAAAGACCGACGCCCATATTCCTGCCTATGGTGAACGCTGGACTTTTTCCGGATATCTAAATCAGGCCGTTTATAAACAGGGGCTTTTCGCGGGCAAACCCGGGGGGCTTTTCTTTTCAGGATCCGCCTGGAAGGCAAAACCGCTTGATAAAGAACAAGGAAATGCCCTGATTAAAAGATGTCTTCAAGGCCGGGTATGGGCAGGCCGGCTCCTCTCCCATGGTATTGCTGACCGACCCGAACAAATGTGTATTCTGAACTCCATTCTTCTCGGCTACTACAGTCAAATCCCCCGCGATCTTTACCAGGCCTTCGCAAATACCGGTACCCTCCACGTGTTTGCAATCTCGGGCTCTCACGTCGTAATTTTAGGCGGCGCGATCATCTTTATCCTGGCCGCCTGTGGCCTTCCCCGCACCCGCTGGGTGCTGTTTCTCGGTCCGCTCCTGATCCTCTACACCGCCATGACGGGGCTTCAGCCCAGCGCCATCCGAGCCTGTATCATGGGGATTCTGTATTGGATTGCCCCGCTGATAGGTCGCAAGCCGGATATCTATACCACGCTGGCCATATCCGCCATCCTAATTCTGGCCATTTCACCCGACGACCTGATCAATATCGGGTTTCTGCTCTCCTACATCGCCGTGCTGGGGCTGATCTTGTTCTGTCCGGTGTTCTCACGGATTCTCAACCGTTGCTTCACCCACGACCCATTGAAACTTGAACCCGATCCCGCCTGGCAGGAAAACCTGCGGGGTTTATGGCACTTCTTCAGTGAACTGTTTTCCGTCTCACTCGCCGCCTGGCTGGTCACCACGCCTCTGACCATCATGTTCTTCGGCACCTTCTCCCCCATCGGCCTTCCAAGCAATTTACTGATCGTTCCTCTGTCTTCTCTCGTCATCATCACTGGGGTACTTTCACTTACTCTGGGATCATGCATCCTGTTTTTCGCCGATCTCTTCAATCATGCCAATCTGGCCTTGATCGTCCTGATGACAGAATCTGCACGGTGGTTTGCGGCTGTTCCCCATGGCTATATGAAGGCCCCGCCAGTTCCGCTCTGGGCAGCGCTGGCGTTTTATGGAGTTTTGATCATCATCCGCTTCTCCATCTGGGTTTATGCCAAGGAGAGGGCAGTGTCCCCCATTGAAGGCGAGGAGTGAGCCGGAGATTGCTCATGGAACTTTCACCTGCTCCTTGTATGATATCCCCATGATATCCTGGAAAGCCATCAAAAGTTATGTGGCGGCCCTGGCAGGTCAATTCGCCCCAGAGCGCGTAATCCTCTTTGGATCCTACGCCAGGGGCATGCTGACCCTTGCTAAGAAGTACGGGCTTTCTGATGTCGGCATGTCAAAGCTTTGCCGAAGGAATAACATTCCAGTATCAGATTGACGCATCTCAACTTTTTGTCCATCAACTCTTTTTGTTCAAATTCGCTGTTATTCATACGTGCAATGGCAATCTATGCTGAGAGGAAGGCCATTCTAATTCCGATCCCTCAGCATCAACCACATTTCAAATTCAACGTAGTCGAGGGGTTTCGTGAAATATCTCACCTCGTATTCTGCCATACGTTTCATATCCGCATCAGAGATTCCTATCCCGGATAACATGGCAATATGTTTGCACTTGCAGCCCTTTTTGAATAACGACTCAATGAATTCCAAACCGTTTACATCAGGCATATCAATATCCGAAATAATAATGTCTGGGCACATGCCGGTAGGATAGCAAGATCCGTGTGGAGACTTGTAAATGGGGCATTCGAGCGGACTATTATAGGTCAAGACCGTATGTCCCTTGCGATGGAAAAGGCCACTCAGCGTACTCAGTACCAGCGGATCATCATCAACTAAAACGATTTTCATAATGAAAGATCTTCCCGAAACACGGTGATATTACATGGGCCGCATCATGCGTTCAATAAGTTTTCAGAATTCCCGCTATAATTCAGGCTGTTAGGAGATCAAACCTCAACGATGGAATGAGGGGTACATTCGGGTTGAGCAATAAGGGTATGTGTGGTATTTTGGAGGGGTGACTGAAGCAGAAAAATACCTTAAAAACGCCGAAACCACTGCGATTTTGATGGACGCTGGCATTGAGTTGATGCGTCAGAACCTAAGACGACGCAACCCCGGAGTCGATGAAGGCGAGGTAACTAATCTACTCACTGCGTGGCTGCGTAGAATGGACGATTCCATTCCCGGAGATACGGCCGGCCAAGTCCGAATTCGAGAGCGGTTATCATGAATCATTTGGATTCCCTGTTGCGGCAGATTGCCAAAATTCTCAATGACCAGCGTGAAGCATGGGCCTTGGTGGGTGGATTAGCTGTTTCGGTTCGAACGGAGCCGCGTTTTACTCGTGATCTGGATCTTGCTGTTGCTGTTTCTAACGACCGCGAAGCAGAGTCAATCCTTCACAATTTGCATTTAGCGGGGTTTCTTGTTCTAGCAACGGTCGAACAGGACGCAACGCATCGCCTCGCCACCGCACGTTTAGCTCCACATGGGGAACAACCGTTTGGCTTGATGCTTGATCTCCTGTTTGCTTCTTCAGGGGTTGAGGCAGAGATCTGTGCTGAGGCTGAGATTCTGCAAGTATTCCCACAGGTTTTTGTGCCCGTTGCCAAGCTTCACCATCTTATCGTTCTTAAGGCATTAGCCCGAGATGATAGGACCCGCCCGCAAGATGCGGCTGACCTACGGCAGTTAATTGCCGCGGCACAACCAGCTGATCTGGAAGCCGCCTGCAAACTTGCGCGCCTGATCGAGGAGCGCGGATTTAACCGCGCACGTAGTTTGGTTGAGTCAGTGGCAATGGCGTGGCGTGAGTTTCGGGAATAGAACTGGTTCACACAAACCCCCTTCGACATGAACTTGCGAGAAGTCACGAAAGATTTAGAAATGGAATTCCACGGCAAGAGTTTTTCCGGCCTCAACGGCAATGGTTTGGTTCTGCGGCGGGGGTAACTGGCGTTTTGCCGCCTTGCCCTTTGCCGGGTCAATCAATTTGGCGCAGACGCGATAGGTGCCCGGACGCAAATGTTTGAACTCGTATTTGCCTGGCCGGTCCGGCCACAGATACGCGCACATGTCCAGGTTCTTTTCAAACGGCTGGTCCGCTGGAGCGTTGGCAACTTCGATCCAAATCTGTGCGCGGAGATCAATTGGCATTGAAAGTGAGATGGCGAGGGTGTTGCTTCCACTAAAATCAAGTGTCACGCTATTTGTCTTATCCGCCTCAATGGCGGCAGGGGTTGTCTCGTAACGAACACATTTCTTTCCGTCAAATACATGAGCGCGGATGATGTAGGGGCCGGGTTTGAGCCCTTGGATTTCATACCCGCCCCCCTCTTTCGGCCCGTTTCGACCATAGGTGACCGCGCCAGACTCAACGGAAAACGCCTGCAGGTTCTCCGAAGGTTCAAGTGGGGCGCCATCCCGGACGATGTGGATATTTGCCGTGCCTGCCCGTATCATTTGAACGTTTAGAGGAACTGTCTCGCCAGGGGGCACATTAACATACAGATGCTCTGTCACATAGCCCGGAGCAGTGATCTCGAGATCGGCTTTGCCGGGCGAGATCTTTTCGATTGAAAAGGTGCCGGGGCCAAAGGGCTTCAATTTCATTTCTCCCCTGGTGGACGAGTATTCCTTGGGATTGATGACTCCCCATACGCTTGCCACGAAATTTGTGACAGGCATCCCGGTATTCTGTGCCCGCACGTTTGCCTTGATTTGACTCAGAGGTTGGAAATCAATGTTCAGGGACAGTCCTGTTATCACCTGCCCCTCTCCGATTATGAAATTCGTCGGGCCTGCGTTAACCCATCTGTTGTCCTTGCCGATATGGAACGTGTAACGACCTGCGGGGACACCACGAAACTCAAATGAACCCTGCGCGTGTGTGGCCACAGGCTTTGGAATAATAACATCCTGTACTTGAGGCACGCCAAGGTCTCTGATGCGAACAAGCGAGACGTCACAGCCGGGTTGTGGATTGTTTTGCGGACCAGCCACCCACCCCGTTAGAACCGAAGGTGCCCCAAGTACCAGGTCAATTCCGGTAATCATGGTGCCATTGCGGGAAAATTGCGGAGCTTGTTTTAGCTCCATCTCTGCCAAGCGAGCCTTCCCGTCCTGATCGCTATTCCTCAGTAGAATTCGCCATAAGCGTGTCATCGCTGCAAATACTTCTTCAGTTGCAACGGGCACCCTTTTCTTGGCCGTCACGTAGTTCTCTCGCTCAGCGCGAATATCGTAGTCCTCAGGGCCGGTATAAGCATTCCCTGGCATGAGTCCCTGAAGTTCATAGGATCCATCTCGGGCCGACACCGTCGATACAACATGGTGTGAGAATTGTTCGATGCCTTCCCGATTGTAATTTTGATGAGTGGCTGTGAGTTTAACCGATGCGAGCGGACGCCCGGAGGTATCCGTAATTCTTCCTTTCACGGTAGCGGGGCGGGAATAGTAAACGAAATCCACTCTGTCGTAATAATTGTAGTGTTCAACTTGTTTTCGAATCTCGAGAGGAGGGGTCAGAAATCCCCGGCGTACTTTGGCTTCAATGCAATAAATGCCCTGAGGCACGTTTGAGAAACAGAACTTGCCAAGGGAATCGGTGATGGTTATGAGATGCAGCTCGTTTACTCCGGGAAAAGTTGGGACTGCGCTTAATGTGACGGTCACGTTGGGTAGCGGTTTGTGGGGAATATCAACAAATGCCATTAGGGACTTCACAGCCGCCATCTGAATATTTCCGTTGTCGGCTTCCATGTTAGGATCGAAGGTTGCCATTGCACGCTCCAGATCCTCAAAGCGACTTCCTGAATAGTCCGGAGTGTCATCACTAACTGTCCCCTGGATGCACTCACCACCGGCATACCCGATTGCGGCTTGGGTAGTGGAAAGGAGGGAGATGGATATAAGCCAGAAAACGGTTGCGGTCATCAGGATAGTCGATGGTGAAAACATATGGATTTCCTCATTTTCATAAGCCGGAAAATACCCCTCACCCTAGCCCTCTCCCTCAAGGGGAGAGGGAAAAGAGGAATATGCCGGTTGTCTTGCTAAAGCTTGCGAACATTGATGATTCTGAAGCGCCAGAGAAGCCAGAATGCAGGGATGATCAGCCATACGGCCAAAGGTGCAGGGGCTTTCTCGGTTTTGGCATTGTCAAACTCCAGGGCGTGATTGGCATTCAGGGATTGGTTTTCCTTGCGTCCTAACATGACTTCCTGCGACTTGGTCTCAAGCACAATGTAGGCTGCCTCCGGAATGAGCAGGCCTGCGGTACGTGTGTCCCTGATCAAGTCCGGCAAGGCCGCATCCACGGCTGACGGAGCCAAAGTCATGGCGCGGTGCCGTGACCATAAGGCAAGGCCTGCTTGATACGCCGAGTCATTGCAGACGGTAGGAGTCTCTAGTTTTTCAAACTGACTGGATGATGGATT
>Ga0194060_10003164_pt1 | contig 11683 bp, 7 predicted proteins | sample SepL225m_MetaG_FD_163427 | JGI IMG/M metagenome (GOLD analysis project Ga0194060, IMG submission 163427) | Anoxic zone freshwater microbial communities from boreal shield lake in IISD Experimental Lakes Area, Ontario, Canada - Sep2016-L222-5m | ecosystem: Environmental > Aquatic > Freshwater >... | reverse complement strand
CTTTATTACTCACGATCTCAGCGTGGTACGCTACATGGGCGACCGGATTGCCGTCATGTATCTGGGCAAGATTGTCGATTGGGCGGACAATCAAGAATTTTTCGCCCGGACGCTGCATCCTTATACCAGAGCACTGCTGTCCGCTGTACCCGTGCCGGTGCCGGGAAGAAAAAAGGAGCGGATCATCCTGACCGGAGAGATGCCCAACCCTCTTGACATCCCTGCCGGGTGTGCCTTTCACCCCCGCTGTTCCTTTCGCATGGATATGTGCGATCAGGTTGAACCGCAGCTTCGTGACAGAGGGAACGGCCATTTCGCCTCCTGTCACCTGGAAGATGGATCTTCGCTTTTTTGACAATTATGGGGGGAGTCAATGGATGCTCAAAGATTCAATAGAACCGAGATGAAAAAAAGTTTCTCCATAATTGCCGAACACGGGAAGGCGGAGGAGACGCTGGCCAGCAATAGAGCTGAACTTAAGGCAATCTATGACCACGCGCCGGTGATGATGTGCGTGCTGGATGCCGATCGACGCGTACTCTATGCGAACTCAGCCTTCACGGTATTCACGGGAATTAGCGAAGAGCACCTGCAAGGCGGACATGCCTGCGGCGTGTTCGGCTGTATTAATGCCCTTGATGATCCGCGGGGCTGCGGCTTTGGAGCGGACTGCCCGCATTGCGCCCTACGATTAGCTATAGAGGATACCCTCAAGACGGGAACGGGGCATGACAACGTCGAATATCATACCACGCTGGTGCTTGCCGGGGGCTCACGAGAGGTCACCCTGCTGGGATCCACGGCCCTCATTCAGATGCCTGGTCAGAACCGTCTGTTACTCTGCCTCCACGACATCACCGACCGCGTATTGGTGGAGCAGGAGCTGCGAGAATCTGAAGAGAAATATCGTTCCTTGGCATCCACGGTGGATTCGCTGTTTGTTGTAGATAGAAACTGCCGCTTCCTGTTCGCGAATGAATCTTTTTTGGCTTTCTATGGCCCTCAAATGGACTCCATTATCGGGAGAAACTATGACGAGTTTCACGATGAGGAGACCTCAAAGACATTTGCCGATGTCGTTAAATGCGTTTTTTCTACCGGCAATCCCTATCGGGACGAATGGGTGGGGAGAAGAAGCGGCAACTGCTTACTCAGGACATTCAACCCCGTTAAGAATACCGAAGGAATCATATTCGCCGTTACCGTTGCCTCCAAGGATATCACTGACCGCAAGCAGGCGGAAGAAGAGCTTAAAGAATCGGAGAGCAAGTTCAGGAGCGTGGCTGAACAATCCATCGTGGGAATATCGATTGTTCAGGATGGCCGCTTACAGTATGTAAATCAGAGATATGCACAAATGCACGACTATCGCGTCGAGGAAATGGAAGGAATGTCGTATATCGAGGCAGTATACCCGGATGACCGTCCCCTTGTTGAGGAATTTGTCAGCAAGCGCTTGAGAGGAGACATAGGATCCAGCCGTTATGAATGTAGAAAGATCAAAAAGAATGGAGAACCGTTTTCTGTTGAGATATACGGTGCTCCTACCACATACAGAAATCAACCCGCTGCAATCGGCGTTCTTTTGGACATCACTGATCGTAAGAACGCCGAGAAGGAAACACGAAGCCTTGAGCAGCGCCTGCAGCGTGCCGAGAAGATGGAGGCCCTGGGCACCCTGGCGGGAGGTGTGGCCCATGACCTCAACAACGTTCTCGGGGTCCTGTCGGGATACTCGGAAATGCTGGTGGAACAGTTAGCGGAAGGCAGTCCCTTAAAGAAATACGCCGCCAACATTCTTAAATCGAGTCAAAAGGGCGCGGCCATCATCCAGGATTTGCTGACGCTGGCCAGAAGAGGTGTTGTGGTCGCCACGGCAGTTGATCTCAATAACGTTATTGCCAGTTATCTGGCAACGCCTGAATTTGAGAGGCTAACAGCGTATCATCCCGAGGTAGCCATCAAGGCAGACCTGGCAGAAGACCTGCTCAATATCATGGGCTCTCCCGTGCATCTGGAAAAAACCGTGATGAACCTGGTGTCCAATGCGGCGGAAGCCATTGCCGGCAGTGGAGCAGTGCATATCGGGACGGAGAACCGGTATCTTGACCATACTGTCCACGGTTATGATCAGATGGAGGCAGGAGACTATGTTGTCCTGACGGTATCGGACACGGGAGGGGGCATCTCCGCTGCTGATTTGGGCAAGATATTTGAACCCTTCTATACCAAAAAGTCCATGGGCCGCAGCGGGACCGGCCTCGGATTGGCGATTGTCTGGGGCACCGTTAAAGATCACCAGGGCTATATCGATGTTGAGAGCACAGAAGGGGAAGGCACCACCTTTACACTCTACTTCCCCGTGACCAGGGAAAAGATCAGCGAAGAAGTGCAGCAGATACCCCGGGAGCACTATCTGGGGCAGGGGGAAACGGTCCTGGTGGTTGATGATGTGCAGGAACAGCGCCAGGTGGCAACGGCCCTGCTGACGCAGCTCGGCTACCGGGTGAATGCCGTTTCCAGCGGCAAAGAGGCCGTGGCATATCTTCAGAGCGACAAGGTGGATATTCTGGTTCTGGACATGATCATGGACCCGGGAATCGATGGTCTGGATACCTATAAGCTGGTGCTTGACAGCAATCCGCATCAAAAAGCGATCCTGGTGAGCGGGTTTTCGGAAACTGATCGAGTTCGGGAAGCTCAGCAACTGGGGGCCGGCCTCTACGTCAAGAAACCCTACTTGAAGGAAAAGATCGGCATAGCCATTCGAGATACCTTGGCTAAAAACAGATAACGTTATGCTCATGCTTTTTTACACAAGCCCGGATCAACTGGATAAACAAAAATAGTTGTTCAAAAAAACTTGATTGGGTAAAAAAGTTATGTTAATCGTTGCCTACCGCCCAGTTGCGTACCCGTAAGTGCCGTTAAAAAAGGGGCGTAATGAATTTCAGGGGGCGGTGTCATAGGGAAGAGTTGGGTGTTCATACTGTTCAATCCGAGGGGAATAACCACTGTCGGCTGGTAGATACTGTCCAGTGCGGGAGTGGTTTTTTTGTTTTCGGCAATATGGCAGCCCGACGCTCAGAATAATTGAGAAAGGAGGGTATGATTTTGGCAGAAGGTAAAGTGAAGTGGTTTAATGAGAAAAAGGGGTTCGGTTTTATCGAGAGTGATGAGGGCGGTGATGTTTTTGTTCATTACAGTGCGATCCAGGGTTCCGGATTCAGAACGCTGTATGAAGGTCAGCGGCTCAGCTTTGAAGTCGAGAAGGGCAACAAAGGCCCCAGCGCCGTCAATGTAACGGTTTTATGATATAACCATCAGCAAAAAATGCCCCGCTGTAACAGGAGAGGGGCATTTTTTTATGCGCTCGGCCATCTGCCCGCCTGCATCCCCATAAAACATGAATCTAATCGTTATTCTGGGTCCTACTGCCTCCGGCAAAACCCGGCTGGCAGCCTGCCTGGCCAAAGACCGGGGCGGCGAGATCATCTCCGCCGATTCCCGTCAGGTATACCGTGGCCTGGATATCGGGACGGGCAAGGACTTGCGTGATTACCTCGTCAACGGGGAGATGGTGCCGCACCACCTGATCGATATTGTCGATCCCGCTTCCGAATTCAGCGTTTTTGACTATCAGGAACGATTTGCCTGCTGCTTTTCCGACATAAGGGCGAGGAATCGTTTACCGATTATGGCCGGCGGGACCGGGCTGTATATCGATGCCGTGCTGAAGGACTATCGGATGATCAAGGTACCGGAGAACAGTGACTTGCGGGAAGAGTTACGAGGGGAAGAGATCGAGGCGCTGATTGATATGTTGCGGCAGCGTAATCCGGCGCTGCATAATACAACCGATCTCCGGGACAGGGAGCGATTGATCCGGGCGATTGAGATTGCCGAGTATTCCCGGCACCACGACGGTGCCGGGGAGGCCTGCCTGCCTCCAATAAACCCGCTGATCATCGGCCTGCGGTGGGAAAGAACGGTCCTGCGCCGGCGCATTACCGACCGTCTCCGGGAACGACTGGCGCAGGGGATGATCGATGAGATAAGAAGACTCCATGACCGGGGTATTTGCAGCTGGGAGAAAATGTCGTTTCTGGGACTCGAATATCGTTATGTCGCTTTGCATCTGCAAGGCCGGCTCAGTTATCAGGAGATGTTCCAGCAGCTCAACACGCGAATTCATCAGTTTGCCAAGCGGCAGGAAACCTGGTTTAGGCGCATGGAAAGACAGGGAGCAATGATTAACTGGTTGGAAGTCCCGGACGATGACAAGTTGCACCGGCTGGTCGAACGGTTATGGGCCTGATGATTCCCCGGCAGATCAAGGAGTATGAAAATAAGTTTAAGCTTTTCGATCGTCCGCTCGTTGCCGCAGAACTGGGCGGCATTGAGCAGGTCGTGGTCATCCCTTGTCTGGCGGAAAAAAGCTCTCTTCCGGCCACTCTGGCAAGCCTGGCCTGCAACTCCGACCGGGAACTCGGGCGTTCGCTGATCCTTTGCGTAATCAACAATCGGCGGTTGCCGGTCAGTTCGCCTGAGGAAATAAAAGACAATCAGGAAACCATTCATTATTTGCAGGCCCTGATCAACGGTTTGCCCGGCCCTGCTCCTGCCAACCTGCGGTTGGCCTACATCGATGCTGCGTCGCCGGGGCGGGAAATGCCCGATACGTGCGGCGGTGTGGGGACGGCCCGGAAGATTGGCCTGGATATGGCCTTGCGGCTGTTCGATGATACCCGGCCCGGCGAGAAACTCCTGATCAGTCTGGATGCCGACACGCTGGTAGAGCCTAACTATTTGGAGGCAATCAGGAGTTTTTTCGGGCCGGGAAAAGCGGCGGCCGTAGTGAGCTATGCCCATCAGATTCCCGCCGCCGCCGGCGCCCGCCTGGCAATTTGCAGTTATGAAATATTTCTGCGCTACTATGTTCTCGGCCTCCGTTATGCCGGTTCACCCTATGCCTTTTCTTCCATCGGTTCCGCGATGGTCTGCACGGCCGGGGCCTATGTGGCGGTGGGAGGCATGAACCGGAGGGACGCTGCGGAAGATTTTTATTTTCTCAATAAGCTGGCTAAATTCAAGGCCGTCGCTTCCATCAGGACGACGACCGTTCATCCGTCGGCCCGGTCCTCCCGGCGGGTTCCTTTCGGGACCGGCCGGCGCATCATCCGGTTTTTGGAAGAGGATCATGAGGAGTGGCTGCTCTACGATCCGCACATCTTTTGTATCCTGAGACGCTGGCTGCAACTCATGGAAGCGGCGCCGGACCGGGAAACAGCGGAGATAATGAGCATGGCCGGAGAAATTGATGTCCGGCTCCGCGCCTTCCTGGAGCTGCATCAGTTCGCTGCCGCCTGGTCAAAAATCAGAGCAAATGTCAAACGCCGCGAAGGCCTGCTGCGCCACTTCCATTGCTGGTTTGATGGTTTTAAGACCCTGAAGCTGGTGCATTTTCTTACGGACCAGGGTTTGCCGCAGATCTCAATGTTCAGTGCCTTGGAAGGACTGCTGCGCTTGATGGAATGAGACGGATAGTTACAATTTTCTGAATGCCGGCAAGAATAAATACATGGCAAAGACGCAAAGCATGATGAAGGTTCCGAGCAGCATGGAAGTTGTCACCACCCCCAAGTATTCCCCGCCCAAGCCCAGTCCATAGGCCACAAAGGAACCGACAACACCTCGGATAGCTTCCCGCAGGCTCATCACCCGTCCCCGCATTTCGTCGGGGACAATTCCCTGCAGCGCCGTCCGGCCGACATTTTCAAATACGGTGCCGAGCATATTGGCAGCGGTGAGAAGCAGAAATGAGAGGAGCAATGTCTGGGAAAAAGAGAAGCCAATGAGCAGCAGTCCTACCAGACTGCCGGAAACAATGATGAGCCTGCCTTTGTATTGGTAATTTCCCAAGGTGGCAATGCCGAAAAGACCGGCCACGCCGCCTATGCCCTGGGCCATATTCAGGTAGCCGAAGCCCGCCGGTCCGGAATGGAGGATATTGTCGGCGAAAAAAGGAAGGAAGGTGCTTCCCATCTCGTACTGGAACTCGCGCAAGGCAAACACGAGCACCAAACTGATAATCAATCCATTGGTCATGACATATTGCAGCCCCTTGCTCAGATTTAGCCAAGCTCCCTGCTTTTTGGCGCCGGCCGGGGTAGCAGGAACATGGATTTTCATGAGCCAGTGAATTGCCAGCAGCATGCCGACGGCGCTGACGCCGAAGAGCGGCGCTGTCCCAAAGGAAGTGATAAAACTTCCCGCCAGAGGCGCTGCCAGGATAGACGCTGTGCGGACGGAAAGCGTATCCAGGGCAATGGCATTCATCCATTCATGCTTGGGAGTCAGATTAGGAATCATGGCATCTCTGGCCGGATGGTTGATGCCTTTTATTGCCGAATTCAGGACGGCAGCCAGGAGCAGATGCCAGGGGGCAATAGTGCCGGCGTGGGCCAGTACGAGAAGCCCCGCTGACACCACGGCGCTGGTCATAAAACAACCGAGCAGGAGCTTGCGGCGGTCAAACCGGTCTGCCACCACCCCGCCCAGGAGGGCGAAAAAGAAAAGAGGCCCCACCTTGCACAGAGTCAGCATTCCCAGGTAGAAGGGCGATCTTGTCAACTCCATCATGAGCCAGGCGCTGGCCATGATCTCCATCTGCTGCCCCGTGTGTTCCGTGCAGGAGCCATACCAGTACAGGCGGTAATCACGATAGCGCAGGGACGAAAAAGTCCTTGACCAGAAAGGAAGTGGGCTGGTTGGCGATTGAAGCTCCAAAATTATCTCACTTACTGAGGCAGATTTTTCTTTACTTTTTCGGCAGTAATCGGCAGGTCGCATACCCTGGCGCCGCAGGCATGGTAAACTGCGTTGGCAATCGCCGGGGCGGTCGGCACGAGACAAAATTCCGCCATGCCGCACGCCCCGAAGGGTCCATTCTTCCGGGGAATTTGCACATAGTGCACTTCTATCTCCGGTATATCCTTGGCCCGGGGTATCCTGAACGTGGCAAAACTATCCGTCTTATTGTAGACGTACTCCTCGGAAAGTGCGTACCCGTATGCCTGGACGATGCCGCCCCAGGTCTGGCCGTCGACGTTGATTTTATTAATAATCGTTCCCGGATCATGGGCTGCGGTTATTTTTACAACCCTTACCTTGCCCGTTTTTGTATCCACCGCCACCTCGGCTAGCTGCACGCCAAAGGAATAGGCTTCCCAGGGGGTGCCATGACCGTCCAGGGGATCGAGTTTTGTGGTTACGGGTTTGTGGATAAACTTGGCAATCGTCGGGATGTTCTTGGCCTTCATATCAGCGTAGGTGCGGCAGTCGTTCTCCATCATCGTCTTTTTCAGCTGTTCCGCAGCCAACTGCACAGCCCTTCCCGATACATAGGTCTGTCGGCTGCCGGCCGAGTAATTGCCGTCGGGCACAAGATTGGTGTCTGTCGTGCAGACAAGGACCTTTTCCAGCGGATAGCCGAACGTCTCGGCGGCAATTTGCCAGAACATGGTGTCCGATCCCTGCCCCATATCTGCCGATCCGATCCATATCTGGAGTTTGTCGTCGGGCAGCAGTTCCGCCCAGGCTTCGGATTGATCGGGCGCACTGCGGCCCGGGCCGAAGAACACGGCGCCCAGGCCTACGCCGCGTTTCAATGCTTCTGTGGAACCGACCCTGGCATCGTTGAGAGCCCTTGCATAGTGGGGATGGATTATTTCCAGACATTCCAGAAAGCCGAAATTGTCCGTGAGCGGTTGAGCGCATATCGTCATATCCCCCCGGACAAAGCCGTTTTTCCTGCGGAATGCAAAGGGATCCATGCCTATTTTTTCCGCTGCTTCATCAATGAGCGATTCCACGGCGAATGCTGTCTGAGGCGCGCCGAAGCCCCGCATGGCCCCCTTGACGGCAGAGTTGGTATAGACCGCCTTACCGATAACCTGGGCGCTTTGCACGCGGTAAGGGCCGCTTGCATGGGCAATGCCGCGTGTTACGACACTGCCGGAGAATGATTTGTAGGCGCCGCCGTCGGCAACGCAATCGAGCTGATAAGCCGTTATAGTTCCATCTTTTTTAACGCCCATTTTGGCTTTCATATAAAAAGGATGTCTCTTCGTGGTCGCGGCAAAGGTTTCTGCCCGGGTATACACGAGCTTGACCGGTCGCTTTAACGCCAGGGCCGCCACACCGAGGATCCCTCCCACGGAAACGTCGAGCTTGCCGCCAAAGGCACCGCCCGTGGGCGTCTGGACCATGCGGACATTCTCGGCGTCGATGCCGACTGCCTCAGCGATGGTTTTTTTGTGCTGGTGGATGTTCTGACTGGGAGACATGACGACTAACTGGCCATTCTCGTGGATATAAGCGATGCCGGAATCAGTTTCCAGATAGGCGTGTTCGACTGCCTGGGTTGCGAAGTCACGTTCAACAACAACATCGGCTTCTGCAAAACCGGTATTCACATCGCCATATATAATAGGTTGTTCGAAAAAGAGGTTCGATTTTCCGTCATGAACTTGCGGCGCGTCATCCTTCAGGGCATCTGCGACGGTAACTACCGCCGGAAGTTCTTCGTAAACAACCGTTACCTTGCCGAGGGCGTTCAGCGCCGCTTGCTCCGAGGTGGCAACAATGGCCGCCACGGGGTCGCCGATCATACGGACTTTGCCTTGACAGATTACGGGCTGATCATCGCCCGCCATCTTCAGGATGTTGGTTCCCTTCACATCCGCAGCAGTGAGTACCGTCAGCACGCCGGGCATGGCCAATGCTTCCGCCGCATCGATGCTGATAATCCGGGCATGGTGATGGGGGCTGCGGACAACCTTTATATAAGCGCAATTATCAATCGGGAAATCATCGGCAAACAATGTCGTTCCCGTGGCTTTGGCCAGCGAATCGCCTCTTGCCACTTCCGCCCCGATTATGTTCTTGCCTGGCTCGGGTATGACGGAATCAATCTCTTTCCGGAGAAAAGCGGCGGCCGTTTCAATGGCTTCCACTATTTTTACGTATCCCGTGCACCGGCAGAGATGCGGCTGAATTGCCTGTTTGATAGCGTCCCGCGTCGGCCGGGGATTCTTGTCTAACAGCGCTGTGGCGCGGATTATCATGCCGGGCGTACAAAACCCGCACTGCACGGAGCCGTTCGCTGCAAAGGCCAGTTGAATGGGATGCGGGCTGGTCATGGTTCCCAGGCCTTCGATGGTGACAATGGTCTTGTCCTTGGCCTTCGCTACGGGGTAGCGGCAGGACAAGATAACGTCTCCGTCCACAAGCACCGCACAGGTTCCGCAATGCCCTGCCGAGCACCCTGCTTTGGTGCCCGTAAAATGCAAATCTTCCCTGATTACTTTAAGTAAGGTCTTTGTCGGATCTACGACGATTCGCTTGGGAACACCATTGATAGTCAGGGTGATTTCTTCCATCCTGCGCATACCTCCCGTTATCGGATTGGTTACGGCATTGCTCTCATTGAGGCGAAGTATAGGGGGGCTGCTTGTGCTTGTCAAGGGATGTTTTGGGCCGGGGATGTTTTGACAACTACTTTGCAAGCTAATAAAAACAGCACCTTATGAGGTGTGGCAGATGAAATGGTGCACGAAACCATCAGCCGGATAGCTATCAGGAATGGCTTGATAATGGGTAACGCTGGTTAGGCAGCTACTCCTTGGATCTTTACGGTCCCGACTAATGTCTCTTGTGGCCCTGTATATCCATTTTAACCGCCCCTTCTTTCTTGGGGAGTTCCTTGGTAACGGTTTCAAGGGATTCATTAAATGAAGCCAGGCGCCCGCCATGCTCTTTGACATACGTTGCCGCGTCTTCATTTTTCGCAAAGGCCCATGTGGCGGTCTTGGTCATAACACCTCCTTTGTCGCCGCCTATGACCCAGTAAGCCTTTTTGGCATCAATCAAGGTGCGGGTGTTGCGGTCGGCGACCTCAATGCCCTTCACTTTACGCGCCGGATTCGCATCAAGCTGCATTTTTGCGCAGTGGAGACTGCAAGTACCAACCGTGGTCCCGTCATCATGACGGAGCAGCACGCGGCTGAACCCGAAATCTTTGCGGTCCATGCCGCACTGTGCGCAGCGGCGGTGTTCCTCGATATCATCCAGGGCGAAGAGAATTGTTGTCATCAGAATAACTGCCAGCATTGAGAGAATGGCGGCGCTAAAGATCTTACTCGTTGTCATATATAAAACTCCTTTGCTTATATTAGGGTCTGACTTTTATCAAATGCTTTAGTGATTCAATATCGGTTGAGCAGCCGATCGATAGGGCAATGAACGCCCCTGGCCTTTGTCGCTGTTCATCCGCAAATAGAGTCTTTTACTACCCTAAATTACAAAAAAATACTATAAATTACTGTTCCTGTCGATATTCGCAGCTTGCGGTGGAGCATGGCACGGGGTGAGGTAAAAAGTAAAATCAACAAAACATGCTGATATGTCATAAAATAGGAATATTGAAGATATTTAGTAAATATAGGTAGTATTATTCTTGACACAGGAAAGAGCTTTTTGTTAGATACAGCCTGCTCTGCAGGGCAATAGTAGCACCTGCCGGCCTCCAAAGACTTCACAATCTTGCCACGTTATGAGATATCACTGTTTATGAAGACTATGTTAAATATGAAGGGGAGGAAGGGATTCTTATGAAAGATTCATTAATGTTGATTGATGGTGAATTGGTTGCCAGCGAGAGTGGGCAGTGGATGGAGTCGATAAATCCGGCCAATGAGGAGGTCATCGGCCGCGTGCCGAAAGGTACCGCGAAGGATATGAACCGGGCCATCGAGGCGGCTGAAAAGGCGCAGCCGGCCTGGGCTGCCTTGCCTGTTGATAAGCGGGCGGAATGCCTGAATAAACTATCAGATGGCCTGGCAAAACGAGCCGAGGAAATTCTGCATGTCGAGGTTATGGATACGGGCAATACCATCTACAAGATGCGCGACGATGTTGCCAAAGCCATTGAACAACTCAAGTATTTTGCCGGCCTCGGTTATGAACTCAAAGGCATGACCGTACCCTCCACGCCCAATAATCTGCATATTACGGTGCGCGAACCCTACGGTGTCGTCGGCCGGATCATTCCGTTCAACCATCCGATCAGTTTTGCCGCGTCGCGCATGGGAGCGCCGCTCATCGCCGGCAATACGATTGTGGAAAAGCCGTCCCACCAGAGCCCGCTTTCCGCTGCAATTTTGGCCGAGATCGCCCGGGAAGTCATGCCGCCCGGTGTCGTCAATATCGTCAGCGGGGCTGGCTCGGAAGCCGGCGACGCCTTGGTCCGCCATCCGCGCGTGAAGCGGATCGCCTTTATCGGCTCCGTCAAAACGGGGATGTTTATCCAACGGTCGGCGGCGGAAGTATGCATCAAGCACGTTACCCTGGAGCTGGGCGGGAAGAACCCCATGATCGTGTTTCCCGACGCCGATTACGAGAAAGCGCTCGCGGCGGCGGTAAACGGCATGAACTTCGCCTGGCAGGGCCAGTCCTGCGGATCGACGAGCCGCCTCTTTCTGCATGAATCCATTTATGACCGACTCCTGGGGGATCTGGTGAAAATTGTCGCCGGTCTCAAACTGGGCGATCCGCTGGCCGAGGACAGCCGCATGGGTCCGATCAATTTCAAAGGCCAGTATGAGACGGTTCTGCGCTATAT
>Ga0194060_10003163_pt1 | contig 11683 bp, 12 predicted proteins | sample SepL225m_MetaG_FD_163427 | JGI IMG/M metagenome (GOLD analysis project Ga0194060, IMG submission 163427) | Anoxic zone freshwater microbial communities from boreal shield lake in IISD Experimental Lakes Area, Ontario, Canada - Sep2016-L222-5m | ecosystem: Environmental > Aquatic > Freshwater >... | reverse complement strand
GATTGGAAGTGCGGACTTAATGGGTCGAAATCTTGATCGACGCGTAGAAAGCCTTGTGCGCATTGATAAGAAAGAGCATCAGCATCGTTTACAAGAAATCATTGACTTAGGATTAAGTCCTGAAGCCTCAAGCTGGCAATTAACTGGTACAGAGTGGGTTCGAAAGAGTAAAAATCCTCAAGGCGAAGCACTGCTAGATGTGCATGCCGCCCTCATCCATGAATATTCGATGGGGCGATAACCATGGGTAATGAATCAGAAGTTATATTCGCCGCTGGCGCAGTCTTGTGGCGCCAAATAGCAAAAAAGAAAATCGAGATCGCACTTATTCACCGTCCTCGTTATGACGATTGGTCGTTGCCAAAAGGCAAATTAGATCCTAACGAAACGATGATTGGTTGTGCTTATCGAGAAGTAATGGAAGAGACTGGTTACACACCAATATTTGGTCCTGAAATTGGTGACGTCACTTATGAAGTTGATGGCGTAAAGAAACTCGTTAAATACTGGGCAGCACAGGCAGTTGGTGAACCAACTGGTACAACTGATGTGCAAGAGGTCGATGAATTACTGTGGCTTTCGCCAACTGATGCTAAAAAGAAGTTAACTCTCGATGATGATAAATCTTTAATAGATTTCTTTTTGGAATTCGATACCGGTACAACACCTTTAGTGCTTCTACGCCATGGAAAAGCGGTCAAGCGTGAAGATTGGGATGGCGATGATGGTGATCGTCCACTTGCTCAGATAGGTCAAATTCAAGCAAAAAGGTTGTTACCTCTTTACCTTCCTTATGCAATTAATGAAATTCATAGCTCTGATGCCCAGCGATGCATCGAAACAATTACTCCGATTGCACGATCGTTAGATATGAACCCAATCTATTCTGCTGATTTGAGTGAATACGCTTACGAAAAGGATAAAGAAGCGCCTTTAGATTATGCACAAGATTTGATGGACCACGGTAAGAGCGCGATTATTTGTAGCCACAACCCAATCTTGCCGAAGTTGTTACAAAAGCTGATCGGAAAAAAGAACTTTAAGCAGCTTGATCAAAAATTAGAGCCGGGTGAAGCCTGGGTATTGCATTACCGCGATGGTGAAATAGTTGCTATCGACTGGGTCGGCGCTCCCACAAGTTAATTATTTAGCCAGTCAAGTCTGCGTAAAACAATCCCCTCGCGCAAAGCCCAAGGGCAGATTTCAACTTTATCTATATCAAGTGTTGCCATCACAGAGCGTGCCACGATTGCACCAGCAACTATTTGTTGTGCACGACTATTCGACACCCCTGGTAATTCGCTTCTGGAAGAATTAGTCATTTCTGCAAGTTTGGAAATCATTGCTTTTAAATTAGCGCTTTCTAGATACTTTGGATTTTCATTAAACATATGGCCTGAAAGTCTGGCGAGAGTTCTAAAAGTTTTACTGGTAGCTACAAAATGATTTGCATCGTGTACACGGAGAATAGAAGGAAGCTCATCTTCTAATTTAGTGAGTACGTACTCTTCAAGAAATTTTGCATCTTTTGAGTTATAAGGATCGCCAGTCAAAAAATCTCGAGTGAGTCGCGCTGCACCAAGGGGGAGCGAAATAGTTGCTTCAGGATTTTCATCAACTCCAGAGGCGATTTCAAGTGAGCCTCCTCCGATGTCTATGACTAGCAATTTACCGGCAGACCAACCTAACCACCGACGAGCAGCAAGGAAAGTCATTCGAGCTTCCTCGTCTCCAGTAAGAATTTGTAAATCTATTTGGTGACGTTGATTAATCTCGGCAATGATCTGAGAACTATTTTTGGCATCACGAACAGCCGAGGTTGCAAAAGCTAGAATCTCATCAGTTTTATTTTGGTTGGCATGTTTAACCGCATGTGAGATCGCATCATGAAGTTGTGCAATTCCTTCTTTTGATATCGAGCCCGAATCATCGAGATATTCTGTAAGGCGAAGTTCAACCTTAAAATTTGTAGCAGGAGCGGGCCGTGCTCCAGGGTGGGCATCCATAACCTGAAGGTGGATGGTGTTAGAACCCACATCAAGGACGCCTAATCTCATAGGCACAACCTACCTCGAGCCCGCTTCAGCTTCTCGATTTCAAGTTTTTGCGAACCACTGCCATAATTGCCGCTGGTCGAAAGACCACTATGTGTTCGCACATAGGCCTCTCTAGCTCAGTGGTAGAGCAGCGCACTTGTAATGCGCAGGTCGTCAGTTCAATCCTGACGGGGGGCTCGTATTTTTTAGAGGAAGGCAGATATGTCTAACTTTCCGCACGATGAGTTTGCAGATGCCCTTGCAGCAAATGATGAATACATTAAAACTTTTAAATACTCTGGTCTAACTGGTGTGGCACAAAAAGGTTTAGCAATTGTCACCTGCATGGATTCGCGCATAAATCCCTTGTCAGTTATTGGAATGCGATCTGGCGATGCCAAGATTTTGCGCAATGCTGGCGCTCGCGTTACCGAGGACGTACTGCGTACTTTGGTATTGGCAACTTATTTACTCGGCGTAAAGAGAATTTTAATCATGCCCCACACCAATTGCCGTATGGCTCAAGTAGATGAAGCAGAGATTCATCGCGAAATTGATACTAAATACGGGATTGATACTTCAGAACTTGAATTTAAAACTGTTGCCGACCAACAGGCAGCTTTGATTGAAGACGTAGCCAAAGTTCGAAATTATCATTTGCTTAACTCTGGAGTTTCAGTTGGTGGCGCAATTTATGATGTTGCGACAGGAAAAATTACTCCTATAGATTGTTAGTACGTCGAATGGGTTGCCGCGTTACTGGATAACTTAAATCTTCTAGAAATTGCGAAATCAACGCCATCATCAGTGCGGGTTTTTCTTTTACTAAGCCGTGAGATGTTCCAGGAAGAATTGCTAATTGACCGAGAGGCAACGCCTCGTACAGAGAAATTGTGTGTTCGTGCTTAATAACATCATCATCGCCAGCCATTACCAATACTGGGCACTCAATAGTGGCGATATCTTTTAACGAGATATCTGGCTCTGTTTTCCAAATCTGATTCATGCGAATAGTTTTTTCAAGCAATGTATGTGGAGCATCTGGTGAAATCAAGTTATATTCTGCTTGATCATCGGCGGAAACACTTGGATTTAAAAAATCACTCAATGGGGCGTCGTAATGATAATTCGCTCCGATTGCAACAATTGATTTCACAAGCTCTGGTCGTTTTATTGCAACCATTAACGCGATAATTCCACCGTCGCTGTACCCGATTAAATGCGCAGGTTCTTTTACAACATCTTCTAAATAAGCAATTGCTTCCAACGCTTGGAATTCAAAGTGCAGACTTCCTGGCTGATCTCCGGTAAATCCATGTGCTGTTCGGTCATATCCAAAAACATGAAACTCATCTTCAAGGGCTGGCACAACCAAGTAATCCCAACTAGATGTCTTACTTAGACCACCGTGTAGCAAAACAACTGCTTCGCCTTGGTTATCCCACTCATAGTTATAGATATTGTGGCCACGCAGATTTAGGTACTCAGGCATTACAACGTATCCATAATGTGGCGATTACCACGATCGAAAGTTAAGTAATTCCAAGTCCAATCCGCCATGGTGCCAATCTTATTTCGTCCTCCCAGCAAATAGAACAGATGTAAAAATAACCATGCATACCAGGCAGGAATGCCAACTAGTTTTAAATTCTTTACTTCAACAATTGCTTTGTGACGGCCAATCGTTGCCATCGAACCCTTATCGATGTATTTAAAATCAAGAAGTTCTTGGCCAGCAATCAATCGCTTGATCTGCTTTGCAACATGTCGGCCTTGCTGCATTGCAACAGGTGCAACCATTGGAAGTAAGCGACCATTTTCACCAACTAATCCGGCGATATCTCCGATAGCAAAAATATTTGGATAATGCTTCACCTGCAAACTTTGATTAACATCTATTCGAGTATTGATTAATGGCAAATTTAATTGTGCAGCAGCTGGTTCGCCTTGAACGCCGGCCGCCCAAATTGTTACTTCGGCAGGAATTACTCGACCATCTTTGATTTCAATCTTTCGAGGCTTAATTTCTTTGACAGCAGTGTTGAGATGAACTTCAACACCTAACTTTTCCAAATCCTTCTTTGCGCGCGCAGAAAGTTTTTCAGAAAACATCGGCAAGATTCGTGGACCGGCTTCAATCAAATGAACTCGGATATGTGCGGCAGCATTTGCTTCATCGTGTTTTAGTGGTCCATTGACTAATTCGGCAAAAGCGCCAGCCATTTCGACACCCGTTGGGCCACCACCGACAATAGAAATTGAAAAGATGGTGTCATCCTTAAAGCGACAGAGATCTTCAAATCGACGCATTACTTGTGCACGAATTGCTATAGCTTCATTCACACTTTTCATTCCTAGGGCATGTTCTGTCACACCAGGAATCCCGAAATCAGCGTTCGCTGAGCCAAGTGCAACAATCAAATAATCAAAATCTAGAACTTCACTGCTATCTAACTTCACAGAGTTATTTTTATGATCTACTGCAATTGGAGAGCCCATTCGAAATTTAACACCTGTTTTTCGCAGAGCACCACGAACAGGGTGTGCCACATGATCGGCAGCAAGGCCGGCAGTAGAAACTTGGTACAACAGTGGCAAAAATGTTTGAAAGTTGTGGCGATCAACTACGGTCACGTCGGCAAAGCTAGCCATTTTGCGTGCAGCGGTTAATCCACCAAATCCTGCTCCAAGGATGATGACGCGGGGCTTTTGATGTGTGCTTTGCATGGAGTAAGTCTAGGCTTGAGCGCATGAGTACGCCCATTCAAAACCGTAAATACCTAGTAACAGGTGCCTCTGGATATGTTGGAGGTCGTCTCGTACGTGCATTAGTTGAAGAAAACCTTGATGTCCGTATCTTGGTACGCGATCGAAATAAAGTTGTGGATCAACCGTGGGCTGCACTAGTCGATATTTATTCAGGTACTGCCGAAAAATATGAGGACTTGGTCGGAGCGCTTACTGGAGTACATACCGCCTATTACTTATTGCACTCAATTAACTTGGGTTCTAACTTTCACCAAATTGAATCTGATATGGCGCACAATTTTGCCAAAGCTGCAGAAGCCGCCGGTGTACAACAAATAATTTATCTTGGTGGAATTGCAAATGATATTAACATCAGTAAGCATCTTTCATCACGCGCTGAAACTGGTGCGCAGTTGGCATCGACTTCAGTTGCAGTCATGGAACTTCGAGCAGGAATCATTATTGGTTCAGGTTCGGCAAGTTTTGAAATGTTACGACATTTAACGCATCGACTTCCAATCATGACAACACCAAAGTGGGTTATGAATAAAACCCACCCAATTGCGATTCGTGATGTTTTGTACTATCTCAAGGCTGCAGCGCATTTAGAGAAGCCAGTTTCAAAAGTCTTTGATATTGGCGGTCCTGAAGTTTTGACATATGCAGACATGATGCAAAAGTTTGCAAAATTATCTGGATTAAAAAAGCGCTGGATAATTAGAGTTCCAGTCCTAACACCAGGATTATCGAGTTTATGGATTGGTTTAGTAACTCCAGTACCAACTGCGCTAGCTAGACCTCTGGTGGGATCTCTTATTAGTGAAGTTGTGGCAGATCCAGCTAAATCTATTGATGCATTAATTCCTAAACCCGCAGAAGGTTTACTCGATGTAGAAAAAGCAATTAATTTAGCGCTTTCACGTATAACCACTCATGGAGTTGAAACGCGTTGGTCTGATGCATCTGTTGCTACTGCGCCATGGCAAAAAGCACAAAGTGATCCGGCATGGGCGGGTGAAACAGTTTTAAAGGATCATCGTGAAACTACAACTGATGTCTCTGTAGATTTAATTTGGAAACAAATTGAAGGCATTGGCGGAGACCACGGTTGGTTCGGAGCAGATTTCTTGTGGTGGGCCCGCGGAATTATTGATCGAGTATTTGGGGGAGTTGGTCTACGTCGTGGGCGTCGCGACCCTGATTTTCTACGTGTGGGTGAAAGTTTAGATTTTTGGAGAGTTGAAGAGTTAGAACATGGCGCGCATCTAAAGTTGTACGCCGAGATGATTTTGCCAGGAAAGGCGTGGCTCGATTTTCGGGTGAGTTCTGTTGACGGCAAAACTCATATTGTTCAAGAGGCGATTTTCCATCCTCGTGGTCTGGGCGGTCAGTTGTATTGGCGAGTAGTTGCACCCTTTCATTCAATTGTTTTTCCAACAATGCTTCGCAACATTGTAAAGAGCGCTAAAAAGAATGCATGAATTCACACCTGAGGTTGAGGCCCTTGCGGGCGAAATCTTGGCTTACAGTTTGGATCGCTTAAAAAATGATCCACCGCTCGATGGCCCACGTACAGCCGAAGATTTATTTAGCGAAGTTGGAAACACAATTACGGCTCGCGGACTTGGTGGACATGAAGCTCTTGAAGTTTTTACTTCCGTTTTAGCAAAAGCATGTATTTCAACTGATCATCCCCGCAACTTAGCTTTTATTCCATCTGCACCTAGTGAGTACGCAAATCTTTTTGATTTAGTTGTTGGTGCAAGTGCGCTTTACGGAGGTTCTTGGCAAGAAGGCGCTGGCGCAGTTTTTGCCGAAAACCAAGCGTTGAGATGGATTTCTGATTTAGCCGGATTACCAACCGAAGCCGGTGGAGTTTTTGTTCAAGGTGGAACAATCGGAAATCTTTCGGCACTTGTTGTTGCGCGCGCACATGGCCGCAAAAAACACCCAGGTGCCTCTCGATGGGTGATTGCGTGTAGCGAAGAGGCGCATTCATCCATAGTCAGTGCAGCAAATGTCATGGATGTTGATGTTTTAAAAGTTCCAGTTGCATCCAATGGAAAACTGATGGGAGATGCAGTTGCGCATGCAATTGATCATTTACATGCAACAACAACGCACCGTGTATTTGCAGTGGTTGCAACTGCTGGCACAACTAACTTGGGAATCATCGATGATTTAAAAGGCATTGGAAGTGCTGCCTATGCCCGTGATATTTGGTTTCATGTTGATGGTGCTTACGGTCTAGCAGCTTTGTGTGCACCTACAGTTCGTTCCCACTTTGATGGAGTAGAAGCCGCTGATTCTTTAATTGTGGATCCACATAAATGGTTATTTGCACCTTATGATGCTTGCGCACTAATTTATCGCGAACCGGAATTGGCTCGTCAAGTGCATTCACAACATGCCTCATATCTAGATACTTTAAAAGATGGTGCATGGTCACCTTCTGATTACGCAATCCAATTAACGCGACGCACACGCGGCTTACCATTTTGGTTTTCACTTGCGGCATATGGAACCGATGCATACACCGAAGCGATGGAACATTCACTTGCAGTTGCACAACAAGCCGCTGAATTAGTCGATGCACATCCCAATTTAGAATTGGTGTGTCAACCAGAACTTTCAATCGTTGCCTTTACTCGCACGGGTTGGAATTCCAGCGACTATCAAAAGTGGTCGGATAAATTATTAGCGGATCAAATTGGATTTATCCCACCGTCATCGCATAAGGGACAATCAATTCTGCGATTTGCCATAGTAAATCCTTGGACAAAAATCTCAGATATCGAAATGATTCTTGCCACCCTTTAATCTGCATTAAATCCCACAGTTTTCACACTCAGTCAGTTATTCTTTTACTCATGTCTGCACAAGAAGAGTCAGTTCAGCCCTCGGGCCTAAGCGACCTTGAAGTCCGAATCCTGGATTTCGAGAGCAGTTGGTGGCGCTATGCAGGGGCGAAAGAAGCGGCAATCAAAGAGCTTTTTGATCTCTCGGCAGCCCGCTATTACCAACTCCTCAATGATTTGATTGACCGTGATGATGCCCTCGCAGCCTCTCCAATGCTTGTAAAGCGCCTACGCCGTCTGCGTGAGGCCCGTATGAACACCCGCATCGCCCGCTAAAGCCCTTCTCGTTTTGCGTCCTTGGAATACCTCCCGTAGATTTGGCGTTAGCACTCTCGGGGTGCGAGTGATAAAGCCCCCGCACATGAACGATTAAACGAAAGTGAGCACACCTCATGGCAAAGCAGATTGCCTTTAATGAAGAAGCCCGTCGCGGATTAGAGCGCGGAATGAATATCTTGGCCGATGCGGTCAAAGTAACGCTTGGACCTCGTGGACGTAACGTAGTTCTCGAGAAGAAGTGGGGCGCCCCAACAATTACTAATGATGGCGTTTCCATTGCAAAAGAGATTGAACTTGATGATCCATGGGAAAAAATTGGTGCAGAGCTAGTTAAGGAAGTTGCTAAGAAGACTGATGATGTCGCTGGTGATGGAACAACTACTGCAACAGTTTTAGCGCAAGCACTTGTACGCGAAGGCCTACGTAACGTAGCGGCTGGATCAAATCCAATGGCGCTAAAGCGCGGCATGGAAAAAGCTGTGACAGAAATTGTTGCTGAGCTTCTATCAATGGCCAAGGCTGTTGATTCGAAGGAACAAATTGCAGCCACCGCATCTATCTCTGCAGCAGATGCAACTATCGGCGAGATGATTGCTGAAGCAATGGACAAGGTCGGCAAAGAAGGCGTAATCACTGTTGAAGAGTCAAATACTTTTGGCCTCGAACTCGAGCTAACTGAAGGTATGCGCTTTGATAAGGGTTACATCTCTCCATACTTTGTTACTGATCAAGATCGCATGGAAGCGGTTCTAGAAGATGCTTACGTGCTTATCGTTAACTCAAAGATTTCAAACATCAAGGATTTAGTTCCTGTTCTTGAAAAAGTAATGCAATCTGGAAAGCCGCTTGCAATCATCGCTGAAGATGTTGAAGGCGAAGCACTGGCAACACTAGTTGTAAACAAGATTCGTGGAACTTTCCGCTCAGCTGCAGTAAAGGCACCTGGTTTTGGTGATCGTCGTAAGGCGATGCTTCAAGACATTGCAATCCTTACTGGAGCAACAGTTATCTCTGAAGAAGTTGGTCTCAAGCTTGATCAAGCTGGACTCGAACTATTGGGTCGCGCTCGCAAAGTTGTAATCAGCAAGGATGAAACAACAATTGTTGAAGGCGCTGGAGATGAAGCACAAATTAAGGGTCGCGTTACACAAATTCGCACCGAAATTGAAAAGAGCGATTCAGATTATGACCGCGAGAAGTTGCAAGAGCGCCTTGCAAAGCTTGCTGGTGGCGTAGCAGTTATCAAAGCCGGTGCTGCAACTGAGGTAGAACTCAAAGAGCGCAAGCACCGCATTGAAGATGCAGTTCGCAATGCAAAGGCTGCAGTTGAAGAAGGAATCGTTGCCGGTGGTGGCGTGGCACTTCTACAAGCTGCAACTGCTGCATTTAAGAAGTTGACTGGTTTAACTGGTGATGAAGCAACTGGTGCAAAGATTGTTGAATTTGCAATCGAAGCACCACTGAAGCAAATCGCAATCAATGCCGGTCTTGAAGGTGGAGTAGTTGTAGAAAAAGTTCGCCATCTTCCAGCAGGACAAGGTCTTAATGCAGCAACAGGTGAATACGTAGACATGATCAAATCTGGAATTATTGATCCAGCTAAGGTCACACGTTCTGCGCTTCAAAATGCTGCATCTATCGCCGCACTGTTCATCACAACTGAAGCAGTGATTGCCGATAAGCCAGAAAAGAATCCAGCACCTGCCGCACAAGGCGGCGGAGATATGGACTTCTAAGAAGGCCTTTTTTATAGAAGTTACGCGTAATGCCGCCCTCGATTAACACGGGGGCGGCGTTCTGCTTTACCCTATGCACATGGCAAAGAAATCATTGGCGAAAAAAACGCCTAAGGAAACATCAAAGCAGAGTAACAATGCTGCGCCTTTTGATGCGAAAAATCTTGCCCACACTGCAATTTTCGATCATGCCGAAAAACGAGATCAAGTAGGTTCGTTCATTTCTGTTGATTACGATGATGATAATCGCGTTGCAACTTATTTATTTGAAGCAAAACTTGCCGGTTATAAAGGTTGGCGTTGGTGCGTCACAATTGCAAAAGTTGATGCGGATTCAACACCAACAGTCTGCGACTTAGTTGTACTTCCTGGACCAGATGCTTTGCTTGCACCTGATTGGATTCCCTATCGCGATCGCATTCAACCTGGTGATGTTGGCGTAGGCGACATCGTTCCAAGTTCACTCGATGATGCACGTTTAGTTCCAGGACAACAGGCATTGCCCGCTGATGAAGATTTAGATACCGCACTTGCAGTAGAGCTTGGTTTTGGCCGTGCACGTGTTATGTCAATTGAAGGTCGCGATCAAGCGGCTAAGCGTTGGTATGACGGCGACCGTGGACCACAAGCACCCATGGCACAAGCCGCGCCAAAGCCATGTCACTCATGCGGATTCTTTATTCCAATTGCAGGCTCAATGCGTGCAGCATTTGGTGTGTGTGCAAATGCAATTTCGCCTGAGGATGCACGAGTTGTATCTGTAGATCATGGATGTGGCGCGCATTCGGAAGCGACCTTCACTGACCTGGTGATAAACTAAAGCCCTGACCGCAATCCCCGCGGCATTAACGAACACTCGAAATTAGCAAGGAGCCCTCCCCATGCCTACAGGCCGCGTTAAATGGTTCTCCCTTGAAAAAGGTTTTGGATTCATTGCAAATGATGAAGGTGAAGATGTTTACCTTGCCGCTTCATCACTTCCAGAAGGTGTAGCAACAGTAAAACCTGGAACAAAACTTGAATTTAGTATTGCTGATTCACGTCGTGGACCTCAAGCACTTTCAGTACACATAATTGATGCACCGCCATCACTTGCCGAAAATTCTCGTGCAAATACTGATGATTTAGCAGCAATGATTGAAGACACAATTAAAATTTTAGATCGCGTTGGTAATGGATTGCGTTCTGGCCGTCATCCTTCAGCCGTTGAAGCTGAACGCCTTGGCCGTGTTTTGCGCGGTATTGCCACTGCACTCGAAGCGTAATTAGATTCCGCTGCGATTATTGCGGCGAATTGAATAGCGGATTCCAGTCAGTCCAAGTAAAGCACCGAAGACACACGTCCATGCAATTTTTGCATCTGCTCCCATTGCAAGAACTATTACTAGTGCAATTATCCAGCAGATAGTTCCAATTGATACTAAGGTTACAACTGAGCGAATATTTGAAGCCATGAGAGAAGAGTAATGGGATTTAAGGTAAAAGAGGATGGTAATTGGCGATCATTTCGCCATCGTAATTACCGGATACTTTTTCCTGCAAATACCATTTCAAATATTGGCAGTTGGGCTCAGCGCGTTGCCCAGGATTGGCTTGTTCTAGAACTCACACACAGCGGAACATATTTAGGAATTGTTACTGCGATTCAATTCACCCCAGTTTTGTTTTTCTCACTTCATGGCGGGGCCTTAGCAGATCGATTTAATAAGCGTAAGTTATTAATTGCCACCAATGCTCTAGGAGCATTTTCTGCGCTTGCACTTGGTTCATTAGTCATCACTAAAAATATTTCACTGTGGCAAGTATTTGTACTAGCAGCTGTGCTTGGAATTTCTAGTGCCGTTGATGCACCAGTGCGCCAAGCCTTTGCTGCAGAGATTGTCGGACATGACGATTTACCAAATGCGGTAAGTCTAAATTCAGCCAACTTTAATGCTGGGCGTCTCATCGGACCCGCAATTTCAGGCTTATTAATCGCGGCATTTGGTACCGGTCCATCTTTTATCGTTAACGGCATCTCCTACCT
>Ga0194060_10003162_pt1 | contig 11687 bp, 11 predicted proteins | sample SepL225m_MetaG_FD_163427 | JGI IMG/M metagenome (GOLD analysis project Ga0194060, IMG submission 163427) | Anoxic zone freshwater microbial communities from boreal shield lake in IISD Experimental Lakes Area, Ontario, Canada - Sep2016-L222-5m | ecosystem: Environmental > Aquatic > Freshwater >... | reverse complement strand
CCACTCTACTGATAGACTTTGTGTCCTTGTGCAACTAGGGGAGGAACCATTCGTCCTAACGAGACCCGCATCAACGACGGCATCCGGGCCCAAGAGGTCCGCGTCATCTCAGAGGATGGCGAGCAACTTGGCTTGATGCCGCCCCACCAGGCCATTCGAATCGCGGAAGAGCGCGGCCTTGATCTGGTGGAAGTGGCAGGCAATGCCAACCCGCCTGTCTGCCGGATCATGGACTACGGCAAATACAAGTTCATGGAAGCGAAGCGGGAGCACGCAGCCCGAGCGAAGCAGAAAAACATCGTGGTTAAGGAAGTCAAGTTCCGCCCCAAGACCGATGACCACGATTTCGATTTCAAGGTGAAACACATCCTGCGGTTCCTGGAGGAGGAAGACAAAGTCAAAGTGGTGGTCATGTTCCGCGGACGCGAAGTCGTCCACCGCGACATCGGCTACCGGATCATTGAAGAAGTTATTCAGAGGGTCGGCGACAAGGCCATCGTCGAGAAATCAGCCGGAATCGATGGTCGCGACATGCACGCCATCCTCGCACCCCGGATCATTGAAGTGCCCAAGGCTCCCAAGAAACCCAAGCCGGCCAAGCCTGACATCCCTGCAACCGAAGCCCAGATTCAGTGAGGAACCCATGAGCTACAAGATCAAGACCCACAAGGGCGCCCAGAAGCGCTTCAAGAAGACCGCCAGCGGCAAGTTCAAGCGTGGCTGCTCCCACCAGCGCCACATCCTGACCAAGAAGACCGCCAAGCGGAAGCGTCAGCTGGATATGGGTCGGATGGTCTCGAAGGCCGATTCCAAGGCCGTCGCGGCGATGCTGCCCTACGCCTGAGTGCCTGCAATCAGGCCTAGCCTGCGCGCCGGTTTTCCCGCCATGCCTTCGAGCCTAGAATCGAAGGTTCAACCCGGTGGCTGAGGCCACCCCCGATGAGGCTCCTAAAGTCCGTTCCGCCTGGAACGCACTGCCTCGAGGAAAGGATCGATCATGACTCGCGTCAAACGAGGATTCAAGCGCGCCCAGCGCCGCAAGCGCATGATGAAGTTCGCCAAGGGCTTCTACGGTGCCAAGTCCCGCCTTTATCGTTCCGCCAAGGAAGCCGTGGAAAAGGCTCTCGGCTACGCCTACCGGGATCGCAAGGTCAAAAAGCGTGATTTCCGCCGCCTCTGGGTGGTGCGCATCAGCGCTGCCTGCACCCAGAACGGAACCAGTTACTCCAAGTTCATGGGCGGTCTAAAGAAGGCCTCTGTGGATCTCGATCGCAAGATCCTCGCGGACCTCGCGGTGCGGAATCCTGAAGCCTTTACCAAGCTCGTGGCCGTGGCCAAGGGCTGATCGCGAAAGCAGCACATCGCAGACACCCGAAAGGCCGCTCACGCGGCCTTTCCTTGTTCTAACCCGCCGTCTCGAGGGACCCATGGACCACCTGCTGCCGCCAGAGATCGTCGAGGCGGGCCGCGCCTTTCCCGTGGCGCTTGCCGCCTGCGGGGACATGGATGCACTGCTGCGCCTGAAGGGCACCTTCGTGGGGCGCGATGGGAGCCATGTCGCCCGATTGATGGACCTCCTGAAGACCGCTCCCAAGGAACAGAAGCGGGAATTGGGCGCAGCGATCAACGGCTTCAAGCAGGAGTGGGAGGAGGGCCTGAAGGCCCGCCAGACCGAACTGGAAGCGGCCAGGAAGCACTTGAATGCCCTGGCTGATTCCTGGGACCCAGCGCTGCCACCCCCCGTGCCGATGCGGGGCGCGCTGCACCCCTTGAACCGCCTCATGGATCGGCTCGTGGAGGTCTTCCGTCCCCTGGGCTTCCATGTGGAAGAGGGCCCCGAGGTCGAAACCGAGGACCACAACTTCGATGGGCTGAACATCCCCGAGGATCATCCAGCCAAGGCCTCGTCAGACACCTTCTATCTGGCCGCGCACCCCAAACTGCTGTTGCGCACGCACACCAGTCCCGTGCAGGTGCGAACCCTGCTGCGGGTGGCCCCTGAGCTCGCCAAGCGCGGTGGCATCCGGTTCCTGGCTCCAGGTCGCGTCTATCGCAAGGACGAAATCGATCCTACCCACAGCCCCATGTTCCACCAGGTGGAAGGCATGCTGGTGGGGCACGACATCGGCATGCAGCATCTGAAGGGCACCCTGGAATACGCGCTGCGGGCGCTTTTCGGGCCTCACACCGAAATCCGCCTTAGGCCCTCCTACTTTCCCTTCGTGGAGCCGGGCTGCGAAGTGGATGTGAGCTGCCCGCTCTGTGGGGCCAGGGGCTGTCGTGTCTGCAAGGGCTCGGGCTGGGTCGAGATCCTCGGCGCCGGCCTCATCCATCCGAATGTGCTCACCCATGCGGGCATCGATCCCGCGCAATGGTCCGGCTGGGCCTTCGGCATGGGCGTGGAGCGCATGGCGATGATGCTAAGCCAGACGCCGGATCTGAGGCTCTTCTTTGAAAATGACCAGCGCTTCCTCAAGGCCATGGGAGGGCTCGACTGATGTGGATCGAACGCAAGGCCCTGGCCGCTGAAATCCCTGCCGCTGCCGAACTGGACACGCGGGAGCTCTGCGAGATGCTTGCCGCGCTGGGGTTCCCCGTGGACGGTGTCGCCGTCCGCGAAGGCACCGAGGTGCTGGAGGTCGATATCACCGCCAACCGCGGGGATGCCATGTCCCACCGAGGCCTGGCCCGAGAGATCGCGGCAAAGCTGGGACGGCCCCTGCCGCCCATCCCGGTGCCCACAGCTGACGGAGGTGTTCCATCCGTGGCGGTGCGCCTTGAAAGTCCAGCCTGCCCCCTCTACTGCACCGCCATCCTCGAACTCGAGGAAGGGCCTACCCCCAGGGAGGTCCAATCCTTCCTGCTGGCCCTGGAAGCCGCACCCAAGCGGCTGCCAGCTGTGGATGCATCCAATGAACTGCTGCATCGCTATGGCCACCCCACCCATGCCTTCGATGCCGACCGCATCCAGGGTGCGGTGTCCATCCGCTGGGCCAGGGCCAGCGAAGTGCTGGTGACGCTCGATGGAGTCACCCGGACCCTGGCGGCCAAGGACTTGGTCATTGCGGACGAAGCCGGCCCGATCGCCCTGGCGGGGGTCATGGGCGGCGAGGGCACCAAGGTGACGGAATCCACGCGGCGGGTGCTGCTGGAAAGCGCCTGGTTCGACCCCAAGACCGTGCGGGCCACGGCCCGTCGCCACAGCCTGCACACGGATGCCTCCCACCGGTTCGGACGAGGGGCGGATCCAGCCATGGCTGCCGTGGCCAGGGATCTTTTGGTGGACCGTCTTCGGGCCTGGTGTGGCGCCCGGCTGCAGTCGGCCTGGACGGTGGGCTCCCTGCCCGGCCCTGCGGTGGCGGTGCAGCTGACCGAGGCGCTGCTCCACCGCATTGCCGGTGAGCCCCTGCCGCTGGGCGAGTCGGCCGAGGTGTTGCGGCGGCTGGGATGCGCCGTGGAAGCCGAACCCCATGCCCTCAGCGTGACCCCGCCCACCTGGCGCCATGATCTGTCCATCCCGGAGGATCTGGCCGAAGAGGTTTTACGGCTGCGGGGCTTCGAGTACCTCCCTTCGAACCTGCCGCCCTTGGAGGGCCCGCCCGAGCCCCTGTCCCAGGCCTACCTCCAGCGGCAGCGGCTATCCCGGCGCCTGGCTCACCTCGGGTTTCACCAGACCGTGACCTACGGCTTCATCAGTCCTGATATGGACGCTGCCCATGCCGGTTCCGGCAATGCTGCCGAGGGCCGCACCCTTGCCAACCCTCTGGGACAGGACTATTCGGTGTTACGCGGGTCCCTGCTGCCGAGTCTCCAGGTCGTGGCCGAACAGAACCTCCGCCAGGGTGCCCGGGAAATCCGCCTCTTCGAGCTTGCCCCGACCTATGTCAGTGCGCCCACTGGGCCGGTGGAAGGGTTCACCCTGGGTGTGGTCTGGGGGGGCACGCTGGGCGGCGAGGACTACCTTAGCAAGCCCCGCGCCGTCCGTGAGGCCGATCTCGCTGGGATTGCTCGGGAGCTGGGCTGGACTCACCTTCCCGAGGTTCGCGCCCTTGCTGAGGGACTGTTCGGTTTCGAGCTTCCGGTTGCCGGGCTGCCGCAGGACGTGGAGCGCATCATCCCGGCGTTCCGTCCCTTCAGCCGCTTCCCTGCTGTGGAGCGGGATCTGTCCCTTCTGGTCGACCTGGCCCAGTCCTACGAGGTGTTGGCAACAGCCATGCAGGCAGTGCTGCCCCCAGAGGCACTGCAGGACCTTCGGTGCGTGGATGTCTACCGCAGTGCGAACCTGCCCGTCGGCCAGCAGGGGTGGTTGATGCGCATGCGGTTCCAGGCAGAACGGACCCTGGTGGGTGATGAAGTGGATGGCTGGGTGAGTGCTGCCCTGGCCGTCGCGGAATCCCTTGGGGCGAAGCTACGGGCGTAACATGAAGCCCTGGAGGTAGCGATGGACCTTCTCAAGCAACTTGAGTCGAAGCTGCAGGCTCTGGTCCAGCAACGCAATCAGCTGAAGGAAGAACTGGATGCCCTGAAGGCCGCCGGGACGGCCGGAGACCAGGAACTGCAGTCCCTGCGGGTACGCCTGGAGGATGCCCTCGACGGGAAGGCTGCGCTGGAAAAGGACCGTGAGGCGGTGAAGGAACAGGTGGCCTCGATCCTCCGAGCCCTTGAGGCGCTGGGGTGAGATCGCCGGTTCCCCTTCCGGGCACCTGGCCGGTCACCGTGACGGTCCAGGGCCGGTTGTTGCAGGTCCAGACCGAGCAACCCGAGACCCTGGACGCGGCCTTGCGGGTCCTAGAGGACACCTTTCAGAACATGGACTCCCAATGCCAGCTAAGATGGGGGAGCGTCCCGAAGGGCCTCGACACACCGTCCTGGTACCTCCTCGGCGCACTGAACCTGGCGCACCGCGTGGCGCGCCTGGAACAGGAAGCCAACCAGCACACTCATAACCTGGAACAGACCCTCTCCAAGCTACTGAACGATGTTCCGGACGAACCTTCCGCCCCTGTGCCACTGCCTGACGAGGACGGAGACTGATTTCCCTGCAAGGCGCGTGATTATGGCCAAGCTCTTGTTCCGTAAGTCGACTCGGGAAGCCTTCCCCCTGTCCTGTGCGTTCCGCGCGACGGCGCGCCTTAGCCAGGGACTCTGGTTTCCCCCCTACAAGCTAGGGAACTCGGCAAGCCTCCACGACTGAGCGGGGATTTTGAAAGCGAGTGCTGGTGGCTCTTTGGATCCTCTTCCTTGGAGTCGCCCATGAATCTGATCAGCTGGATTTTCCTCGCCCTGGCCCTGGCGGCCGGCACGGTTGCGTACCTGATGTCCATGCGGGCTCAGAAGGCGGCCCTGGACAGTTCCCAGGCCCAGGCCAAGGCCGAGGCCGATATCAAGACCCAGCGCGAAAAACTGCTGGAAGAAGCCAAGCACGAAGCCAAGCGCCTGCTTGAGCGGGGCGTGCAGGACGCAGAATCCATGCGGAAGGAATCTGAACTCAAGGCCAAGGAACAGGCCCTGCAGGCTCGCCAGGAAGCTGAGAGGTTGCTGACCGAGCGTCAGAAGAACCTGGAGAAGCAGGAACTGCGCCTGCAGTCCAAGGAGGAAGGCCTGGACAAGAAACACCTCCAGGTGGACCAGAAAACCAAAGACCTTGAGGGCCTGACGGAGAAACGCAAGGCTGACCAAGAAAAGCTCGAAGGCCAGCGGGCCGAGGCCAAGTTGTTGATCGAAGCCCAGGCCAAGCGCCTAGAGGAAATCGCCGGACTGACTCGGGAGGATGCCAAGAAGGAGCTGATTTCCCAGCTTGAATACTCGGCCAGGATGGATGCCGCCAAACTGGTGCGGCGCATCGACGAGGAAGCCCAGGAAGAGGCCCAGAAGAAGGCGCGCTGGACCATCGGCGCGGCCATCCAGCGGGTGGCTTCGGATGTGGTGACCGAACAGGCGGTGAGCTCAGTGCAGCTGCCCAGCGATGACTTGAAGGGGCGCATCATTGGACGCGAAGGCCGCAATATCCGAGCCCTGGAAAAGGCCACCGGTTGCGACCTCATCGTGGACGACACCCCGGAAAGCATTGTGGTCTCGAGCTTTGATCCCATCCGCCGGGAGGTGGCCCGGCAGGCCATTCTCAAGCTGCTGGCCGATGGCCGCATCCATCCCGCTCGCATCGAAGAAGTGGTGGAGAAGGTCAAGCTGGACATGGACCAGCACCTCAAGGAGATCGGCGAAGCGGCCTGCATCGAGCTGGGCTTCCCGGATGTCCACCCGAAGCTACACAAGCTGGTCGGCCGGCTGAACTACCGCACCTCCTACGGACAGAATGTGCTGGAGCACACCAAGGAGGTGGCGCGTATCGCCGAATACATGGCCGGCGAGATGGGTTCGGATGCCCGCCTGGCCCGCCGCGCGGGGCTCTTCCATGACATTGGCAAGGCCATCGACCGTGAAGTAGAGGGAACCCACATCGAGATCGGCATGCAGCTGATGCAGCGCTATGGAGAGAAGGAGGAGGTCATCCATGCGATGAGCTGCCATCACGGGGACTTCGAGCCCCGCACGGTGGAGGCTATGCTGATCACCGCTGCGGATGCCCTCAGTGCGGCCCGTCCGGGCGCCCGGCGGGAAATGCTGGAAACCTATGTCAAGCGGCTGGAACAGCTCGAAGGAATTGCCAACAGCTACAAGGGTGTGCAGAAGAGTTTCGCCATGCAGGCCGGTCGGGAGATCCGCATCCTGGTCGATGCCGGCTCGGTGAATGATGACCAGGCCTACTGGATCGCCAAGGATGTCTCCCGGCGCATCGAATCCGAAATGCAGTACCCCGGCCAAATCAAGATCACGGTCATGCGGGAACTGCGGGCTGTGGAGATCGCTCGCTAGGAGCTGATTGTTCAGGGGGTCAGGTGGATCAGCCCCCGCTTGAGGGCGATGACGGCCGCCTCGGTGCGGTCCTTGGCCTGCAGCTTGCGCAGCAGGTTGTTCACATGAATCTTTACGGTGGGCTCGGCCAGGCCCAGCGTCGCCGCGATTTCGCGATTCCTTTCACCCTGGGCCAGGAGCTTCAGGACATCGAGTTCCCGCGCGGTCAGGCGCTCTGATTCCATGGCCTCCACCAGTCGTGCCGCTGTGGTCGGTGGCAGGTACCGCAGCCCAGCAGCCACCGCCCGCACGGCTTCGATGAGGATGTTCCGGCGCACGCTCTTCAGCAGATAGCCCCTGGCCCCCGCCTCCAGCGCCCGCTGAATATCGGCATCGCCATCGAAGGTTGTGAGCACCAGGATGCGCGCTTCGGGATCTTCCCTGCGGATGGCTCGGATGGCTTCCACCCCGGTCTGCCCGGGAAGCTGCAGATCCATGATCGTCACCGTGGGCCGAAGGTTCCGCCAGGTGGTCACGGCCTCCAGGCCATCGCCGGCCTCCCCTACCACCTCCAGGTCGGGCTCTCCTTCATGAAGAATGGCCACGAGTCCGTCGCGCACGACGGGGTGGTCATCCACAATGAGCAGTCGAATCATGGCAGATGGGATCGTGGTCATGGGCGCCACCTCCGGATGGGAAGGGTGATGGTGAGGCGGGACCCCAAACCTTGACTGCTGTCGATGTCCAGGTGTCCCTTCAACTGCTTGATGCTTTCCCGAATGCTGCGCAGCCCATAGCCAGCGGCCTGGGTGGCTGGATCGAACCCCTGGCCATCGTCATCGATGCTGAGACAGACCTGACGGCCCTCGAACTGGAGGACCACCCGCACCCAGCGGGCCTTGCCGTGGCGCAGAGCGTTGGTGAGGGCCTCCTGGGCCATGCGCAGGAGTTCCTCTTCCAGGTGGCTGCCCAGGGGTTTCGGCCGGCCCATCTGGGCCAGCTCGACCTGGATGTTGGTACCTGCCAGCAGGCGGTCGGACAGCGCATGGAGCGCGCCCAGCAGGTCGGTGCCTTCGGGCTTGCGCGGTCGCAGCGACATGACCGATTGCCGGGCCTCCTGAAGGCTGGCGGCAGCCAGGTTCCGGGCGTGCTCGATGCGGGTGAGGATGGGCTCCGGGTCCCCCTGCATCCGGCCGAGTTTGGCCTCGGCAGCTTCCAGTTGCAGCATGACACCCGTGAAGCCCTGGGCCAGGTGGTCGTGGATCTCCCGGGCCATGCGGTTGCGTTCAGCGAGCACAGCCGATCGGGCCTCAATCTGCTGCAGACGAAGGCGGAGCAACCACCATCCGAAAGCCGCCGCCAGCAGGGTAACGGCCACCCAGAAGAGGGGGCGCTGATAGAAAAAGGGCTCGACCCGGACAGTCAGGAATCGCGTCTGAGGGGGACCAGCCTCATCTACCCGCCATGCCTCGAGCGCGAAGCGATGGGTGCCTGGAGGCAGATTGGAATAGGCGGCAAAGCGCCGTTCGCCCACCTCGTTCCAGGACTTTTCGAGGCCCTCGATGCGGTACCGATAGCGGACCTTCTCCGACCGCGTCAGGGACAGGGCGGTGTAGTAGATCTCGAAGCGGCGGGTTCCCGCCGGGATTTCGATGGGATCGGAATCGGGCAGAAGCGCCTCGTCACTCTCCGCTTTCAGCTTGTACAGGCGTAGCGGAGGCCCAGGGGGCAGCGGGGTGTGGCCATCCAGGCGAGCAAGCCCGCGGCTGGTGGGGAAGTACAGAGCCCCCTCGCGGGTCGCCCAGGCCAGCGGCTGCGCGCCACCGGAGGCCTCTCGGGAGGGCATTCCGTCGTGGTGATCAAACGCGACCAGGGGAATGGGGCCCACATCGCGAAGGCCCTTAAGCAGAGCGGTCCGTGGTGCATTGAACAGACCCTGCCGGGTGCTCAGCCAGAGTCTTCCCGTGGCGTCTTCCAGGAGGCTTCGGATACCCATGAGCAGCGGCCCCGGGCGTTCGGGAAAGCCCTGGAGGGAACCGTTGAGGTAGACCCTCAGACCGTCCGGGGTACCGACCCAGACGCCCCCGTCCTGATCGAGATGCAGGGCTTGGGCACCGCTGGAGCCCAGGCCCTCTTTGCGGCCCAGCCACCGTAGCTGACCGGAGTCCAGGATGCCCAGGCCCAGCGTCGGGCTGGCCAGATAAAGCGGGCCTGGCTGGCCTCCGGTCATGGCCAAAACGCCAGCCGCCATTGGGTAGTTGCGCGGCGAACCATCGGGCGGAAAGGCGAACAGGCCATGGCGCATGGTGGCGGCCCAGAGGGTTCCAGCCGGATCTTCGTAGAGCGACAGAATGGTGTCTGGCTGGGGCCCTTCTGGCCAGCGGATCCGCTTGGCCTGGTTCTGCTCCAGGACATGGAGTTCCCCATTCCTGGTTCCAAGCCAAAGGCCCCCGGCGCGGCGGGGCCAGAGGGCGGAGATGGGTCCGCCCAGGCGTCCCTTCGGCGTGATGTTGGCAATCCGACCTTGCCGAATGGCCCCCAGGGAGTGGTCCCCTGTGAGGCACCAGACCGTACCCTGGCGGTCCTGACAAACGGCCCACGCCGGTTCCTCCGTGCCCCCCCCGGTGCTCGCTACACCCTGGAAGGGGAGCGGATGGAGCACGCGGAGACCATGGGCCTCGCTGCCCGACCACAGGGCGCCGGAGCGGTCCTCCAACAGGGAGAGCACGCTCCAGCGCTTTCCGGTGGCATCGGGTGAAGCCTCCAACTGCCCCGCCTGAGTCCGGCGGAAGAGGCCGCCCTGCTCCATGCCAAGCCACAGGCTGCCCTGGCGATCCAGCAGCAGGGTTGAAATGGGGCGCGAAGGCAGGGCTTTGGTCCAACCCGGAGCCTCCAGGCGGCCATCGTTCAGGGTGAGCAGGCCGTGCGAGCGAGTACCCACCCAGACCACGCCATCACCGGCAACTTCCAGTGCGGTGATCTCGGTGGTGGTCAAGGCAGCCAGTTCCATGCGCTCCTGGCGAACCCGCCAAAGACCGGAACCGGCGGTTCCTACCCAGAGGGTGCCGTCCGGGGCCTCGGCCAGGGCCCGGATGCGCAACTGCACCGCATTCGAGGGAAGGGGTTGAAACCGGGAGCCCACCCGGCGGTAGAGCGGACCTTCCGTGGGTGCCACCCAGAGGGTGCCGCTCCGGTCGCAGAGCACTTGCCGGATGGGAAGGTCCGGCAGTCCATCGGCCTGCCCAAGGGCCTGGACCGCTCCCAGTTGAAATCGGTAGAGCCCTGGTGCCGCGGTCCCGATCCAGATGCCGCCGTCGGGTGCTTCCGCCAGACACTGGATTTCGTTGTGGATGAACCCCGGCACATTCGAGCGGGAGAAGGGTTCGAAGGCCGCGCCATCGAAGCGGACCAACCCCTCCCGGGTGCCGATCCAGAGGAAGCCTTCACGGGATTCCAGCAGGGCGGTGGCCGTGTCCTGAAGCAAGCCGTCTTCGGTGCGCCAGGTGCGATGGGTCTGGGCTGCAAGGGGCTTGGCTGGATCCAGGGCGAAAGCCTGCAGTCCGGTCACAAGGAAATACAGGATGGCGACCAGCCATCCGTAGGATCCCCGGGAGGTGCTTCGCTGACCTGTAAACCATTGCTGCATGAGAACTGAAGGCTAGGGCATCAAGGGTGGCGGAGCAACGAAGAATGGGCTAGATCGATCGGTCTAACAGGAAGCATCCATTTGGGATATGGCTATTGAAATAACGGCGGGAGATAGTGATTTAACCAGCATCGTCCATCCTGCTTCTGGATTTGGCCCTATGTTCTCATGGAGCAAACAGGACGAATTGAGTAACCTATCGACTCTGCCCTCACCCTCTCATGCTGTTGCGCCGATGAACCGTTCAGAATCCTAAATACCCCTGGGTAAAACTACCCGTTTTTGTCTGGCCTTCTGGTGGAATTGATGACTGCTCAAGCCTTCGTGTTAGCCTTCCACGCCGTGCATACCAGCAGCGCCCGCGTCCTTCGGGTTGCCTGCCTTCTTCGGGTGACACCATGAGCAGTACTAGGAATGGTCTGACCCGGTTCCTGGGGTTCTCGGGAAGTGTGTTCCTGGCAGCGCTCTTTCTGCTTGGCTGTGGAAGCGGCAAGGACACCGCCGGAGGCGTCGCTCAGTACTACGGGAACTATCACAACAGTGGCTGGATCAAGGAGCATCCAGGCCAGGCTGCCGCGGGCATCAATGCCTGCACCCGGTGCCATGAGATCTCAATCCTGAAGGTTGGCAGCGGGGTTCCCACCTGCATGACCACCGGGTGCCATCATCAGGCCACCCCCGGCTATGCCACTCCGGCTACCCACGGAAGCCGCGCCAAGATGGCTTCGGGAACGGTCCTGGGCGGGAGTCTGATTTCCTGTCAGATCTGCCATGGAACGAACTTTGCCGGGGGCGCTTCGGCCAACGCCTGTGCTTCCTGTCATGGCGTCGCCGCACCCCATCCGCACAAACCCTGGCGCATCGCGCCCGGCTCCGCCTACACCCATGTCACGGCGGATGTATCCACCGCTGCTGTCTGCGCCCAGTGCCACTACCCCGGCTCGCCCAACAATCCGGCTGGACATCCCACCACGCCTGCGCCCGCCAACACCCAACCCGGTTGTTACAATGCGACCCTCTGTCACGGTGCCAATGTTGCGCCGCACCCGGTGCCCTTCCTCACGGGCCAGACCGACTCCCTCCTGAATGGGCACATGAATATCACGGCCACCGCCTTCGCGACGGATTGTGCCACCTGCCACGCCTACTCTGGCACTTCACCCACGACTTCCGCACCCCTTTGCAGTGC
>Ga0194060_10003161_pt1 | contig 11689 bp, 10 predicted proteins | sample SepL225m_MetaG_FD_163427 | JGI IMG/M metagenome (GOLD analysis project Ga0194060, IMG submission 163427) | Anoxic zone freshwater microbial communities from boreal shield lake in IISD Experimental Lakes Area, Ontario, Canada - Sep2016-L222-5m | ecosystem: Environmental > Aquatic > Freshwater >... | reverse complement strand
CTCTTCGATATTTACAACATTGCGCGCCATGATGGGAGAGCGTACCTTTCATCTATGCATGTCACCGACCGCGAATACGCCTTGGCACTCGATAAAGCTGATCCGCTTGCGCATTTCAAATCTCACTTTGTCGTAACAGACCCTGAAATGTGTTATTTGGACGGAAATTCACTGGGTCGAATCCCTAAAGCAACTATCGAAGCCATCAATGATTTCATGATCAAGGAATGGGGACCAGAAGTTGTCACGGGGTGGAGTCATTGGGTTGATGAAGCCCAACCAACTGGAGACTTGTTGGGAACCGCTGCACTTGGTGCTGCTCCAGGACAAGTTCTTGTGTGTGATACGACTTCAGTAAATTTCTATCAATTATGTCTTGCGGCCATTCATGCGCGCCCCGGACGTAAAACAATTATCACGGATGCAGCAAATTTTCCCACTGACCGATACATACTTGATGGAATTGCCAAACAATTCGGATTGAACCTCATCATTATTGATAATGAAAATCCTGAAATTGCTGAACACGAGCGGGTTACACCTCAAATTCTTGCACCATATTTAAGTGACGATGTTGCTCTTGTTACTTTTGAGATAATTCAATATCGATCTGGAGCGCGAACCGATGTAAAAGCAATTACAGATCAGGTGCGTGCAATTGGTGGATTAGTTGTTTGGGATGCAAGCCATGCAGTCGGTGCCATCGAATTAAATTTGGATGCAAATGGAGTGGATCTTTGTGTGGGTTGCACCTACAAATATGGAAACTCCGGACCCGGATCTCCGGCTTGGTTATACGTGAATAAAAACATTCAAAGTGAATTACAAGTGCCGATTCAGGGTTGGTTTGCACAAGATGCACAGTTTGAAATGGGACCAGTATTTGAACGAGCACAAAATATTCGCGGGTTTCAAATTGCTAGCCCTTCTTTGATGGGTATCCGCTGCGTTCAAACCGCTTTTTCAATGATAAAAGAGGCAGGAATCGAAGCAATTGCACAAAAAGCTGCAATCGGAACGCAAATGATGATTGATCTTTATGATGCTTGGCTTGCACCTCTTGGAATTGAATTAAACACTTCACGAAATGCAGTTGAGCGCGGAGGCCATATATCGCTTGTGCATCCCGATGCTGCACAAATTTGTGTTGCGCTTCGGCAGATTTCTAATGTAATTCCAGATTACCGGACTCCACATTCAATTCGATTGGCTATTTCTCCACTTCCAACTTCTTACGTTGAAGTCTGGGATGGCATGTCACGAATGCGTGATTTGGTTGCATCTGGGAAATACAAAACTATAAAAGAAGGCGGTTCACGAGTCACATGAGCGAAAACTTCGATTCAGCATTGACCTACACCTCTTATTTGGCTGTAGATGAACTTCTCAATCTTCAACGTCCCCTTTCGCAAGGTCCTGAGCATGATGAAATGTTATTTATTATCATTCACCAAACTTACGAACTCTGGTTCAAACAATTACTCCATGAATTTTCAGAAGCGCAGCGGGCAATGGAATCTGGAGATACACATTACTCATTAGCGATTCTTGGGCGCATCCGTACAATTTTAAAAGTTTGTGTAACGCAGATTGATATTTTAGAAACGATGACACCGCTCCAGTTCAATGCTTTCCGTTCCTATTTGTCTTCTTCAAGTGGTTTCCAGTCAGCTCAATTTAGAAAAGTTGAGGCAGTTCTTGGTCGCCGAGATACAAAGATGGCAGGACATTTACCCCCAGCAATACAAGCAGAAATCGCCTTAATAACATCAGGTAATTCGGTTTGGGATTCGGCGCTTGCATATTTAGTAAAACGCGGCCATTCGATTCCAACTGATGTTCTTACCCGTGATCGATCGTTGCCTTACGTAGCAAATGCCGGTGTCCAAGATGCGCTCTTATCAATCCATCACAACGACCCTGAAAGTTCAATGGTTTGCGAGCGCCTTGTTGATATAGATGAAGGCATTCAAGAATGGCGCTATCGACATGTGAAAATGGTTGAACGAACTATTGGACACAAAATTGGAACTGGTGGATCTAGCGGCGTTGAATATCTTGCAAGCACTTTATTCGCACCTGTTTTTAAAGATTTATGGGAAATTCGTTCGCGTTTTTAGTTAGGAAGTCCTTGAACAACAATCTCTGAAAGGGCTTTGCGTTCGCGAGGCGCATTTTCGCGCTCGAGCATTCCTCCTTCAAGTTGATCCGCAGGTGCTTGTTTTCCAATAGAAATCACTGCCACTGGAATTAGTGAGTCAACTACTCCTAGATTTGTAGCAGCTTTAGCCGCATCGAAACCAGTCATTTGATGAGCAACAAATCCACGATGGTGTGTTTCAAAAACCATTTGTGAAACTGCTAAACCACAGTCATAAAGAAAACCTTTGTTTTGCGTCCCATCTTCGCGCGAATGAACCCCTGCAACAAGAACCAGTACTGAAGAACGATGCGCCCAACCTTGATTAAATGGTGCTAAAGAATCAAGAATCTGAGTAAATATCGAATCTCCGCGCTTTCCTACGAAAAAGCGCCATGGCTGTCCATTATTTGCCGATGGCGCCCAACGTCCAGCCTCCAATATCGCAAGTAAATCTTTATCTTCTAAAAGCGCAGTTGCATCTAATGATCGTGGGCTGCGGCGGTTGGCTAATACTTCGTGAATTTCGACTGACGTCTGGGCTTTCATCATTGCGGCAGTCTAAGTGCAGGCTAGAGTTCATGCATGTCGGGCTGGATAGAACACACTGCGCATTGGTTGGTTGATCACAATCTACAAGCTCCGCTTTTTATTTTGCTTATTCTTTTCGCATTCGCCGAAGCTGCGGCTTTTGTAGGCTTTGTTTTACCTGGTGAAACATCGTTGTTGATTGGCGGCGTTTTGGCTCACTCAAAGGTTTGGCCGCTGTGGCTCTTTCTCATCTGTGCAATTATCGGGGCAGTTGCTGGGGATTCTGTTGGTTATGAAGTTGGTAAACACTTTGGCCCAAAGATTAAAACTACTCAATTTGGAAGATTTGTAGGCGAGAAGCGTTGGAAATTAGCAGAACATATTTTTGCTAAATACCACGGTGGTGCAATTTTCTTCGGACGTGCACAAGCATTATTGCGTGCATTGGTCCCCGCACTCGCTGGTATGAATAAGGTTCCATACAGAACCTTTCTGAAGTGGAATGCTGCCGGCGGCATTGTATTTAGCACAATTGTGATTGTTTTAGGATATGAGTTTGCTAATTCGTTGCAAACGCTTGAAAAGTATTTAAAGTATTGGGCAATTGCCTTTTTGGCGGTTGTAATTACTTTAATTTTTATCGTTAAAAATAGACTTGAAAAGATGATTGAGGATTAATTTCCCCACGAAGAATGTAGTGGTCGGCCTTCGGCATAGCCCGCTGAAGATTGAATGCCTACAACTGCACGTTCTGCAAATTCATTAAGGTTTTTGGCTCCTGCATATGTACATGAAGATCGCAGTCCAGCAATGATTTCATCCAGTAAATCCTCAACTCCTGGTCTTGCTGGGTTTAAATACATGCGCGAAGTCGAGATTCCTTCTTCAAATAGCGCCTTGCGAGCGCGATCAAATGCATCTTCACCTGATGTGCGCGCAGCTACTGCACGCGCCGAAGCCATTCCAAAGGACTCTTTAAATAACTTTCCATTTACATCACTTTGTAAATCACCTGGTGATTCATATGTTCCAGCAAACCAGGAACCAATCATTACTTGTGATGCCCCTGCAGCCAATGCCAGTGCAACATCGCGAGGATGGCGCACTCCACCATCTGCCCATACATGTGCGCCAAGTTTCTTTGCCTCTGCGGCGCATTCAAGTACGGCAGAAAATTGTGGCCGGCCAACCCCTGTTTGCATGCGAGTCGTGCACATCGCTCCAGGCCCAACGCCTACTTTAATAATTGAAGCCCCAGCTTCAACTAAGTCACGAACACCATCGGCCGTAACAACGTTTCCGGCAACAATTGGAACAGTAATACCTAGCGATTTTATTGCTCGCAATGCTTCAATCATTTTCTTCTGATGACCGTGTGCAGTATCGACAACAAGAACATCAGCGCCAGATTCAACAAGTGCGGCGGCTTTTGCAGCAATATCACCATTGATCCCGACCGCTGCGGCGATTCGTAAATTATTTTTACCATCCACTGCGGGCGAATAAAGTGTTCCACGCAAAGCACCTATGCGCGTCATAATTCCTACGAGATCTCCGCTTGCCGAAACTACTGGAGCTAATTTATGGCGGTGAGTGTTTAAGAATTCAAATGCAGTACGAGCATCCAGGTTGTCTGCCATGGTGATTAATTCTTTGCTCATCACTTGATGTAGTTGTGTAAATCTATCGACGCTTTTGCAATCTTCTTCGGTGACAATTCCAATTGGTTTGCCACCGTCAACCACAACGATTGCACCATGTGAGCGTTTGTGAAGAAGTGAAACCGCATCAGCAACAGTTTGATGTGGATTTAGCGTAAGTGGAGTATCGAAAAATATATGGCGTGACTTCACCCATTTAATTACGCTATCTACGACAACATGTGGAATATCTTGCGGGATAACTGCGATACCTCCGCGGCGTGCGATTGTTTCCGCCATGCGCCGGCCTGAAATTGCTGTCATATTTGCAACAACTATAGGAATTGTTGTTCCGGAGCCATCATTTGACGCTAAATCAACATCCATCCGACTTGAAAGCTCAGATGCATTTGGGACCATGAATACATCGTCATAGGTCAGGTCATGAGTTGGGTTATTTATGAAGCGCACGTAGCAGAACTATACTCAGGTAAGATTTATACATGTCTAATCCACTCATTTCTGCACGTGGGTTGACCAAGAAATTCGGTGATTTCACTGCTGTAAACGGCATCGATTTTGATGTTTTCAAAGGGGAGTCCTTTGGCTTTCTAGGTCCTAACGGTGCAGGCAAATCAACAGCTATGCGCATTGTTGGCGCAACAGCGCAGCGAACTTCTGGAACCATCACTATTTTAGGTAAAGATCCAGATCTAAATGGTCCCCAAATTCGTGCGCACTTAGGTGTAGTCCCACAGCAAGATAACTTAGATATGCACTTATCTGTAAGCGAAAATTTATATATCTATGGGCGTTATTTTGGCTTACCCCGCAAATTTGTTAAAGGTAAGGTTGATGAGCTCTTGGCTTTTGCTCAGCTGGAAGAAAAGCGTGATACTAAAGTTGAAGCTTTAAGTGGTGGTATGAAACGAAGATTGACCATTGCGCGTGCTTTAGTGAGTGAACCTGAGATTTTAATTCTAGATGAACCAACGACTGGGCTAGATCCCCAGGCACGACATATTTTGTGGGATCGATTATTTCGATTAAAAGAACAGGGTGTGACGCTACTTATTACGACTCACTTTATGGATGAAGCTGAACAATTGTGTGATCGTCTTATCGTTATGGATAAAGGAAGCATTATGGCTGAAGGTAGCCCTGCATCTCTTATTAAAGATTATTCAACTAAGGAAGTTCTTGAACTTCGCTTCGGTTCAGATCGTAATCAAACTGTGGCTGATTCACTTCGCGCTATGTGTGATCGTATTGAAGAATTACCAGACCGCTTTTTAATGTACACCGAGAATGGTGAAGCCTTGCTTGAAAAGATTTATGGGGCGGATTTTCACCCAAAAACTTCGCTTGTTCGCAGATCATCTCTTGAAGATGTTTTCTTGCGCCTTACTGGAAGAACTTTGATCGAATAATGAGTCTTACAGGTATTCGACAGGGGTCACTGCAACTCGTTGATGTAGCCCGAGTTCAATCACGAGGTGCTCTTTATGTAGCGCAATCTCGCATCAGGCAGATGATGAAATGGATTTGGATTATTCTTGGTTTCGCAATCGCAAATCCAGTTATGTATTTGATTTCGGTCGGTGTCGGATTAGGCGGACTAATTGATAAAAGCGTTGGTCCGGCAGGTATTGATGGCGTTAAGTATTTAACTTTCCTTGCACCTGCGCTTCTTGCGCAAGCCGCAATCCAAGGAACAATGGATGAAACCGTCTTCCCAACATTAGAAGGTTTTAAATGGTCTAAGACTTTCTTTTCAATGAACTCAACTCCCCTGACCGGCAGGCAGATTTCCAATGGAATTTTTCTAGCCGCGATTTTTAGAGCGACATACACAGTGCTTTTATATTTTGGGGTTATGTGGGCATTTGGCGCAATTCAGTCTCCCCAAGCATGGCTGGCTATTCCGAGTGCGATATTTGCTGGTGCATGTTTTGGTGCGCTGATGCAGGCTATGGCCGGCAAGCTTGAAGATGAAAATATTTTCTTCACTGTTCTTGGTCGCTTTGTCATGATGCCGCTATTTATGTTTTCCGGAACTTTTTTTCCTCTCACATCAATGCCATTTTACTTACAGTGGATCGGTTGGATCTCTCCTCTGTGGCATGCAACTGAATTAGGTCGCCATTTAACCTATGGTCACGTTATTTCACCAACAATGGTTTGGGTTCACTTCATTTTTCTGGGATCCATGTTGGCGACTGGTCTATTTTTCTCGGGCCGAATATTCACTAAAAGACTGGCCAAATAGATGTTTATACCTATGGCTGTTGCAATCGCTGAAGCGCGAATTGGTAAACGCGGAGAACGCATTTACTCAGGACGAGTGCCCCAACTTCTCGAGCGCGGCTTCATCGCATTTAAATCATCAACGTACATGATGGTTATATCTGGATTTATCGAGCCTGTTCTTTATTTACTTTCATTCGGTTATGGGATCGGAAAACTACTTCCGACAATTGAAGTAGGTAACGAAACGATTAAATACGCCGCATTTATTGCCCCCGCACTGCTTGCTACTAGTGCAATGAATGGCGCAATATACGACTCAACGATGAATGTGTTTTTTAAACTCAAGCATGATCGGATTTACCAAGGAATGTTGGCGACTTCCATGGGGCCTTTAGATGTTGCCTTGGGAGAAATTGGTTGGGCTTTAATTCGGGGATTTGCATATGCATGTGCTTTTATGGCTGTTATCGCGCCTCTTGGCTTAGTCGTAAGTGTTTGGGGATTTTTAGCTATTCCTGCAGCAGTGCTTATTGCTTTTGGTTTCGCCGCGTGCGGAATGGCAGTTACTTCTTATATGAAGTCATTTCAGCAACTTGAAATAGTAAATATACTTTTGCTACCTATGTTTCTTTTTTCGGGGTCTTTTTATCCGGTTAATGTTTTCCCATTATGGTTACAAAATATTGTTAATTTGCTCCCTTTAACGCATGCAGTTAATTTGATTCGTGGACTTTGCCTTGGTCATATAAATACGGCTTTGATTGGACATGCGTTCTATTTTGTTGTGATGATTATTGTTGGACTTTTTTTCACAACAAAACGGCTAAATGCACTTTTTATGAAATAAATTCCATAACTTACGCATGACACACCCCCTTTTTTGGGGGTTGCTTTTAAAAAACGGCATGAGATACTTAAGCCTTAGTTCAAAAGAACTAAAAACCGAACCGGGAGAGTACTTCTCAAACGAGTTTCAAAAGCTGAAACCTTTGCCGTACATGTTTTACAAATGCTTACACAAACTAATCACAAAGAAACTTTTAGATTCGTTCCAACAACATCTACTCCAGTATCACCTGAGCGAGTAGCCCATCTCTTAAAAGAAGAGTGGGAGTTATTCACCAAGCAGACAGGTAAAAGCGCAGAAGAAAGCCAGCGCTCCTTTAAATCCCTACCTCTTGGAGTAACTTCGAGCTTCCAGCACTGGGATCCGTACCCAATCTCAATCGTCAGCGCTAAAGGCGCTTGGATGACTGATGTTGATGGCCGCCAACTCCTAGATCTCTCTATGGGCTTCGGTGCAATGCTTGCTGGCCACCTCAATCCAGTCATCGTTGAGGAAGTAAAAAAATCTCTTGAATTCGGAACTCTCTTTGTAACTCCATCGCCGATTTCAACTGACGCCGCTGAGCGTATTTGCCGTCGCTTTGGAATTGACCAAGTTCGGTTTACTAATAGTGGTACTGAATCAACAATGTATGCCGTGCGCACAGCGCGCGCTGCCACAGATAAAAAAGCAATTGTAAAAATTGAAGGCGGCTATCACGGTAGCTATGACCCTTTTGTCGTTTCCAGTAAGCCACCTATTGATCAAATTGGTGACAAAGAAGATCCCATTGCACATGTTCCTGCGGGAATTGTCCCGGGTGAAATTTACGTTGTTTCATATAACGATGCAGACGCATTAGAGCGCACATTCAAAAAACATGCTGACACAATTGCATGTTTCATTCTTGAGCCAGTCCTAGAAAACCTTGGAATTGTTTTGCCTGATGAGGGATACCTAGAACGGGTTCGTGAATTATGCGATGAATACAATGTCGTTTTAATTTTCGATGAAGTTAAAACTGGTTTAACTGCCGGGCATCAAGGTGCGGCACAGCGCTTAGGTGTGACTCCGGATTTAATCACGCTTGCTAAATCAATTGGTGGCGGACTTACTTTGGCTGCCTTTGGTGGTAAAAAGAAGTACATGGATTTCGTTACAAATGGAAAAATGGCTCACTTCGGAACATTCAATGGCAATCCACTTGCAATGGCTGGTGTGCGCGCAGCAGATGTGATTTTTACCGAAGAATCTCTTGCAAAAGCTGAAGGTTTTAATCAGCAAGCACTTAATCGTATAAATGTAATTATTGAGCAGTATCAATTACCTGCACATACTGTTGGTTTCGGTGTTAAGGGTTGTATTACTTGGTCTACGGATCCAGTCCGCAACTATCGTGATTACAAAGCGACGGATTTCGCAATCGCTGAACTTTCATGGCTGTATTCACTTAATCGCGGAATCATCACTCCACCAGGACTTGATGAGCAGTGGTTGATTTCTCTGGCACACGGACAAAAGGAAGTTGATATTTTGGTGGAAGATTTTGAATCTTTTGCCAAAGCCTTACGCGCTTAAAGTAAGATTCTTCTCATGTTGATGCGTGTGGCCTCAAAAAGGCGTAACTGGCTTCTCATGATCCCTTTGCTACACCTGCTTTGGCTGCGATTTTATATTCAGCTGAACAAAAGAATAAATCTCTTACAAAACAGCAATCTTCTTACGCAAATACCATGATTCGATACTCCAATAATGATTCTGCATCAGCCCTTTGGCGCCAGATTGGACTCGCACCGGGTATGAATAGTTTTAATCAAATCCTCCAGTTAGAAGAAACTGTTGCCAATGAATCTGCCAAGAAGAGGGGCATGTGGGGTGTTACTCAAACAACACCAAATGATCAACTGACTTTGCTCAAAACAATCGTGCTCCCAGATTCAGTAATCAACACAAAGTCACAGGCTTATATTCAAGATTTGATGGAGCATGTAACTCCTTCACAACGTTTTGGTGTACCTACCGGAGTTCCGACCAAGATTAAAAAGGGTGTGAAAAATGGTTGGTACCCAGTGAGCGCTGGAAATTGGCAAGTTAATACCGTTGGATATGTTCTTGCTCCAAACCACAGATATCTCGCAGCAATAATGATTGCTAAAACGGCCACCTATGAATCTGGCATAAAAAGTGTAAATAAAATTTCTCAGTTGCTATGGGATTTCCAATCAAAGAAAACCCTATAGCCATCGAAGGCTCAATTTTTCTAAATGCACGATAACCAGCAAATCCCATACGATGCGGGTATGAAATACAAAGGCATCGGATTTATTCTCACCGCAGTTATTGTCTTTGCGTCTTGGGGTCTGCAACCTGCACATGCTTACAACAGCAACTCGATACTTCCGACTTGGGCTAATAGTGCAACTATTTACGAAGTTAATCTGCGTCAATACACAGAGGCTGGAACTTTTAAAGCTTTTGAATCCCATTTGCCGCGGTTACAAAAGCTAGGTGTAAAGATTTTGTGGTTAATGCCAATTAACCCGATCTCCGAGTTAAACCGCAAGGGCGGGCTCGGTTCCCCATATTCAATAGCAAATTACAAAGGCATAAATCCAGAATTTGGGAACGCCGCTGATTTCAAATCTCTTATGACTAAAGCCCACGCTCTGGGATTTAAAGTGGTACTCGATTGGGTAGCTAATCATTCGGGCTGGGATAACCCTTGGACCATAAATAAATCTTGGTATCACACAGATTCAAGTGGAAATATTGTCCCACCAAATAATGACTGGACCGATGTGGCGTGGTTGAATTATCAAAATCAAGATATGCGCAAAGCCATGATTGATGCGATGAGTTATTGGGTAACAACTTTTGATATCGACGGTTTCAGAGCAGATGTAGCAGGCGGGGTTCCAACTGATTTTTGGAAGCAGGCTAATTCTCAGTTACAGAAAATAAAGCCTCTCTTCATGCTGGCTGAGGATCAAAATTCAACCAGTTTGCTCGAAGATGTTTTTATTACCAATTACAACTGGGAACTCAAGGATTTAGTGAATTCACTTGCTGCAGGTGGAGCCGACCAGAGAGATTTTGAGGCTTTGGCAGCTAACCAAGCAAATAATTATCCGACCCATTCTTTTCCGATGAACTTCATTACCAATCATGATGAAAATAGTTGGAATGGAACTGAGTTCGAACGCCTAGGCGCGGCAGTACCAGCGATGGCCGCCTTGACTTTTACGTATCCAGGAATTCCGCTAATTTATTCTGGGCAAGAAGTCGGAAATACAAAGCGGCTTGCTTTCTTTGAAAAAGATTTTATCCCGGGCCTCATGATTAAGAATTCAACAACGATCTTCTATACAAAACTGGTCTCACTAAAGATCAAAAATTCTGCCTTGTGGAACAACTCAAAAGCGACATTGGTTTCCATGGCGAGTAACAATAATTCGGTTATTGCATATTCAAGATCTTCCAGTTCTAATCGAGTAATCACTGTTATTAATGCCTCGGCGAACTCGCAAACTGTGATGTTGCAAATTGGAAGATTAGCCAACTCTTACTTTCTTTTCACCACTGGTAAGAGCAAGAAATTAGCAACAATGCTCACTCTTACGCTTAAACCATGGCAGTATGAGATTTTCTCAAGCAAAGGTTTCTAAAGGCTTGGCCTGAGCGAACCGACAATTCCATTTCTTAATACAAAACATCACATGCAATGATGGTGATGTTTCGAAAATTATGGTTTTAAAAGAAATTGGTGGCCGGTGGCGTAATAGGGATTTGCCTTATCTGTATTCATAACGGAGCCAGAAAGAGTTAATCCCCACTTAACCCCGGCAGCATTTAGCCAGTAGTAACCGGTTTTGTCGTGATTTATTGTTCCGATATGCCACGGATTTCCATCATCGCCAGATAGTGAATCTAGATCTGCATAGCAACCGACAAGGCTCGCTGGGGAAGTAACCCCTGAAGTCGTGCCGCTAGCTATGCGAACAAAATTTCCACCGTTTCCATCAAAATGGAAACCAGTTACTAAGGGCTCACTCTTTTTTGCTGTGTTAACTACTTTAGGGCACTCTGCAGGCCAAATCTTTGCAACTGGTGAGGGATCGTTTACAACTGGTGCAGGACCTGCGTAGGCAGATTGCGCCACATAGTGCAACGAAAGAGAGAAGTTTTCATTGGCAGTCTTTACTTTTTCTCCTGCCTGATTTTTACATTCAACTCCAAAAACTGCAGGGTTGACTTGCAATGTTCCAGAATCCTTCCCGAAAAATGAATTAGTAACTGCAGTTT
>Ga0194060_10003160_pt1 | contig 11690 bp, 8 predicted proteins | sample SepL225m_MetaG_FD_163427 | JGI IMG/M metagenome (GOLD analysis project Ga0194060, IMG submission 163427) | Anoxic zone freshwater microbial communities from boreal shield lake in IISD Experimental Lakes Area, Ontario, Canada - Sep2016-L222-5m | ecosystem: Environmental > Aquatic > Freshwater >... | reverse complement strand
GCTCTCGCCCGACGGCGAGGTGTTCAGCCAGGCTATCGCCGCCGAACTGGCTGCCGAGCCGTGGGTGATCTTGGTGTGCGGACACTACGAGGGGCTGGACGAGCGGGTGCGCGAGGCACTGATCACCCGCGAGTTGAGCATTGGCGACTATGTACTCACCGGGGGTGAACTGGCGGCGATGGTGGTGATCGATGCGGTGGCCCGCCTGGTGCCGGGGGTGATCGACGGCGAGTCGATTGCCGAGGAGAGCCACAGCGGCGGGCTGCTAGAGTATCCGCACTACACCCGCCCGGCGGTCTGGGAGGGTCGCGAGGTGCCCGCCGTACTCACCTCGGGACACCACGGCGAGGTGGCGAAGTGGCGCAGGCGCGAGCGGCTGCGCCGCACGCTAGACAGAAGGCCCGATCTGCTGGCCGGTGCCGCCGCCCAGGGTCTGCTCGACAAAAAGGATCTGGCCTACCTGGCGGAACTGGGCTGGACGCCGGGCAACCAGCAGTAAGCGCGGGCCGACACCGAAGAGGGGGCGACAAGGTGTGTGTGTTTGTGTTGAAATCGTGAAAAACTGGTGTGTTTTAACCGCCCGTCTACGCAACATTTGAACATGGGGCACCGTCGAATGGCCAGTAACGGTGATGACACTGTATCACCAATCGTCTTCGACCGAAGACGCACCATGGTAAGGAATGGAGCTATGCAACCACGACTCACTCGCAGTCCCACCGAGTCGATGATCGCCGGCATCTGTGGCGGGCTGGCCGAGTACTTCACTATCGACCCGGTGATCGTGCGTCTGATCTTTGTACTCGTCACGCTGACGAGCGGCATGGGTCTGCCGGTCTATGTGGTACTCTGGATCGTCATGCCCAAGGCAAGCACGTCAGCAGGACAGCAGAGCTTTCAGCAGCATGTCCAGCAGTTTGGCCAAGAGGCGTCGCGCTTCGGGCAGGAGTTGGGCCAGGAGGCCACCCGCATGGGCCGCGAGGTCCTGCGCCAGGGTCAGAGCCAGGGCCAGAGCCAGCAACGCAGCGGGGCATCTGGTGTCGCCACACACATCCCGCCGCCTGCTGAGTACCGGTTCGATCCGGTCACCGGCCAGCCGATCAGCCCAGAGCGATCATCTGTTGGTCAGACGTTGAACGTGAATGTACCCCCGGCGAGCCTGCCGACGACCTACGGGCCGTTCGCCCAGCCGAAGCGCGCTCGCAACTGGCGATCTCTCGGCATCATCCTCATGGGTATCGGCGGGCTGATCTTCCTGGAGCAGATCGGTATCGATATGTCGCTGGTTTTCCCCGGCCTGCTGATCGTCGCTGGCGTCTTCCTGCTGCGCCGGAACCACTAGGCGGCGATGCCGCCCCCCAACCCACAAGAGAATAAACGCAATACCGCAGAAGTAACGCTGTGAGGCGTTCTGTCATTCTTCGCTTCGCTCAGAATGACAGCGTTACTTCTGCTCTATTGCGAATAAACATCGAGGTTGCCAGATTCGCCGGCAACCTCGATGTTTAGGTTGAGCGGCAACCACGCGACGTTGCACCAGCGTAGATATGTGGGCTATCTGATACACAGTTTATACTATTATATAGCCTGAGAATACCTTTATCGCAGGAGTATATTTTATGACTGAGTCTGACGCAGGGCTGCGTATCGCCGAGTTACGCACAATCCTCCGCGAGCATAACTACCGCTACTATGTGCTTGATGAGCCGAGCGTCAGTGACGCCGAGTACGACGCGCTGATGCGCGAACTACGCGGCCTGGAGGCGGATCACCCCGACCTGCTCACGCCCGACTCGCCGACCCAGCGGGTTGGCGCACCGGTCTCTAGCCAGTTCGCCAAGGTGCGCCACCCCCAGCAAATGCTCTCACTAGGCAACGCCTTTGACGAAGACGACCTGCGGGCCTGGCGCGAGCGCGTGCTGAAGATCCTCGGCGCGGACGCGCCCCTGGCCTATGTGGTCGAGCCCAAGATCGACGGCCTGGCCATCGCCCTGACCTACCGCGAGGGCCGCCTGACCATCGGGGCCACCCGTGGCGACGGCGAGGTGGGTGAGGATGTGACCGCGAACCTGCGCACGGTGGGCGGGGTGCCCCTGGCCCTGCGGGCGATTGTAGATGTGCGATTGCAGATTGCAGATGTGGACAATCAGCAATCTACAATCAGCAATCTGCAATCACCACTCCCCCAGAGCATCGAGGTGCGCGGCGAGGTGTACATGCGGATCGCCGACTTCGAGGCGCTCAATGCGGGACTGGCCGCCGCTGGCGAGAAGGTTTTTGCCAATGCGCGTAACTCGGCTGCTGGCAGCCTGCGTCAGAAGGATCCGGCCCTCACGGCCGCCCGCCCGCTGCGCTTTTTCGCCTACCAGGTTGGCCCGCTGGAGGGCGCGGAACTGACCAGCCAGTGGCAGGCGCTGGCCTACCTGCGCGCCCTGGGATTCCCGGTCAACCGCGACGCCCGCCGCTTCGCTGATTTTGACGCGGTGCTGGTCTACTGCCGCGAGTGGATGGCTCGTCGCGATGGGTTGGAGTACGAGGCCGACGGGATCGTGGTCAAGATCGACGATTTCGGCCAGCAGCGCGAGCTTGGCGTGGTCGGTCGTGACCCGCGCTGGGCGATTGCCTACAAGTTCCCGGCTCGCGAGGCCACCACGCGCCTGCTCAACATTTCGGTCAACGTCGGGCGCACCGGCGTGATTACGCCTGGTGCCGAGCTTGAGCCGGTGGTCATCGGTGGGGTGACGGTGCGCAACGCCAGCTTGCACAACGCCGACTATATCGCCGAGCGCGACATCCGCATCGGCGACTATGTGACGGTGAAGCGGGCTGGCGATGTGATCCCCTATGTGATCGGCCCGGTGCGGAGTCGGCGCGACGGCAGCGAGCAGCCTTGGATCTTCCCGGCGCGCTGCCCAGCCTGCGACACGCCCCTGGAGCGGGTGGAGGGCGAAGCGGCCTGGCGCTGCCCGAACTTCGGCATCTGTCCGGCCCAACTGGTGCGCCGAGTCGAGCATTTCGTGGGTCGGGGCGCCCTCGACATCGTCGGTATTGGCGAGCGTCAGGCCGAGTTGTTCGTGAGCAGCGGCCTGATTGCCGATGTGGCTGATCTCTACATGTTAAAGGCCGAGCAGTTCACGGACATGGAGGGATTCGGTGCGAAGAAGATCGCCAACCTGCTCGCCGCGATTGCGGAGTCGAAGTCGCGTCCGCTCGACCGGCTGCTGGTCGGGCTGGGCATCCGCTTTGTGGGCAGCGTGGCCGCCCAGTATCTGGCCCGCCATTTCGGCGACATGGACGCGATTATTGCCGCGAGCCAGGCCGACCTGGAGGTGATCGACGGCGTCGGCCCGGTGGTCGCGGTTAGCGTGGTGGACTTTTTTCAGCACGCGCAGAACCGCGCCCTGGTGGAGAAGCTACGCGCCGCCGGGCTGACCCTCAGCGGTGGCGCCCTGCGTGAGCGACGGGGCGACGGGTTGGCAGGCAAGACCTTCGTCCTCACCGGCACCCTGCCCACGCTCAGCCGCGAGCAGGCCACCGAGCTGATCGTCGCCCACGGCGGCAAGGTCAGCGAGAGCGTGAGCAAGAAGACCAGTTACGTGGTGGCCGGGGCCAGCGCGGGGAGCAAGCTCGCCAAGGCGGCGCAACTCGGCGTGCCGGTGCTGGATGAGGCCGGGCTGCGGGAGCTAATTTCAGTTCACATGTAGGGCTGCTGCCCTAAAAATTACCTTATGTGATGCCGAAATGTGCCAGCAAAGCTGGCACATTTCGGCATCACATAAGTAATGGTACCTACGCCAGATTCATCCGTGCGATCCACAGCTGCGGGTTGCGGATCTCCTCCATTGTCGGCAGGTGCTCAACACGCTCCCAAACCCGGGCGGCGAAGGCGATCCCGCGTGCGTCCACCACCGCATTGACAAACGCCTCGCCTTGCTGGTACTGGGCCAGCTTTAGATCCATGCCGGTAAGCTGGTTAAAAAGCTGTTCGACCGGGGTGCGCGTCTGCTGGCGCTCGGCGATGCGCCGCTCAATGTCGTCAAAGCTAGGCAGGAGTTGACGGCCCACAGCGTTCATCACGTGGTTGCCGTAGCCTTCAACGAGCGACATCAGGGACTGGAGCTTGTCGAAGATCACGCGCTGCTGGGGCGTCTGTACGGCCTCGATCCAGTGAGTACCCGTGCCGAGGCTCTGGACCACCCGCCCAGCCAGTTGGATGAGCCCACTGCCCAGGCTCTCTAACTGGCTAGTGAGCTGATCGAAGTACTGCTGGAGCAGGTCGTTGAAATGGGCGCGCACCCACGGGTACGCCTCAAACTCGAAGGCGTGAGTCGTCTCGTGCAAGGTGATCCAGAGCCGGTAGTCCTCATCGTTCAGGCCAAGGCTGGTCTGCACCCGGCTAATGTTAGCCTCAACGTAGTAAAGGGCACCCCGAGTCTCCGGGTCAGGCGAAAGCAGGCTAAGGTCGTACTGTCCAAGGACACGGCGAGCCAGAAAGCCGAGCAGCGCCCCAATCTGAGTGCCGAGTACCTTGCTGTTCAATCCACCGAACAACGCGGCCATCGCGTCGCCACTCCCACCGTTGCGCTCGTAGATCTCCTCGATGGGGCGGAAGAGTCGCTCGAAAGAGACGAAATTGGCCTCCAGCCACTCGCGTCGGTCGAACACATACACCCGGCTAATCGGCGCGGGCAACTGGACGCCCAGGTAGTCGGCGATCAGCGGCTCGCTCTGCTTGACCAGGCGCACATACTGCTCACGACGGAAGGCTCGGTCAGTGATCGGAGCCTGCTCCCACTGCGAGACACGCAGGGCCACGCGGCGGGCCTGCTCCCAATCGATCATGTGCGTGGGCGTCGTTGCCACGCTGCGGGCGCGGGTCTCAATATAGTAGCGCGCTGCGGCCCCAGCCACGACCCCCAGCAGGAGGACGGTGCCGAAGCGGCGCATTTCGTTCTCGGGCTTTGCCACAGGTATATCCTTTCTCAGCGGTAGAAAAACCGTTAGGGGGAGTGTAACACGCTGCGGCGGGGCTTGTCTAGGCGAGTGGGGATCGTTTCCAGGGCATGAGCAAAGTCACCCTCCGGCCCTCACCCCCTGCCCCTCTCCCTCACGGGGAGAGGGGAAATTCCGCAGCAGGATGCCTTCGACACCCCCTCTCCCGCTCAGGGAGAGGGGGCTGGGGGGTGAGGGCTGCTCGGCGATCACACGACTTTGCTCATGCCCTGGGATCGTTTCCAGGGCATGAGCAAAGTCTCGGAGGTGCCTGAAAGACACATACCTGTTTTCGAATATAGGCGGCGATTTGCCGTGCTGCCGCCGCCCGTGAGGCATGCGCTGCATGCGGCACCGCCCGATGCGGCCTGAACGACCGACTGCAATTGGCAGTCGGTCGTCAATGACGGTCAATGCTTGTCAGTACACTGTTGGCCCAGACCGCATCGTCGCCGGTTAGGGGCGGGTCCGCTTCGGCGCGATAGTCCAGGCGCAGATCATAGCCGCTGCGGTCGTAGAGCGCGTGCAGCAGACGGCCCAGATCCACATCTGGCTCAACGTCGTTAGGCTGGAGTGGCAGCACAAAGCTGGGGATGGTTTGGCGGACGCCGAAAGGTAGCAGCAGGGCGCGTGGGCGGCGGTTGCCCCGGCTGATCATGATCCGATAATCGCTCTGGCCGGCCCATCCTGACATCGGCATCGGCTCGCCGGCCCGCAGCAGGTCGATCTCGACCAGGTGGGTGAACGAGGCGAGTACCGAGTGGCGCTTACGCAGGTAGAGGCCGCGCCCCTCGCCGGGACGCTTGTTGGTGGGCGAGAGGATCTCGACCAGGGTGATGACCTCGCCGGTGGCAGACCGCACTTCCAGGTAGGTCTCACGGATTTGGTCGGGCATATCGACCAAGACCATGACGCCGCCGGATTCGGCGCGTTCGGGTGCGGGCGCAGACGTGCTGCGAGCCGGGCCGACCACCGCCACATCGGCGCGTCCGGCGAGCAGCAGGTCGCCCGGCTCGACCGTATAGGTGCGCTCCTCAATCGAGACATAGTAGCGCGGGCGCAGACGTGGCGCGAGATCATCACGCAGGGTGACGATCAGGCTGTTGTGGAGATCTGGCCAGATGGCTGGCTGCTCCAGATAGGGATCCATCCCCGGAAATGGCGTCGGCATAGGGTTCCTCCTATCTCGGTTGAGGGTGATGGTACGTACGCTGCTCACCCAGATCGATGATGTTGGCGTCGGACTAACCGCATGGTCGCCGATTGGACTGCTGATGCCGGGCTGCGACCCGGTGCAGCCCGATATTGTGGTGGTGCGTAGCGAAGATCGCGGCATCATCCATAGTCGGCGGATCAACGGCGTGCCCGCACTGATTGTGGAAGTGCTGTCCCCCGCGAACGCCGAGAAGGACACCGAGATCAAGCGCGGAGCTTACGCACGGGCGGGCCTACCCGAATACTGGATCGTGCGCCCCGCCGAGCGGGACGTGATCGTGTTGAGCCAGCCTGATCCGGTCAGCGGGATGTTCCTCCATTCGGTCACTGTTCCGCCAGACGGTAGATTGCACGCGGCGACCCTGGCGTTTCAGGCTGAGGTCGCCAGTTTCTTCGCCGGGTCGCCGGACGAGACGCTGTAGGAGGGCAGATACCATGAACACAGATATTCTCCCGGTTGCCGGACCCGCCACCCACCTTACCCCGCCGTCTGGCGGGCGCTGGCTGGTTGCCGACTACGAACGCCTTCCCAACGACGGGCCGCGCTACGAGTTGATGCATGGAGAACTGAGGATGACCCCCGCGCCGAATATCGGACATCAGACCGCCAGCGGTCTGATCTTTTACCACCTGCTGACCCAGGTGCAACTAACGGGCAATGGTCGCGTCTTCAGCGCCCCGATTGACGTTGAACTGAGCTTCGACACACTGGTGCAACCTGACCTTGTGGTCATCCTGAACGGCGGTGCCGCCATGATCACCGAGCAGCGCACCGTCGGCCCGCCCGATCTGGTGGTCGAGGTCGCCTCGCCCAGCACCGCCAGTTACGACCGGCGCGAGAAGCGGGATGTCTACGCGGCCGCCGGGGTACGCGAATACCTCTGGGTCATCGGAGAATGACTGGTAAGAAAGTCCGTGTCACCTGGTTTGGCAGATTCACGGTGCTGTCGATGGTGCCGTCACCGTTCGTGTCAATACCGAGCGTCACGGTGTTCCCACCGTTGGCAAGGTTGGTGAAGTCGAGGGTCTGGATTGAGCCAGGGGTGAAGGTGATGGTGTTGTTCTGGAAGATCACCTCGCCCGTCGGGGGCACCACGGTGATTGCGAGGCTGTAGCTGCCCGTGATGGTGCTTGAACTGCTTAGCGTGACGGTGTTCGATACCGTCTGTGCCTGCACCGTGAACAGCTTGCCTGCACTGACATCGAACCCATTCACCTGGATCTCCGAACTTGTGCCGGTGCCGTTGTACGACAGGCTCAGATCGACGCTCCGAACCTGGTTGGCGGTGTAGGAGACCTGGGTACCGCCCTTCGCGACATTCAGCGAGTCACTCGACGCAGCGTCCAGGGACAGGTTCGCCACGCCCACCGAGAAGTTCGGCCCGACCTGAGAGAATCCGATGTTCGATGTCGTCTGCGCCAGGTTCAGGCTCTTGCCATCAAAGTCGATCCGGTAGTCATCACTCGGTAGGTAGTATATCGGCTCACTGTACACATCGAGTCCACCGGCAGGAGGAGCAGCAAAGCCGTCCGTGATCTCGTTCACAAAGGACGTGTTGGTATAGCCAATACGCTTACCATTCTTGTTGGTGATCAGCAGGTGCCCGTGGCCGCGCAGCCAGAACTGGCAGAGATCCGGCTTGCCGGGTCTGCCGTTACCCGTACACCAGGGGCAGCTCGGGGTCTGCGCATAGACAGAGATCGGAACCGCGCCAAACGAGTGGCTGGTCGCCGTGCCGGTCCACAACCGACCGCCGCCCAGATCATAGCTCCAGGTATTGGTGGCCTTATTCACCGCAACAAAGCGAGCCGAGTCATTGGGCCAGTTGCTGTCGTACACGTAGATCCTGAAAAGATCGCCGATCTGATCAACCGCATAGGGCAGAACCGAGTGGCCAGAGGTACGGTCAATGTTGTAGATAAGCAGCGTGGTCGGGTCTGTCGCGCTCGTAATGGCGGCAATGATCTGATCGACGACGGCGCTCGGCGTGTTCTGGAGCGCATCGGCGCGGGCCGCCGCGCCTTGAACCGGCAGTTGCAACGCCCAGTATTTGGTGATAGTGCGGCGTGCATTGGCGAAGAGCAGGGCGTGCGTGGTGGTGGCACCCGTCTGGAAGGTGGCTGGGGTGTCGATACCCTTGAAGAACCGCAGCGCCGTGATGGTAAATCCATCACTGTGGCCGCCCTGGAGATACTCGTTCACCTGAGCAAGCCACGCACGGGCAGTGCGCCGGAGTCTGCAGGGAATGGTTGCGGTCGGGGTCGTCCGGCAGACAGCACTATCGCCAAACATGGCGCGGAGATCATCCACAGTTAGGTCGTTGCTGCTCTGTGAGTCAATCCCCCAGTTCGCAAACTGGTAGTTATCCCTGTTAAATTGGAAGGAAAGATTAGCCACCCGAGTCGCCGCAGGATCTGGCGTGGGCGGAACCGGGGTCGCGGTGGCGGGATTCGCCGTGGCCGTCGCCGCAACCGAGGTCGCGGTAGCGGGGTTCGCCGTGGCCGTCGCCGCAACCGAGGTCGCGGTAGCAGGATTCGCTGTGGCGGTGGGCACCACCGGGGTCGCGGTGGCGGGGTTCGCCGTGGCCGTCGCCGCAACCGGGGTCGCGGTGGCGGGGTTCGCCGTGGCCGTCGGCGCAACCGGGGTCGCGGTGGCGGGCTTGGTCGTGGCGGTGGGCGCAACCGGGGTAGTGGTTGGCGACGTACCGCTCGCCGGGATGTTGACTTCGGCAGCGTTGGCGGTGGTGAAGGTCTTCAGCGCGGCTGAGGTATCAGTCCACGTACCGGCCGTATCCACACCGTCGTAACTCCAGGCCCACGATCCACCGTAGCAGTTGGTATGTAGCTGATCAAGCATCCCCCCTGCCGTGTAGCCCGTGCCCGCCGGGTTGGCCGGTAACTCGCCGATCACGGCCGGCTTGTCGAAGCTTGCCGTCGCCCAACTGCTCGCCAGGGGTGAATAGTTCCAGGTTACGCCGTCGCCATTCATCCAGCTATAGTAGTGTACCTGGTAGAAATCCAGGGTGCCCTGCGCGTCGTAGGGAGTCAGCGCCGCGTCCGTCCAGATATTACCCGTGGCCCCGAGGACCGTCGCGCTGCTCCACTTGAGCGCGGCGCTGCCCACCGTCACCAGTTGGTTCGAGTTACGGTGGATGGTACCGGCGATCTCGGCCACAAACCGGCGCATCTGGGCCAACGTCACCGGCTGGCTAATCCCAGGATCGACCGCGCCGAGGTCGGAGATACCGAACTCAGGCTCATTAAAAATGTCCCAGCCCAGCACGTTCGGGTGGTTGCCGATGGTGTAACTGGTACCCGGCACGGGGTAGGCGAGCATCGGCTGAAGAGCCTTGGTGAGAAAAGAGCTACGCTTGGTGGCGTCAGTGATCAGGTCGGTGTGTCCGCCCGCGTGTTCGCCCTTGACACTGGCGGTGGAGTCCGGCATCAGCATGTCGAAACTCCAGAGGTTGAAGACGATCCGGATGTTGTACTGGGTCGCCAGGGTGATCGCGTCGGCCATGCTGGGCAGGATATTGGCGTCGAGGCCAGAGACGGCACCGCCGGAGGTGGCGGCAAACTCAGGCGCGCCACGGCCATCGGCGAAGACCCACCAGCGCACGGTGTTGACGCCGCTGGCCTGGAGCGCGGCGAACATCGCATTGGTGGCGGCGTGGGTGTAGGTGTGTTGGCCCCACTCCTCGACGGTGGCGAAGTCGGCACCGTAGCCACCATTCTGCCAGGGCACGTTGACGCCAGCCAGGAACCAGCGGCCACCTTGCGCGGGTACCAGGTGGCTCTTGGTGACGGGGCATGTGCTGCCGCCGGCGGCGGATACGGATGCGGATGGAATACCGGATGTTGGCGGGAGGGCGAAGAGCAGGCCCAGGGTAAGTGCGCCAAGGGTTGAAATGAAGAGCGTGAGTCTGTTACGTGTAGAACGACCCATTAGTACCTCCTTGTGATCATGTCGATTTGTTAGGCATGTTTCAAAATGGGCACATTCAGCTTGACAGTTCAGCGATGAGGCGATACGGAGCGCCTCACCGCGTCATCGTTTCGTCGCTGAATTGTCACGCTGGTTTGAAATATGCCTAATGTAGCAAGTATCCACCAGCCCTGCTAACTCCCCGCCACCAGCGACAGCATAATCAGTGTGAAGTTGTAGACCCCGTGGACAATTGCGCTGGTGGAAGTATTGGTGCGTTTGCGCACCAGCCCGCAGATCAGGCCAACGACAAACACCACCAGCAGCGAGTCCCAGTTGTACTGGAGAGCGTGGAGGCTGGTGAAGAAAAGGTTAGAGAGCAGGATGCCCAGGCGTGGCTGGAGCGCCCCGCGCACAGCCAGTTCCTCGCCGAGGCCGGCGGTGATACCGATCACCACCGCGCCGATTGGGCTGAGGGCAAAGGAGAGTAACTCGCTGAAAGCCGTGTCATCGGTGACAGGCCAGCCCATCACGCCCCAGAGCCGACTAATGCCCGCGCCGAGCAACTGGACGGTGGCTACCAGCAACAGGGCGATGCCCACGGCGGCGAGAATCTGGCGCCAGGAGGGCCGCACCAGGCCCAGGCGCACCAGAGCCTCGGGGAGGCGTCGGCGTGTGCCGTAGCCCACCGCCAGCAGCGCCGCCGGGATTGTCCAGACGAGGGCGTAAAGCTGGTCACGCAGCATGCCCGCCGAGTCACGGCCCTGGGTGGCGGCACCCTGGCTCATCTGGCCCACCATCGCCAACAGGGGCGGCTGTCCAAGCACGAGCAGCGGGATGGTGCAAAGTATGCCAACGCTGACGATAGCCATCAGGGCGACCGTGTGGACGAAGGAGTCGGGGTCGAGCGGAATAACGCGGGCAATCTGGCGGCGGGCCTGCGGGATGAACAGCAGCGCCACGGCCAGAATCGTGCCGAGGGCACCGAGGGCGATCATGCCGACGCGCAGCCAGCCACCGGGGGCGACCTGCGGCGTGGTGCCGGGGTGAGACTGGGCCGCGCCGATGTTAGCCACAGTGGCGAATCCGAAGCCGATAGATACAACGGCGGTGCCGCTAATCAGCAGGGCCAGCCAGAGGCCGGTGGCTACCCAGGCCCAGTTGAAGTGGCTGCCGCCCAGGTAGGCCAGCACCGCCAGTACGGCGAAGGGCAGGGCGTTTAGGCTCGCCAGGGCGATCTGGCCCAACTCGCCGCCGATGGACACACCGATACCGAGAAAGAGCAGCAGCGCGATTGCGCCGATGCCGATTGGTACGCCGTCAGGCAGATTGCGCCCGCCGACGCTCACCACCGGGAGTTGGTCAGACATCTATGCTACTCCTTTCAGGAGCTGTTGCTCCTGTCAGTGTACCATGTAGGGTCGTTGCAACCGCACATCCCGGTGGGGCAAGCAGGGCTGTTGCAAAGTCGGCCTCGGCCCTCACCCCCTGCCCCTCTCCCTCAAGGGGAGAGGGGGCTGGGGGGTGAGGGCTGGGGGGTGACAGACCCTGACAACAA
>Ga0194060_10003159_pt1 | contig 11691 bp, 10 predicted proteins | sample SepL225m_MetaG_FD_163427 | JGI IMG/M metagenome (GOLD analysis project Ga0194060, IMG submission 163427) | Anoxic zone freshwater microbial communities from boreal shield lake in IISD Experimental Lakes Area, Ontario, Canada - Sep2016-L222-5m | ecosystem: Environmental > Aquatic > Freshwater >... | reverse complement strand
GACCAAGACGGATACCGCGCCGGTGGTCCTTGATTTCGGAAACGTGCCGGCCCTGGCGTATGGCGGACTATCCGGCTTAGACGAGGGCGCCGACTTCACGGTTTCCCTGGTGTCCAATGGTTCAGCGGCCCGTCTTGAAGCCGTGACGGCCGCGGGTATCGGTCTGACCCGTACGATCAGTCTGGGGAACCGGTACGAGGTCACGGTCGATGATGTGTTTACCAACACGGGCAGGGAGTCCGTGGGCCTTCCGGCGCATTCTCTTTCGCTGGGCAGCATGGGCATGTTGCAGGATGAGACGGCGATGAGTGGAGTGGACTTCCTGTGTATTGACACCATGGTGTCCACTGGCGGCGAGGGCGTCCGGCATCGAGCCAGCAAGCGCTGGTTCTCTGACGACCTGACGCTGGCGGACTATTTTCAGGAAATGCCCCGGCGGGGAAGTGGATGTGTGGGCCGTGCCCCGATGACCAGGATGCTCCCGTTATCGATCCGGGAAAAAATCAATGGCGACATGGATTGGGTTGCCGTGAAGAACAAGTTCTTTGCACAGATCCTCGGCCCGAAGGACGGGAGCGCGGCAGGATGCGACCTGATTGTCGAGCGGACGCGAGGCCCGATGGAAAAACCATCGGACAGCGCCACCTGGGCGGAGGCGGCGGTTCCAAGCCGTGTGGCGGCAGCGATTCAATTCGCGGGACGGTCGCTGGTCGCGGGCGAAACCTATCACCGTACTCTCAGTTACTATGTCGGGCCGAAGGAATTCTCGTCGATTGCGCCGCTGGGCCAGCATAAGCAGGAGATCATGGATTTTGGCATGTTCCGCTGGTTATGCGAAGGGCTCCTGTGGAGTTTGAACAAGTTGTACTGGTTGATTCCGAACTACGGTATTGCCATCATCCTCCTGACGCTCATTGTGCGTATCATCTTCTGGCCGTTGACCCACAAGGGTACGGAAAGCATGAAGCGGATGCAGGCGCTTCAGCCCCAGATCAAGGAGTTGCAGGAGAAGTATCGCGATAAACCCCAGAAGCTCCAGCAGGAGACCATGGCTCTGTATCGCGAGAACAAGGTCAATCCGCTGGGCGGGTGCCTGCCGATGCTGGTGCAGATCCCGGTATTTTTCGCCTTGTTCAATGTGCTGCGCAGCGCTGTTGAACTCCGGTTCGCCCCGTTCCTGTGGGTCAAGGATCTCAGCGCGGCGGAAAATCTGCTGGTGGGAATCAGTCCGATCCCGATCAATTTGCTCCCGATCCTCATGACGGTGACGCAGATCTGGCAACAGAAACTGACCCCGGCCGCAGGCGATCCCGCACAGCAGAAGATGATGATGTGGATGATGCCGATCATGATGCTGATGTTCCTGTACAGTATGCCGGCCGCATTGGTTCTGTATTGGACGGCGAACCAGGTCATGATGATCATTCAGTTATACTGGCAACGGCGGATTAAGAAGGTGTAAGGAAGGTGCTCAGGGGTTGAGGGGTGAGATATGCAGTATGAATGCAATTGTCCGTTAACATCCGTCATTTCCGGATTTGCCTTCCTTGCCTACCTGCTGGGCGCGATTCCGAACGGGTTCCTGATTGCCCGGGCGAAGGGGATTGATATTCGCACCGTGGGGAGCGGCAACATTGGCGCCACCAATGTGTACCGTTCGGTAAGCAAGGCGCTGGGCATCCTCACCTTTGTTCTGGACGCGGTTAAGGGCGCCGTTCCCGCCCTGGTTTTCCCTCTGCTTGTAAAAGCCTGCACGATTCAGGTTGCGCCAGGGTGGGTGCCGCTTCTATTTGGCGGACTTGCCATTGTCGGACACACCTGGCCCGTCTATCTCCGGTTCAAGGGAGGGAAAGGCGTGGCGACCAGTGCCGGTGTTCTCATCGGGATTGCTCCCGGAGCGACCGGGATCGGAGTGGCCTGCTGGTTTATCGCCCTCGTGACGACACGTTACATGTCAGTGGCCTCGATCGTGGCGGCCACGGCCGTGCCGGCGGCCGGGTGGTGGTTGTATGCCTCACAGGGGGTGGCGCTTCCGGTGTCGCTGACCGTGCTTGGCGTGTTGATTATCTGGCGGCATAAGGGCAATATTCAGAGACTGATGAGCGGCACTGAAAGCCGGTTTGAGTTCAGGAAGAAGCCTCATGAGTAAGACTATCGCAATCATTGGTGACGGCGGTTGGGGAACCGCACTGGGGTTGACCCTGTTAAACAAGGGGCATCGTGTGCGTGTATGGGGTCCGTTCCCCGAAACCATTGCGAAAATCAAGGCCACCGGAGAGAATCATGATTATCTGCCCGGTGTCAGACTTCCCGCCGCGCTGGAGTGGACCGCCGACCGACTCAAGGCCGTTGAGCAATCCGATATCGTGGTGTTGGCCATGCCCACGAAATATTTCCGAACCGTCTTGACCTCCTTTGTCGGCCTCATTCCTGCCCATGCACAGGTGCTCAGCGTGGCCAAGGGATTGGACGGCGAGGATAACCGTCGCATGACTGAAGTGGCGGAGGGTATTCTCAAGAGGGAGGCCGTGGCGGCGCTGTCGGGTCCCAGTTTTGCCTCCGAAGTTGCGGCGGGTGCGCCGACGGCCGTGGTGATTGCCAGTCGTGATGCCGCGCTGGCCAGATCCCTCCAGGCGGTATTCAATACCCAGCGTTTCCGGGTCTATACCTCCGATGACGTGGTCGGTGTGGAACTGGGCGGGACTTTGAAGAACGTGATTGCCGTCGGCGTCGGAGTCTGTGACGGCATGGGGCTCGGGAATAATGCCCGGGCCGCCCTGGTGACCCGCGGGCTTGCCGAGATCACGCGGTTGGGCGTGGCGATGGGGGCCAATCCGGTCACGTTTTCCGGACTGAGCGGAATGGGCGATCTCGTTCTGACCTGCACGAGCCGGTTGAGCCGCAATTACTCCGTAGGAGAGCGGATGGGGAAGGGCGAGAGCATTGCCGGCATTCTGTCAGGGATGAAGCAGGTGGCCGAAGGAGTTGAGAATTCCGCCATCGCCCACTCCCTGGCCCGCCGGTTGGGTGTCCCGGCCCCCATCACCGGGGAAGTGTACGACATGGTTCATCAGGGCAAGGCTCCTGCTGATGCTGTGGAATCGCTGCTCGGTCGCGATCCGCGGCCCGAGAGGGATAGATAGGCAGATTACCCCGAATCCGATAGTCTCTTCCGCATGACTTCAAAACGGACAGAACTGACCAACGTTTCCCAGGAACGGGCACTGCTTATTCAGGTTGTGGTCGGCCGCGCGGGCCGCGGTGTGGCGCAGGATTCGCTTGAGGAGTTGGAGCGGTTGGCGGATACGGCAGGCGCCGTGGTTGTAGGCACGCTGTCGCAGAACCGTGGCTCCCCGACCCCGAAGTACTTTATCGGAGAGGGGAAACTGGAGGAGATCAAACTGGCGTGCGCCCAGACCCGTGCGAATCTGGTGATTTTCGATAATGATCTTTCCCCCATGCAGGTGAACAACCTGGATCAGGCGGTAGAGGTCAAGGTGATTGACCGGACGGAAGTGATCCTTCAGATATTCGCCCGCCGGGCCCGTTCGGCGGAAGCCCAGATTCAGGTCGAACTGGCGCAACTTCAGTACTTGATTGGGCGGTTGCCGGTCTCGGAGAAGCAGGCCCGTTTCACCGGGGGCATCGGCATGAAGGGCCCCGGCGAGAGTCCGTTACGCCTCCGCAATGAACCGATGAGGCGGCGAATAAGGGACTTGAAGGACAAACTGGAATCGATCCAGGATCGGAGAGAGCGGACACGGGTACGCCGTCCCTGGGCCGCCGTGAGTCTGATTGGCTACACCAATGCCGGTAAGTCCACTTTGTTAAATACCCTGTCGGGAACCGATGCCTATGTGGATGACCGGCTTTTCGCGACGTTGGACACCAAGAGCCACCTGGTTCATGTGCCGGACGGGCGCGACATCCTGTTGACTGACACCGTCGGCTTTATCCGGCATCTTCCACACGGGCTGGTGGCCTCATTCAGATCGACCCTGGAGGAGGTGGCCGAGGCGGATCTGTTGCTGCATGTGGCCGATGCCGGGCATCCCTATGTGAAGGAGCATGGCGAGGTGGTTTATGACACCCTTGCGAAAATCGGCGCGGATCGTGTTCCGCAATTGTTGGTCTTCAACAAATGCGATACCCCCTCCGCCCGGGAACAGTTGCCTGAATTAATGAAACTGTATCCCGGCGCGATCACGGTGTCCGCCCTTCAGCATGAAGGCATGACGGAGTTGAAGTTGAGGATGGCGGGAATGATTGGCGAAGCAGGGAGCAGGCCGTGATGAATCGATTCATTCTGGTGTTGGTTCTGGTGTACTGTTCCGCCGGTTGCGGACCTCTTTCCAGTCCGGGAACCCGGAATCCGGGATCAGAAAGCCGGTATCAGAGGTCGGAGGTCAGGGAACGAACCCCTGGAAAAAAGAAGGAGGCGGACGACGGGAAGGCCTTCTATTTTGTCCAACTCACAGACACCCATTGGGGCGCCCGTGACGGGGTGACGCAGACCCGCCAGGCGGTGGCGATGATTAACGCACTGCCCGTGGCTATCGAGTTTGTGGTGGTAACCGGCGATGTGTTTTCAGATTCAATCCGGAGGGATGATGTGCGGGAGGATGGCTTGGCGGCCATGAAGGGACTCAAGGTTCCGGTCTACTATGTTCCCGGGAATCATGACCTTCCCCAAACGGATCGGGCCCGGACGGCGGGTCTTTTTGAAAAATACTTTGGCCCTCTCTCTCAGAAGGTTGAGATCGGGGGTGTAACCTGTCTGTTTCTGAACACCGAGATGATGGAGGGCGAGAAACGCAGTCCGGGCGAAGTGGAACGAGACTGGGTGGAGGCGGAGCTTGGATCAGGAAGCGCGGGAAAGACGGCGTTGTTGTTCATGCATCGGCCGCCTGTGAGGGATCTGATGAATGGCTCCGATGGAGCCGTTTCATGGGATGAACTGTATGACACACGGTGGAAGGATGTCTTTATCCGGCACCCGGAAATCAAGGCCGTCTTCGCGGGGCATTTTCACCGAGACGTCATGTGCTGGATCGGCGCCGTGCCTGTGTATGTGTCTCCTGCGGTGGCCCGGTTCTGGGATCGGCAACCCGCCTTCCGGCTGTACCAGTTAAAAGGGGGGCAGGTCAATTACTGGACGCTCTATCCGGAGAGGCCAAGGTCAACACCGGCGCTTCGTTGAACCCTTCACCCTTTTATTTGCTTTTTCCTGTGATCGCAGGGAAGTCGTCGGTTCGAAAAGGCCCCGCCGGCAAGCCGACCTTATTATAGAGGTTACAAGTCGGGTTGTTGGCCCAGGCATAACGGACCGCGACGGGTTTGGCGACCCGAGGCGACGACACCACCACCGTATTTTCCCGGATAACGGCATCAGCCCAGACCCACTTCCTGTCATCGCCGCAAATGATAAACCCTTCCAACTGGCTCGCGGGAGAGTTTCTAACCAGCGGATTTTTCTCGGACGATGAACTTTTCGGCTGGTAGGTATCCGGGATCGCGCCAGCAACCAAACCGCCGACCGTATTTTTGAAGTTCACATGGATCCGGTCACCCTTGACTTTCATTGATTTGTAAACCGGGCCAGAAAACTCCAGGGGCTTTCCATAGGTCTGGGACAGGGAGACCAACGCCAGGCGGCGACCCGCCTCCTGCTTATTGCGGGGATGAATATCGGCAGCCTCCCCAATATCGATCAGTACCGCCTGCCCCGTATGCGGAAGGGACAGGGTCATCGTTTGCGCCTCGCGCAATTCCGCCCAGGCGCTTTCCACCGGATTCGTATCCTTCGCCATAAAATTGGCTAACTGACAGAAATAGAAGGGGAAAGGCCCCTGATTCCACAGCGTTCGCCAGTCGGTAATCATGGCCGGGAATAACTTCCGGTATTGAACGGCGCGACCGGCGTTGGACTCACCCTGATACCAGATGGCCCCGGCCACGGCATAGGGGATCAACGGGTTGATCATGGCGTTGAAAAGACATGTCGATGTGTTCTGCGCGCGGGGCTGCTTCTTGGGATCCGCCTTGGACAGTGCGCCCAGTTGGCTCTCCATCATCGCCTTGAGTTCGGGATCCCCTTCCAATCTCGCCTTACTGGTCCAGGCTTCAGCAGGCGTGCCGCCCCATGAGGTATGAATGAGTCCCACCGGCACCTTCAACGCCGCCTGCAAGTCGCGTCCATATACGTATCCAACCGCCGTAAATCCCCCCACCGTATTGGTATCGGCCAACTCCCATTTTCCCGTACAGTCTGCCAACGGCGTAACCGATGTTTTCTTGCCCACCCGGAACTGACGCAGACAGGGATTGGCTGATGCGGCGATCACTGTATCGGCATCAATCATATGAGCGACCGGGAATTCCATGTTGGACTGACCGGAGCAGATCCATACTTCGCCGACCAGTACGTTGGTGATCACCAGTTCTGTGGAGGAGGATCCCTTGACTTTCAGGGTTGCAGCCTGATCCGAGGCGTGTAGGCGGGCCAAGGTAGTCCTCCAGACCCCATCCGCACCGGCCGTCGCCGTAGCCGCGACACAACGGCTCGTGAAGAGAAACCGCTTCGCCTTGACGGGTGATAATTCCACCGCCACCTTCTCGCCTGGCGCAGCCGTCCCCCATACCGGCACCGGCTTGCCTGCCTGAAGAATCATGTTATCACTGAAAATGGCAGGCAACTTCACCTCGCCGCTCGCCACCGTCCACGCCATGCAGAGCAATCCGAAAACGACCAACAAAGTCCGCTTCATGAAATCTCCCTTTGGTTAAGATTATCCGTAGCTCAAGCCCCTCATGGCGCAGAACGAAGGATGGCGGAGGGGGAGGGATTTGAACCCCCGTTACCATTGCTGGTAAACGTGATTTCGAGTCACGCGCATTCAACCGGGCTCTGCCACCCCTCCGTTTCGGTGTGCCAAAAGCGGGTACAGGCTAGAAAACACTCCTCAAAAAGTCAAGGCGAGCTTCGGGCGAAACAACTCGACGGGGTGTGGTGTTCAATGTCTATTGAGAAAGGCATCCGGGTTTGGTATTTTTGTTTGACAGGTATCCGGTTGGCGGTGCATCATGGCCGCATAGAAACGAGTTTTTGACCAGGGGAAAAACATGGATAAAGCCTTAAAAGTCTTGGTTGTACTGGTTCTGGTCTTGAGTATCGTTGCGGTTGTCATGGAACTCAAACTCTATGGCCAGCGGGATGAGTTGAAGGGCCGAACCGTCAAACTCTCGGATTATGTCGCAAAAATTGCGAACACGATCGAGGTTCCTCAAACAAACGCTGATCTCGTGGCGCGGGACGCCACGCATATCAAGATCACGCCCGAGCAACTCAAGCAGTACTATAAAGTGGGTGAGGATGGGAAACCCTCCAAGGTTACGACCGGAGCCGGCACGCTCGACGCTGTTTTGGTTGATGTGCTGGTCAATGCAGGGCGCCAGTTTGACCGATTGAATGATACCCGCACCGGATTGGAGCAAACCCGCGGCACCTTGGGGGAGACCAGTAACACGTTGGTCAAGACAGAAGGTGTTCTCACGGACACCAAGACCACACTGGCGAAGACGGAGACGGATCTTGCCGCGACCAAGAAAGATGTCGAAAAGAAAGCGGGAGAAATCACGGATCTGAATGGTCAGGTCGAGACCGCCAAAGCCGATATCGACAAGAAATCGGGTGAGATTGCCAAGTTATCTGAGAAGGTCAGTGATGGCGAATCCAAGATCGAGGCCGGGAAACGTTACATTCAGAAACTGGAAAAGGATCTGAAAGTGTGTCAGGGGCAGTTTGACACGAACGCGATTCCCAGGGGATTACAGGGCCAGATCACGGTCGTGAATACCAACTGGAATTTTGTTGTCATGGATATTCTTCCTGATTCCGCCATGATCCCGTTGACGGATTTGACGATCCAGCGCGAGGATAAACTGGTGGGCAAAATCCGCGTTTCCGAGGTTCGCCGCGATCAGCGGGTGGCGTTGGGCGAAATCCTGTTGGATTATCAGCAAATGCCGCCTCTTCGCGGCGACAATGTTTTTTATTGAGAGAACCCGAAAGGTTCACCCCCATGCGCGTGATCGCCCTTCTGCTGGTATTAAGCGGGCTTCTATTGGGCGCCGGTTGTGCAACCGAGGCCGATTCCAACATGCCCTGGAATACCCCCCAGTCCTGGGAGGGCACGCCCGGTATTCCCGGGTTCTCCGCCCCGGGCCGCTGAGTTGGGGCACATAAAACCGCATTCGTTTCCGAAAGCGGTTTTTATCTCAAGGCGACTTATTTCTTCAGGTAGCCCCGCTCAATCATGACCTCAGCGATCTGGATGGCGTTCTGTGCGGCGCCTTTCCAGATATTGTCGCCCGCGCACCACAGAACAAGCCCGTTATCCACGCTACAATCCTTGCGGATGCGACCGACCAGCACATCGTATTGCCCGGATGCCTGAATGGGCATCGGGTAGATCGCGTTCTTGGGGTCGTCAGTCAGGCGAACGCCGGGTGTTTGGGACAACAACTCGCGGGCCTGTTCCGGTGACAGCGGTTTCTCCAGTTCGATATGGATGGCGATACTGTGACTATTGAGAACCGGCACGCGCACACAGGTGGTGGCCACCCGGATTGAGGCATCGAGGATCTTGTGCGTTTCCTTGCGCATCTTGATCTCCTCGGTGGTCTCGCCGGAATCATCCTTGAACGATCCGACGCAGGGGATCAGGTTAAAGAGGATCGGGTAGGGATACACGTCGCGGGGCAGGGGTTGGCCGGCGGCCCATGCTTTGGCCTGGGCTTCCAGTTCCTTCACGGCGGCGCTCCCGGTGCCCGATACGGCCTGATAGGTGCTTGCAGTCAGGCGTTTTATCTTGGCCGCCTTGTGGATGGCCACCAGCGGCATCAGGGCAATGATGGTGCTGCAATTCGGGTTCGCAATAAATCCCTGGTGATCCTTGAGCGCGTCCGGATTGATTTCGGGAATGACGAGGGGAACCCGCGGATCCATCCGGAAATCATCCCCGTTATCCACCACGATACAACCGCGTTTAACCGCCTCCCATCCGAGGGTTTGCGAGGCGCCCTTGGCGCCTTCCGTTCCCGCGAAAAAGGCGAAATCCATGCCGGTAAACGCCTCAGGGGCGGCCACCTTGACAGGATAACCAACGCCGTCAATCACTTCGGTGCGCTCACTGCGCGCCAATATTGTCAGGGAGTGAAGCGGAAAATCACGCTTCTTGAGCAACCGGATCATTTCCGTTCCAACGGCTCCAATTCCGACAACACAAACATTATATTTCTTCATGATGATCCGCACCCATTCTTTCATGAGGTTGAAAGGACATTCGTTTTTTTGTCCTCTTTTCCCATCCATATTTTTCTGGCGACGGATGCTACCTGCCCCGGTTCGAGGAGTCCAGCATAACCTTGAGAGAGGGCGATTTTTCTTTTGTGCCCCGCACGAATCGGTATCATCACGCCAACGTCGATATGAAAAAAAGCCAGTCCATTGAGAATGCCGGTTTCATGATCTGGCAATCGGTTCTTTCCTTTCTTCGAAACAAGGGATTTGAAAAGGCCGCCGTTCTGGCCTACAACAGTTTTTTCGCCCTGTTCCCTCTGATCCTGCTCCTGTTGTTTGTCGCCGGACGTTACATGGTGTCGTCCCGTGCCGCCATGGAGGGGGTGGAGCGGGTTGTGTCGCAGATGATGCCCATGTTCAGCAAGGTGGTGATCCACGAGGTGGAGGGGTTGGCAACCCAGAAGGCCTGGGGCTGGGCGAGCATTCTGCTCCTGCTTTGGGGGGTGACGCCTTTGGCCGCGACGATCCGCGGGGCGTTTGACCAACTTTACAAATATGATCGCGGCCTGCCTTATCTGAAGGAGAAACTCCTGGATGGAATGGCCGTTTTTCTGATGGTGGTCATGATGGTTCTGCTTGTCGCTGCGGAAATCACTTACGCTGTGGTGGGGACGTTTATTGCCGGAAAGATGCCCTTGGTGTTGCGGCTGACCGATATCGTGTTGCCCGTGGTCTTAACCGTCGCCTTCCTGTCCATTATTCATTATGTCTTCGCCCCCGTCAGGTTGCGGCTGTCGGCGGTTTTGACGGGGAGTTTTATGACCGCCGTGTTGCTCGGATTGATGGGTCCGGTCTTCACGGCCGTCATGAAATTCAATCCCGAATACGGCTATGCGTTCGGGTCGTTGAAGGCCGTATTCCTGCTTCTAATCTGGATTTACTATTCCTTTGTGGCCTTTCTGCTCGGGATTGAAGTCAGCGTGGGCATCCACTGGAGGGAGGCCATTCTGGTAAGGGAACTCTTCTCATCGCCCGAAAAGCGGCAGAAGTATGCCGAGCGGTTGGGTCGGCTCAAGCAGGGGTATGAGGAGGGCGCCGTGGTGTTCCGCGAGGGCGATCCGGGTGACTCCATGTTTTATATTATTACCGGCGCCGTGGCGCTCCGGCATGGCGGGATGGAATTGCGGGTGATGAAGGCGGGTGAGTATTTCGGGGAGATGGCGATGCTGCTGAAGATGAATCGCTCGGCTTCGGCGACGGTTGCGGAACCGGGGACGCAACTGGTGACGATTTCTAACGCCAATATGGAGGCCGTTCTCCGCCAGAATCCCGCCGTGGTTCTCTCCCTGCTTGAGGAAATGGCAAAACGTCTTCGAAAAACGAACGACATGCTGCCTCTATAACCCGTCTTTTCGCTTTATCGCAGGTCAACTTCTGGCATAATGAAACCTCGAACCAATTTGAAGGAGTTACGGTTATGGCAGTGAATTGGGTTGAGCGTATTGATGATGGTGTTAAAATCCAGAATGTGCTGGCCAGTGTGTCTGACAAAACCGGATTGGATCGGCTGGTGTTAGCTTTGCTGAGGGTTAATCCGGTGGCAAGGATCTATTCCACCGGCGGAACCTACACGGCGCTTCGCGAGAGTCTCGGGCCGGATTCAAGGAATCTGGTGTCGGTTTCGGACTATACAGGTCAACCCGAGATGCAGGGCGGACTGGTGAAGACCCTGGATTTTAAAATCTACCTGGGCCTTTTGAGCGAGACCTATAATCCGGCTCACGCCGACGACCTGAAACGTACGCAGGGCGTGGCGATGGACATGGTGGTGGTGAATCTATATCCTTTTGTTCAGACCCTTGCCAGACCTGACGTAACGCCCGAGAAGGCACGGGCCCATATCGACATTGGCGGTCCCTGCATGATTCGCGCCTCGGCCAAGAATTTTTTGCGCGTGGCGTCGGTGACCGATCCTGCGGACTATGACGGCGTGATTCGCGAGTTGGAGTCCGGAAAGGGCGTGTTGTCGTTCAAGACCCGGTTCGAATTGGCCCGGAAGGCCTTTGCCCATACGGCGGCCTACGACGCCGCCATTGCCGCCTATCTCAAGGACAAGGACTTCAACGATATCAGGGCCTGCTATCAGATTTAATCCCCTTTTCATTCTGGCAGGGACGGGGGTCGGATAATTTATGTTTGAATTAAGTGTCAAAACTCATTTTTCGGCGGCGCACCGGTTAGTGGGGTATGATGGCGCCTGCGCCAACCTGCATGGCCACAACTGGGATGTGGAAATCTTTGTCAGGGGATCACGGTTGAATGCGTTGGGGATGCTTATTGATTTCAGAGATATCAAGGCGGCGATTCGTGAGGTCATGAAGGAAGTGGAT
>Ga0194060_10003157_pt1 | contig 11695 bp, 5 predicted proteins | sample SepL225m_MetaG_FD_163427 | JGI IMG/M metagenome (GOLD analysis project Ga0194060, IMG submission 163427) | Anoxic zone freshwater microbial communities from boreal shield lake in IISD Experimental Lakes Area, Ontario, Canada - Sep2016-L222-5m | ecosystem: Environmental > Aquatic > Freshwater >... | reverse complement strand
GCAACAGGGCATCAACTGGGCCGGTTTTAACCAGGGCTGGCATCGAGCGTCAGTCGGGGCCAATACCAGCTCGATCGATGGTACCAAGGGAGCCGCCGCTGGCAGTGTGAATGCCGGGACCAGCCTGGGGGCTTTGCTGGGTACCCAGGTGCTGGGTGCAGCTTCACCCAATGCCTTCTCGTCAGGCTTGGGAGTGGCCTTGCAGTTCACCAATTTTTCTGCACTGATCAACTACCTGCAAACGCAGGGGCAGGTGCACGTGCTCTCCAGCCCGCGGATCGCCACCTTGAACAACCAGAAAGCGGTACTGAAAGTGGGCAGCGAGGAATCTTTTGTGACCAATGCGTCGGGTGGACAGATCACCGCCGGTACCGGCGGCAGTCCGGCCACCGTCTCCAATCCAACCATTACCTATCAGCCGTTTTTCTCGGGGATTTCACTCGATGTGACACCGCAGATTGACGACGCCGACCGGATTACCCTGCATGTGCATTCGATGGTCAACAGCATTGCGGTCAAGGACAAGTTGGCAATCATCTCGGCATCCGGTGACAGGTCCCTGCCGTTTGCGGTGAACAGCATGAGCGAAACCGACAGTGTGGTCAAGACCAAGGACGGCCAGGTGGTGGTGATTGGTGGTTTGATGACCGAGAGCGGCACCGACAATCGGTCCAAAGTGCCCATGCTGGGCGACATTCCAGGCGCCGGCGCCTTCTTCAGCAATGGCGGACAAAAGACGGTCAAGCGAGAACTCGTCATTCTGTTGAAGCCTACCGTGGTCAAGGGAGACAACACCTGGACCAATGACATCACAGCGACGCAAGGGCGTATGCAGAGGATGGAAACCACAGCGGCACCGGATCAGCCCCGCAACTAGTTCTTGAAATGTATCTCCAGCATTTTGGTCTCAGTGAGTTGCCTTTCAGCATCACGCCTGATACCAGTTATTTTTTCTCCTCAGAGGGCTCGCAGGAGGCTTTGAATACCTTGCTGATTGCGGCGCGGACTGGCGAAGGGTTTATCAAGATCACGGGAGAGGTTGGAACCGGAAAGACCTTGTTGTGCCGCAAGCTCATGGCCAGTCTGGGCCCTGATTTTTATGTGGCCTATATCCCCAACCCCTACCTGGAGCCGCTTGCCTTGTTCATGGAATTGGGGTCGGAGCTGGGGCTGGATATGGGGCAGGACGCGCACCCCAACCAGCACCTGCTGCTCAAGGCCGTCACCAACAAACTGCTGGATCTGACCCGCGAGGGCAAGCGGGTGGTGGTTTGCATGGATGAAGCGCAAGCCATGCCGATCGAGACCCTGGAAGCGCTGCGCTTGCTGACCAATCTGGAAACCGAGAAGCGCAAGCTGTTGCAGGTGATTATTTTCGGCCAACCCGAGCTTGATGCAAAGCTTGACCATCCTTCCATCCGCCAACTCAAGCAGCGCATCACTTTTGACTACCACCTGGGACCCCTGACGCGCATCGAGCCTGACTACTATTTGCATCATCGGCTGATGGTTGCCGGTTACCGTGGCGGCCGGTTGTTCACACCGATGGCACTGTGGCTGATGCAAATGAAAACAAGGCGGATTCCGCGACTGCTGAATATCGTTGCGCACAAGGCCATGCTGAGCGCCTACGGCAAGGGCAACAAATCGGTGGGTTTCTTCGACGTTCTGGCCGCCTCGAATGACACGGCCTCCTTGCGCGGTCGCCGCTGGTTTGGGCTGCAGGGTGTCCTTTTGTTTCTTGTTGTTGGCAGCTGTCTGACTGCCTTTGGATGGGTCCACCTACTATGAGTCTGATCAATAAGATGTTGCAGGATTTGGAGCAGCGCAACGACTCCGCCAAGGGCCAACCATTGGCTGGGGAAGTGCGTGCGGTTCCGGTTGCATCGGCAAATCGGTCCGCCATGCTGGTCGGAGCGCTGTTGCTGGTGATTGTGGTGCTAGGGATTGGTTGGTTTCTGATGCGACCCAAGGCACCGGCACCGACCGTCTCCGCTGTCGCGATGGCGCCGGTTGTTGCGCCTGTATCATCGCCGCCAGCGCCAGCGGCAGCGCCCGCCCCAATTGCGGCACCTTCAGAGCAAGCTGCGACGAAGCCTCAGCCAGTCACCCCACCGAAGGCGACTCAACCGGCCGTGGCGCCAGCGCGAGCAAAGCCAGAGGTGAACGCGAACGCAACTGCAACGCCCGCTCAGGCCGTCGTGAAGAAGCCCAGCAAAGTGGTGGCAGATCCAGCGCAAGTGACGTCAAAGGAAGCGGCGTCCTTTGCCGCATCAGTACCGACAGCTGAGACTAACGGGCAAAAGCGTTTCAGTCCGCAGCAGCAATCAGACAATCTGTACAAACAGGCTATTGCGCAGCTTCAGCAGGGCAAGGGCAATGAGGCCACAAAGGGCCTGCGCCTGGCACTCAAGGCAAGTCCGGAAAACATCAAGGCGCGCCAGACTCTGGTGGACCTGCTGCTGGAAGAGAACAATGTCGAAGAAGCAACGACGCTGCTGAGTGAAGGCCTGAAGTTGGCCCCAGAGCAAAGTGGCTTCTCCATGACGCTGGCCCGTCTGCAACTGGACGCCGGTGACTCACAGGCGGCGATGGTCACCCTGGAGCAAGGGCTGAAGGCAGCCGGGGATGAGCCACAGTACAACGCTTTTTACGCCGTTCTGTTGCAAAGAGCGCAGCGACATGAAGACGCAGTGCGCCATTTTCTGGTGGCACTGCGCAGCGACCCAATGATGCCAACCTGGCTTGTGGGTATCGGTATTTCATTGCAGGCGCAGGGCAACAATGCCGGTGCTGCCGAGGCCTTTCAGCGCGCCCTGGACGGCGGGCAACTGACCCCGCAGCTGGTCCAGTTTGTCGAGCAGCGGCTGGGCCAGTTGAAGTGAAGACGCAAGGTGTCTGATTTTTAAAAAAAGTTTGTCGAGAGAAATGGTCAAGGGGTACAGAATGAAATTCATCAATGCAATCAGTTTGCCAGCCAAATTGATCCGGATGTTTGCAGTGTTCTTAGCGACGCTGACTCTTGCCTCCTGTGGCGGCGGTGGCGATGGATTTCCCGGCTTCAGGAACGACACTTCTTCTGCCGCTGGTGGGGCCAGCGCACCGACACTCACGTTGGCAATCAGCGGTGGTGGTAATTCAATTGCCGCGTCGGGATCCACTGTTGCACAGGCTACGGTAAAGGACGCGAGTGGAGCGTTGGTGAACGGCAAATTGGTGACGTTTTCTGGAGATGCAGCGTTGGTCAAGTTCAGCCCCGCGTCGGGTCAGGTTTTAACGGTCAATGGTGTCGCTTCGATTCAAGTGTCACCAACTTCTCTGTTTGCGGCCGGCGCGGGCACTCTGACAGCTCAGGCGAGCGTGGCCGACAAGACTTTATCGAGTTCTTTCGACTTTCAGTTGGCTGCGGCCAACCTTGGGCTGCAGAGTTTGAATCTTGGGTCTGGTAGCCTGGCTGCCTACGGCAGTCGACCGATTTCAGTGATGGCGAGTGTCAACGGCGTTGCCGCGACCAGCACTCCGGTACAGGTCACGTTCAACGCAAGCTGTGGCTCAGTGGCACCTTCCGTGGCAACGACAGACGCCACTGGTGTCGCCAACAGCACCTATACCGCGACTCTGGCTAGCTGCGTAGGCACCAATGTCACTGTGACTGCTTCGACCGACGGTGCCGCAACCGTATCGGGCACGGTTGCTGTAGCGGTCCCCATGGCGACCAACGTGCAGTTCGTCAGCGCTACGCCGCAATTGATCTATTTGAAAGACTCTACGGGCCCAACCCAAGCGCTGGTGGTGTTCAAAGTGGTCGATTCCGGTGGCAACACGGTGCAGAACAAGAAGCTGCGCCTTTCACTTAGCAACTCGGCGACTGGCGTAACTTTGAACTCTGTAGGAAACATCTTGCCGGTAGATTTGACTACTGACGGTGGGGGGCAGGTCGCGGTGGCTGTATTTTCCGGGACCATTCCAACATCACTGAATGTAAAGGCAACCTTGCTCGATGGCACTGGTACCGCCACCAATGTCTACCAGAACTCGAATGTCTTGACGGTGGCATCAGGACGTCCAACCCAAAAGTCCTTGAGCCTGTCACTTGAAAAATTCAGCATTGAAGCCATGAATGTCGATGGCCAAACTACCAAGGTGACATTGTCGATGGCTGATCGCCAGGGCAACCCGGTTCCCCCAGGCACCCAGGTCAATTTCGTCACCGAATCTGGCGTCATGCAACCTGCAGTGTGTGTGGTGCCAGCCGGCCCGCTGGTGGTGTCTTCCTGTGCAGTCACCCTGAGTTCGTCGGGAACCCGTACCGTCAATGGTCGCGTGTCTATATTGGCTTACGTGGCTGGTGAAGAGGATTTTGTTGATCTCAATGGGAACAACGTTTATGACATTGGTGAACCCTTTGCCGACCTGGGCCGGCCTTATCGGGACGACAACGGCCAGTCGGCTTCGGGCGCCAATGGCGTATTCGATGCAGGCGAGTTTCAGGTGCCCCGTGATGGGAGCCCTGCCTGCGTTGCGGGGCAGGTGAGCTGCTCCAGCGATGGCGTTTGGGGTGCGGCGGATGTGCGTCGGCAGGCAACTGTGGTGTTCGCGTCCGGGCAAGCCGATATTGTTAGCACATTCCAGCCGAAGGTAGAAATACTACCTGCCAATACGGGCGGCACGTATCCGGCATCGATGGTCACGCCGGCACTTGATCTGACCATCGGTGACATGAATGGAAATAGCGTGCCCACTGGAAGCACGATAGCAGTGAGCGTCACCGACAATTCCCTGAATGGGCCGGTCATGGCAAGAACACCCGATGTAGTCGACCCGGCAACCTCGGTGGTTACCGCCGGGAAGGAAACTGCGGGCACTTGCGAATTGGTCAGTCCATCATCGTTTACTGTCCCCAATGCGCTAGGAAGCCTAGGTGCCAGAGTCGTGCTGAAGAATTGCACCAGTGGTGACTTTGTCAACATCAAAGTCACCACCCCACTTTCTACCGAAACCTCGAAGACTTTTGTAGTTCCATAGCGGTTCGATGGGCTGTCGGACTCCGCCAACGGGCGGCCACTCAATGCAAGTGACGCGGCTTGCGCCCGCCACCGTGGCCCAACCCGCCGTGGCCGCCTCCAGAGCCGCGCGGCGGTTTGCCCAGTTGCAGTGAATTCACCAGGTCATCAAAACGCTGACCAAACAACTTGTCGATTTCAGCCACCACGCCACTCAGTTCGGCGCCGTCAAAATGGCGTTCCATCAGATTCACCACGTCCTGCACCAGCAAGTCGCGCTGCACCTGCATGATGGCCGCCGGATCAGGGCCGACGAAGAGCATGATGAAATCATCGCGCGACTCGGCGTCAGTTTCTTCTTCTTCGTCGTCGTCTTCAAACTCGGTATCGTAAAACGTGACTTCGATGGCGGCACCCGTCTTGGCCAGGTCGTTGAGGTTCATGCACATTTCGTCCAGCACCTGGCGAAAATCGTCGTCGCCCTCCACCGTCCAGCACATTTGCAGAAGATGTTCCTGGGGGTCGAACTTGATGCCGGGCTCGTCCTCGTAAGAACTGCCGGCGGCGTCACTCAGCGAGCGCGCACCTGCGTACTTCCATACCGGCTTCAGGGCGTCCTGCAACTGCTCGAAAACAACATCAGGTCGCAAGGCCACCTGGCCATGGACATGGATCTCAAAAGGGGCGTTATAGCGTGGCATGGATAGTAAGTGTACTGGTGCCCGAGACCGGAATCGAACCGGTACGCCCGTTATTCACGAAGCGGCGGATTTTAAGTCCGATGTGTCTACCAATTTCACCACTCGGGCATGGGCTGGAATCCTCTGGAGGCGCGACCCGGAGTCGAACCGGGCTAGACGGATTTGCAATCCGTTGCATAACCGATTTGCTATCGCGCCAACATTTCTGACAAAAAAGGGAAGCCAGAGCTTCCCTTTTCGGAATTTGGAGCGGGAAAAGAGTCTCGAACTCTCGACCTCAACCTTGGCAAGGTTGCGCTCTACCAACTGAGCTATTCCCGCGTTTCAAGCCAGCGAGTATAGCAACTTTTTCTTGACCGCTGGCTGGTCAGAGAAAAATTTGATCACAACACACGACACTCTTGCTACGGCACGTTTTGGACCACCACCACACCGTTATTCACGATGATGTAGAGCGACGTGCCACTGATGGCCAGTGCGGTGGGGCTGGCCAACAAGCCAGGTAATGCACCTGACTTGTAGCCTCGCTGTCCTACCACCCCGACGACGGTGCTGACCACGCCTGCCGCTGTGATTTTGCGCACCGTATTGTTGCCCGTGTCAGCCACGTAGACATCTCCGGCGCTGTTAATGGCAATGCCAGAGGGGCTATTGAAACTGGCGCTAGGGCCAGTTCCGTCGGCAATACCGGGTACGCCAGCAGTCCCGGCCAGGGTACCTACTGTGGAGACGCCCGATACTGTCACGATCTTGCGGATGACATTGTTTCCGTTGTCGGACACGTAGATGGTACCCGTGCTGTCAATGGCAATACCGTAAGGGAAGATGAAGTTCGCAGTGCCTGCACTTGCCCATGCAGGCGTTGTGACGACTCCCGCCGGTGTAATTTTGCGAACGATGCCGTTTTGGGTGTCAGCCACATAGACGTTGCCAGCGCCGTCGACGGCAATACCGGTGGGCCCGTTAAAACTCGCACCGGGCCCAGTTCCGTCGGCATTTCCTATGACACCGGCGGTTCCAGCTAACGTGCTCACAACCCCCGATGAGGTGATCTTGCGAATGATATTGTTACCGTTGTCAGCCACATAAATATTGCCTGCGCTGTCGACGGCAATGTTGTACGGATAGCTGAAGCTAGCAGCGACACCCGTGCCGTTGTCGCTACCCGTGATACCGGCTGTTCCAGCCAAAGTGCTAACCAACCCTTGTGGCGAGATCTTGCGAATTGTGTTGTTGTTGGTATCGGCTACATAGATAGAGCCCGCGCTGTCATTGGCAATGCCGTAGGGGTTGTTAAAGCTGGCGGCAACGCCGCTTCCGTCCTGGCTGCCTGTGACGCTTGCGGTACCGGCCAACGTGCTAACGGTATTGACACTACCCGCCGTGACGATCTTGCGAATGGTGCTGTTGCCAGTATCAGCGACAACGATCGTGCTGCCCGTACTGTCCATGGCGACGCCGTTCGGACCGCTAAAACTTGCCGCGATCCCATTGCCGTCAGCACTGCCGACGACGCTTGCCGAGCCCGCTACTGTGCTCACGGTGTTGGCGCTGCCCACTGCGACGATCTTGCGAATCGAATTGTTGCCAGTATCGGCTACAAATATTGTGCTTCCCGCGAGGTCCACAGTAATGCCTGAGGGTCGGTAAAACCTTGCGGCAGCCCCGTTGCCGTCGGTACTTTCCGGGGAGCCGAGCGTACCGGCCAGCGTACTCACGGCCCCGTCCTGCGTGATCATGAGGATGATGTGGTTGCCTGTATCGGCGACGTAGACGTTCTCATTGTTGTCGACGGCGAGCCCACCGGGATTGTTGAGATTGACACGAATACCGGCAGAAGATCCGGCAAACGTGCTCACTGTCGTTGTCGAAACTCCGGCCACTGTCACAGTCACGATCTTGCGAATGGCGTTGTTGCCACTATCGGCCACATAAACATCGCCATCGCTGCTGATAGCAATGGCAGTCGGGTTGCTAAAGGTTGCGGCACTTCCAATGTCATCGTCACTGCCCGCGATACCACTTCCAGCGAACGTACTGACGAAGCCTGATGATGTGATCTTTCGGATGGTATTGTTCCCGGTGTCAGCCACGTAAACATTGTCGTTGCCGTCGACGGTGATTCCAGACGGTTCGTTAAATTTTGCATTGGTTCCAGGCCCGTTTGCAGTGCCCGCAACGCCAGCCGTCCCGGCGAAGGTGCTTACGGTGGAGACGCCAGCCGTGGTCACGATCTTTCGGATGGTGCTGTTTTCGGTGTCGGCTACAAAGACGGTGCCATTGCTGCCGACTGCAACACCCATGGTTCCGTTGAAGCCTGCAACGGAACCGACGCCGTCCAGGTTGCTCGGGCCCGCCACGTTCCCGGCAAACAGTGACATGCTTGCCGCTGGGGGTGGAGGGACGACGCTTCCGCTCCCACTACTACCACCGCCGCCACCGCAGGAAATCAATTGCAGGGAAGCAGTGAGGATCAATGCAAATCGGACGATTCGTGACGCAAATTTCATGATGTGTAACTCCTAACAGCACAAACTAAACACTTGACACTTGGAAAACGCCAGTTGGGCCTGTCATTATCGCAACCAGTTACATTAAATTGCAATGATCTGGACCAAGAAGTAGTCGAGTAGGCTCGACAGATTCACCATTTACAAAGAAATCCAACTGACAGTCGAATGCGTCACGCTCGATTTCGGAATTGAATCCGGTTTGAATGAAAAACGCCTCTTGAGGCGCCTCGATAAGGAGGCCTTCAATCCAGAAAGTTGATGGAAAAAGTCAACAATTCCATGCTCGGACGCCGCTTCTAAGACTAATCCTTCAACAAGCAACTACCGAGAAAAGTGGTAATTTTTCACAACTTTTTGATTTTTTTGTTAACTTGTGTTCGGAAGACAACACACAACAAGTTGTAACAAGATGCACAATAGCCACGTAGGCTTTATGGATTCATTTTAGGTCGTCAGCAATTTTCGTTAATAGGAGATATAGCGTGAGAAATGTTAAGCATTTAAATCAGTCATCGAACTTGCAGCGCAGCGCAGTATCGCGCGCATGTTTGACGTTGACGGTGTTGTTAGCCGGCGCTGCGTCGGCACCATTGGTCCATGCAGGTGCCGGTTGGGGCGATAGCTTTGACTCTCAAGGTCTGCCCATCCGCGTACCAACCTTCTACGCGCACAGCCCCAGTGGTATGCGTGGAAATATTCCTGTAGACAACGCTGGCAATGTACCCGCCACTATCAATGGCGGCTACACCGGCAAGGCGCTGCGCAAGTTCGTCGACCCCCTGGCCCCGCTGGGTCTCGGCGCGGGTCTTAACAATACGCTTTCAGACAACAGCACCAGCAAATACATTCCGGTTGCGGTTGCCGAAAAATGGGTGCGCCCCGATGGCACGGTTTCTGGTGATGATTACTTCGAAATCGCGGTGGTCGAGTACACCGAGAAGTTGCATTCCGACTTGAAAAAAGCCACAACCTTGCGCGGTTATGTACAGCTCATGACGCCAGGGCTGGTAGGCAAGGTAACTCCCAAGACCTTCGTCACTCCAGACGGCCAAACATTAAGCGTGGTGGACACGCCGCACTACCTTGGCCCGGCCATTGTTGCAGCAAAAGGTGTTGCGACGCGCCTAAAATTTGTGAACAAGCTGCCAGTCGGTCGCTTTGATCCGCTTACTGGCAAGCGCAATGGTGACCTGTTCATACCCGTGGACGAAACCCTGGCTGGTGCCGGTGTCGGTCCGGATGGGCTGACCCGCTACACACAGAACCGGGCCAGCGTTCACTTGCACGGCGGTGACACCCCGTGGATCAGTGACGGCACACCGCACCAGTGGATCGCGCCAGCTGGCGAATTGCCGCTGCTGACCGCCGAAATGGCTGCATCGGGCAGCACCGAAAGCCCAGCGACCTTCATGCGTGGCGCGTCGACGCAGAACGTGCCTGACATGCCCGATCCAGGCCCAGGTGCCATGACGTATTACTTCCCCAACGGCCAGTCTGGCCGGCTGATGTGGTACCACGATCATGCCTATGGTTTGACCCGATTGAATGCCTACTCGGGTATGGCCGCACCCTATGTGCTGACCGATCGAGTCCAGGATGGTGCATTAGCAGCCGCCGGCGTACCTGGTCTGGCGGAGACTATTCCGCTGGTGATTCAGGACAAGACCTTTGTACCCGACGACATCGGTTTGCAGGATGCCAAGTGGAACATGGACGTCAACGGCCATGCGGTTCCTGCATGGGGCGCGCCAGGCGACCTCTGGTATCCGCACGTCTACGAAATCAATCAGGACCCGAGTAACGGCATCGACGGCACCAACCCTGTAGGGCGTTGGGACTGGGGCCCTTATTTCTGGCCTGTCTTCCCGGCTCTTTACAACGTACCAAGCGGCGCAGTGGGTGACGTCACCATCACACCGGAAGCCTGGATGGATACGCCACTGGTCAACGGTGTGGCCTATCCCAAGTTGGATGTACAGCCCAAGACTTACCGTTTCAGGATCTTGAACGGCGCCAATGATCGCTTCATGAATTTGAGTCTGTTTGTGGCCGACACAGCCGTTTCAACCATCGAAATTACAAGTGCTGGCACTGGCTATAACACGCCACCCGTGGTAACGCTGTCCGCGCCCACCAGTACGGTCGGACCGGTTCAAGCCACTGCGGAAGCGGTTGTTGACCCCACAACTGGCGCAATTGTCGCCATCAATGTTCTGGAGCGCGGGGTCGGTTACGATACCGCGCCGAAAGTCACTATCATCGGTGGCAATGGTGACGCCACTGCCGTTGCAAGGGCTAATACCGAAGTCAAGATGGTGCCGGCGGTGCCGCAAATTGCGAGCGGGCTGGCCTCATGCTTAGGCTTGGTAACGCCAGGTGTTGAAGCCGCCCCTTCACTGGCAGCACCTTGCTGGCCAACAACGTGGCCCACTGACGGTCGCGTCGGTGGCGTGCCGGACCCGGCCTACGCTGGTCCGTCTTTTGTCCAGATCGCAAGTGAAGGTGGTTTGCTGCCAGCAGCGGCCGTCATACCGCCGACGCCAATGGGCTATGAGTACAACCGCCGAAGTATCACGGTGCTTAACACCGAAAATCAGGGCCTGTTCCTGTCCAATGCCGAACGTGCTGACGTCCTGGTGGACTTCAGCCAATACGCGGGCAAGACAGTGATTCTTTACACCGACGCACCGGCCCCGGTGCCGGCGTTTGACCCGCGCAACGACCACTGGACCGGTAAACCGGACGAGTCAGGCACTGGCGGCTCCGAGTTCAGCAAGCCGGGCTTCGGTCCGAATACCCGCACCGTCATGCAGTTCAACGTGGCGGCCGGGACCTCGACCAATCCCACTTTAATTGCTGACGCAACTGCCGCACTGCCTAGCATCTACGCAGCGACACAAGAACGACCCATCGTGGCGCAGTCTGCCTACAATAATTCGGTCTCAGTCAATGGGGCTATGGTCAACCCTGGCTGGACTGATTTTGTGACCGCTGACGGGTCCAGGGCCTACGCCAGCATCTTCCTTGGCTCATTGCAGGAGCCAACATTCAAGTTCACACCCGGCACCCCAGGCGTGTTGTTTTCCAGTGTCCGCGTTGATACAGGTGGCTCAGGTTACATCACGCCACCCGCAGTTAACTTCCCGGCACCACCAGGTGGCGGTGTGCAGGCAACCGCGACCACAACGCTAAAAATCAGCGACGTGAAGGTAACAACCCCTGGTAGCGGTTACGTGATAGCGCCAGTAGTAAGGTTCAACACCACCACAGCAGGTAGTGGTGCCACAGCGTTAGCCTTTTTGAAGGCGGTAGGTACGACGATCACGGCCGGCGGCTCAGGTTACACCAGTCGTCCGACTGTGACTTTCTCGGCACCGACCGGTCTCAAGACTGGCGGCGTGACGGCAACCGGGACAGCCACAATTTCAGGTGGACGGGTTACCGGAATTACCATTACCAACGCCGGTGTGGGCTATGC
>Ga0194060_10003156_pt1 | contig 11696 bp, 9 predicted proteins | sample SepL225m_MetaG_FD_163427 | JGI IMG/M metagenome (GOLD analysis project Ga0194060, IMG submission 163427) | Anoxic zone freshwater microbial communities from boreal shield lake in IISD Experimental Lakes Area, Ontario, Canada - Sep2016-L222-5m | ecosystem: Environmental > Aquatic > Freshwater >... | reverse complement strand
TTCGGAACTTTTTCCATTTCCATTCTATCACTTGCTCCAATAAAAAGTATATCAACATCAGGAAATCGATTTTGCAATTCCTCTGCAACAGCAACTGCCGGATATATATGTCCGCCAGTACCACCACCACTTATAATTACTTTTAACTTTTTCATATTTAGTTTCGCCACTAAGTCTCTAAGCCACTAAGCTTCACGAAGAATTTCTTTGTGTTACTTTCTGCCTTATTGCCTTTGTGGCTAATTGTTATATTACCATTCTTTTAATTCCATTTTTAATTAATGGAACATTAAAATTTATTAAATAGCCCAGTCGTTTTTCAGTCAATTTTAAATGACTTAATAATTGAGCTTCCCAAACAGGATTTACATTTTCAAGAGCTTTCAACTCACAAACGACTAAGTCATTTACAAGTACATCCAACCTTAATCCTTCTTCAAAGGTTAACCCTTCAAAAACAATAGGAATTGGAATTTGTCTTTTAACATTAAAACCTTCTTTTTGTAATAAATGACAAAAACAAATCTCATACACCTTTTCCAATAAGCCTGGACCTAATGAATTGTGAAGATAAAATGCAGCATTTACAACAGCTTTTCCAATTAATTCTTCTTCATTGCTTAGCGGAGCGAATATTTTTTGTTTGAGTAGATCAGGCATTTTCAATTATCATTTTATCGTTTGAATTTTCTTCCAGTTTTTCGGCTTCACTTTCCGGTTCATCTTGTTCAATATATCTGCTCACGCTCATGATTACTCCAAAAGCAACGCTCGTTAATAATATAGATGTTCCACCTTTACTAACCAATGGAAGTGTTAACCCTGTTACAGGAAATAAATTTACTGCCACAGCCATATTTATCAAAGCTTGAAGCGTGAGTGAAAAACTCAATCCAACTGCAATGAGTGCACCAAATGCTTTCGGGCTTTTTAATACAATTCTTATAGCTCGATACAAAAAAAACATATATAGCATGAGCATAATGAGTGCTCCGGTAAAACCATATTCTTCGGCAATAATTGCATAAATAAAATCGGAATAAGCTTCAGGTAAGAAATTTCTTTCCGTGCTGTTTCCCGGAAATTTTCCGAATACACCACCTGTTGCTATCGCAATTTTTGCATGATCATTTTGATAAGATTTATCAGGATTTTTTTCATGTTTACCGAATGATTCCATTCGGTGTTTCCATGTTTCCATACGTCCCATTCCCCTTATTGCTTTTTCGGGGACAAGAAATAAAAACAGAAATAATATAACTCCGACTATTACAACTGAACCAGTTATTATTGCTAGATGTCTGATCTTTACCCTTCCAATAAAAAGAATCAAAAAGCAAGTAGCAAAAAGTACCAGTGCGGTTGATAAATTTTCGGGAGCAATTAATACACAAATTGCTGTGATGTGAGCAAGAATTGGCAAAAATGTTTTTTTGAAATCATCAATTGTATCTTGCTTTCTTGCAAGTTCTCGTGTTACAAACATAATAATGGCAAGCTTTGCCACATCTGATGCCTGAAAAGTTATTCCCAACAAACTTACCCATCGTTTTGCTCCATTTATTTCTATTCCCCAAATCAATGTATAAATTAATAATGGATATGTGAGCCAAATTAAAATTTTAGAAACACCAATAAAATATTTGTAATGGATGGTATGAACAGAAAGCATGATCATAAATCCCATCAGTAATAATCCTGCTTGCTGAAATAAATAAATCTCAACATTTCCACCATTTTTTTTGTAAGCCAATGCACCTGTAGAACTATAAATAGCCAACAGCCCCCAAATGGAGAGTGCAAAAATGATGGCCCACATATATTGGTCACCTTTTGGTTTTAATTTTTCCCAGGTATTCAATACAATTAATAATTAAAAATTAAAAATGAATAATTCATTGTCGTGCGTATTTTATTCTTTACTTGATTTTAAAATGCTAGTCAAAATTTTCAATAATTCTTCGCAATCATCCATTAATGATTTAGATAGTTTATCATCAATATATTTTGTTGCATGAAGTAATCTTATCCAATACAAAGTTTCCCTTGCTTCTTTGTATGATATTCCTATTTTATTTATGAAATCTTTTTTTGAAACGCCACCAATAGCCTCTTCTGCATTGCTTCCAATTGATGTGCCACTTGCCAAAATTTGCCCTGATAATTCATACTCTTTAAATTCTTTGATTAAATATTTATAGAGATTTACAATCCTCACTGCAAATGCAAACGACTTATCCAAAATAACGTTTTCGGTTTTCATAGAAATTATTAATTCTTCATTATTAATTCATAATTATAGATCCTTCACTGCTTTTTTAAACTGACGACCTCTGTCTTCATAATTTTTAAATAAGTCGAATGAAGCACATGCCGGTGATAGTAAAACAGCTTCGCCTGCTTTGGCAAGTTTGTGTGCAACATGCACAGCTTCTTTTGCCGAAGTTGTATTCACAATCATATCTACATCAGCTCCAAATGCTTCATGAATTTTTCGGTTATCCAATCCCATGCAAACAATGATTCGCACTTTTTCTTTTACCATTTCTTTGAGTAATGCATACTCATTTCCTTTGTCAACTCCGCCTGCAATCCAGATGGTTGGTTTTTCCATACTTTCTAAAGCATACCAAGCCGAATTTACGTTCGTAGCTTTCGAGTCGTTGATGAATTCAACACCACCAACCATTCCTGCAGGTTCTAAACGATGTTCAACATTTTGAAAGTCGGATAAACTTTCGCGAATTGTTTCCTTGCGGATGTTGAACACTTGTCCGATGATGGCTGCAGCCATTGAGTTGTAAGTGTTGTGACGACCTCTTAGTGATAGTTCATTTATATACATAGTGAAGGGATTTAAATTTTCTTTTGAAATGGATGAATGAATGATTCCGTTTTCGGCAAATGCACCAATAGCTAATTTTTTTAGAAATGAAAATGGAATTTGTTTTGCCTTGATTTCGAATTTTGAAATGTTGTTTAATGTGAGTTCATCATCTGCACAATAAATCAAAACATCATTTTCTGTTTGATTTTGTGTGATGCGAAATTTAGAGTTGATATAATTTTGAATTTCGTAATCGTATCTGTCGAGATGATCGGGAGTGATGTTTGTAATTACAGCAACATCAGCTTTAAAATCATACATATCATCAAGCTGAAAACTGCTTAACTCGAGTACATAATAATCGTAATTTTTTTCGGCAACCAAACGAGCAAAGCTTGTTCCGATGTTTCCTCCGCAAGCCACATTCAGTCCGGCTTTTTGCATCAAATGATAAACCAAAGAAGTGGTTGTTGTTTTACCGTTTGTGCCGGTTATGCAAATCTTTTTAGCTGAAGTATACCGAGCAGCAAATTCAATTTCAGAAATGACCGAAATATTATTGGCTTTTAATTTTTTAACGAGTTCATTTTTATCTGAGATGCCTGGGCTTTTAATAATTTCATTTGCATTCAGAATTTTTTCTTCCGTGTGATGATTTTCTTCAAAAGCAATTTGATGAGCATTCAATTCATTTTTAAAATTCTCAGGAATCGTTCCACTATCCGACACAAAAACATCAAAGCCTTTTTGTTTGGCTAAGATGGCTGCACCAGTTCCGCTTTCTCCGCTACCTAATATGACGATTCGTTTGTTCATTTATATTTTTGTGATGAAGAAATTAAGTGATGAGGTGATGAAGGTTAAAGTCCTTCATATCTTCATTTCCTCATTCCCTCATCTCTTTTTTTATCTAATTTTTAAAGTCAGTATTGTTACAATTGCCAGCATAATTCCCATGATCCAAAAACGTGTTACAATTTTTGATTCGTGGTATCCGCTTTTTTGATAATGATGATGCAGTGGCGACATTTTAAATAATCGATGTTCGCGTGCATATTCAATTCCGTGTTTTTTCTTTTGGTATTTGAAATAATAAACCTGAAGAATGACTGATAAATTTTCGATGAGAAATATTCCGCACAGAATAGGAATCAATAATTCTTTTCTTACCATTAATGAAAATGATGCAATGATTCCACCCAAAGCCAAACTGCCTGTATCGCCCATAAACACTTGAGCCGGATAAGCATTGTACCATAAAAATCCAACGCATGCTCCAACAAATGCTCCGGCAAAAACCATCATCTCACCAAGATGTGGGATGTACATAATGTTTAAATATTTTGAGAAAACAATGTTACCCGAAACGTATGCAAATACTCCAAGTGTTACGCCAATAATTGCCGATGTACCTGCAGCTAAACCATCTATTCCATCGGTAATATTTGCACCATTCGATACGGCTGTGATGATGAAAATGACAACCAATAAATAAATTAGAAAGTTGTAATCTTTATAACTGCTTCCAACAAACTTTAACATGTTGGCATAATCAAATTCGGTATTCTTTAAAAATGGAATGGTTGTTTTTGTGCTGTGCTCGTCTTTGGTTAACACTAGTTGATTATCGATAACCTGAGTTTGTAAATTATTTTGTGAGATGAACTCAGTTGTTACTTCATTCGGATTGTATATCTGACGTGTTTTTACATTCTGATTGTAATATAAAGTTGTTGCTACAATTACGCCCAAGCCTACTTGACCTAACACTTTAAATCTACCTGCAAGACCTTCTTTGTTTTTCTTAAATACTTTTATGTAATCATCTAAGAAGCCCACTAAACCTAACCATATGGTTGAAATGATCATGAGTATGATGTACACATTTTCGAGACGAGCAAACAGAAATGTTGGAATAAGTATGGCACTTAAAATAATAAGTCCACCCATTGTTGGTGTACCTTGTTTTTGTTTTTCACCTTCAAGTCCGAGGTTGCGAACAGTTTCTGCAACTTGCAATTTTCTCAACCATTCAATGAGGTTTTTACCAAATATCATGGTGATGGTAAGCGATAAAATAATTGCCATCGCAGCACGAAATGAAATGTACTGAAATATCCCTGCTCCAGGGAAATTTAGTTGCTTATGTAAGTATTCAAATAAGTAATAAAACATTTTAGTCAGGGTTTAATTTTTGTTGATTTATAAAAACTGATCTGTATATTTTTTATCGTCACATCATTATTTTTTGTGTTTATTTTAATTTCTCCTCGTGAAATAGTTGCGCCTTGTTCAGGAGTAAATTCTATTTGATATTTTCCTTGTTGATATTTGCTAAACCCTTCTTCCTGCAAGTGAATCAGTGGTGTTGTGTTAAATAAAACAGGAGCATTATTTTTATCGAAAAGAGTAAACTCGATTGTTGCTTTTTCATTTTCATAAAACTCATTTTCAAGTTTTATTTCTATAGTTCGTAACGAATCAATTTCATGAAATGTATTCAACGGATAAGAATACAATGTGGATGAATTTTCTTTTTTTAGATAAACACTATCGATATTTTTTCTACCAATCAATGTGAGTGGAGAGCGGGTTCTGTCGTGAAAAGTTTTCCAAGTCAAACCACTAAATCTTGTTTCTGTTTTGAGAAAAGTGAGTTTATATTTTTTCTCATCCATCGAATACCAATGCAGAATAAAATGCTTGTATTGGTATGTTTGAATGATACTGATGTAACAGGTAATTGCTAATAAAGCAAAAGTTGTTATTTTGAATACAAACAGATTGGGTTTTTTGAAAATATTAGAAATTGGAATTCCGAAAATTGAATAATAATCGATAAAAGCACGATGCCCAAAGCTGCTACCATAAAACCAATTCCACCAAGATGAAATAACATAAGTAAGTATGACAAAGAAGCCAAGCCATGTAAAAAATTGAAAATATTTTTTCTCTTTTATCCAAAATAAAATTCCCAAAAGTGCAATGAGTAATGATGGCGTGTATACAAATAATCCTTTGCGGTAGCTGAATAAAACGTTTGTAAATTCGGGAGAAAGAAAATAGAACTTCTCGTCACCGTATGAATAGATAAAGAAATGACCTGTTTGTATATACCATAAAAACAGTTGTATGAATGCTATTGAACTAAAAATGATCATTCCTGTTATGAACCATTTTAAATTACTTTTCAGATAATTTATTTCGCTGATAACATTTTCATAGGTGCCACATAAAAATGGAATAAATAAAATGATGATGATATTTATTTGTCTTAAAAGAAATATGATTCCCAATAAAACAAACACCATGAGTAAAGTTTTTAATTGATGAGTAGTGATATATTTTTTGGTAAAAAACAAAAATGCTGTTATGGCACAAAACGAGTAAACATGACTAAATGCTGCATCTTCAGAGCTGTAATACATCAATGATGTACTAAATAGAATAACTGATTGTGTTATAAAAATGATGAAAGGATTGGTGTTGTATAGTTTTAATAAATGGCGCAGAAAAACCAATCCCAGCATTAAATAAAACAATGCTGCAAAAAATACAGATTGCTGATAAGGGTAGGAGTAACCATCATTTTTATATCCGAATGATGTGGCGCTTAAATGAGCAATGGTAAAAAATGGACTGATTAAAATAGCTGTGCCAACCGAATATTTATTGAGCGTTTTGCCATGATAGTCAATTAAAAAATCATTTCGGTGCGAGCGATATTCATCATTTGTTGCAGGTTCGGTTTTTGGTGATTTTCCTAAATCGTGGTACAACAATACCGATGGTAAATACTCATAATAGCACACCCCATCAGCATTGATAGTTTTTTCGGCAGTTTTAAAATAGAAAGTTTGCAACAACACAAACAGCGTAATAAGTAAAATCTCTCCAACATAAAGTTGTGAAATTTTATTTGCGATTTGCGATATGTTGTTGTTTGTTTTCAATATTATTTTTCGAAAGCGTTAAACATTTCTGTTAAAATATTTTTGTCGTCAAATGGATGTTTTACGCCTTTGATATCTTGATAATTTTCGTGGCCTTTGCCGGCAACAAGAATGATATCACCTTTTTCGGCAAGGCTTACAGCCATTTTAATCGCTTCCTTTCGGTCTCTCATTCGCAATGTTTTTTTGTAATGCAATGGCTTCACACCTTTTTGCATTTCATCTAAAATCATTTCCGGATCTTCATTACGCGGATTGTCGGAAGTAAAAATTACACGTGTACTTAATTCACTCGCAACATCTGCCATCACAGGTCGTTTTGCTGCATCACGATTTCCTCCACAGCCAACAATTGTTATCAATTGTTCGTTGCCTGTTCTCAATTCGTTAATCGTTGTGAGGATATTTTTCAATGCATCAGGCGTGTGTGCGTAATCAACAATTCCGATAACTCCATTTTGCGAACGCACATAATCAAATCGTCCTTGAACAGAATTGAGTTTACTTAAATGAATGATGATTTCTTCTTTTGATTTGCCCAGCAAAAATGCTGCACCATAAACAGCTAAAAGATTTGAAGCATTAAAATTTCCAACCAATTTAAACCAAGCTTCATCGCCATTTATGTTGAGCAACATTCCGTTAAAATCACTTTCAATAATTTTACCTTTAAAGTCCGACATGGTTTGCAAACCGTAGGTGTAACGTGCAGCTTTTGTGTTTTGCAACATCACCATTCCGTTCTTATCATCTTTATTTACCAGTGCAAATGCATCGTCATTTACTTCATCAAATAATTTTTTCTTCGCCTTTAAATACGCTTCAAAAGTTTTATGATAATCGAGATGATCATGAGTAAGATTAGTGAAAGCTATTCCAGCAAAATGTAAATCGCGTATTCTGTTTTGATCAATGGCATGTGAGCTTGCTTCCATAAAACAATACTCACATCCGCGTGCTATCATTTCTTCAAGCAATTCGTTAATGCGAATTACATCAGGAGTTGTGTGAGTGGCAGGAATTATTTCTTCATCAATTTGATTTTGAACGGTAGAAAGCAAACCACAATGATGTCCAAATTCTCTAAATAATTTGAACAATAAAGATGCAACGGTTGTCTTACCGTTAGTTCCGGTTACGGCAACGAGTTTTAATTTTTTTGATGGATGATCGAAAAACGCTGCAGCAATACTTGCCATTGCTTCAGTTGAATTATCAACTTTTATGTAAGTAACAGTTTCGTCAATTTTTTGTGGTAACGATTCACATACAATAACAGCAGCACCTTTATCAATTACATCGTCAATAAAATGATGACCGTCAACCTGAGTTCCTTTAACAGCAAAGAACATCGAGCCTTCGCCAATGGTTCTCGAATCGTAAGTTAAGTGCATCACCACAACATTTTCGTTACCGATAACAGTTGTGTTTTTAAGTTGCGTGATGAGTTCTTTTACTGTTTTCAATTAGCTTAAAATTAAATTGATCGACATTCCTTTTATTAATTTTTGTCCCGGAATAAGTGATTGCTGTTTCACTTTCCCTGTTCCTTCTACATATACTTTTAGTCCGGCATTTTCGAGTAAGTAAACTGCATCACGCAATCCCATGCCTTTTACATCAGGTACTTCATCTTTATGAAATTTGTATTTGTGCAGTTCAACAAATTCTTTTTGCATCTCAGCACTTGCCCATTCTTCCGACATATCTTCCATACTGTCTTTTTTATGATGAGATGAAATTCCAAAGCGGTTATAAACTGTTTTTATGTCATCCGAAAATCCAAGATGTGCAAGAGGTAACTCTGTATTTTTTTCGCTTGTTGCAAAACGTAATTCATGATGAAGATTTGTGCTGGTGGCATATACTTTATCGGCAATTTCTTTAAACACCGGACCTGCAACAGCCGAACCATAGTAAACACCTTTTGATGGTCCGTTTACCATTACCATGCAAGTGTATTGAGGATTATCAGCAGGAAAATATCCAACAAATGAGGAGCGATACAATTTATTTGCATAGCCACTTCGACCGTCTGCAACCAGCGCTGTACCTGTTTTTCCGGCAACTGTATAGTTTATGTTTTTTAAGTTAGTAGCAGTTCCATGCAACACCACACCTTCCATACAAGTACGAATTTGTTTGAGTGTGGATGGTTTGCAAATCGATTCATTCATCACTTCGGTTTTTAAAACTTTTACAGTTTTTCCGGTGCGTTGAATTTCTTTAACAAAAATGGGTTTGATCATTTTGCCATCATTTGCAACGGCATTGTAAAGTGTGATCATTTGTAATGGCGTAACTTTTACTTCGTAGCCAATGCTCGACCATGGTAAAGTTGTTCCATACCAATCTTTGTCTTTCGATTCTTTAATATGTGGATGACCTTCACCGGTTATTTGTAGTCCGATGGGTTTATTCAGTTTTAATTTTTTTAAATGATCGGTAAATTGAGAAGGTGTATTTTTGTATGCTTGATACACGGCACTCGAGATAGCCACATTTGACGATACTTCGAAGGCTTGTTGTAAATTAATAATTCCATGTCCGCCAGCTTCCGAATCGTACATTGTTGCATGTGCGAAATATTGTTTTTTCCCACCTTCGGTATCATACATGTCAGATAATTTTGCTTTCCCATCATCAAGTAAAGCAAGAACAGATGTGAGTTTAAATGTTGAGCCGGGTTCTAAACTTTCACCTACGGCATAATTATATTGTTCGTTGTAAACGCCTTCACTAATTCGTGTAAGATTTGCAATGGCTCGTATCTCACCTGTTTGCACCTGCATTAAAATAGCTGTTCCCCATTGTGCGTCATTTTTTACAAGTGCATCGCGCAAAGCTTGCTCTGCAACATCCTGCACATTCACATCAATTGTTGTTACAATATCCGACCCGTTTTGTGCATCAATTCTCTCCTCGTCTTTTGCCTGAACAGGAACCATTGTGCCACCAGCAATTTTACGCATAACCCGCTTACCAGATTTGCCAGCGAGTTCTTGATTAAACGCTCCTTCAATTCCAACGAAAACACTGTCAGTATTTATAAATCCAATGGTACGTTCGGCCAAGTCATCAAATGGTTTTTCTCTTCTGTTTTTTTCTTCTATGTTAAGACCACCTTTATATTTACCTAATTTGAAAATCGGAAATTTTGTAATTTGTTTCATTTGCGTATAACTCACTTTCCGTTTTAACAAATAGTATCTGTCTTCACGCTTGCGAACATTTGTTAAAATGTGTTTGTAGTCGTTTTTTGTTCTTCCGTCATCAAATATTTTTGATAAATAATAAGAGAGCGAATCGATGTTGTTTTCAAAAACTTCATCATCAGTAAAACCCGGAGATAAGCCATCAATGCGTAAATCATAAATAGGAAGTGAAGTTGCCAGCAAACTATAATCACTTGCAAAAATGTTTCCTCGTGAAGGTTCAATCGTTTGAATAGATGTTCCTAAACTATCAGCTAGATTTACCCATTTAGGTCGTTCAACAAAAGCAACTTTAAAAAGAAAAACCAAAATGGTAACAGCAAACACACACATAAATGAATATGCGATGTAAGTGCGAACCATGATGACTTTTCTAACGTTAGTTGCCATTAATCGTTATTTTAAAAGGTGGTGAAACGAGTTCTTTTATACCTAGTGTATCTAATTTTTTTGCGATGGATGATTGTTTACTTTCACTCATCAGTTCACTCAAAATACTGATGTACTCTGAGCGTAATTCTTTTATCTCACGATTGAGTTTATCGGTTTTGCGAATAATTTTTTCGGTGTTGTGTGCATTCCAAATGTGAATCATCAAAAGGCAAACGATGAACAAGATGAATGGAATTTGTTTGATCATCATTTCGCGAGAAATAAAAAAATCGAAATCGGAAACACGTTGAAATGTTCCGGTGAGTTTCGATTTTTCCTTAGGCGTTTTTTCTTCCTTAGGAATTTCTGGCTCTTCGTTTTCTATGATGATTTTGTTTGCCACCGATTAATTGTTTGTATTCTTTAAATTATTTTCATTTCATTTTCTCATCATCAAATCATCTCATCATCAAATTCTTTCAGCCACTCTCAACTTCGCACTTCTCGATCTTGGATTTTTTTCCAATTCTTCTTCACTTGGTGTAATTGCTTTTCGTGTTACCGGATTAAATGGACGAATAATATTTCCATAAAAATCTTTTTCAGGTTCGCCATTAAAATTTCCGGTATTGATAAAGTTTTTCACAAGACGATCTTCAAGTGAATGGTAACTCATGATCACCAATCTTCCGTTCGTTTTTAAAACATCTTTACTCTGAAGCAGCAATGATTTCAGCACATCTAGCTCATGGTTCACTTCAATGCGTAATGCTTGAAATACTTGTGACCAAAACTTATAGTCTTTAAATTTTGGAGCAAAACTATTGAGAACAGTTTTTAAATCACCGGTAGTGTTGATGCTATTTTTTGAGCGTTGATTAACGATTTGTTTTGCAATTGCACGCGAATTTTTTAACTCACCATATTGATAAAAAACATCAGCCAGTTCAGTTTCCGAATATTCGTTGAGTAATTTTTTTGCAGTGAGTGATGATGATTGATTCATGCGCATATCCAGTTCAGCATCATCAAATCGATAAGAAAATCCACGTTCATCAGTATCAAACTGATGCGATGAAACACCAAGATCTGCAAGAATTCCATCAACAGGTAATAGGTCTTGATATTTTAAATGTGTTTTGATGAATTCAAAATTCTGATCGATGAAAACAAAACGTTCGTCATCATTTGGCAAATTGTTTTTTGCATCTTCATCCTGGTCGAAAGCAATGAGTTTTCCTTTCTTGCCAAGTTTTTTTAAAATAGCGTTTGAGTGACCTCCACCACCGAAAGTAGTGTCGACAATGATTCCGTCAGGTTTGATATGTA
>Ga0194060_10003155_pt1 | contig 11696 bp, 12 predicted proteins | sample SepL225m_MetaG_FD_163427 | JGI IMG/M metagenome (GOLD analysis project Ga0194060, IMG submission 163427) | Anoxic zone freshwater microbial communities from boreal shield lake in IISD Experimental Lakes Area, Ontario, Canada - Sep2016-L222-5m | ecosystem: Environmental > Aquatic > Freshwater >... | reverse complement strand
GCTTGCATGCTCTTGAAGACCATTTGGAAGCCTCGTTAAGGGAGATGGAACATGATACACCAAGAGTTCATTCCATCGTTGCGTGGCCTTGGATTATGGATTCATTATTGATTTAGAAATGGAATAACTGGTTCTTGACCTCAAGAAGGTCGGCAGAACTGCCTATCAACGCTTTGGCAGGAGCTGAGCAGAAGACTGCCTCTGCCTTTTTTGGCAATGTGGCATCGAATTCTGTTGCCAACCGATGAGCCTTTTTCGCAAAGATGGCAACCATCTCGATTCGGCGTAAAGCAGAGATGCCACCTTCCAGGCGGGGTATGGAAAGTTCGTCTGCAAATTGGTTCCATCGGCTCACAAAAGAGACAACTTTTTCATTCAGTTCAAGGTGCCGCTGCACATGAGCCCAGTCATCTGGCGAAGCAGGCGAGAGTCCTGAAACTTTAACCATAGCGATATGCTCTTTCGCCTCGCTTGCACCAAGTGCAATAAAGCCAAACGGCTTGCCAGTTTCGACGGCGCGAGCGACAGCTTCCCGGGTTTTGATTGTCCGCAACCCTGCATCCGGAAATTCCACGGGTCGCTTGAGGAATTCAGCGCGCGCTCCAATGAGTGCGTTAATGTCTGAAAATAAAGACTCAAGCGCTTGCCGTTCAGAAGTAAACGATGGCTGTCTGCATTTGATTCGCAAATCAAGGGGCCAGCCGCTCTCGCCGGATTCCAGTTCTTCTGCCAAAGTTTTGGCTTCTTCAACTAACTCAAGAAGATCCCTCGCCGCGATGAGAACCTCGGCAGTTGTAGCCTTCAAATCAAGAAGGTCACCACGTTCAACTTCCGCCTCAATCCTCCTTATACTGGAGAGCGTTTCATGTAGTTCGGCGATTGCAACCATTGTTGGAAGTGAGTCAGCAGATGGGTAGTTCGCCTGCACATAAACCAAATCCTCTCCCACCTTCCGCCGTGCTTCACGGAGTTTGCCTGCCTCCTCTTCGGTGAGAGGTGGCGCATTTTCCGGAGAGAGCGTTATTTCATCATCAAACCAGCCGTGCTGTTCCAATCCGGCAGTAACCAACTCGGCAAGTTTCTGTGCACGCATTGGTACGCCATCAACCTCTATCTCTGAAAGCTGTGCAATTGCAATCTCATCAATGCGTGCGTCAATGGAGGAAAGTTCGTGGTGGGCGCGATCAATGGCGTTCTCCAGTGTCGAGATGTCATGCAGTGTCTGTTCCGGATTGAGCTGGGATACCTGATGCTGAATCGTCTCGATTGATGCTTGAAACTGGCGGACACCTTCGCGGTCGCTGGCCATAAGCGCCACAGTCAGGGCGCGGACCTCCTCTGGTATTTTGGATTGGAGTACTTGAAGCGCAGGCTCTCCACGTGAGGTGACAAGAACCCGTCTGCCAGTCGCCAGATAGTGGCAAATAACATTGGCAATGGTGTGTGTCTTGCCCGTACCTGGCGGCCCTTGCACAGCGACACCCGCAGCTTTTTCAAGTCGTTGAATGATGGTAACCTGCTCTTCGTTGTAGGGCAGGGGAAAATAAAGCTCCTCGGCTTTACCCTGGCTTGATCCGCGACTTGATAGCCCACGGAAACGAATAGCCTCGAATTCAACTGGTGTATCTGAAGGCGGAGTAACAATGGCGAGCGGGCCAGATGGAATATCGCATCCGTTCGCAAGCTTCTCCTTCAGGCGTTTTAAGTCATCCGTCAGATAGTGAGTGGTGCGTGGTCGTGAAAGCAACACCCAGGCATCTGTAACGATCAAGTCGGCATCGGGGGCAGGAACAAGGTCGCCCCTTGAAAGGATCTCTCGATAGCTACCGTTGCTATCCATGTTTGATGCAGCAAGTTTGAGCATATCGGAATAGCTCGAAGCATCAAACGGGGTAACAGGATTCTCGTGATGCTTTTGGAGATGCTCCTTGATAGCACGCTCAACATCAGTCGCTCCGGGCAGCGAGCAGGCAGCGAACGCATCCATTTCCACTCGCGTATCGGTAGATCGGGGACGAACCTCCAGCGCCATGCTTTTTTCGTCTATAGAAATTTCGACAGCCTGAGTGAGCAATGGATATTCAAAACTGACGATGCTTTCCTCAAACGGTATCTGCCAGGACGCAACGCCTACGCCCCACACGAGCTCCTGAGGTTTGGCTGTCTCTTCGGCTTCAATCTGGTGTTTCAATGCGAACAGATCGCCATAGAGGGAGATGCTCTTGCGACGCGGACGTTCACCCTCAGCCCAAGCGTTCCATTGAGGCAAGTATTCCTGGAGTTCAGCTTCAGCTTTGTGCCTCAACTGTTCTTCTCTTTGCTTTGCGTCATGAGTTTTAGCCAATTGAGGATCAGGAAGGGATTCAAACTGGGTAATCCAGGTGATCAGATGGTCTTCATCAAGTGCGGGAGGGTCACCAAACGGGTCATTGCTGATAATGAACAGCCCCTTGAACTGCTCAGAGACATTTGGAGGGCGATGGGCTTCGAGGCGCGCCAGGTGTAGCCAGATGTGGTCACCCTCTGGTCGAAGATCGAATTCAAGACCGGGGAGTCCAGCCAAATCAGTATTGCGATGAACAAACCCCTTCGCGGCAGAGATGCGGTAGCCTTTCGGGTCAATATCTTTTGCTTGCTCTTCGATGTATTCGAGCAAGCCTTTGAGCAGGTCACGGGGTGACGGCATAATTACTTTTTTTTGGTGCAATGCGGAGTTAAGTTATAACGACCAAGACCACGAACACCGCAGGTGTCCCTTAAGCTGATTTGTTTGGCGCACACGATCTTAAAAACAGAAGGTTATCCAAATGCAGCAACTCCTTTATTGAGATACTAACCGTCAACACACACACATATTCTCTACTCTGAGGGCATTTTTAACACATCAACTTGTCCATTCGTCGCCCGAAGAGAATAGACTTCCCCTCGATATTCAACTAACAGCATATCGCCGTCAATCAGTCTTACTGGTCGCTGCGGAGAAATCTTCAGGCTGACATTATCTTCTAAAATTGAGTATCCTGGACATGTATCTACGCCAACGCCACTGGACATCTGCAGATTTTTTTTCTGCCAAACATCTGGGTAGGAAGACAATAAATTAGCCGCCTCTTTGAGAGTTACACTACACCATCTATCATTCGCAAAGTCCATTACGTAATATAACCGTCGCCCAGACATTTGATCCACCGAATAAACAACAACCATCCTGCCACCCGTGTTGCGGCACATTCTATCCTGAATAACCTTGTCTACCATATCAAGCCTCCAATCCACACTGAATGTCTTACCGTCCATGGATAAGCAGTGCTTTGCTGCGGAAAATTTATTTTAGGCGCAGAGAGTCTGCTCCATTCGCTTGTTCGCATGTCAGTATTCTCTTGGTTCATAGATCGTATCGGGATACGGAATACGGCTATTGATATCCCTGACAAATGACAAATGGAAGGGTAGCTCATTCCGCCAGTCCTCGAACGTCCCAATGTCTCTGGTACGGAATGCGTGGATCGCATTCCGCCGTTGCTGAATTCGCCTAATATAGGAGTCCCAATCACTCCCGATAGTCCAGATTCGCTTGACGAAGAACTGTCGCAGGGGTTCCATCTCGGAACTCTCTGGAGCAATGGGGTTGCCACGTCGGTCACGAATGGCATCTGCGTCAACTGAATAGTCATTATAATAAACGGACAGGAACAGCATAAGTTGGCCCTCGACAAGTGCGCCAAGGTTGGCCCATGCAAGAATCAAGTCCCCATCCGATGATGCCGAAACCCAAAGGCGAAGGCTGGTAGAGAGTGATGCCTGCCACTCCAACTTTGATTTGGAGAGGAGGCCTGCAGCCTTTACGGGTGCCCAGCCGTTGGCGGATTTCCAAAAATACATCATGCGTGTTGTAAGTGTCTCAATGCGGACGCAGAGTTGATCGGCTGATAGCACGAGAGTATCTCTATCTGGCGTATTCATAGACGTGGCTGAGTACTTGGTTGGGCGTGACCTATAAGAAGTACGAATATTTTGCGCACAATCAGGGGCGCAATTATGTCTGAATATACATACTGAATAATTATGATGTGCGACTCTCAACTACCGTATTCGCGTTTGCCTAGGCTCTCTGCCAACATGGATGTTACAAGAGAGTTCATGCTGACACCCTCTTGTTTTGCTCTCATAACCAAACGGGAATGAATGGTTTTAGGTACCCTTTGAACAAACTTGCCACTATACGTGCCGCCACTACCTGGTTCTGGAACAGGCATGTTCAAGCTTTCCAGGGCAGCTATTGTTTCTTGTAAAGCATCCATGCCATTTTCAATTGCTGCCGCTATTGTTTCTCCATCTGAAATACATTCAGAAAAGTCAGTAAATGAAATCATATAACCTCCACCCTCTTCTTTTGAGAGGGGACGAATTTCAAATGGGTATTTGCTTAAATCATTCATAGCTCAATCCATGATAAAATCAACAAATTTCTTGATGTATATCGGTTTAATTGGCCTATGAACAGGGACAGGTAACGTCCGACCATCAGTGCGTATAAAAACGACGTGACTTGTACCACGTTGTCGCCATTCAATATTGTAAGCGCTGGCAACGGTTTTCAGACTATCAATCCGCCAATCAAGGGGATTGTTTTGCATTTGCTGGAGGATTTTATCTGCTTTGCTCACCAGATGAATGATACTAAATGTGATATCATGATGCAAGTGAGGAAAAGAAAATGAAAGGCATTTATTTGGTCTTTCCGCTTTCAATTCCCGAAATTTTTTTTCGCCGGAACTGATTTCAGTTTAGATGTCGTCTGGTTTCAGGAGGCAGGTCGGCATAGTACTTTTTGAAGCGTTCATTTGTCAGCGATTTCACAGGCGACTATGGTTAAGGGGAGCCGTATTGCCTTTTCGTTTCTCTTCCAGAGCCTCATCGGCGAGCATCTCAAGAATGTCTTCCGATTCTGCAAACGTTTTTTGCCATTTCTCTTCAGAATGGAGCTCCTCAAGAAGCGATTTTACCAATGCGCTCTGCTCTATCGCCGGGAGGTTTTCTGCAGTTATAAACGCCTTGGTGAGCAATGTGGTCATACTGTTATTCCTCTGTCTGCTGGTGCTTTTCAGTGTAACGGTTTATGATACTCTCTTGTTCTTTGGGGTAAATTATCCTGAATTATTGAAAGAACAGCGTAGTATACGAAATTTTTAGTTCTCAAAACTTGTACCCATGACGAATTACAATATTGTCTTTCCATGAACCCACAACTCATGTTCACTAATATCAATATCCTTAGGCCAGACAACCGCGTAGCCACCCACATCCACTCTCACAGCTCTGAACAGTGCTGCGTTTTTCAACGGAGCAAACATCTCCTTCTCAAGCCAGGGATTAATGTCGTAGGTTTTTTTCTGATGATTATCGAATTCAACGAGAAGTAAGTGATCATCAATTGCTGTCGCACGTATAATTTTGGGGTAATTCATTAAGCTCATCCTGCGCTTAAGGGTTCTATATTGGGTCAGCCTGACTCTCAGGGTTACGGGGAACAGGCTGATAGCTGTTTGCGGGGTCGAAACAGTTTGTCGCTGTTCCTGCAAAAGAACGTATCAGTAGTTGTTTGACAGGAGGATGATTTGCAAAAACTGTATACCAGACAGAAAAAGATCCTCTTTGAGCAGCAAAATCGACAATCTGTTTTGCCGTTACATTGTCTGCTTCATATTCAGGTAAATACTTCATTGCCCACTCCCATGCTATTCTTCTATATTTCCATCGTTTGTCATTTCGACTCAGATTTGGATACTTTGCATTACCAGGATACATATCCAGGCCAACCAGGTTAAGCATGTTTTCTGCATGTGTACGAGAAATGCCCGTCAGTGCAGGATTTACTGTAATTAGACCACCTTCTTTATAGGAAAACGACAGAAAGGTGTTGTTCAAATGGGGGAAATGCATTGTTGTGAAATCAACAGGTTTATTTGATTTACCCCCTTTCCCATTACATTTACCACAGGCCAGCAGAAAGTTATCCCAATCGTGAGCTAATGTGTCGTCTTGATCTTGAGAAATTATGTGTTCGATCTCAAGATCAGAACTGAAAACCTCGCAGTAACTGCAATATGGGCCGAGATTTGCTTCGAGGTCATTATTAGCCTTGGTATGAGGTTTATACGATTTAGGGCTTCCTTTTTCCTGGGGCCATGCTGATTTAATTACTGGTCTCATAGCCCTTTCGCCTCTCTTTCGATTTTTAATGCGGCAACAAAAGCTGGATCTTCACCAAACAACTCTTCAAGTTCATTAAGCCTGTTTCTAAGTTGTTGTGTTTTTTCATCAGTATCACTCGTTTTTCCAGCCTCGACAAGCTTGTAATACTTTTCAGCAACACTCAGCATCTCTAAAAACTCTCTGCTTCTTGGGATATCGTCAACACCCATTTCATTTTCGGCCACCTCTTCAATACTTTTTCTGAATGGGTCGCCATCTTTCTCGATATCTTCATCAAGAATTATAAGCTCTTCTGATTTAAGGGACTGAACGATGAATGGCGAATGTGTCGTAACAACAAATTGAATTTCAGGAAAAGCTGTTTTTAAATCATGAACTACATGCCGTTGCCAGTTAGGGTGAAGATGAAGGTCTATTTCATCAATCATCACAATACCTTTCGTTTCTGAAATTGCTTTTTCATTCTTGTATCCATTCAGCACCACACAGCGGTATGCAATTTCGGCCACCATTGCGGTGAAATAGTGAATGCCATCACTATGAAGACTCAGTGGAAGTAATCCGGTTTCCTCATTATCAATGTTGATTTTTACCCATAATTCACCATTAATAAACTCAAGGTGTGTTATAAAAGGGTTAGCTGTTTTAACTGCGGCAAAAAATGCCTCTTTTGTCTTTGGATATTCTTTGCCTTGATCAACCAAGTGATCATAAGTCCCAAGCCACTCTTCATAATGAAATTTAACAGCTTTCATCTCTTCCCAATCCTGATAACCTTCCTTGAAAAGCTGCCTCCCTAAACGCTGAATGCGGCTTTTCCTGGTAACACGTCCGGCACCTACAGCACGGGTTATACCGAAAAATGCTATCACTGGCAAATCAACCTTGTCATCAGATTGTTTCTGCACTCGATTATATTTTTTAAGGGCAATACTTCTGATAGCGCCTACATCAGCATTAGTTGATGTGGTTGAGCTGCTGCCTTCAAGCCACTGCCGACGCCATGTAATGGTATTATCAAAATCAGGGAAAGAGCCTTCAGTTTCAATTTTTACAGGAAATTGTTGGAGGAGCAACTTGCCTGATTCAATAATCCTTATCTCGTCTTTTTGAATGTGACGTGATTTTACGTCAGGAATTGCCAGAAAGTAAGAACCGCTTGCAATTCTCAGAGCGTGAAGAATTGTTGATTTACCTTTTCCATTAACTCCAATGAATGCAGTAAAATCAGGATTCAGATAAAACGTTTTTTCGCTACCAATATTCCTGAAATTCTGTATGGTGATACGTTTTATATTCATTGTATGAGGTTGTTAGTGACTCTGATCCATTTATGCTGGCCTCAGGGCGAGCAGCTTAGTTTGCGTCCGAAAGGGAGTGCATCTTGTTATGTGCAATTTGGTTCATAAATTAAAAACTTCTTTATCCACGAATCCGGTCCAATCAAATGGAATTCGAATTCGGTTTGGATTGTTCAAATAATTTAGATTTGGTAATGGGGGCTGAATCGAGGCATCAAACAAGAGTCGAACTTCATCCTCATGTGAAAACTGAGTTCGGACTAATGCTGTACTAATCGCTAGCAGAGAACCCGTAGACTCCATGCGACAGTATACTTCATTGGGACTCTTAATCACTTTGATAAGGGCTGGCTCTCTATACTCTACCTTAACTAGCCAAGAACGATGCATGTAATTGGAATCATCAATACGCATCATTCGATCCATAAGCTTGCCAACAGTGGTAGAAATTCTAACAGCCTCTTTTCCATGCGAAAAGCTCTCCCAATCTGATGGCTGTGGAAGAGCGCGATCTGTCCAACAGACAGCATAAAATGAGTTTACCAGCGACCCGAGGTGAATCGCCGATCCGGTCACCGAATCGACATCTTGAACGTCGGCTAATGGATTTTCAAGCGGATCTGCCCAAACTGTGGCCGTTGCCAATGGAAGAGTTAGATATTTATTCACAACATCGCTTTCGTAGAAATCCCTTTGAAAAATTCTGTGTATCCGTGTATCCGGATTCAATCCAAATGAGTTGCGTCGTTGGTATAGACGGTACATTGCGTCAGAATCAAGCGTATGTCCCCCCAAATCAAGTCCTCTTATTTTTGTCTGTTCGCGTTCAAAATTCTCAATCATGTCCATACAAATACCAAATATTAATGGTTAAGCACCTAACGGAGAACTAACTGTCACTTGGCATCTCTATCGTGCAGTATCCTTTTTGATTGCGGTATTATAAATTTATGACTTTCCATGAATTACAAAATTCTGTGTCAATCCCTTCCGTTTGAATAATTCATCTTGCTTTTTTGCTGAAACGAGAAGGCTATCAATCTCACCTTCAGGCTCGTCCCACATAGGATGATTGAATAAACGGTTAAGACATTTTTGAATGATATTTTTCTGATGTTCGCTAATCGAAGTGCGATACAGCATTCTCTCACGCTCCTCACTCGTCATAATTTGAAGAGCAAAATATAAAATCGTCGTCAGGTACGGTGCCCATGTTAGAACCGAGCCCTTGTGCCAGATTCGTCTAGCTTTTAAATGAGTATTTGTAAGCGTCTTTCCTTTAACATTCTGAACCCAGCTATCGAGATATGCCTCTTGGACTAAAAGGTTTGAGAGCTCAGAAAAATTTTCTACCTCGGAATTACGGTGATCATCGATTGAAGTGAACTTTGCAGTTGAAGGCTCAAGATAAAGTGTTGATGGAAATATCGTTTTATTCAGTAGATCAATGGTTAAAGGATAACTAGCATCCTTGGATGCTTCTGCAACGTATGGTAAAAGCTTTGACAAATCTAGGACGGAATTCTTTATGGCGCTACGGAGCATCTCCTTTGCATCAGCTTTGCTGTACTGTTTTTGTGTGGCAAGAAAATGTATAAAGTTGGCCTCGGTGTGATTCTCCGGAGGATGGTTGGAAATAAATTCTTCCAGAAGCTCTTTGTAAATCACAGAGAGTCGATCAAGCAATGTCGATGTGTAAAATGGAACTTGCTTTAACTTGGAGTGTGCTTCCAAGTTCGTAATCATCAGATCATCAAATAGTTTTTTTGCGTATTCTTGATTATCTGGTGATACATAGACTTTTACATCCACTTCAACTTGATTATTTAAAACTTGTGCCGCGAGCTTGTGCTGGCCATCGAAAAGTTTAAGCTGACTACGGAATAGCCTACCTATTGAGGGTGCAAGCTGTGGGTGGTTCTTAAGGTGGTCACGAATAGAAATGAGACGCTTGTAGTCAATGACTCGAGGCTGCAATCCTTCTTGGTCGTCATTTTCGAGCCATGAAATTGGAATGCGCCCATAGAAATAGTCGACATTAAGAATTGCATCATTGAACAGTGGGAATTCTCTCGATAGTTGTCCATCCTCTACTATAATACTTCCGTTGTTTCTATTCGCATGGGTGCTTCTTCGTTCGACATCCTTTAATTCAAGTATGTCCTGGAGTTTAATATTGTTTTTCTTGCTTTCAAATAATCTTTCAAGGCGAAGGTTGTCTCTTACCTCGTAAAGTGATTGATCCGATTTTCTTCTATTATGCTTTTTGAGAACAATCCGGATATTTGCAGTGCTTGTTTCGCCATCTTTTGCATATGGCTGGATGTGATCGTATTCGCTCTCATCTTGATCGGCGATGATGTCGCCGGAGATGAAGCATCTCAGTGAGCCATCTTGCGAAATTTGTTGTTGCCTTACTATCTGTTTTTCAGTATCGGAAAGCTGTCTTTTCATTCTTTACCTTCTCGAGTTTAGATTCGCTGATATTGTTTAGACTGATCTTCCTAATTTTGAAAAAGCAGAAACTTATTTCTGGATATAGCAACTTCTAAATTAATCCGAAAAGTCATCTAAAAGATTCTATAAAAATGACATAAAAAGGAACATTTTTTATCACTCCGGTTTATACAGATCCGTCTAACCACACTATACATATCCTCCCCCCTCATCACACCGGCCTCACCTGCCCGTTCCCCTCAATAATCCATTTATACGTTGTCAACTCCTTCAGCGCCATTGGCCCACGTGCGTGGAGCTTTTGGGTGCTGATGCCGATCTCGGCACCAAGCCCGAACTGTGCGCCATCAGTAAAAGCGGTGGAGGTGTTGGCATAGACCACTGCGGCATCAACGCGTTTCAGGAAGGTGGCGGTTGTGGCGGTATCGGTGGCGATAATGGCTTCGCTGTGGCGGGAGCTGTAATGGGCGATGTGTTCCAGCGCCTCGTCAAGGGATGAGACGGTTTTCACCGACATCTTCAGGGAGAGGAACTCGGTGCCGAAATGTTCGGGTTCGGCTAACTGAAGGAGCGCATCAGGGTAGTGGCCATGCAAGGCGGAAAAGGCGGCCTCATCGGCAAAGAGCTGCACCTGTTTTTCCAGAAGCGGCTCAACGAGAGCAGGGAGGTCGACCAGACGGTTGCGGTGGATGATGAGGGTGTCGAGCGCGTTACAGACGCTGGGACGACGGGTTTTAGCGTTGAAGATCACCTGTTTGCCAAGCTCAAGGTCGCCGCTTTTGTCGAAGTAGGTGTGCACAATGCCCGCGCCGGTTTCGATCACGGGAACCCGGGCGTTGTTGCGCACAAAATCGATCAGCTTCTGGCTGCCGCGTGGAATAATCATATCAATCAACCCAACCGCGTTGAGCATCACGCCAGCGGCTTCGCGCTCGGCAGGCAGCAGGTAGATGGTGTCGGCGTTGATGCCATGCTTTTTCAGCACGGAGTGGATAAGTTCAACAATGGCGATGTTCGAGTACATGGCATCGCTGCCGCCTTTCAGCACCGTGGCGTTGCCCGATTTCAGGCAGAGCGCAAACACGTCAAAGGTTACGTTTGGTCGCGCTTCGTAAATAACGCCGATCACGCCAATGGGCACTGTCACTTTTTTCAAGCCGAGTCCGTTTTGCAGCCTTCGCTCTTCGAGCACCGAGTCGAGCGGAGAGGGGAGTGAGGCAACATTGCGGATGTCGGCAGCAATGGCATCGAGCCGCGCCTCGTTCAACAGAAGCCGATCAACCATCGGATCTGCGGGATTCATCCGTTCAATATCTTTCTGGTTTGCGGTGAGGATTGCTTCGCGGTGGGCGGGAATAGTGTCGGCAAGGTCGCAGAGCAGGCGGTTGATGGTATCGTCACTGAGGGTGATGATCTCGCGGCTGGCCTGCTGCACAGCGTGGAGTTGCTGGATTATAGATTCTTTCATAGCTGTATGTTTACTATTGCGTTACATGCAATTATTGCAATTTCTAATTTAGAATATCATTTCTCAAATAATTGCGTGGTTCAAATTTCCAAATCTGATCAAGATTAGGCAATAAACTTTCTATCTCCCCCTATGTGTTAATATAGATGTCGCCTCAACCAAGGAGACAAAATGGGCTATTCGAGATCAATAAAGGTAAGCATTTTAAGACGGGTTTTACCCCCTAATAACGAAAGCATTACCAAGGTGAGTGA
>Ga0194060_10003154_pt1 | contig 11698 bp, 7 predicted proteins | sample SepL225m_MetaG_FD_163427 | JGI IMG/M metagenome (GOLD analysis project Ga0194060, IMG submission 163427) | Anoxic zone freshwater microbial communities from boreal shield lake in IISD Experimental Lakes Area, Ontario, Canada - Sep2016-L222-5m | ecosystem: Environmental > Aquatic > Freshwater >... | reverse complement strand
TTCCATGCCCTGAAAATCCCAGGGGGCTCAGGGGGACAGAGTCCCCCTCCCATCATTTAGCGCGATAATCACTCCATCATTTATCGTGATCACTCTCAGTGGAGCAAAGCGCTAGCCCAGATAACCGCCTTTCAGTCCGCCGTCGTCCGCACGGAAACCCAACTCACCGATACGCGGAACATGAAAAATGCCGGATTAGCCACCGACAATGACCTGCTGGCCAATGAGGTGCTGCTTGATCAAATCCAACTGCAACTGCAATCAGCCCAACAGCAGGCAGATCTAAACCGGATCCAACTAACGCAACTGACCGGTCAGGAGATTACCCCCCGGCAATCGCCCCTTAAACCGGAAGCGCCTGCGATAGCACCATTCCCGAACTTGCAAGGCGCCTTAAGCATCGCCCTTTCAAACCGGCCCGAATTGGCCAGCCTTCGACTAAACGCGCAAGCCAGTACTGCGCTCATTGGTGTGGCACAGGCAGAAGCCCGCCCCCAACTTTCCTTGATGGCCCGCTATGAACAGGGGAACCCGAACCAGCGGGATTTTCCACCCGATGACAAGTGGCGGGATGATGCCTATATCGGTGCAGCCGTCACCTGGAATCTTTTTGATGGCGGCCTGACCCGCGCCCGCACAGCCGAGGCCAAGGCTAAGGCCTCCCGTGATACTTACCAGCTTCAAGCCCTCGGCGAGGCTATTGTTGCTGAAACCCAGTCTGCTTTTCTCGCCAGAGACTTCGCGCTCTCACGGCTCAAAACATCAAAACATGCCGAAGCCAGCGCCACTCGCAACCTTCAGGTCGCAACCGATCAATGGAAAAACGGCACTGCCCGCCACTCAGAAGTGCTGGAGGCCCAGACCAAACTAACCCTCACCACCGCCCAGCGCATCGCCGCAGAAGCCGATGTGCTCATCGCCGAAGCCACCTTGAAGCATGTCATTTACTGGCAATAAGATACCCGCCAGCGCAAGTATTTGCCGCAAATTTGCGGCGATTAAGGAGCTTATTCACCGCATCGACTTCTTCGGCGACGCATACCGACATTTTGATCATTGTGTTAATTCTGTCAAAATTCCCCATTCTGAATCTTGGATTCTGAATTCTTTACTCCTGTCTTTTGCGGCGCTTGCCTTTCACAATAATCAATGCTACAAAGGTTTAGCATGAGCACTAAACCCACCATCACGGAGATCGCCAAGGCTGCAGAAGTCTCCAAAACAACGGTCTCGTTCGTCCTCAATGGGAAGGCCGAAAAGTACCGGATCTCTCCCGACACCCAGAACCGGATTCGGAACCTTGTCCGGCAATTGGACTACCAGCCCGACCCCGCCGCCCGGGCCGTCGCTCTGGGTCACTATGCCGACTTCACAAAAGCAAACGCGCCGCCTCCGGCAGAAATTATCCCTACGTCCTCAACGCCGGAGCCAGAACCTACCGCTCCTGCGACGCCGACTCCGGAATCGGCGGTCGTGGAAGAACCTGTTCCGGCGCCAGCGGACGGCACGGAGGCCGTTCCTCCAGAAATCCAAGAAGTCACCCAATCACCTTCTATCCCTGAGCCGCCGCCCGTCATCACAACACCGGCTGAGCCGGTTCTGCCGCCTCAGACACCGGAGGTCATGCCTCCCAAAAACAACTTAGCAACCCAGCAACATCCCCTACCCTTGCCGGAGGTAGAGCCAACAATTATAAGCAATCCGTCAATGCCGGATGCAGAATCCCAGCCCAGAGGAGTTACTTGATCACATGAAAAGTTCGCGATTTATCACAGGAATATTCAACTACTGCGACTACTGGTGTGAACGGTGTGCGTTCACCCGACAATGCCGGAATTTCGCCATGAGTAAGGAAGAGGAGCATGAAGCCGCCGGGGTGTTTGACACCACAGAGGCAACCCGCAAGGCATTTTGGGACAGACTAGCCTTCAAACTCCGAGAAGCCTCTATTGTGGGTGGGACCGGAGAACAAAGTCGATCCACTCATCTACTGTGGCATGCGAGGTGTTCCTGTAAACCTCGGGGTGCAGAACAAGATGACCTAGCTCATGAGCAATTGAAAAACGTATACGATTTTGCATACGGTCATCCATATATTCATCAGCATCAACCATGATGGTGGTCAAGTCACCACGTAATAGAGCGTCAACATCACCCCCTTCTCGCAGTGATAGAATGGGCTCCAAACGGATCTTCATTTTCATCAATATGATTTCAACATCAACAGGAACCGATCCCTCCGGCCAGAATGCAGCGCGGATACGATCCGCCTCCGACCACGCTTTTTCCCGAGTGATGAAAGGCGCTTTGAACAGCGCAGGGTCGGACTTCACTGCCCGCCCTTTCTGATCTTCTCTGCGATACGCTTCATCTCATCGGCTGTCGGCTTTTGGCCCCTAAGCGTTCGGAAGAATGCCGGTAGCCGTTTGACGAGTTCTTCATCATTCATGATGTCATCTGGCATAACCCCTTGCTCCACAGAGGCCAGATCGAAAAACGTGTACCAGTCGTCAGTGCCTGGCACCAACCCGAGAGCCGAGGCATATCGTTCCAAAATGTCCCGACTTTTCGGGGGAGTCACGGCCCCGCGTTCCATGCGGCTAATATTTGCAGGATCAGCCCCAGCTTGCTTGCAGAACTCTCGCAAAGTAAGGTTATTGCGTTGTCGCAGCGACTCAAAAAAAGATCCGAATGTCATGGTTGTGCTTGTGTTCATAGCTTTATCCCTCTTGTGTTGTAAAAATAATACAACACGCTAAACCGAGGGTCAAAGTATTTCGTGCGCTCGAAATGTTTCTGTGATGCGACCGAGACAACAGGAGGATTGGAAGTCCTTGCCACCAGAATACTAACTCTCCAAATAAGGCATAAAGCTTTTCACCTGACTTGGATAGTGAACTCTTCATGCGAATAACGCAAGCATTTACCGCAGATCTTGCGGTGATTAAGGGGCTTATTCACCGCATCGACTTCTTCAGCGACGCACCCCGATATTTTGACCATTCTGTTAATTCTGTCAAAATCCCACATTCTGAATCCTGGATTCTGAATACTGAATACTGTTTTGTTACGGTCCTTGCCTTTCACAATAACTGTATCAATTCCAGGCAGGGTGAGGCACACGACTACTGCTGCATCTTTACACCAGTATTTTCGACTGCCTCGCCAGCTTTCTCCAAGCCTTCGCCTGTTTTCTCGACCACTTTTTGTGCCGCGCTCTTTGTCGCGTCTGCCGCTTTCACGGCGGCCTCCTTGGTTTTTTCAGCGGCTGTATTGGCCGCATCCGCTGTCTTTGCCGCCGCCCTATCAAGAGCTGCACCGGCTTTTTCGGCAGGCCCGGGAGTCTCGGTCTTCTGCCGGCAACTTACAAAACCCACAACCAACGCGACCGACACAACGCCTGCTATCGTTAACATACTGATTTTCATAGATCACCATCCTTCTTTGCTATTTTGTTTGTTCTTCGGAGGCAATCTACATGAAGGGCGGCCATTCAACTATAGGGTGTAACCCTACTGGGGGAACTATCCGTCTGGGGGTAATACCCCATTTATGTATTGCAGCAAAAGCGTAGCCTAGCACTAAGAAATATTTCTAAACGGGATTCCGAGGACTATATGCAGATTCTGCCATTACGCTTTCAAAACTGGATGGCTGGACAGTTTCATCCCCACCCGAGAACGGGGGAGCCACCCCTGAGAGCCGAGTTGTTCAGCGTCGAACAATTGGCGCGACATGCAAAAGCGCTCGCCGCCAATCATCAGGTCGTTACCCAACATGGTGGCAATAGTCTGCTGGATCGGCTGGGCCAAAACGAGAATGTCCTTAGAGCCTTTAACCGGATGACCTTCGATGTGGGCCAGAATCGGCGCATCACACCTGCTGCAGAATGGCTTCTCGACAATTTTTACCTGATCGAAGAGCAGATCCAAATGGCCAGACGGCATCTGCCCCGTGGCTACAGTCGGGAACTGCCGCGTCTCTTGAACAACCCTTCCGCCGGGTTGCCGCGTGTCTACGACATCGTGCTCGAATTGATCTCACATGTGGATGCACAGATTGATGCGGGCTCGCTCAGTGCCTTCATTGCCGCCTACCAAACGGAAGTTTCGCTGAAGTTGGGCGAGTTGTGGGCCATTCCCATTATGCTGCGCCTTGGTTTGATTGAAAATCTGCAGCGCGTCACCACCCGACTGACTATCGCCCGACAGGATTGCGAGCTCGCGGATTTATGGATGGATCGTTTGCAGGAGATGGCGGAAACTAATCCATCCCATCTCGTTGTGGTGGTTGCCAGCATGGCCAAATCAGACCTCCCGATCTCCAGTTCATTCGTGGCGGAATTTTGTCTACGTTTATCGCGACAAAGTCCGGTGCTGCATCTGGCTCGCAGTTGGCTGGAACAGCGGCTCGTCGAACACGGACTGTCGATCGATCAACTCGTTCATCTGGAAAGTCAAAATCAGGCCGCCGATCAGGTATCCGTCAGCCACAGTATTGCCAGTCTCCGGTTCTTGAGCGCCATGGATTGGAAAGAGTTCGTGGAAACCATGAGTCTGGTCGAGGCGACGTTGCGCTCCGACCCTGCCAATGTATACAGCAAGATGGATTTTCCTACACGCGATCGTTATCGGCATTCGGTCGAGTTTCTGGCACGGCACAGTCAGCGCTCGGAAACGGAGGTGGCACAGGATGCGATCCATCTGGCCGCCGCCAATTCCCGGCAAAAGGGGCGAGAAGACCGGACCGCACATGTGGGGTTTTATCTGATCGACAAAGGCCTGTCCACATTGGGGCAACAAGCGGGTGTGTGGTGGCCCTGGCGAACGCTGATCGAACGAGGTATTCACCGTTTCCCATTGACATTTTATGCTGGCGGAATTGGGATCCTCACTCTCCTTGCCACGTTTGGGTTTATGCAAAAGGCTCAATCACTGGGAGTGCAGGACTGGAAACTTATTGTTTTCACGTTGATTTTCATGCTTTGTGCCAGCCAACTGGGGGTGACGTTGATGAACTGGCTGTCTATGCTACTGGTGAAGCCGCACCCGCTCCCGCGCCTGGACTATTCACCAGGCATCGCTTCTGATTGCCGGACCATGGTGGTCGTGCCCACCATGCTTACCAGCTTGGAAGGCGTTGATCACCTTATTGAGATATTAGAGATTCATTATCTCGCAAATCGGGATCCCTATCTGCATTTTGCCTTACTTACGGACTTCCGCGACGCACCGGAAGCAATTCTGTCTGGAGATGACGTGTTGTTTCAGCGGGTTAAGGCCGGAGTCGAGATGCTGAACAGTAAATATTTATCAAGCAGACAAAGCCTCTTTTTTCTGTTTCACCGCCCACGCCGCTGGAACGCCGGAGAGGGCTTGTGGATGGGGTATGAACGCAAGCGGGGAAAACTGATGGAGTTTAACGCTTTGCTGCGGGGCGGGTCAAAAGAATGCTTTTCCGAGATAGTCGGAGATACCGCGATTCTCCATACAATCAAATATATTATCACCCTTGACACCGACACCCAGCTTCCGAGAGGGGCTGCCCGACAGCTAGTAGGCACAATGGCCCATCCGCTGAACCACCCCACGTTCGATACCGCAAATGGCATTGTCGACGAAGGGTACAGCATATTGCAGCCCCGCGTGGGCGTGAGTCTACCAAGTTCCCGCCGCTCCTGGTTTGTCCGGCTGTTTGCCGGTGACGCGGGCATTGATCCCTACACGCGGGAGGTATCCGACGTGTATCAGGATGTTTTCAGTGAAGGCTCATTTATCGGAAAGGGAATTTATGATGTCGACGCCTTTCAGCGAGCCATGAAAGGACGCTTCCCGGAGAACGCCATTCTCAGTCACGACTTGCTTGAAGCATGTCACGCCCGCTCTGCTCTTGTGAGTGATGTGGAAGTTTTTGAAGAACATCCTTCCCGCTACAACGTGGACATTGACCGGCGCCACCGTTGGATTCGCGGCGATTGGCAGATCTCACAGTGGCTTTTGCCGCGGGTGCCCGGGTCTGACGCCCGCCGCATTGCTAATCCCCTATCAGTGTTGTCACAGTGGAAGATTTTTGACAACCTCAGGCGTAGTCTCGTCCCTGTTGCTCTACTGTTCTTGTTGCTGGGAAATTGGCTGCTCGTTCCAGATCTTGGCGGTCTGGGCCCGCTGCTCGTCCTTGCGATCATCACCCTCCCAGGCTTTTTGTCGGCGCTGGTCAATCTGATTCGCAAACCGGGTGATTTGCCTTGGGCGATGCATCTGCGGGGAGCCGTAGGGGCGGGTAGCCGGCACCTCGGGCAGCTCTTTCTCACCCTGTCGTTTTTGCCCTACGATGCCTTCATCAGTCTGGACGCCATTGCCAGGACGTTACTGCGCCTGCTGGTAACGCACAAGCGACTCCTCGAATGGCAAACGTCGAGTGAGTCCGAGCGGAAAATGCGTGCAGATCTCACCGGCTTTTATGCCACGATGTGGATCTCGCCGGTTGTTTCACTAGTTATGGGAAGTTTTTTGGCCTTCATGAATCCTGCTCAACTGCCTTTGGCTTTGCCGATATTAGTCATCTGGCTGGCGGCTCCCTGGATCGCCTGGTGGATCAGCCAGCCCATTGAATCCGCAACTCCGGATTTGACGACAGAGCAATTAACATTTTTGAGACGCACCGCCCGTAAGACGTGGTATTTTTTTGAAACCTTTGTCAACGCGCAGGAGAATTGGCTGCCTCCGGACAATTTTCAGGAATTTCCAGCTCCAAAGATCGCTTCACGAACCTCGCCAACGAATATGGGGCTGGCGCTGCTGGCAAATGTAGCCGCTCGAGATTTCGGGTATCTCTCGGCAGGCAGGATGATTCGCCGCACGCAAGACACTCTCGCCACCATGCTGCGACTCGAGCGGCATCGCGGGCACCTGCTAAATTGGTATGAGACCCGTACGCTCAAGCCCCTCCTCCCACTTTATGTATCGAGCGTGGATAGCGGCAATCTGGCGGGACATTTGCTGACACTCGGCGCGGGATTGAGGGAACAGGGCGATGAAAAGATTTTTTCAACACAAACTTTTTCCGGTTTACGCGACACCGTAGGAATTCTTATCGAATTAACCTTCGGGAATGATGAGTTGGCAAAACTCGACGCAGAACTGATGCAAACCCCTTCCGGTTTGCACGCTGCATTTTCTTTGTTGGGAAGAGCGACGGACCAAGCCGCCACGATCGCGGCCGGGTTGGTGAACGAAAATGAGATAATCAAAGGCTGGGCCCGGACGTTGAAGCAAAATTGCGAGGAACAAACGGAAGATTTACTCTATCTCGCACCGTGGTTAGGGTTACCAGCCTCAATATATAGCGAACAGTTTGGCGAGAAGCTCGCACAACTCGACCAGGCGCCAACCTTGAGGGAGGTTTCAAAGTTTGAGCAGACGGTCTGTCCATTATTTGAGGCGGCGTTTCAGGCGCTTCCCAAGGAAACAGATAAAAACCGGAAAGAAGAACAACAGCCTCTCTCCAAACTCTTGAACGCCTTGCGTGAAGCCAGTGACCATGCCCGGCAGCGCCTGCTTGCTTTGGAGACTTTGGCCAGACAGTGTGATGAAATGGCTGCTATGGACTTTACTTTCCTGTTTGACCGGGAGAGAGAATTGTTTTCCATCGGATTCAACGTCACAGAACGCCGGCTTGATTCCAGTTATTATGATCTATTGGCCTCAGAAGCGCGCTTATGCAGCTATGTGGCCATCGCATTAGGCCAAATTCCGCAAGACCATTGGTTCTCGCTGGGGCGTCTACTCCTCGCTTCGAGAGGCGAGCCAATATTGGTTTCGTGGAGCGGCTCGATGTTCGAATATTTAATGCCGCTGCTGGTTATGCCTAACTATGAGAATACTTTACTGGATCACACCTGCAAGGCGGCGGTGCAACAGCAAATTGACTATGGAAAATTGCGCGGAGTTCCCTGGGGCATTTCCGAGTCGGGGTACAACCGCACCGACGTACACATGAATTATCAATATCGCGCCTTTGGCGTGCCGGGTCTGGGTTTGAAACGCGGCTTGGCCGAGGACCTGGTCATCGCTCCTTATGCCACCGCCATGGCACTGCTGATCGCACCGCGGGAAGCATGCAAAAACTTACAGCGGCTGGCGGTCGAGGGCCGCGCAGGCGCCTACGGCTTCTATGAGTCTGTGGATTACACCCCAACGCGTCTGCCGCCGGGTGAAACGAGCGCGACGATCCTATCCTATATGGCGCATCATCAAGGGATGAGTTTGCTGGCCCTGGTGAATCTCTTGCAGGACTACCCCATGCAACGGCGCTTCATGGCCTGTCCTGTTCTCAAGGCCGCAGACTTACTCCTACAGGAGCGAGTGCCCAAGACCGCGGCAAGCGTTTTTTCCAAGGATTTGGCGCCAGAGACAACGCAGGCACTTTCCGGGGAAGGCGGGAGCGTGATGCGTGTTTTCACAAATCAAACCCCGCCGGTTCCAGAGGTCCATCTTTTATCAAATGGCCGTTATCATGTTGTCATCAGCAGCGCTGGCGGAGGTTACAGTCGATGGCACGACTTGGCGCTCACCCGCTGGCGGGAAGACGCCACGCGTGATGGCTGGGGAACATTTATATATATACGCGATTTGGCCACGGAAGATTTCTGGTCTACCGCATATCAACCTGCCTTACGCACCACCAAAGGGTACGAAGCCATTTTCACGCAGGCGCGCGCCGAGTTCCGGCAACGGCATGCGGGCCTTGAAATCCACACGGAGATCAGCGTATCACCAGAAGACGACGTGGAGTTGCGGCGCGTCAGAATTACCAATCGGCGCCCCGTAAAACGCGACATTGAGCTGACCAGTTACGCAGAAGTAGTGATGGCGACCCAGGCCGCAGATGCGGCGCATCCCGCATTCAGCAATTTGTTTGTACAAACAGAATTCAAACGTGACTCTTCCGCAATTCTCTGTACCCGGCGCGCCCGTTCCCAGGAAGAAAAGGCACCCTGGCTCCTGCATCTGATGGTCGGACAGGGAGGTCAACAAGGGGATATTTCCTGCGAGACCGATCGTTCCAAGTTTGTTGGCCGTGGAGGGAGCCTGGTCAACCCTGCCGTGATGCAAAATGTTTCACCATTGTCCAACACGGTCGGTTCCGTGCTCGATCCCATTATTTCACTCAGGCGAACGGTCTCTTTGCCTCCCCATGGAACCGCCATTATTGACCTGGTCTTTGGTGTGACCGAAAGCCGGGAAGCCGCGCTGGCCCTTGTTGAAAAATACCAAATCTCGCGCATGGCTGATCGCGCCTTCGATCTGGCGTGGACTCATAGTCAAGTGACATTGCACCAGCTCAATGCCACGGAGGCGGAAGCTCAACTGTATGGCAGTCTGGCCAGCGCGCTGATCTATGCCGATCCCGCACGGAGGGCCAGTCCCAGCGTATTACTCAGCAACCGGCGCGGACAAAACGGACTCTGGAGCTACGGCATTTCGGGTGATGTGCCGCTGGTCCTGCTTCGTATCAGCGACTCTGATAAAATTGAAATCGTACGGCAGTTGATCCGGGCGCACTCTTACTGGCGTATGAAGGGACTGACTGTAGATTTAGTCATCCTTCACGAAGATGTATCCGTTTACCGCCAATCCCTGCAGGACCAGATCACAAATTTGATTTCGTCTGGAATTGAAGCTCAAATGCTAGAAAAACCAGGGGGCATTTTTGTCCGGCGCCTTGACCAGATTCCGAACGAAGATCGCTTATTACTACAGGCCGCTGCCCGAATTGTTCTCGACGATGAGAAAGGTACGTTAACAGAACAACTGGAGAGCCGGAATATCTTGGAGTCGATGTTTCCCGCACTGAAGCATACCCGCTCAGGGTCTACTGGTTCCCCCGCGCCACTTCCTCCGCGCGAGTTGATCTTTAAAAACGGACTTGGCGGCTTTACCCCCGACGGCCATGAATATGTCATCACCCTCCAGCACCGCCAGATGACGCCGCTACCCTGGGTTAATGTTCTGGCCAATCCCTATTTTGGAACGGTTATTTCTGAAAGTGGTTCTGCGTATACCTGGGCTGAGAATGCCCATGAATTTCGACTGACTCCCTGGAGCAACGATCCCGTCCAGGACACCACGGGAGAGGCTTTCTATATTCGTGACGAGCAGACCGGGCAGTTTTGGTCCCCTACCCCATTGCCCGCACGGGGTATAACGCCATATGTCATTCGTCATGGCTTTGGCTACACGGTGTTCGAGCATACCGAAAATGGCGTCGCTTCCGAGTTGTGGATCTACGTGGCGATGGATGCCCCGGTTAAATTCTCAGTACTGAAACTACGCAATGTTTCAGGTCGTCCACGCCGTTTGTCCGTCACGGGTTACTGGGAATGGGTATTGGGTGATATAAGACAAAAAAGCCTGATGCATGTGCGTACCGAGGTAGATCTCAAAACCGGCGCCTTACTGGCGCGCAATTACGACAACACTGAATTTCCGGGGCGCATTGCGTTTCTGGATGTGAATGAGCCCACGCGCACACTAACCGGTGATCGGAAAGAATTCCTGGGCAGAAATGGAAACCTGGCGCAACCCGCTACCATGAAGCACGCACGCCTATCCGGTAAAGTGGGAGCGGGGTTAGACCCCTGTGGTGCGGTGCAGGTTGCCTTCGATTTGACGGATGGGCAGATACGCGAAATCAGCTTTCGACTTGGGGTGGGTCGCAATACAGGAGAGGTGCAAACCTTGATTCAACGTTTTCGCCGTGCGGACGCCAGTCTTATGGCACTGGAAGGAGTTTGGGGATATTGGAATCAAACCTTGGGCGCGGTGAACGTCGATACCCCAGATCCCACCGTCAATGTGATGGCAAACGGCTGGCTCTTATATCAGACTTTGAGTGCCCGACTCTGGGGACGGACTGGATTTTATCAATCCGGCGGCGCCTACGGGTTCCGGGATCAGTTGCAGGACGTCATGGCGCTGGTGCATGCCGAACCGGCTCTGACGCGTGAGCATTTGCTGCGTGCCGCCACACATCAATTCCGGGAAGGCGACGTGCAACATTGGTGGCATCCGCCGGCGGGACGGGGAGTCCGAACGCAGTTTTCTGACGACTTTCTGTGGCTGCCTTATGTAACCTGCCGCTACGTCACATGTGTTGCGGACACCGGGGTGCTCGACGAAAAGGTTCCTTTCCTGGAATCCAGACCGGTTAAACCGGATGAGGAAGCTTATTATGATTTACCGAATCGCTCCGAGGAGACGGATACCCTTTACCAACATTGCGTGCGTGCCATTGAGCGCGGTTTGAAATTTGGCGAGCACGGTCTTCCGCTAATGGGTTGCGGGGACTGGAATGACGGCATGAATCGTGTTGGAATCCATGGCCGGGGTGAAAGTGTCTGGCTGGCATTCTTCCTTTACGACGTGCTCATCCAGTTTTCCCCTTTGGCGCGCGAACATAACGATCCTGCTTTTGCCGAACGCTGCCTCGCCCAAGCACTACAATTACAACAGAATATCGAGAAACACGCCTGGGATGGCCAATGGTATCGACGCGCTTATTTCGACAATGGAGAACCCTTGGGGTCTCGCCTCAATTCTGAATGTCAGATTGATTCCCTCCCGCAAACCTGGTCGGTGATCAGTGGTGCCGGGGATCCAGCCCGCTCCCAACAGGCCATGCAGGCCGAGACCAAAAC
>Ga0194060_10003153_pt1 | contig 11698 bp, 9 predicted proteins | sample SepL225m_MetaG_FD_163427 | JGI IMG/M metagenome (GOLD analysis project Ga0194060, IMG submission 163427) | Anoxic zone freshwater microbial communities from boreal shield lake in IISD Experimental Lakes Area, Ontario, Canada - Sep2016-L222-5m | ecosystem: Environmental > Aquatic > Freshwater >... | reverse complement strand
CCGCGCACCGATCAAACACCTCATAAATGTCCGATTCCCGATCCGCGACATAAATCCACCGGACCCCAGCCGGTGCCGGCGGCCAAGCCGCCAAGCAGGCCATCCAGCGTGCCGACTCGCGGGTCCGTGCCAACCGTGCCGCTTTGGCTTTTTGCTTTGGCTTCAGGGCCACCTTGGGCCGACGCCAGCAGTGCTGACCCGCCAGTCCCAAGACCGTCACGATGGGTACCTGGTCCCGGTCCCAGCCGGCGACGCGCAAGGCCAGGGTGTTATGCACCAAGAAACCTCGGCCGCCCTGGTCGTTGACCGGCCCCAGATCGGCCGTGGCCAGATGGGTGTTGAAACTCAGCGTGGTGGTGTCTTCGATGAGCAAATACTCCCCCGGGACTTGGCAGGCTTGCGCGACCCGCTGAGTGTGCGGGGCAACAATCGCGTCATGGGTGACATCGGGTTCGGCGAACAAACGATAGGCAGCCCGCAAATCTTTCCAATTGGTAAAGGTAGTGGGCAGGGTGCCGTTGGGGTTTTGGGCCAAAGCCGTGGTGACCGTCACCAACCGTTGCGTGCGGCGGCGGTCGCCAACATGGACGCGGCCCATTTCTTGAGCCGCCCAAAGAGCGGCGGAGCGCAGGAGATCAGGATTAGACATATCCCACCATCCTGACAGGTGTATAAAAATGTACAATAGCAAACTCTAATACATCATCCCTTTCCAAAATGCGTTTCGATAATGCAGATGTGGTTAATGACAAGCCTTGACATGGGGGGTGAGGGCGATGATCGGCAGGTGCCGGGTCTCGGGATCAGCCCGCAGGACTTTCGTGGCTGCCGATCCGTCCAAGCCGGGCAGTCTCACATCCATGAGAATCAGGTCCAGTGAACGCCGGCACGCCAGATGAATGCCCTCCTCGGCCGTCCGCGCGGTCAGGACCACAAAGCCGTTTGCCTCCAAAAGGTCGGTAACCAGCTCCAGGTTCAACGGGTTATCCTCTCCCACCAGTATCTGGAGTTTCATGCTTCTACTCCTGCCGCACGGTTTCTGCGGGGGCCACTGGAGACGGTCCAGATCGGCGAACAGACTCTGCGGCCCGGTTTTGGAGGTAATCGACTGCACATGCGAGGCCAGGTGCTGGCGCTCCAGCTCGTTCTCACAACACCAGTCGCAGCGAGACTAGTTGCTCCCATGAGCTTCTTGCTCAGGACGGCGGCGTTCATAATAGCGTGTCAAATCGTCGATCGATGCGATCACCAGCCGGCCCGCGTTTCGGCCCAGCAGGGCAATTGCACCTGTTGCGGGAACCCTGGCGCAGCAAGGATGCCCAAGGGCCAGATTTAGCAGTAAGCGTCAGGACAATTGCAGTGAGCGTAGATCGGCCCCTCGACGGAGATTGCAGTCATTAGCGTCGAATCGACAATTCTGAGATAGTGTCTGCCTGTCCTTGAGACAGCGGAGGCTTTTCTTCCCGGCGCCCCTGCATCACTCCCGGCGATTTGCCAGCCGCTCAGAGTGGAAATGCAGAATGCAGAATGAAAACAGCAGGCTGAACGGGAGCCATTCCCCTTTCTGCATTCTTCCTTCTTCCTTCTGCATTCACCCTTAACCTGTTGCCAGTAGTTTTGGTCGTCGCTCAGCCACGGAGCGCCTTCAACCGGCGGTTCAGAATCGGCGCCAGCCGCAAGCTGACCGGAATGGGCTCGGACACGCCGCGCAGATGGATCTGCATCCGGCTGTTAGGGAGCCGCTCGATGTGCTCCATGCAGGCAAGGTTCACGATCGTACGACGGTGAACGCGGACAAACTGCTCGCCCGGCAAATCCAACAGCCATTGCTTCAGGGGCTTACGAAACAATGTCCCTTTCTTACTGTTGTGCCAGTAAACCCACGAGTATTCGCCGTAAGCGACAATTCGCTCGATCTCACTCACCTTGACCAGCCGCTTCTCCGTGAGGGTCTTGACCAGGAATGAATCGCTTGGCTTGGAATCGGGCGCCGATGCCGGCGTGGTCGTCGGCTTTGCCATCAGGCGCTCCCGCACCCGGACCAGGGCCCTTTGCAATCGCTCCGGGCTAACGGGCTTTAGCAAGAAATCCGCCGCTTCGCAGTCAAAAGCGTTGACGGCGTACTCTTCCGCGCTGCTTACAAACACCACCGACACACCCGGCTTCAGGTCCGGCAGCAGATCGAACCCGGACGCATCCGGCAGGTTCACATCCAGAAAGACCACCTGCGGCCCATGTCGCTTCGCCAGCAGGCGCGCCTGGGCCACGGTGCCCGCTTCTCCCACGATCAAGACCTCGTTGGAGGCGTCCAGCAAATCGCGCAACACACTCCGCACCAGCGGGTCGTCATCCACGATGATCCCCCTTAGCCTGATCGCGTGCTCTCCCGGAACTTCAGGACTTTGCGCAGCTACCTCGGGTGGGGTCGCCAACGGCTGAACTGCAAGCGCCTGCGGCTCGCTCCGGGCTGGCTGAGCAGGGAGATCGGGCTTTTCCCCAGCCAGGGTCGCGGGGGCGGTGCCACTGGCTTCCAACGGTCTGGCGCGACCCTCCGCCATTGCCGGGGACAGCTTGGGCAGTTCCACGATAAAAGCAGTCCCCTTCTCGCAGTCGCTGGTGAAACGGACGCTGCCGCCATGCTGTTCGATGCAACTCTTAACGGCCGAAAGTCCCAGGCCGTGCCCGGTCCGGCTGCCGGTATTCGAGGCCCTGAAGAACGGCTCGAAGATTTCTCCTTGCTCGTCCGCCGGTATCCCGATGCCCTGGTCTCTGACCTCAATCAGGTAGTGGTCAGCGCTGGCGCTCAGGCTGAGCACGACCTTGCCATCCGAGTACTTCAACGCGTTGGATACCAGGTTATCTAACGCCTGGCGCAAGCGGAGCGCATCGGCAGTTATAGGAAAGCATCCTGCCGGCCCTTGAAACTCCAACCGCGGGCTCGCTTCGTGATCAGCCACCATTTGTTCACAAAAGTCACGCAGGTCAAGGGGACCCGGATCAAAAGGCAGACGCTGCATCCGCGACCGCGCCAGGAAGAGCGTTTCCGAGACGATTGCCTGCATGCGGAGAACCGCCTGCTGCATACGACCAAGGATCTGTTTGGACTGCTCCCGGCCGCCATCAGTTTTGCCCTGGCCGTCCCGGAGCAGATCGGTGTAACCCAGAACGACGAAGAGCGGATCGCGCAGGTCGTGCATGATGCCTCCAAAAAGCTGCGTTGCCCGCTCCAGTTGCTTCTCCTGCCGCTGGCGCTGGGCCCGGCGGCGGCCTAGCCTCGCCTGAACGGCGCTCAGCAGGTCGTCCAGGTTCACCGGTTTGGTAAGATAATCGTCCGCTCCCAGGTTCATGCCTTGGCGCACCTGGCACGGCTCCGACTGGCCCGTGAGAAAGATGAGCGGGATGTCGGCGAGTCTTGGGTCGCGCCGCAGCGCGGCCAGCACTGCGTATCCGTCCATGACGGGCATTTTTAGATCGCACACGATCAAGTCCGGCAGCATCTCTGCCGCCAGCTCCACTCCCGCCTTCCCCTCCGAAGCCGCCACCACTTCAAAGCCTTGCTTAGACAAGAACTTAATGAGGACTTGGCAAAAAATTAGCTCGTCATCAATGACGAGAATCTTGATCACTTCGCTGCCGGAATCCTTCTTCACGTTGACTTCAGCATGGCCCCAAGCTCGCCTTCTGCCAAGCACTTCTGTCGGGACGGAGCACAGGCGAATCGAGGCTCAAGACGCCCCTGGTCTCCTCACCCAGCTTGATGGGGACGCAAAGGAATCATTTCTAGGGTTTACAGCGGCCATTCTGGCAGCCATGCTGGGCTCCTCTGCGGGGAAACTAACATGCCGCAGGGAAGTCAACGACTAGAACACCAGTAACATTATGGCTAACAAATCCGCCAAAGCGAAACCGCAGAAGACCGCAGCCAAGAAGCCGGCCGCCAAGAAGCCCGCCAGCAAGAAGAAGTAGCCGGCCAACGGTCGGAAGTTAAGCGGCAAGGGCCTCTTCGGAGCCCTTGCCTTTTGCTTTCCGTTCTCTAAGGCTGCAGGTTTTGTTGTTCCCACTCCCGACAGGCGGATCGGGACTTGGAGGAGAAACGAATGTAGCCTCTACGGTCCTTTACCTCCCATTGCTGCGTGGAGTTGTTGAATTCGATGTTGCTGGCCCTGGCAACTTCAAGCCGGCCGATTTCATGTAACGGCAAGGCTTCCGTCCAGAGGCATTGAGCGGTTCCTTCTGGGGTGAATGAGATGGTGATGTTCATGGTTTTACCGGTTGTTTCCTTTGGTTGATGGTTTCAGTGGCTTGGGATTGTTTTCGACTAAAGCTCCTGGGCCAAACCGTCGATAAACTGAGTGAAAGATTTGCAGGGCGACAGCTCCTGACAAAAACGTGGTTGCATCAAACCACCGGCCGCCAGTTGTGAGGTGCTGGCGGCCATTTTGTTTTCGATCTGCCGCCGGTAATGCGACTTTATCACTCCCCAGGCATCGACAGCGGAGGGAACCGCCTTCTGCTACGATCTTTAGGGTGTTGTCAGGCATCCCTCCGGGATGTGGTGGGTCAATTCCTAGTGGCATTGGGTAGTATGTCCGTCGTCACTCCAGCCTCCGCCCGCCTTCTACATTTGTAGACATTTGCCTATTGACACCTTCTACACATGTGGAGATATTGGGTGCCAGCTACGGACATACTATGCCAAAACCCAACCCAGCACTGACTGAAGCGGAGTGGACGATTATCAAAGCCGTCTGGGATACCGAGCCCTGCACCGCGCCGGTTATCCACCAAAAGGTGCGCCGGCAAACAGCGTGGAGCTATTCCACCGTGCGCACCATGATGGACCGCATGGTGATCAAGGGCCTGCTCACGGCCGACCGAAAGCACCACCCAACGGTATTCGGGTCGGCGGTGACCCGCGAGCAGGCGCAGCGCGGGGAACTCTTCTACGCCCTCAAACACGCCTTCAACGGCGCCCTCACGCCCATGGTCCAGTGCCTCCTGGGTAGCGGCAAGTTCTCGGCGGCGGAGCTGGCGGAACTGGAATCGCTGATCAAGGCCAGGAAGAAGGGGGCAAAGCAGGACTGAACCCGCGCATTTGCTAACCCATAATATGAACTCGCTGCTCGAAACGCTGAATGTTTGGGCAGGCTACGCTCTCCGGTTTGCGTGGCCGATGCTCTGGCAATCCAGCCTGCTGATCGGAGTCTTGTTCGCTCTGGACCTGGCCCTGAGGAATAAATTGCGCCCGGCTTTGCGCTACGCCCTCTGGCTGGTGGTGGTCAAGGTGCTGCTGCCGCCATCGCTTGCCTTTCCGACCGGCCCCAGTTGGTGGCTGCGCCCGGCGCAGGCGGTGCCGCCAAAACCTCGCCCAACCCCCGTGATCGTGACCTACAGTACGGACGACCAGCCCGCGCTGCCGACCGTCGGGACACCCGTCCTGATGCCGCCATACCGACCGCGGCTCTCACCGGCTGCCTGGGCACTCATCGTCACGGCAACCGTCAGCCTCGGATTGTTCGCGTGGATGCTCGTGCGCCGGTATCAGGTCGCCCGTGATGCCCGCATGGCGGCGGCGGCGCCGGCCTGGTTGGGGGAACTCTTGCCCGAAGGGCAACGCCCGGCACGGATCAGGCTGACCGACCGCCCCCAGTCCCCCGCTGTCTGCGGCCTGTTCCGCCCGGTGATCCTGTTGCCGCGCTCGCTGGCTGACCACCTTCCGCCCGCGCAAATGCGCGCCGTGCTGCTGCACGAGTTGGTCCACCTGCGCCGGGGCGACGTGTGGGTCAACTGCCTCCAGGCGCTGGTGCAGATTCTCTATTGGTGGCATCCGTTGCTCTGGCTCGCCAACGCCCGCATCCGGCGGGTGCGCGAGGAAGCCGTGGACGATGCGGTGATGCTCGCCTTGGACACAGAGGCCGACACCTACGCCCCCACGTTGCTGGAAGTGGCCAAGTTGTCCCTGCACCGTCCACTGACGAGCCTGGGACTGGTGGGCATCCTCGAATCCCGCAGTTCCCTGCGCCAGCGCATCGAGCGGCTCCTGGATTTCCGCCCGCCTCGCAAAGCCGGCCTGACCTTGAGTTCTGTCCTGGCAGTGGTTGGCTTCGCCGCTGTGGCCGTGCCGATGGGAGAGGCCCGAGCGCCAAGCGAGGTGCCCCAATCCGCGCCAAATCTGTTAACGACTAACAACCTCCAGCCCAACGGCCTGTCGAGTCCCACCCAGGACCGCCTGGCCATCACCTATCTACTCGACCGCATCCGGCTCGACTGCGTCTCCTTCGACAGGCTGCCGATGAGCGAAGTAGTGCGCTTCCTTGTGGACGAAAGCAAGAAGCGCGATCCGGAAAAGCGCGGCATCAATTTCCTCATCACACAGAACATTAACAGCGGCGGCTCCGGCGCACCCACGGCGTCGCCGCTCGGCCCGGATGGGCAGTTGGTCCCGGCGACTGCCGCAGAACCGGTGGATATTAACGCCGTTACCGTCAAGATAAACCCGGCGCTAACGAATATTCGGCTGGCGGACGTACTGGAGGCCATCGTGAAGGTGGCCGACCGCCCCATCAAGTACTCGATTGAGGATCATGGTGTCGTATTCTCGTTGAAAGTGCGCGAGGCGACTCCCCTGTACGTTCGCACCTTCAAGATTGACCCCAACACCTTCTACCAGGGCCTGCAAAACGCAGGCGCTTTCAGCTTGCGAGAGCCCCATAACGCGGGTGATAACAGGATGGGCGGCTACGGCGGCGGCGGTTTACGGTTTATTACCCCTACCAATAACGAGACCAGTGTTTCCCAAGCGGCCATGAATTACTTTCAGACCCTCGGGGTGGACATGGATCCCCGGGTGAACCCGGGGAAGGCCGTCTTCTTTAACGATCGTCAAGGAATGCTCCTGGTCCGCGCCACCTTGCAGGACCTGGATATCATTGAGGCGGCAATTCAAGTCCTCAACATTGTGCCGCCGCAGATCAACATCCAGTGCAAGTTTGTGGAAGTGTCGGAGGAGGACATCAAGGCCCTGAATTTCGACTCGTGGGGCAAGGGGGCGGGGAACGCGGGTGGGAGCGGTCAGGTGGCCGGCTTGGCTAGTTCCTACAATAGCATGGTGCATTCCACCGTGACCAAGATGATGACCAAGCCGCAATTTGACATGGCTATGAATGCTCTCCAGCAGCGGCAGGGAGCGCAGTTGTTGGCTGGGATGGAAGTCACCACCAGCAGCGGTCGTCAAGCACAGTGCAGGGCCACGGACAACAAGAGTATCCTTACCCTCATAAACCCGCGCGCACTGTCCTTGCCAGGCATAACCAGCACAAACGATAACGCGGATGCAGCTTATTTGACCGAGCGGCTGGACTTCGGACCAATCCTGGATGCTACTCCAAGCGTGCTGGAAGACGGCTATACGGTCGAAATACGGGTAATTGCCACCTTGCTTGAGTTCCTAGGGTATGAGGGCTACCGAACGAACAGTGTGGCGGTTTATGTGAACGGCAAGCAGAAATGGGCCAGTCCACCGCTCCCCGATCTGCGGCAGCGGCAGATGGATGCGACCGCCCGATTGTGGGACGGACAAACCCTGGTACTCAGCAATCCGACATTGACGGTCGGCGACCCGAAGGCTGCCGCGAACGGCCAGCCTGCCGAGAAGCCGGGTGACGGGAAGCGCCGCCTGATCGTGCTGGTGACCCCGACGATAATTGACTCGACTGGGAAGCGAATTCACTCGGACGAGGAGATGCCGTTCGCCCGCGACGGGATACCCCCGCAGCCGGCACGATAAGCGCAACGTTAATGAAAAGGTCACCTCAAGCGGGGCTTGGAGTAGTCGAACGGTTGAACGCTCGCAACAAGTGAAGGCAGCACGGGAAAGAGGACCGTTATTGGCCTTGATAGACGAAACAGCCGGCGTATCGTCAGGCCAAGGGCATAGCTGATTATGAACGGCTCACGCGTAAAAGGACGGGGGAATTGGCGGCTTGGAAAAACTAACTGCTTATGAAAAAGAAGAAGAACGCCTTCTGCGTGCTGCTCACGTCCCTTCAATGCTGCTTCGGGCAAACAGACCCGAATGTTCTCGCCGTTGGCGAATGGTCGGCACCCGTAAGGGATGCAATATGGCCGCTTCGTGGACGTCTGATTGTCTATGATGCAGTAACGGACAAAGGACATGATGTCATGTGGCCGGCGGCGAGAGTATATCTGGAATTGCAGCATGTCCCTGACGTGCCATTGGCCAATAAACTGCCAATCGGCGTTTTTACCGACCGATTAACCACGCTGATTTGCGAGATGCGTGACGGCGATGACAAGCCCATCGCCAAGGAAGTGACGCTCCATACGGGCGTAATGCGTAAGCCGTTCTCGGCGACCTTACCGCCAGATTCCACTCTGCGGGTGAGGATTGACATTGGGGTCAGGACGGAGACGCCCGACGGTTTGCTGATTTCTGTGCCCGGAGGTGATTGGACCATACGCTCAGGGGCCACCAAGGAATGTTTTCTGTCGGCCACCTTCAGTCATCCGACGAATAACCCAAGCGTTCTCGATTACCACGTGTGGCAAGGAACCTTGCAGTTGCCCAAACTGAAGATACCCATCGAGAAGATTAGGAAGCGATGACTCCGCCCAATCGTCTCCCGGTGACCATTGCCCTTCCCACCCCACCTGCGGGTCCGCAGGGGGCGGTCGATTATGACAAACTCACGCATAAAAGGACGGGGGAATTGGCGGCTTGGCAAAACTAACCAACCGTCGCAGAAGAATCGAAGCAGTATTCCAACGACATGAAAGCAAGTGCTTCTACCGCAGTCTGGATGCTCGGGGTCGTATTGGCTCTGGGATCCGATCACATCGTCGGCGTGGGCATGGAGCTAACCAAAACCAGCGAGAATGAGCCTCCAAAGATAAAAAGTCTGATGCCGGCCGGGCCTACCGCAAAGGCGGGCATCGAAGCAGGCTGGATCCTGTTGTCCATCAACGGTGCCAATACCGCTGGCAGGAGCCTAAGTGAATGCGTGGGCCTCGTTCGTGGGAAGGAGAGCACGCGGGTTCGACTTGAGCTAGCGGACCCCGCTGGAGGACGCACCAACAAAGTCAACCTGATGCGGGTAAAGATTCTCACCCCGGGGACGGGAGCGAAGGGCGACACCCCATAAGAGGTTGGTCATGCAAGTGAAGATATCCATAATCAATACGTGCCGTTGTGATTTTGGTTCGGTCTAAACGCTCATGAAGCAATTCCTCCACCTGCAACTCTCTTCGCGGAAAACAGACGTAGCGGTCGGGTTGTCGGTTACGATCATCCTGCTGATCGTGGCTTGGACCTTCATGGCTAGAGGCTCGGAGCCTCGTTATCAAGGAAGGGCTCTAAGCATGTGGGTAGCTGACTTGGATGCGAAGAAGGCTGGTAACGTCCGCGAACGCGCCAAGATTGTGCTCACTGAAGCAGCCAGGGCAGCGGCGCCCAGTTTCATTCAGGCCCTGCGCGCTAAAGACTCAGATTCCAAGCTGTCGTTGATTGGATTGGCCCGCAAACAGGGAATGGCGTTCGGCTTCCGAACTGCAGACGAGCGCCGAGGGGAGGCTGTAGCTAAGTTCGTCCGCTTCAACGTGGGTGCAATCCCTGTGGTGACTAATCTCTTTGATGATCCAGCACTTGCTGGCATGGCAATCAACTTATTGTTTGGCTCCCGCCTTGCAAGCGCTGATCCTCTGATAAGAGCTTTGGATCACACCAACGCTTCGGTGAGGATGCAGGCAGCCTTAGGCCTTGACGCGCTCTACGTTAATTGCGTGCGATTCAACAACTACAAATTGCTGCAAGCGCCGGGTTGGTCGGGGAATTTTCCCACAAATGCCGCCGTGGCGGCGATCGTTAAGCTTTTGAAAGAGGAAAGCCCAGACACTCGCGGAGCGGCAGCCTATGCTTTAGGCGACATGCGCGAGCAACCCGAAAGCGTCATCCCAGCGCTGACGGAATGCCTCGCAGTGACAAACGAATCCGAGGTGCGACAAGCCCTTGCCGTAGCACTTGGCAAGTATGGGCGGCGCGCAATTGCGGCAGTTTCTGCGTTGAAGCAGCTCATGGATGATAGCGATCCTGCAGTGCGAACTGCAGCAGAACACGCTCTGAAAAGGATTGGTGCCCGGGAAAGGGGTTAGCCATTATCAAACCGGTAACGGGGTCAGATGATGAGAATGGAATGCGGGCTTCACCTGCCGCCAGAGTTAATGACGTACATCCCTTGCTTCCAATACCTTGCGCAATCTAAGTCACGTACTCGCCGGGGATTCGCCGTCCCTCCCCCGTCTATGCGCAGGGCACACAGGCGCACCCTAAGTCAGAACGCTAAGTGCATAAGTCACTTAATATCATATCTTTCTGCAATCCACGTCAGGCCGCCCCCATACCAATACCAGACCGCCCCCAGACCGCCTCCAGACAAAGACCAAGGGCGAGGATTAATCGAACATCCAACCTCCAACATCCAACACCGAACATCCAATGGGCGGGCGTTTCTGAGCCAGTGGGTGTTGGATGTTCCCGGGGAGGCCGGTCAAAGCCAGCCAAGGCCACATCAAAGCCACCCCAATGCGTGTTGATAGCCAGGAGATTGCGACCCTAAAGCCACCCTAAAGCGCCTACAAAGCCACCCCAATGCGTCTACAAGGCTCCTACAAAGCGCCAACAATGCGTCCCTAAAGCCAGCACAAAGCCACCTCGATTGGGCCAGGGGCGGATTTACACCACGAAGCGGGGTTCGAACATAGGCCCGCAGCCGTGGCGGCGCAGGAGTTCCATGAACTTGGCCAGGCCGCGCTTTTCGTCGGAGCCGAGGTGGTAGTGGATGTGCCAGCCCAGGTAATCCTTGCGGAATTCGAAGGTGTATTCATTGCGGCTGCGAATAATGGAATCGAGCGTGTCGAGCCCGAAGTCGCGCGCCTCGCGCAGGATGCGCCGCAGCCCGGAATTCTCGACGCCGCGGCGTAACGCCCAGACCGCATACACGAAGGGCAGGTTGGTCAGCTCGTACCAGGCGGCACCGAGGTCCCAGATCTCGTGCTCGTGCGGGCCAAGCGCAAAATCCAGCGCCGGGTCGCCGATCAGCATCGCGTAATCCGGCAACGCGGCGAAGTCATAGCTGGCGAGGGGCTTAAACTCCGGCTTGAGGCCCCGCTCGGCGAGCAGCACCCGCAGCAACTGCACGCTGGTGAGCGAGGCGGTGTCGCAGAAGACCTCGGTGACCTCCTCCAGCGGCTTGCGGTGTGCCAACAGGACGCTCCTGACCTCGCCGAGGGAGGCTATGGCAATGCCGTCCAGGATGTCGTAGCGGTCGTTGAAGAGCACTTCCACCACGCTGACCAGCGCCGCGTCCAGTTCATCCCGCTGGAGCATCTCCGCCAACCGGGATGGCGCGGCATAGACCACTTCCTCCTCCAGCCCGCGCGTGAGCGGGACGGCGTTGAGGGAGCCGACGGAACCGACCCGAAAGGGGGCTAGCGAGCGGTCGAGGCTGCTTTCGCGCTGGAAATCAACCGCGCGCTGCTCGCGTGCCAGGCGACGGGTCGTCTCTTCCGCCGTTTCGAGCGGGGCCATGCGGAGTTTGGGGATTGGTTCGGACGAGTCCATTAAGCGAGTGCGGCTAGGCAGTAGCCAGATTGTCCTCCAATAGCTTTGAGCGCTGGTCATTGG
>Ga0194060_10003152_pt1 | contig 11699 bp, 9 predicted proteins | sample SepL225m_MetaG_FD_163427 | JGI IMG/M metagenome (GOLD analysis project Ga0194060, IMG submission 163427) | Anoxic zone freshwater microbial communities from boreal shield lake in IISD Experimental Lakes Area, Ontario, Canada - Sep2016-L222-5m | ecosystem: Environmental > Aquatic > Freshwater >... | reverse complement strand
GTCGCAGCGGCCGGATGCGATCGTGCTGGTGCCGGTGCACCCGACGGCCGTGAATGCGGCCATCCGCAAAGTGGACGCGGCGGGCATTCCCCTCGTCGCCTGCATCAACCGGCTGACCGAAGGGAACTGCATATCCTTCGTCGGATCGGACGACTACGCGCTCGGGCTCGAAATCGCGCGCTACCTCTTCGGGCGGCTAGGCGGCAGGGGTGAGGTGGCCATCGTCGAGGGCGCGCCCGATTCGATGACCAGCATCGAACGCGTGCGCGCCTTTCGCGACGCGGCCGCAGCTTATCCGGGCATACGCATCGTCGGCGCGTGCAACGGGCGCTACCTGCAGGAGCCGGCGCGCGAGGCGATGGCGGCGCTGCTGGCCGCTCATATGACGATTGATGCGGTACTCGCCGCCAACGACATCATGGCGATCGGCGTCATCGAGGCGCTGCGCGCCGCGGGCCGGCGGGCGCTGATTGCCGGCGTCAACGCGATACCGCAGGCGATCAGCGCAATCAAGAGCGGCGAGATGGTCGCCACCGCGGATTTCAATGCGATGAGCATGGCCTGCCTCGCCACCGAATGCGCGGTCCGCCATGTGCGCGGGGAATCCGTGCCGTTGGAGATCATTCTGCCGGTGCAGATCGTCGACGCGTCCAATTGCAGCCTGTGGGACAAGCCCTATGAGCAAAGAGAAACCGCGTGCTGGGAGGACGCGGTGGCAGGCAAGGGCAATTCCTGAAACCGCTCCTCAGCCCGATTGCCGCACCGCGAGCACCGCCTGGTTGCGCAGGGTGCGCAGCAGTTTGAGTTCGTCCTCTTCTATGGTGATCGAATTGGCCCTGGCGACTCCTGCGTAGATCATGCCGAAGGGCTTGTCCTTGATCACGATGGGAAACAGGAGGAAGGCGCCGGCGTTGAAGTTCTTCTTGTACCAGTCCGGAATCCGGCCCGCGATCTTTGGGTCGCCCGTGTCCGTGATGAGGATGTCGATGTTCTTTTGCAGCGCGACGTGAAACACGTCGGGCACGAACTCCAGGGAAAACTGAAACTGCCCGATCAGCGCGTCGATTCCGTCGCCCAGCCCGAAACGCCCCAGCATTCTCCCCGACCTCGGGTCGCGCAGCGCGAACACCACGTGGTCGGAGCCGATGCCGGTGTAGATGGTCTCGATAATGATGCGCAGGATATCGTTCAGGCTGCGCCCTTCGACCATGGCGTTGGTGATGTCCTGCGTGCCGCCGGAGAGCACGTCCTTGCGCACGCGCGCCTGCTCGAGCGGCGGTGGAGGCGGCGCTGTCGCCTTCGCCAGCATGTTCACATCCATGGTCTTTTCGATTTCCGCAGCCCGGCCGCTGGTGATGTCCAGCGTCGGCGTATCGTCGGCAACTTCTTCCGGCTCCGATGCCGCCTGCAGCGCGCCCAGCCGCTGCGCGATGGTCCGGTCCAGCCGCCAGCCGACGGCGACCGTGTATTCGTTGAATTTTTCCAGGGAGCGGTTGAATATGCCTTCGGTGGCGTTCGGCTTGAACTTCAGATGGCTTTGGTATTTCTCCAGCGTTTCGGCGGTGCGTTGTTTCTGCTCCTCCGGATCGCTGTTCACCACCACCGCGCACAGATCGGAGGCCATGCAGGCGACCAGGCGTATGGTCTCGTCCGGGGTGGCGGGCGCGCGGGAGTGGGGCGGCAGTTCCTGCTCCATGCTGCTGATGATCTTCTGCGGAAAGCCCCAGGACTTGGCCACGCCCTGGCCCAGTTCGGTGAAACTCGCGCCCAGCACTTTGCGCGAGGCCTGGTCCTCGCTCGCGTCGCCCAAATCCAGCAGCTTGCGGATTTCCTCGGTTTCCTCCGGGAAATAGTAGATCGAAAGCAGGCGCCCGAGGTTGTGCATCATGGTGCAGACGAAGGTCTCTTCGGGGTTGCCGTAGCCCTGCAGGACGCAGATCTCCTTGGCGATGGCGCCGCCGAGAATGGCCTGCACGCATTCGCCCATCAGATCGCGTGCCTGGATGCGGTCTTTCATCTGGTCGAACAGCAGCAGGCTCAGGACGATATTTCGGATGGTGTCGAAACCCAGCCGGTAAATCGCGCCGGAGATGGTGCTGATGCTGCCGCGGCCCGAGCGGTTGTAGTAGCTCGAGTTGGCGAGCTTGATGATCTTGTTGGTGAGCGCGAAGTCCTTGAGCACCGCATTGGTCAGCGTGGTGACGCTGCCGGTATCGGAAAAGATGATGTGGTTGACGTTCGAGATCGACTCGGACATCGCCGGGAATTCTTTTTTGAGCTTGATCCGCCGCAGCAGGAATTCCAGCGTGCCGTGGCCGTCTGCCGCGACGGACTTGCCGGCGTCGGGATCGGCAGCCTGAAGCAGGGCCTGCTTCATTTCGAGCACCGAGGCGAAACGCTGCTCCGGGTCCTTGGCCAGCGCCTTCAGCAGGCAGGCGACGATCTTTTCGTTCAGGCCCGCGCTTGACGGGAGCTCGATGGGATCGTGCACGATCCGGTGCAACAGGCGCTCGATGTCGCCGTCCCCCTTGAACACCCGCTGGCCGCTGAGCATTTCATAGATCACAAGGCCCGCGGCGAAGATGTCGGTACGCGCCGAAAAAAGGCGCTTCTCGATGTATTCCGGCGCCATGTAGGCCGGGGTGCCGATGAAATCCTTGTCCACGCCCACGTGGCCCTGATTGAGCCAGTTCAGCTGATGCCGCGAGCCCGCGCCGAAATCCATGATGCGCGGCGTGCCGTCGCTGCCGATCATGATGTTGGCGGGCTTGATGTCACGGTGCAGGACGCCGTTCTTGTGCGCGTGCGCCAGTCCGTCCAGAATCTGTCCAGCGATTTTCAAAGCGGCGTCCAGCGGCATGGCGCCGCTGCGCTTGATCACCTCGTACAGGGTTTCGCCGGTGACATACTCGAACACCAGATAGGGCGCGCCGTCCAGATCTCCTGCTTCGAACACAGGCACGATGCAGGGGTGGCGCAGCGCGCTGACGGCCTGTGCTTCGTCCAGCAGCGTCTGCGCTTCATCGCCCGTCGCAGCAGCCAGCGTCTTGATCGCGACGTCCCGCTTCAGCTTGGGGTCGTAGGCGAGATAGACGATGCCGGCCCCGCCTTCGCCCAGCACCTTCCTGATCTGGAAACGATCGATGCTCTTTAGATTCGTTTCCAATCGGACTGCCTTTGACCGAGGTGGTGGCGACGAGTCATGGCCGCAAAGGGCGTGATGCGCAGATTACGGTCGGATCCGTGCCATCGCGTTGCCGGATGACAGGCAAGGGCGGAATGCCCGAAGCCGGAAAGACGCCGGGTCCGCGCAGGGTGGAAGCAATTGCTCCTGCAAGTCCCGGCATTCAGCAGTTGCGCAGGGGACTGGGAGTCACCTGCGCGGGGTCAGACCGACTTCAAATCGCCGGCCGAAGTCTTGCCATCCTTGCCTTTTTGCAATTCGTATTGGATTTTCTGGCCTTCGTTCAGGGTCGCCAGGCCGGCTTTTTCGACCGCCGAAATATGCACGAACACGTCTTTCGAACCGTCATCTGCCTGAATAAAACCGAAGCCCTTGCTTGCGTTGAACCATTTTACCGTTCCAGTAGCCACGAAAATCTCCTGATTAGAATGTAGTCGAATATCGACCGGAACCGGAATCCGGCGCCGGTCGATATGGGAACAGTCTAACAGGTTGTGGAAAAACGCGGCATGCCGCTATTCGTGTTCCGGCGATTCGCCGATTCAGCACCGAGCGGCGCCGATTTTGCTAGGATTCGCCACGGACATGGAAAACACTTGATTGAGGGAAGAATGAAGACTACAGACAGCATAAAGAATCTCGCCGCACCGGCCATCCGGCTGCATCCGAACGACAACGTGCTGGTCGCGCGCGCAGATCTGGCGCAAGGAGCGGTGCTCGCGGACGAAGGCCTGACCTGCCTGAATCGCATTCCGGCCGGGCACAAGGTTGCGGCGCGCGCGCTGGCCAAAGGCGACGCGGTGCTCAAGTACAACACGGTGATCGGGTTCGCGTCCGCGGACATCGCGCCGGGAACGCTGCTGCACCGGCTGAACATGGAGTTTCGCGAATTCGACCGCGACTACGCCTACGCGCGCGATTACAAGCCCGTGGTGATGGTGCCGGAAGCGGAGCGCGCCAAGTTCATGGGTATCGTGCGGGAAGACGGCCGCGTTGCTACGCGCAATTACATCGGCATCGTGTCGACGGTGAATTGCTCGGCGACGGTGGTGCACCGCATTGCCGACTGGTTCACGCCGGAACGCCTGGCGGAGTATCCGAATATCGACGGTGTCGCCGCCTTCACCCATTCCGGCGGCTGCGGCATGGAGTTTTCGGGCGAACCGATGGACCTGCTGCGGCGCACGATGGCGGGCTACATCCGCCACGCCAATTTCGCCGCGGTGCTGGTGGTGGGGCTGGGCTGCGAGCGCAACCAGATCAGCACCATGTTCGAGGCGGAGAAACTCGCCGCCGGCAGCAAGCTGCGCACCTTCGTCATGCAGGATTCGGGCGGCACGCGCCAGACCATAGAGGCGGGCGTCGCCGCGGTGAAGGAACTGCTGCCGGAGGCCAACCGCGTCAAGCGCGTGCCGGTGTCTGCGAGCCATATCAGCGTCGGCCTGCAGTGCGGGGGCTCGGACAGTTTTTCGTCCATCACCGCCAATCCGGCGCTGGGCGCGGCGATGGACATCCTCGCGCGCCACGGCGGCACAGCCATCCTGTCGGAGACGCCGGAGATCTATGGCGTGGAACACACCCTCACCTGCCGCGCGCGTTCGCGCGAGGTCGGCGAAAAGCTGATCGAGCGCATCCGCTGGTGGAAGGACGTCTATGCCGTGGGGCGCGATGTGCAGATCAACGGTGTGGTGAGTCCGGGCAACCAGATGGGCGGCCTTGCCAACATACTGGAAAAATCACTGGGTTCGGCGATGAAGGGCGGGACCGGTCCGCTGATGGAAGTGTACAAGTACGCCGAGCCGGTGACGCAGAAGGGCTTCGTCTTCATGGACACGCCGGGCTACGACCCGGTATCGGCCACCGGCCAGATCGCGGGCGGCGCCAACATCGTGTGCTTCACCACCGGCCGCGGCTCGGCCTTCGGCTGCAAGCCGTCGCCGTCGATCAAGCTTGCGACCAACTCGCCCATGTACCGCAAGCTGGAGGAGGACATGGACATCAACTGCGGCCAGATCCTCGACGGCACGGCGAGCATGGACGAGATGGGGGAGCAGATATTTCAGCTCATCCTGCGCACCGCCTCGGGCGACAGAACCAAGAGCGAACTCTTCGGCCTGGGGGATCACGAATTCGTGCCCTGGCAGATCGGCATCACGGGCTGACGCGCGCCTGGCGCGTCAAGCCAGGGAGCTTGCTGGTTCTGATTGAACGACCGCCGCGGGCTTGCGCCGCAGACGGCCGAAGCGGACGGCGGCCGATGCACGGCCGCCGCGGGACCGGACCGCTCTAGCGGTTGATCCTGGTGATCTTCGCTCCCTGCAGGCTGATGCCGAGCATCAGGCCTTTCTGGTCGAAGATCATTCCATAGACGCCGGTCCTGCCGGTCAGCGTATCCATGTCCTTGGCGGCGCCGGCGTCGAGAAACACGATGTTCGGTCCCACGCCTATCTCGAAGCCGTTGCTGGCCTCAAAGTCTTTCATGGCCGCATCGCCCACAAAAAAGATTGCGTACGCATACGACTGGAGGCCGGCTTGCCAGCCTACCGACAAGGCGAAGGAATTGTAGTAGCCGGCGTTCTTGCCGCCTTTCATCAGCGCGCCGTCGCCGCCTTGCGCACCGAGGACAAAGCCGCCTTTGACGATATTGGGGAACACCAGCACGCCTGTCGCCTTGTCACCCAGTGCCTTGGCCGTGGCCGAGCTCGCGTACAGCGTCTTCAGTGCGGAATCGACTTCCTGGTCGATCTGCGCGCCGGTGGCGGCAACCGCAGGCTGCAGCCAAAGCAGCGAACACACCGTCACCGCGAGCGCCAGGGTGGCGCGAAAGAATCCATATTGTCTGACCATGATGTATGCTCCCTTATGAGAAAGTTTTATTGGAACAACTCGTTCCGGATCACCGGACGATTCCCGATTTTAGTACGAAATTCGGTCGCCGCATATTGAGAAGGGCGGCGGCGCCCCCCTTTTTTTTGGTATCGTTCCGCTATGAACTTCAATTTTGACCTTCCCGTGGACCGGCAGGGCACGCACAGCCTGCGCTGGGAAAAATACGCCGGGCGCGACGTGATACCGCTTTGGGTGGCCGATATGGATTTCCGCTCGCCGCCGGCGGTGATCGATGCGCTGCGCCGACGCGCGGAGCACGGCGTGTTCGGCTACACCGTGCCGCCGCCGGAACTGATCGCCCTGATCGTGGAGCGCATGCAGCGGCTGTATCGCTGGACGGTCCGCCCCGACTGGATCGTATTGCTTCCGGGTGTGGTGCCCGGCCTCTATCTGGCGGCAAACCGTTTGACGCGGGCGGAGGAACACATCCTTTCGCCCTCGCCGGTCTACTTTCACCTGCCGCGCGCCACGCAATCCGCACCGCGCGCGGGGAGCGACGTGCCCATGGTGCTGGAACGCGGCCGCTGGGTCTGGGATGAGCACCGGCTGGCTGCGGCCGTGCAGCGCAACTCGCGCATGCTGATGTTATGCAACCCGCACAATCCGGGCGGCACGATATTCAGCCGCGACGAGCTGGCGCGCATCGCGGCTTTCGCCGGGCAACACGATCTCTTGATCTGTTCCGACGAGATCCACTGCGACCTGCTGCTCGATGAGGGCAAGCCGCATGTGCCCATCGCCAGCCTCTCCCCCGAGGTCTCGCGGCGCACTGTCACGCTGATGGCGCCGTCGAAGACGTTCAACATCGCCGGCGCCGGCGTTGCCTTTGCGATCATCGAGGACCCCGGGCTGCGCCAGGCCTTCTCCTACGATCTCAAGAAATCCGTGCACGACGCGAATTTGTTCGGCTACACGGCCGCAGTAGCCGCGTATCGCGACGGCCAGCCGTGGCTGTCGGCCTTGCTCGACTATCTGCGCGGCAACCGCGATCTGCTCGAGGCCGCCGTGGCGCGCCTGCCCGGCGTCGAAATGGCGCACCTGGAGTCGACCTATCTCGCGTGGATCGATTGCTCGGGCACCGGCCTGGCCGATCCGCACGCGCACTTTCTCAAGCATGGCCTGGGTGTGTCGCCCGGCGCCGATTTCGGCGCGCCGAGTTTTGTCCGGGTCAATTTCGGCACGCAGCGCAGCGTGCTCTCCAGTGCGCTCGAGCGCTTCGAGCGCGCAGTCCTGGCCGCGCGCAGCGGCTAGGGCCGGGACTAAGAGGCCGTTTCAAGTATTAACTGTCATTCCGAAGCCGAAGGCTGAGGAATCTGCTTTTGGTTTGATTCAGAAGCAGATTCCTCGCTGCGCTCGGAATGACAATTTATGGATTCTTCATTCTGAAATACGTTTTGAAACCCGGCTAGATCACGCCGTTCCGAATTCGAATCCGGCCTTGGTCCGCAGCGCGCGGGTGGCGTCGCCGGCAAGCAGGGCGATGAAGCGCCGCGCGGCCTGGGCATCGGCGGCGCCTGCGCATATGCCGGCTGCGTAGACCGTCGCGAGTTCGAATTCGGACGGCAGCATCCCGACCAGCACCACGCCAGGCGTATTGTTGATTTCCGTGACCTGGGTGCAACCTACCAGGCGCGCGCCTTTGGCCTGGGCCATTTCGCGCATGGCCGTGGCGCCGTTGGGGAAGGTGCGCAGTCGCGCATCGAGTTCCTGGCGGATCCCCAGGCTCTCCAGCACGCGCGCGAAATGGATGCCCGCGGTCGCCTTCTGCGGATCGGGGAAGTAGATCCCTTCGGCGGCGAGCAAGGTGCGCCGCAGCGCATCCGCGTTGTCGATCGCGGGGAGGGCGTCGCCCTCGCGCACGGCGACGCCGGTGCGCACGCGGCCGAGATCGGCGCTGCCTTCAGCCAGAACTTTTCCGTCCGCGGCCAGCCCGTCGATCAGCGCGCGGGTGAGTATGATGATGTCGGCCGCCGAGCCGCCCAGCAGTTTTTCCTTCATCGCGCCGACCGCGCCGAAGCTGCACTCCAGTTCGTAGCCGGTCTGGGCGCGAAATTCACCGGCCAGTCCGGTCACCACGCCTTGCGCGGCGCCGGCGCTCAATATCTTCAGTTGCATCCTATCGTCTCCAGGAACTCTATTCTTGCCTCAATCCACCTTGGCGCCGGAAATCTTGACGATGTTGGCCCACTTGGCGATATCTTCGCGCAGGTACTGTGCGAATTCGTCCGTGCCCATGCTCATCGGCGCCGCGCCCTGTTTGGCCCAGGCTTCTTTTACCTCGGGCGTGTTGACGATCCTGCGGATCTCCGCGTTCAGCCGCTCGACGATGGGTTTGGGCGTGCCCAGTGGCGCCATGATACCGAGCCAGATCACCGCCTCGTAGCCGGGCACGCCGGCCTCGGCCACCGTGGGCACTTCCGGCAGCACCGGAGAGCGCACCTTGCCGGTGCTGCCCAGGGCTTTCAGTTTTCCTGCGCGCACGTTCGGCGCCATGGTGGTGATGGCGTCGAACATCATCTGCACCTGGCCGCCGAGGACGTCGGTGCGCGCGCCCGAGCTGCCTTTGTACGGGACGTGGACGATATCGAGTCCCGCCATCGCTTTGAACAGTTCGCCCGCCATATGGTATGGCGTGCCGGGGCCGGATGAAGCGTAGTTCAGCGCGTGCGGCCTGGATTTCGCCAGTGCGATGAATTCCGCCAGCGTAGTCGCCGGCACCGAAGGATGCACCACCAGCAGCAGATCGGAATAGTTCACCGGCGCCACGGGCGCGAAATCGCGCAGCAGCTGGAACGGCTTGTTCGCGATCAGTGATTCATTGACGGTGTGCGTGTTGGACATCATCAGCAGGGTGTAACCGTCGGGCGCCGACTTGGCCACCGCGTCGGTGCCCAGAACCGATCCGCCGCCGGGGCGGTCTTCGATGACGAACGGCTGCCCCAGCGCTTCCTGCAGGCGCTGGCCGACGAAGCGTGCGTAAATGTCGGCCGGACCGCCGGCGGCGAATGGAACGATGATGCGGACCGGGCGGCTGGGGTAGTTCTGCGCGTTTGCGGGCAGCGCTGCAGCTGCGCAAAGGGCGGCTGCGATCAGATTTCTTGCCAATTGCACCATATTTGCGTTCTCCTCCTGTTGCCAGTGTTTGTACCCAGCTTTTCGGGCAGCACTGCCGTGAACCGTCCGGCTTTGTAGCACATGCCCGAGTTGCGCGTCCAGACCGCGCGCGAGGCAGCGATGCGCGGCAGGTACAATGCCGATGTTTCCGGCACAACCTCTTTCAACCGATCAGGAGCAAACCCATGTCAGAAGTTCAGATGGTCGATCCTCACAACGTGGTGATGACCGGGGAAAACTCGTTCATCCGCCTCTCCAACGACGGCGGCAAGACGATCGAAGACCGCGTCAGCCACTGGCGCGTGCTGTGGTCGCCGGCCGGGCAAGGGCACGCGCTGTTCATTGAGAGCCCGCTTACCGGCAAGAAGCCGCGGGTCTATACCGACAACGCCGCGGTAGCGCGCTTTCTGCAACGCACGATAGAAGTCCTGCTCTACAAGGACTTCGCCTCCGAATCGCTGCCCCTGATCGACGCAGAATTCGAGCGCACGGGCAATTGCCTGAGCACAATGGAAGAGCGCATCGTTTCCGACGAGGACGAGATCATCCTCAGTTACTGGGATTTGATGGCGCCGTTCGTGCTCACCATGCCGCCCGGGGCGATGGACCGCCCGATCGGCGTCTATAGCACTTTTCTGCCGGCGCGCAGCGCACAGCTTTCGGTGAACAGCAATGTTGCCACGGCGAAGGTATTCCCGCAGGACCGGTTCGGCAAGCCCGGGTCCAGCTGCTGCCTGGCGTGGTCGGAGACCTGGACGCGGCCGATGGCGTAAATCCACCCGGTTACAGGCGGCCAAACCGCGGCCGAGGCAGGGGCAGCTATTCGCCCTCGACGCGCCGCGCTCCGAAATAACGCCTGGCCCAGTAGCGCTCGCGCAGGTCGGCGATGCCCACGGTCTGGCCGGGCCGGGGCGAGTGGATGAACTTGTTGTCGCCGATGTAGATGCCGATGTGCGAGACCGCATTGCGCAGATTGTGGAACAGCACCAGATCGCCCGTTTTCAATTCGTCCTTGGCGACCGACAAGCCGGTCTTGCTGATGGCGCGGGAATTGTGCGGCAGGATCAGTCCGCGCACCTCGCGGAACACGTGGTTCACCAGGCCCGAGCAGTCGAATCCGGTCTGGGGGCTGCTGCCGCCGCGGCGGTAGCGCACGCCGATGAGCTCAAGGGCGCGATCGATCACCGATTGGCCGCTGTCGCGACCGGCCGGGGCTGCGGGATCGGCGCTTTCGGTCTGTGTCAGCGGGTCCGGACTATGCGGCACATCGGCGAGCGCGCCTTGAACGACCAGGGCGCAGGCGATCAGGCAGGCATGGATGGGCAATTTGAAATTCATGGTGGCGCAATATACCCGAAATGCGCCGATCAGGCGCTGGCGGCGATCAGGGGCACGTGCATTTCCGCAGCGCTTACGCCGGCATGCACGCCCAGGGTGAGGTGGCGCGGCTCGCCCAGGATCCAGTCCTTGATGGTGTAGTCGTTCTTCATGACCAGCGTGTAGTGGCCCAGGCGTTCGGCCAGGCGCGGATGGACCGGGCCCAGGCCGAACCAGCCTTGCGCGATCAGGTCGGCGCTGCGAAAGAGGCTGGCGCAATGGTCCAGCCGGGTTTGCACGTAGTGTTCGAAGGCGTCCTCCTTCCCGGGGTGGACGTAGCAATAGACGACGCGGCGCTCACCGCACAGCGGCAGCATCATGGTCTCGGCCAGCTGCGGGTGGTCGGCGAGTTCGATGCAGGCGGCTGTCGGAGAATCGATGAAGCCGTGGTCTGCAACGGCGATGACCAGGGTGTCGCTGCCCGCGATTTCGTCTAGAAACCGGGCAAAGGCCGCATCTATCCTGCGGAAGGCGTCCTGCAATTCGGGGCTCGCGCAGCCGTGGGTATGGGCGGCTGCGTCCAGGTCGTAGGTGTAGGCGTGGATGAATTGCCGCCCGTCGCCGCTGCACACGATCTCGGCGATGTTCGAGAACATTCCCGGCAGTTCCTGGTACGGTCTGCGCGCGGCCACGCCGCAATGGGTCACGTTGTAGTCCGAATCGATGATCTGCTGCGGCGAAACGACGTAGCTCTTCGCCGGCAGCCGGTCGAACATCGGTTCCGCGGTGTACACGCTGCGCGGGCTGATGCCCGATTTGGAAAAAGGTTCGCCGCCATGGCGCGCGCGAAAGCGCAGGGTGGCCGTGACGCAGCCCAGTTCCGGCAGCCACGCGGTCCAGCCGGTGAGGGCGTGCTGCTGCGGGCCGACGCCGGTGAGAAAGCTCGTCACCGCGGTGGCGGTGGTGGAGGGAAATACCGAGGTGATGCGCGCCTTGAGGTGGCGCTGGAGCGTGCTGCCTGCGCCGTGGTCGTTGAGGTAGTGATAACCGAGACCGTCGAGCACCAGCAGCACGACGTTGCGCGCGCCCGCGATCTCCTGCGCCGGCAGCGCCTGCAGTTCCGGGTAAGCCGAAGCCGCTGCGCACGGCCTCGCGCCCAGGCCGCGCTCGATCGAGCGCGGCCTGGGCGCGAGGC
>Ga0194060_10003151_pt1 | contig 11702 bp, 10 predicted proteins | sample SepL225m_MetaG_FD_163427 | JGI IMG/M metagenome (GOLD analysis project Ga0194060, IMG submission 163427) | Anoxic zone freshwater microbial communities from boreal shield lake in IISD Experimental Lakes Area, Ontario, Canada - Sep2016-L222-5m | ecosystem: Environmental > Aquatic > Freshwater >... | reverse complement strand
CGTCCGACAGCCGATTGATGTTGATGGCATCGGGACTGGTCTGGAACGCGATGCGGTAGCGTTCTTCGCTCTGCGCCAACGCAAGCAGTGAGCGTGCCTGCCCGGCTTCGGTGCGCCAAAGACGCCACAGCAAGATGCCCAGCAAGCCCTGCAGCAACAGACCTGCCGTCGCGACCCCAAGGGTGCGCGCCTTCCAGTCGGCCAGCACGCTGGTGCGCGCAAGGCCAACCGTCACGAGGAAGGGGAAACGCTCCAGCGCATGAAAGCTGTAGATCCGCGACACGTCATCAATCGCAGAGGCATATTCGAGCGTTGCCATCGTTTGCCCTGATGCCAGGAACTGCCGCAGTGGATGGCCGGCGGGTAACGTGGCTCTGGATTTTTCGTCAACCAGCGGCCAGCCGACAACACGGCTGAAATCATTGCTGCGGTAAACCGAAACAACACCCGCCGGACCCAGGTCAAGTGACTGAAACAGCTTTTGAAAATACGCAAGCTCAACCGAAGCAATGGCCACGCCCAGAAATACACCTTGCTCATCGCGTAAACCCTTGCCAAGCACCAGGGTCGGGCGACCCGTTGTCCGGGAAATATTGACCGTTGAGAAAACCAGTTCCTCATGCGGATGGTCGCGCAGCCGAAGAAAGTAATCGCGGTCGGCAACATTGGCAAACGGTGTGTTGGCCCGGTTCGATGAGTAGAGCTGATCCCCCGCGCTGTCAAAAACCCGCAACCCGGCGAGTTCAGGAAAATCAACCATGTGGGCGTCAAGCTCGCCGTTAATCGAATCGGCATAGCTGGTCAGTGCCCGTTTGCTCAGGGCCGGCGCAGGCAGCTTGCGTGCCAGAGTACCAAGGCTGGCACTGGCTCGGCGCAGCGTGGCATCGAGCCGGGTTTGCAATACGGCAGCGTAGTCGCCAGCACTTCTCTGAGCCGAACGCAGGGTCTGCCGGTAATCCGACAAGACCAAGTAGCTGAAAATCAAAAGCCCAGCGACTGCGCCCAGGCACAGTGAAATAATTATTTTGCGGTGCTGATTCATGACACTCTCCCTCTGTGGGCCGATTATGCGTGAAGGCATCGGCCAGCGCTTCAGACGCGCACCAACCCAGCCCCACGGGTGGTCAATGGCGCGCGCCTGGCCTGCGACCTACTGCGGCACGTTGGGCAAGGTCAGCAACGCCTGCGCCAGTTCGGCCTCGTCATAGCCTTCGTCGGTCAGTTCACCGGCAAAGTACTTTTGATACGAGGTCATATCAAAATGACCATGGCCGGACAGGCAGAACAGAATGGTTTCAGCCTTGCCATCGCGCTTGCAGCGCAGCGCTTCAGCGATGGCACCCTTGATGGCGTGGTTGGCCTCGGGCGCGGGCACGATGCCTTCGCTGCGAGCAAACAGAACACCCGCTTCAAAACACTCAACCTGGTTATAGGCCACGGCCTCCATCAAACCGAGTTCCTTGCAATGCGAAACCAGCGGCGACATACCGTGGTAGCGCAAACCGCCGGCATGAAAGCCCGGTGGCGTGAACTGGCTGCCCAGTGTGTACATCTTGGTCAGCGGCGTCATGTGGCCGGTGTCGCCAAAGTCGTAAGCATATTTGCCGCGGGTCAGCGACGGGCAGGCTGCCGGCTCGACCGCCACGATGCGCGACTTCTGACCACCGCGCAGCCCATGCCCGATGAAGGGAAAGGCAATGCCCGCAAAATTGGAGCCGCCACCGGCGCAAGCCACCACCACGTCAGGCCAGGCATCGGCCATCTTCATCTGTTCCATCGCCTCCTGGCCGATGATGGTCTGGTGCAGCAACACATGGTTGAGCACCGAACCCAGCGCGTACTTGGTGTCTTCGCGCTGCACAGCAAGTTCCACCGCCTCGGAAATGGCAATGCCCAAACTGCCCGGGTGATTGGGCTCCTTGGCCAGCACCGAGCGCCCGAACGCCGTTTCACTCGACGGTGAAGCGACACAGCGCGCACCATAGGTTTCCATCATGGCACGGCGATAGGGCTTCTGGTCAAACGACACGCGCACCTGAAACACCTCAACCTCCAGGCCATAAAGTGAGCCAGCAAACGACAGGGATGTGCCCCACTGCCCGGCACCGGTCTCGGTTACCAGGCGCTTGACACCCTCCTCCTTGTTGTAGAAGGCTTGCGGAATAGCGGTATTGGGCTTGTGGCTTCCGGCCGGGCTGACGCCTTCGTACTTATAGTAAATCTTGGCCGGTGTGCCCAAGGCTTTTTCCAGGCGATGCGCGCGGTACAGGGGCGCCGGGCGCCAGAGACGAAACACGTCACGCACCGGCTCCGGAATTTCAATTTCACGCTCCTGGCTGACTTCCTGCATGATCAGGGCCATCGGAAACAGCGGTGCCAGATCGGCCGGGCCAACCGGTTGCATGGTGCCTGGGTGCAGCACGGCTGGCGCCGGCTTGGGCAGATCGGCCTGGATGTTGTACCAGAATCGGGGCATCTGGCTTTCGTCCAGAAGAAACTTGGTTTGCTTGCTCACGTGTGTCCCTTATTGAAGTTTAGAAAAGACCAGTCGGCGCCGCTCGCGCACAGGCTGCGCGGCGTCTGCCCAGGCATATCTTAATCTGGCGCGGAGCAGGCGCCGGCACATGTCAGGGCATGTGTGGACCTGCGCGCACCTCTTCGTGAAACCCCTGCACACAGTTTTGCAGCACGCGCCGGATTGACACCACGTCTTCGCTGGCGGCGCAGTGCTGCAGGTGCCTCAGTTCGCTTATCAACACCGGCCAGGCCAGAAAGTCTTCGTTGGCCTTCATGATGAGCGGGTGCGCTGTGGCGCTGGGGTTGTTGCCGATCAGCAATTCTTCATAAAGTTTTTCACCCGGGCGCAGTCCGATGAAAGAGAACGCGATGTCGCCTGTGGGGTGTTGTGCGTCGCGCACTTTGAGGCCGGACAATTCAACCAGCCGCCGTGCCAAGTCGAGTATCTTGATTGGCTCGCCCATGTCGAGCACGAACACTTCACCCCCCTGGGCCATTGCGCCCGCTTGCAGCACCAATTGCGCCGCCTCCGGTATCGTCATGAAATAGCGTGTGACGTCCGGATGCGTGATGGTCAATGGCCCGCCCTGCGCCAGTTGCTCACGAAACATCGGCACCACGCTGCCGCTTGAGCCCAGCACATTGCCAAACCTGACCATGCTGAAACGCGTTTCATGCGGCCCGACTTGCGCGGCCAGTGCCTGCAATACCAGCTCGGCCATGCGCTTGCTGGCACCCATCAAATTGGTAGGGCGAACCGCCTTGTCAGTTGACACCAACACAAAGCTGGCGACCCGGTTGTTCTGTGCCGCCTGCGCCATATTCAAGGTGCCAAAAACATTATTCAGAATCCCTTCCGACGGGTTGCATTCGACCATTGGCACGTGCTTGTAGGCGGCCGCATGGTAGACCGTGTCGGGCTGATAGTGACTGCAGATCCAGTCCAGCCGCTGCCGGTTTGTCACGCTCGCCAGCAGAGGCACCAGGTCAATATCAGAGGCCTGCGCCTGACACCAGGCCTGCAGTTCACGGTGCAGGGTATAGAGGCCAAATTCGTTGTGGTCAAGCAGCAGCAGCCGGCGCGGGTGCGCCTGCAGTATCTGGCGACACAACTCGCTGCCAATGCTGCCACCAGCACCAGTGACCAGAATAGTTTGATTGAACAGACTGCCGGCCAGCAGGTCGGCTTGGGGCGCTACGGCGGCGCGCCCCAGCAGGTCTTCGATATCAAGCTCACGGAAATCCTTGACGGTAACGCGCCCGCTGGTCAGGTCGGTCAGGCCCGGCAAGGTTCGGGTGTGCACGGGCAGCGACTGCAGGCTTTGAATGATCTTGTTGCGCCGGTCCCGACTGGCGCTTGGGATGGCCAGCAGGATGTCCGTTATGCCCAGTCTTTTGACCAGCGCGGGTATTTGCGTTGATGAAAATACCGGCACGCTGTTGATCGTCTGCCCGATCTTGGCCGGGTCGTCATCGATAAATCCGAGCAGCTTGGTGTGCCGGGTGATGGCCATTGCGGAAGCGGTTTGAACACCGGCTGCGCCTGCGCCAAATATCAGCATGCGACCGTGGTGGTGCTCCTGACCCAGCCTGATGCCGCTCAACCAGTAGCGCGCCAGCACGCGGCTGCAGCCCATCAGCGCAAAGAACAGAATCGGCTGCAAGACACCCAGTGTGAGCGGGAAGACGGGCCAACGCAGCCAATACAAGAGCGCGATGCGCAGCAGTGCATACAAGACGATGGCTTGCCCGGTTACAAACAAGGCGTCCATGCCGGTGTAGCGAAAGATGGCCCGATACAGCCCAAACCGCGCAAATATCGGAATCGCCAGCACCGGGCCCAGCAGATAGATCCACCACTCGCCATCACTGGGCAAATGCAGTGTTTCATAGCGCAGCGAGTAGGCAGCCCAGGTTGCCAGCAGTGCTAGAAAGACATCCACCGCGATAACGACCCGCCGCTTGACATGGCGCGGCCACTCCAGGATCGGTCTAAACATTGGCGTTGTGTGGGTTGCGCAAGCAGCCTAGGCAAAGCGAGCGGTTCTGGATTTTGTTTGTTCCGTGCATGGTGGGCACATTATCATCTGGGCTCACGTGGGCGGAGCGCGGCAGATAGGCAGCGCAAGCGGGTGAGGTGACCCGTATCAGGCCTTGGGCTCGATATGGGCTGCGCTTGCAGATGCCCGGCACGCCACCATCAATCAAGGACAAAGCATGAACGAAAACACCCAGACTCCGGCCCTCGCCGATCACCTGTCAACGGACCCGCGCAGCCCCTTTTACAACGCTGCGGCGCTGGAACGCGAAGTCGGCATCCGGTTTAACGACAAGGAGCGTTTCGATGTCAGCGAGTACTGCATCAGCGAAGGCTGGATCAAGGTGCCCGCCGGCAAGACGCTGGACCGCAAAGGCAACCCGCTGCTGATCAAACTCAAGGGCCGGGTCGAAGCGTTTTATCGGTAGACCCAGCGGCGACGAACGTCGTCACGTCGGCGGGGCAACAGCGTCAATCGCCTGGCTCGCAGGCTTGCGCTTGCGCCCGGGCGCTCCGAGTGCCGCCTATCGACTTGCGGTCATGACAAGAATTGATTTGGAAACACCACTCTGTTTGCGGTCTTGACAGACCCGGTTTGGGATGAACATCAGGCCAACCCATTGTGTGCCCGACGCCCACCCTGACCATGACATGACCGCTCAATCGCCTGCCCAGCACCTGTACACGGGAACAACACCCGCCATCAGGGCCAACCCCTATCTGGCACAGTCCATGTGGCAGGATTGGTCTGAGGGCGCGATCCATTCGGCACAAGATATCTACGATACAAGTGGCGCCATGCTATGGGCCAAGAGCCAGGCCCTTGACGCGGAGTTGATATCCCGACTCGTCGAGCGCGACTTGCGCCAGCCCATTGAGTTGTGCGTCATCGCACAGGACCCGGTGAAAGAAGCTGAGCTGGTAGACATATTGCAACAGCTTTGTGCCAGTTCACCGGCTTTGGACGCCGCCATCAACCCGCACCGCAAGGCGGTGATCGAAGTCTTGCAGGGCCTGACGCTCACGCCGCAGGAGCTGTTGCTGATTTCATTGCTACGACAGCGCAAGCGCGAATACCTGGCGCATTCGGTCGCTGTCACTGCAATTGCATTAACGATTGCAGTGGAACTGGAGCTGGACCGGCGCCTGCTGTTTGCGCTGGCACACGCCGGTCTGCTGCACGATGTTGGGCGCCTTTATTTGCCGCCTGAACCGGCCGCCGACGAGAAGGAAAGTGCCTACTACCAGCACCCAATGGTGTCGGCGCTGGCGGCGGTTGAGTTGGGAAAAATGACGCCGGAAGTCGGCCACCTGATCGCCTGCTCGCATGAGCGGCTTGACGGCTCGGGCTTTCCGCGGCAACTCCAGGAAGACCAGATTCCGCCGCGCGCCCGAATCCTGCTATTTGCCGAGGCGATCTGCAGAGCCCTGCTCAACCCGTCGCTGGGTCTGCTGCGAGCCTCGGTCAGCGCCCGGCTGGTGGCACGCGAATTCGACGGCCATATGACCAACTGGATCGGTGCCATCGCGCGCAGCGAACAAAACCAAAACCCGGATCGGCCGATGCCGGTACAGGCATCGACGATCGGCCGTCGGCTACGCCAGTTGCACGCCCAACTCGGGCGCGCCGTGGTGCTGCTGTCACTGACGATTGGCGAATCCCTGACGGCGCGTGAAGCAGCGGCCCTTTGGTTGCAGAAAAAAATTGCGCCACTGCAGTACGCGCTGCGCGCCTCCGGCGTGGAAGACGCACTCGCCTTGGGCCTGCATCTGGAGCCGGAGGGCGCGATTGAAGCCGCCGAACTCGAAGCTCTGCTGGCGGAAATTCTGCACCGGCTGGCGCACTTCGCGCGCTACGTAGATTGGCAACGCACCGAGGATGAATTCTTGTCCTCCAGCACCATGGCCCGCGAACTGCTCAAGATTCTGCAAAGCTGCGCCAGCATTCTTCACAAGGAGTCACCATCATGCCCATGATCGCCTGGTCCAATCAATTTTCCGTTGGCGTGCAGGAAGTCGACAAACAGCATCAGGTGCTAGTTGGCATTCTCAATCGCCTGAGCAGTGCGCTTGATGCGCAGGACAAAGACTTCGACAGCCACAAGGTGATTGACGAGATGGTGCAATACACCGTCTACCACTTCGGCACCGAAGAACACCTGATGACACAAATCGGCTACGCGGCCAAGGCGCAACATGTGGCGGAGCACCAGGCCTTTGTGCACCAGGTCGGGGAAATGGTAGGCCAACTGACGCAAGGGCACGGCCCGAGCCTGGAGGAACTCTTGATCTTTCTGCGCGACTGGCTGATCTCGCACATTCTGCATTCCGACCGCGACCTGGGCGACGCCCTGAACCTGGCCGGCGTTCGCTGAGCACTGGAGACTACGGCAGCACGCGCCCGGCTTCGATCGTGATGCGGCGCTCGCAGCGTGTGGCAATAGATGTGTCATGCGTCACCAGAACCAGCGTTGTGCCCTGCTCTCGGTTGAGTTCAAACATCAGCGCCATAACCTTGTCACCGGTAGCGAAGTCAAGGCTGCCAGTGGGCTCGTCGGCCAGCAGCACGGCTGGCTGGACCACGAAGGCCCGCGCCAGCGCCACACGCTGCTGCTCGCCGCCACTGAGCACCTTGGGGTAGTGACGCAGGCGCTCCGATAAGCCGACCCGCGCCAGCATCTCGGTGGCAGCCTTGCGGGCATCGCGCCGGTTGGCCAGCTCCAGCGGCAGCATCACGTTCTCAAGGGCCGTCAGGTTGCCCAGCAGTTGAAAGCTCTGAAACACAAAGCCGATTCGCTGCGCACGAAGCGCTGCACGCGCGTCCTCGTCCATGGCAAACAAGTCTTGGCCAGCCAGGCGCACCGTCCCGCGGCTCGGTCTGTCGAGGCCGGCCATGATGGCCAGCAGCGTGCTTTTGCCCGAGCCCGAGGCGCCGACAATGGCGACTGTTTCACGCGCGGTCAACGCAAAATCAATATCGCGCAAAATGTCGAGGGTTCCGGTCGAATCCGTCACCGACTTGAAAACGTGTTCGACGGAAATAATTGAATCAGACATGAGGCTTTCTTTGTATCGACATCTATTGCCAAGGCGTCACTTTATCGCGGCCGCCATGCTCTGTGCTGGCACAGGGCTATCGCTGGCCAGCATGCGCCCCCTCATTTTGGTGTTGGGCGATTCGCTCAGTGCGGAGTATGGCCTCAAACGCGGCAGCGGCTGGGTCGCCCTGCTGGAACAGAAACTGGTCCAGGAAAAGATCACGGCCACTGTCATCAATGCCAGCATCAGCGGCGACACCACGTCGGGCGGTCGCTCGCGTCTGGGCGCCCTGCTGGCCCAGCATCGCCCCAGCCACATCATCATCGAACTTGGCGCCAACGACGCCCTGCGCGGTCTGCCGCTTGAGCTGACGCAGGAGAACCTGAACCAGATGACGCGTTCAGCACAAAAGGCCGGTGCACGGGTGTTGCTGCTGGGCATGCAAATGCCACCCAACTACGGAAAAGACTACGGGGCGCGCTTTGTGGCGCTGTACGCCAGCGTCGCCAAGGCCAACAAAGCGGCGCTGGTGCCCTTTTTGCTCAAGGGCGTTGCCGACGTACCCGACAGCTTGCGCTTGTTCCAGGCTGACCGCATTCACCCGCTTGAAGCGGCACATCCGCAGTTGCTGACCAATGTCTGGCCCGAACTGCACAGGCTGTTGAAATGAGCTTCCACACCCTGAGCGCACGCGACGTCATCGCCAATCTGCAGGCCTTCGACACCCTGATCGACGCCCGCAGCGAGGGCGAGTTCGAGGAGGACCATCTGCCCGGCGCCGTCAACTGGCCGACCCTCAACAACGCCGAGCGGCGCGACATCGGCACCCTGTACAAGCAGGTCAATGCTTTTGAGGCCAAGAAGCGCGGTGCGGCAATCGCCGCACGCAACATTGCGGCACACATCGAGCGCGAGGTGATCGACAAACCCAAGGACTGGAAACCGCTGACCTACTGTTGGCGCGGCGGCCAGCGCAGCGGCGCGCTCTCCTTGATCCTGTCACAGATCGGCTTTCGTGTCACGCTGGTTGAAGGCGGCTACAAGGCCTTTCGCGCCGCCGTGGTGCAAGACATCCCGCGCCTGGTGAAGCAACTGGACTGGCACGTCATCTGCGGCACCACGGGCTCCGGCAAGACCCGTTTGCTGCAGGCACTGGCGGCGCAGGGCGCGCAGGTGATTGACCTTGAAGCGCTCGCGAACCACCGTAGTTCAGTGCTGGGCGCAATTCCTGGACTGGCTCAGCCGACGCAAAAACGTTTCGACACATTGGTGTGGGAGACACTGCGCCAGTTTGACGGCGCGCGCCCGGTCTTTGTTGAAAGCGAAAGCAAGAAGGTCGGCAACGTCGTGCTGCCGCAAGCGCTGGTGGAGGCCATGCGCGCCAGCCCTTGCCTCAATCTGGTTTTGCCCGACGCCCAGCGCGTTGCGCTGCTGCTGGAAGACTACAACTTCTTTGTGCACGACACCGAGCACTTCTGCGAGCGCCTGCAGGTGCTGGCCGAATTCCGTGGCAAGGTGCTGGTCGATAGCTGGAAAGCCGCAGTGCGCGCGGGTGATTTTGCGACCGTTGTCCAGCAACTGCTCACGCAGCATTACGACCCGGCCTATCTGCAGTCAATGCGGCGCAACTTCGAGCAGTTCGAAACCGCCCGCGTCATCAGCCCGGATGGCTACTCCATGCAGGCTATGGGAGACCTGGCGGCGCGGATGCTGCAAGAGCCCCGGTAGTGGCGTGAACCAAAGCAGCCGCATTGCGAGTTGCCTGCTTCGGGCGACCGAAGCCGCATACGGATCATGAACCCGCCGCGCATCAAGACGATGCGCAGCCCGTATGGAGCGCAGCGCAATACGGGGTTGACACTGCAAAGGCTTCACTGCCCTGCAACCATGCCATTGCCCACTGCAGCGCGGCGTCTAGATTGGCCAGGGCGAGCGCGCTCGGCGGCTGACCCAGTTCAAAACGTTCGCCACGAATCGCGAGCAGTGTGCACGGTGGTGGGGCTTCGCCGCGCAGTTCGCTGTACACCTGCAACAGGGCGGCGGGCGAGAGCGCGTGGCTGCCCAGGCTGGCATCGCGCGCGCCGTGCAAGCCTGTCACTTCGAACGGCGCTGTGCAGCTCAGGCTGGCATCAACCAGCAGCACGCGTTCACGCCCTTGCAGATCGAGCGCGTGTTCAACCTGCAACTGAAAGTCTTCGAGGTATTCGACGCGTTCGGCGCTCAGGCCCAGGCCGCGCAGGCGCTCAATGCACAGCGGACCGAGGGCATCATCGCCGCGACTCGGGTTGCCCCAACCGAAGACCAGCAGCGGCGCTGTCATCGCGACTTCCCTGTATCGGGCAGCCAAAACCGAATGAGGACCCTGAACCCGGTTTCATAATCGCGAGCGAAGCGCGGCAACCCATGTCGCAGTTCGCCACCATGGGTCGCCACGGCCTGGCGGCCTCGCGACGACGAAAGTGACGTGATGAGGACGGTTCGGTTCACGAAGAAGACCGTAGCCGGCGATCCAGCACGACACCATCCGGCCCAAGTAGCACCACATCCAGCGGCATCTGCCCGAGCGCGTGGGTGGCACAAGACAGGCAGGGGTCATAGGCGCGAATCGCAACCTCGATGTGGTTGAGCAGGCCCTCGGTCAGTTCGCGGCCGTCGAGGTACTGCGTCGCCACCAAACGCACGGCTTCATTCATGGCCTGGTTGTTGTGCGTGGTCGAGACGATCAAGTTGCAACGCGTGACCAGGTCGTCATCGCCAACCTCGTAATCATGGAACAGGGTACCGCGCGGCGCCTCGATAACGCCAACACCACGCCGCTGACGCACTCCGGCGCTGACCATGCGCTCACCGCTGAGGATGTCGTCGTCTTGCAGCAGGTCATCGATCACTTCGACGCAATGCAACAGTTCAATCATGCGCGCCCAGTGGTAGGCCAGCGCACCGTGCATCGGACGGCCAAAGTTGCTGGCCAGGAATTCGCGCCGCTGCGCCTCGGCCAGCGGCGTCGGGATGAAATCGCAGTTCTGTATCCGTGCCAGCGGACCAACCCGGTACCAACCCTGTTCGCTGCCAAGGCTGCGCAAAAAGGGAAACTTCATGTAAGACCAGGGTTTGACTTCTTCCTCGATCAGATCGAGGTAATCCTGGGCACTGGCGCCGTCGAAGATGATGCCGCCACTGGCATCGCGCGCACGCAGCACGCCGTCATAGAGCTCCAGTGCGCCATCGGCACGCACCAGCGAAAGCATGTTGGCGGGCACGGCGCCGAAGTTGCCGTAGAGATCAGGGTTCTGCGCGTGCAACTGCTTTGCAATCGCAACCGCGTCCTGCGCCCAGTCCAGCATTTGCGCAATGTCGCGCTGCAGCATTGCGTGGTCTGCGGCACTGACATGCTGATTGACACCGCCCGGCACGGCGCCAGTGCCGTGCACGCGCTTGCCAGCTGTGGCGCGGATCAGCTCCTGGCCAAACTTGCGCAGCAACACACCCTTGCGCGCGATCTCGGGGTGCGCCTGCGCCACGCCGACGATGTTGCGCCGGTTCACATCCGAATCGAAACCGAACAGCAGGTCGGGCGAAGCCAGGTAGAAGTAGTGCAAGGCGTGCGACTGCATGACCTGGCCGTAGTGCATGAGGCGGCGAATCTTAAGCGCCGACGCCGTGATCTGCGCCCCCAGCACGCGGTCAAACGCCTTGGCCGCGGCCAGCTGGTGCGACACCGGGCAGATGCCGCACAGGCGCTGCACCATTACCGGCACCTCCCAGTAGGGTCGGCCTTCGATGAATTTCTCGAAGCCGCGGAATTCAACGATATGCAGGCGCACCTGCTGCACGTGGTGCTGGGCGTCGAGCAGGATGGTGACCTTGCCGTGGCCTTCGACCCGCGTCACGGGATCAATGGCGACGCGGCGCAGGCCTTGCGGGTTGGCGGCGGTTTCAAGTGCGGTGTTCATGATCAGTTGTACGGGCTCAGTCGTAGCGCATCAATCCGTGGCCCAGGTGCGGCGTGCGCCCGGCCATCAGATCGGTCAAAAACTGCCAGAAGGCGTCAGCCGAGGGCGGGCAGCCAGGCAGAAAGTAGTCCACATGCACGACTTCGTGAATCGGG
>Ga0194060_10003150_pt1 | contig 11704 bp, 7 predicted proteins | sample SepL225m_MetaG_FD_163427 | JGI IMG/M metagenome (GOLD analysis project Ga0194060, IMG submission 163427) | Anoxic zone freshwater microbial communities from boreal shield lake in IISD Experimental Lakes Area, Ontario, Canada - Sep2016-L222-5m | ecosystem: Environmental > Aquatic > Freshwater >... | reverse complement strand
TGGGTCGCACCTCAACCTTATCCGGACTCACGATGACCACCCTAAAACAGATGGTCCGACCGAGCTGCAAGCCGCTTCGGGCTACGCCCTTCGCGCCTTGCAGCTCGGTTAAAAACTTACACCACTACCGGGGACATTACCGCTTTGTTCTAAGAACGTACTCAAGAAATCGAACATTAGTTCCAGACTTCGGGACAATACCCACAACACTGTCTGAGCACCAAGTTTCTTGATCGGTTATGGCCGTGTAGCCTATATTTGCCGCTATCGTTATTAGGATCGAGTTTTCCGGGAACGACTTGCTGTATTTCAGACCTTCTTCGCTCAGCATTTGTGACGCACTTTTCAGATTCCCAGTAGATGCAACAATGTCGCCGGTTTGAACAAATGGATAAGGACCGCCAAAAAACTCCGGCAAATTTCGCGGTCGGTGACTGAACTTGCCGCGCTCAACGCTCGCCACTTCCTGCAATGTAGTCTCCGTCCAAATTTCTGAAGGCTGAAGAAGGGAAATGGAGGCCGAACGAAATAGCGTTTTAGCAGTATTCAATGCATGTCCGTAGGCGCGCTCGCACTGCATTGCCGCGTCGATTGCGGATGCAATCCGCATTTGTTCCCCCATCGGCGCTAGAGCGAATTCAAAATCTGCCAAACTAGTCCAGTTCGTCCTCGGACTCAATGAACCAGCAGACGTGCCGACCGCGTGATCAAAAAAGGCATCGGTTTGGCAAATGAACGGCAGCAATTCCGGAATCAATACTTTGGCATCCTTGGTTTCCATCACGTAGATGTCGCCTGAACACACGCCTGAAAAGTTCGCCACCGCAACCTTGCGTTGATAAGCGCGCCGCTTGCCGAATAACACCTGACCGGGTTGGAATACGCTGGTGAAAGTGACGCCATCGGCCACATTGCCCCAGCTGCGTATCCGTAAATCGCCCGGCTCCAAATGCTCCAGACCAACGTATCGCTCCACGCCGTCGGCCAGAGGGTCAGCGCAACGCGCCTTGGACAGCTGCACCACGTCGCCAAACTTCACGCGACGCCAGCCGGGTTTCAAATTCTTTTCAGTCATGACTCGTGTTCTCGTCACCGGATGCGACATAAGCCTGGTGCGGGTGTTTGGCAGTTTCCGGGTAGCGAAAACGCAGTTGACCGTCGCGTACCATGGGAATCAGGTGTTTGTTGCGCAGGTAATGACGTTCCTTGTCCAGAAAGGTTGCAAGCTGGTCTACGGTCAGCGGTGCCCATGCACACAGGCGCCGGATACCTTCGCGCAGGGCATGAGCACTGGATCGGCCCTTCAAGGTTGCAAGCAAGGTTGCAAGTTCAGGCGGCAAGGTTGCAAGCTCTGGGTTGCAAGCTGCATTGTCGGTCTCAGGCAAATGATCGCTGTTTCCGTCGGTGTTTAAGGGAATTCCCAGGGGCGGCTCTGGTTGTCTGGTGTCCAAGATGACCCGGGGTTCGGCACTGGCGAGTGTGTAGTAAGTGCGGCTACCAGCCCCTTGCTTTGCCAGCAGTCCGCGGTCGCGTAAGCGGCGCAGCACCAAACTGGCAGCCAGTGTGTCGAGCCCACAGAAGTCGCGACAGGCGGTGTTGTCCACTGCACCAGTGGCCCGTGCGTATATCAGTACCTTGGCTTCGTCGGCACCAATGGCCGAGCCCGCAAAGCTACGCAGCCATGCATGATCATCCTCGGTCAGCAGGTTGTGCAGGAAAAGTGTCAGCTTGAATTCATTGGCATACCGATCAGAATGGAACTCAGGCATTGGCAAACCCGCCTCTGTAGCCAGCCGACGCATGGCACGAATCCCGGTGCCCTTGGCCTCGGCCAGGTGCAGGTCTTGCAAAACGGCAGCAATGGTCGGGTTGCGCAGACGAGAGCCTGGCATACCCAGTTGAGCCGGTTCCTTGAGCGAATAGCCGACGTTGCGCAGTTCGATGCGGTTGCTGTAGCGGATGATCTGGATGGGGCTGTGCAGGGTGTAGTTGCGGTGCATGGCCGCATTGGCAAGCGCCTCGCGAATGACCTTGCGCGGCAGGATGGGCTCTTGCACGCTCTGGAGTTGTCCCTCTGGCAAGCGAAACCCTTTGGGCAGCTCATCGATGATGCTGGCTTCGGCTTGCGGCAGCGCGAGAAGCAAGGGTTTGCGGATATCGATGGACTGAAAACGGTTATTGGGGTCTTGCACCCATTCGTTACCCGGCACCCGGATGTAGTCGATGCGCACCATTGGCAGCAGACGGCGCAGCGCGATTGGCTTGCCAAAAAGAACGATGCCAGCCAGCGTGGGTTGCAGGCGACCATCCATCCGGCGCAGCATGCCTAGGGCCTCGAACATGTCTTCGTCGCCATAGGCGAGTTCTTCTGCTTGAGGGTTGATGCGGGCACGTTCACGCCGATAAGCCGCAATCGCAGCAGGATCGAAGTCGTCCATTCTGGCATCGGGCAGGATGCTCAAATCCGGACCATGCAGAGGCTGGCTTTCGCCGCGCAAGACCCAAAGGTCTTCATCCACGCAATGTTGGTCAGTGGAGCCAATACGGCGGTAGGCACCACGTGGCAGACCCGTTGCCTTGATGTAAACCGGCTTCTGCGTCACATCGACTTCGGGTACATACACCACCAAAACGGTTTTACCATCCACCGTTTCCAGTTGCATCTCTGGGCGCAGGGCGATGTTAAGCATGGATGCGCACTGGGTGGCCAGATCGCGCTGCACTTTGTCGGGGACAGGCAGGCCAACAGCGCGGTACACCGTATCGCCCTTGTCGTTGACAAACCAATCGGCCCCCAGAAGCAAATAGCCGCCATCCAGCCCTGGCTCGTTGGCGAAGGCGATGACGGTTTGCATCACGGATTTGCCCAGCTCACTGGCCCGTTTGGCCTCAATGCTGGTGGATTCATCCACTGCGTTAAGTTCATCAAAGAGTTCGCGGGCACTACGCATCACTTGCCTCCTGCTCAACTAAGCCGTCCAGCGTTTCAACCAAAGCATCCATTTGCAGCCAAAACGACCGGCCTTCGGTTTGCCACTGCGCCCAAGACGATTTCAGTGAAGCCGGTTGCCCGTTACTGTCCAGGCTAGTGGCGGCTGCCAGACGCTTAACATACATCGGAATTGACAGATTGCCAGCATTGGCCGTGATCTCGGCCAGGGTTGCCACCTTTGCAAAACCGGGTACGTCGGCAAAGGTCTTGAAGGTGTCCAGAATGTGCTGCTGGTGCTCCGGCTTCAAAAAGCTCTGCGCTCGTTCGCGGGTGACTTCGTTCACCGCGTCGATGAAGATGACTTTACCTTTGCGCTTGGCGGGCTTCTTGCGGTTGCAGACCACCACGCATGACTCCATTGGTGAGTTGTAGAACAGGTTGGGACCCAAGCCGATGACCGCTTCGACCCAGTCCTGGTCGATCATCTTGGCGCGCATCGCCTGTTCTTCGTTGCGGAACAGCACGCCATGTGGCCAAAGCACTGCGCAGCGCCCCTTGGCGGTCAGGCTGGCCAGAATGTGCTGCTGAAACGCGTAGTCAGCACGACCTTGTGGCGGTGTGCCGAAGAAGTTGCGTCCCCATTTGTCTTGTGTCCAAGCCTCGCGATCCCACTGCTTGATGGAATAGGGGGGGTTGGCCAGGATGACATCAAACTGCCGCAGACGATCACCTTCAATATGCCGGGGGTCCGCCAGCGTGTCGCCCCGGATGATGGCAAAGTCTTCCACGCCATGCAGGAACAAGTTCATGCGCGCAATGCTGGAAGTGATCAGGTTACGCTCTTGCCCATAGAGTTTGAGCGTGCGGTACTCGCCACCACTGCGCTTGACCTCGTCCAGCGCGGAGATCAGCATGCCGCCGGTGCCGCAGGTGGGGTCGTAAATCGACTCACCGGGCTGGGGGCTCAGCAGTTGTGTCATCAGGTGGACGACAGTGCGGTTGGTGTAAAACTCAGCCGCCGTGTGGCCGGAGTCATCGGCAAACTTCTTAATCAAGTATTCGTAGGCATTGCCCAGTTCATCCTCGGGCACGCTGGCAACGGACAGCGTCTGAGTCGAGAAATGCTCGATCAAGTTCTTCAGTGTTTCGTCGGGCAGGCGTTCGCGGTTGGTCCAGGGCGCATCGCCAAAGATGCCATCCAGCATGTCGGGGTTGGCCGTTTCAATAGCACGCATGGCCCGTTGAATGGCGGCACCGACGTTTTTCGGTGTTTGACGCACATCGTTCCAATGCGCGCCATCCGGTATCTGGAAGCGGTGGTTTTCCGAGAACTTGGCATACGACAGATCACCGCCCGTGTCAGCGACAGCCGCTTGGTACTCTTCTTCCCAGACGTCAGCAACACGCTTGTAGAACAGCAGCGGAAAAATGAACTGCTTGTAATCGCCAGCGTCAATCAGGCCGCGCAGCAGCACAGCGGCACCCCAGAGGTAGCTTTCGAGTTCTTGTTGGGTAATGCGTTGTGTCATTGCAGCCAACCTCCTTCTTCCATCACCGCGGCCAACCGTGTTTCGGCCTCCCGGCAGCGGGTAAGCGCATCTTTGAATGCAGCGATGGCCTCGGTCAGGGGCGGAATGTCCTCCTGCAAGGGTGGCAGCACGTAGCGTGAGATGTTGAGCGTCCAGTCCTCTGACTTGACGTCGTCCAGGCTGACGATGCGCACAGCGTCCGGCACATCTTCGAATTTTTCGAACCAGCGCTGAATCTCCAGCGCCTGCTCTGGTTCCAGGTAGTTTTGCGCACGGCCACGCCGGAACAGGCGGGATGCATCGGCAATCATGATTTTCTTGCGTCGCTTGACGGGCTTCTTTTTGCGCAGCACCAAGATGCAGGCCGCCAGTCCAGTGCCGTAGAACAAGTTGGGTGCCAGGCCAATGACGGCTTCGACCAAATCCATCTCCAGCAGTTTCTGTCGAATCGCGCCCTCAGCGCCTTTGCGAAACAGTGCGCCCTGCGGCAGCACGACGGCCATGCGGCCTTTGACTTCAGCCATCGACTTGACCATGTGCTGCACCCAGGCAAAGTCACCAGAGCTGGAAGGTGGCAGGCCGGCGAAGTTGCGGCCAAAGGGGTCGTTGACCCATTGCTCTTCGCCCCATTTTTCCAGCGAAAACGGCGGGTTGGCAATCACGCAGTCGAAATTGGCCAGGCGGTCACCGTCAAAAAAGGCTGGATTGCGCAGAGTGTCGCCGCGCACAATCTGAAAGTCCTCAATGCCATGCAGGAACAGATTCATGCGGGCAATGGATGAAGTGGTTAGGTTTTTTTCCTGCCCAAAGAGCTTGCCCCACAGTCGCTTGACATCACCATGGGTGTCTTTCACGTGTTGGACGGCGGCGAGCAGCATGCCGCCAGTACCGCAGGCCGGGTCGTAGATGGTCTCGCCCTCACGCGGATCGAGCATCTCGATCATCAGCCGAACCACACTGCGCGGCGTGTAGAACTCACCAGCTTTCTTGTTGGTGGCGTCGGCAAATTTCTTGATCAGGTACTCGTAGGCATCGCCAAGCAAGTCGGAATTGACGTTCAGGTTGCCGAACGAAAGCTTGGAAAAGTGCTCGATCAGGTCTTTAAGCAGCGCGTCAGACAATCGGTCCTTGTTTGACCACTGGGCATCACCGAAGACGCCATACAAAGAATCGGGATTGGCTTTCTCGATCTCTCGCATCGCGTGTTGCAATGCAGTGCCGACATTGGTGGCCTTGGTGCGGACGTCGTTCCAATGGCAGTTTTCAGGTATCTGGAAGCGATGCGACTCCGGAAACCAGGCCAATTGCTCGTCGCCGGTTTCATCAACGATCTCCTGGTATTCCTCGTCCCAAACGTCGCAGATGCGCTTGAAAAACAGCAACGGGAAGATGTAGGTCTTGAAGTCGGCCGCATCCACGGGCCCGCGCAGGATGTTGGCTGATTCCCAGAGGTGGCTTTCAAGCTGCGTCAGCTTGGTTTGTTGGTCGTTCAAATATCTATCCTTATTCCTCAGCGCCACGATCAATCTCTTGGGCGTTTCTCGTTTCGCTAATCAATCTTCCGGTATTCTGACCGGAGAGGACAGTACATTTACTCATTTTTCGCCTTTTTTTCGATTTCTCGCAATCCTGATTCAGCCAATTCCCAAGGTAAGCGCCGTCCCATGCTCGCATTCGCTGAAATCCACTCAGTTCCACGTGCGTGCTGATTTTTCCAGTCGTTACTAATTCATTGACTAGCCATAGCGTTCTTCGTACTTCGATATTTCCGGCTTCTGCCGCCGACATCAAGTCCTTGTCACCAGTCAGGATCGGACAATCTTTCTTGGCCGCGAGAACCAGCGCAAACAAATCGTTGCGGCTGGGTCGTGGATATTGCGCGGCCAATTTGGCCACTCGCATTACCATTCAACAGTGCCAAAAAAGAATGACATTGTCATTACACCATGCTAAGATCAAGTTTTGCCAGGAGAGCGATCCGTGCACGCCACCCTCGAAGTCAAACGCGAAACCCTCAACATCCGCATCAAGCCCGAAGAGCGCAACCTGATTGATCGCGCGGCCAAGACGCGTGGCAAGAACCGCACTGATTTCATTTTGGATGCGGCGCGGTCGGCTGCCGAAGACGCATTGCTCGACCAGGTCATTATTTCGGTCAGCCCGCAAGCCTACAAGCAGTTCTTGGCCAAGCTGGACATGCCGCCAAAGGCCAATGAACGCTTGCGCAAAACGATGCAAACTCCACCACCCTGGGAGCGTTGATGAAGTTTTCGGCGCCGGTGCCGCTGTCAACACAGCACCTGACGGAAGAATTTTCTTGTGGAAATGAAAGCCTGGACGCGTGGCTCAAGCGTCGAGCACTCAAGAATCAGCTTCAGGGAGCCTCACGCACCTACGCCGTATGCCAGGGCGATCAGGTCTTGGCCTATTACGCCATCGCTTCTGGCGCAGTGACGTGCAACGAAGCCACCGGTCGCTTGCGCCGCAATATGCCAGACCCCATTCCCGTCGTCGTATTGGGCCGACTGGGCGTTGACAGTAGTCTGCATGGGCAGGGCTTTGGCCGCGCGCTGGTGCGTGATGCCGCGATGCGTGTGCTGCAAGCCGCCGACGTTATCGGCATTCGGTGTATGACGGTGCAAGCCTTATCTGATGAAGCCAAGGACTTCTACGAGCACATTGGCTTTGAGCCCTCCCCCATCGACCCCAAACTGCTGATGATCACTTTGGCGGACCTGAAACTCTGCTGATGACTACCGTGATGTGTTGTGAATTCAGGATTCGTTCGACTGAACGTCCGCTAAGCGAGGCGGAACTGACATTGGCCGGGGTAACGCGGCTGTCAAGATACGACCAGGTGCGGTAGTAGAACTCTGTTCCCGATTGCGGTCGTAGAGCTTCATCAAAAAATCAGCAGCGGTCATTCAATCGTAGAAATCGACTGCCTATCCTTTCAGGCTCCTGGACTGATTGAATACCCAACTGTCGCAAGTGTTAGTTGATTGCGTCTCAGGGTAGTGGCTCAATGGGTGGGGTTTGCGATTTTTCGGCGCCAGTGCGAAGTAGTTTTGCCACAGCGCAGACCACTTGAGCTGTCCTCTGCTTCAAAATACATTGAGCAATTGAGACACAAACTGTGGTTGGGTTGATGTTGCATTAGAGGTATCTGTAGAAGTTCGGAGAGCTCATGTCAAGCTGGTTTCGGCGACTATTGTGGTAGCTGCCTGGCACGCCAATCAAGCATCAGCCAGTTCCAGCGCGATAGCCTTGAAGTCTGCCTCCGTACGCCCAAACGCATCCACAACTGCAGGTTCAAATTTTGTTCCTCGGAGACTCAAAATATAGGCGCTGGCTTTTTCGTGCGTCCAGGCGCGCTTGTAGACGCGGGCCGTGGTCAAGGCGTCGTACACATCAGCCAAGGCCATCAGACGTGCGGCCAGCGGAATGTCTTGCCCGCTTAGACCGCGTGGATAGCCGCTGCCGTCCCAGTTTTCATGATGTGCGCCGGCGATTTTGGCGGCCACGGCAAACAGCGAGTCGTCGGCCCGCCGCCCAGCGCCTGCCATCACCAGCAGAATTGATTCGCCGAGCATGGCGTGTGTGCGTATGACTTGCGTTTCTTCGTCCGTAAGGCGATCTGGCTTCAACAGAATATGGTCGGGTATGCCGACCTTACCGAGATCGTGCATCGGGGTGGCCTTGACAATCAGATCGATGTGCTGCCCGGACAAATGTTCCGCATAGTGACCCGATTGAACCAGGGCCTGCGCCAGTGTCTTGACGTAGAGCTGCGTGCGCCGGGTGTGCAGACCGGTTTCGTTGTCTCGAATGACGGAGAGATCTGTCAGCGCTACAACCACCTGACCGCGCGCACGCTGCATTGCTTGCTCACTCAACTCCTGGTATTCGTCGAGTACCTGATTGAGTTGTTCAGCTTGCCTTTCTCGGGTCATGTCTTCAACGATGCCCCAGCCGTAGCTTTTGCCGTCGTTACCGGTGACCAAGATGCCGTGGACGCGAACCGGTACCAGACAGCCGTCCTTGCGCAGGTATTCCTTCTCAAACGGACCATAGCGGCCGGTTTGCCTCATTTGCCTCATTTGCGCTGATTCCTGTTCAGCGTACCTCTGTGGCGTCAAGTCCAAGTAGTCGAGCTCCTTGAGTTCATCAGCAGAGTAGCCGCAGATCTTGCAAAGCATTTCATTGGCTTCTACGATGCGCCCGTTCATATCAACCATTCCGATTCCAAGCGGGGCAACCTCGTAGAGGCCGCGCAGCTTGTTATCTCTTTCACGAATCGCCATCTCTGCTTTCTTGATGGAGCTGACGTCGCTGACCAGAACGTAGAAACCCTGCACTTGGCCATCAACGATGTCGGGCAGGTACTGGGCCAGAGAGTAGCGTGTTTGTTTGCCGTCAGGCGACAAGATGGCACGTTCGAATTCCTGTCTTTCACCCCGCTGCGCAGCTTCTATGAAAGGCAGATTGAGTTGGTAGCGCTCCTCGCCAATGACCTCACGGATGTGTTTTCCGGTCATTGAAGCTGCGGCATCACCGAACCATTCGACGTAGGCTGCGTTGCCGAAGCGGTTGCGCAGATTCTTGTCCCAGTAGCCGATCATGGACGGCATGTTGTTCAGGACCGAACGCAAATCCCGGTTGGCTTGGTCCAGACGCTCTTCGCAATCCAGCAACTCGCCGGCTAAGGTGTTGGCCTCAAAAGCCAGGATCCTTTTCAGCCGCCTGTTCTCGGCGGCTAATCGATGAACCTCGAACTCAAGTTGTGGACTATTCGTTGTCATAGATGCCTGCGTGAGCTTCATAAAGTTTCTCTGAAGGACCAGTACCGCGTGTAGCCCAGTGACTGCAGCCGGGTATGGCGGCAGCGCCCAATTCTCGTCTGCAGGAGCTGTAGATCACAGGCGCAGAGCCCCATTCCCCCGCGTCAGATCGACTGGGTTGCCCGATAAAGGTAGCGCACGCCTTTGCCATCAGCTCAAGTCGCTCGCTCTGAAATCACCATCAGCGTGCGTTGGCCGGCAACGACGATCTCGATCGTGATCGGCAAGCTGCCATCGGGCACCGCTGTCGCCACAAACATCTGCTGCTCGGGCGAGTAGCGCAGCCAGGCCGGCAGAGGCACGGTACGACCGCTGATAACGGCGCGCACCTCGATTGCCGGCGCGGTGGTCGGCGCCACTGTGCCCGTGGCTTGCTGTGGTGGTGCGCCGAACGGGGCAACGATCGTCGGCGTTGAGCTGGGCGCCACCGTGTTCGTGACCTCTACCGGCAGCGGCACCCTGAAACCGACACCTTCGGTCGATGTGCCCTTTGGCAGCGATACCGCAACAAGGCCCGTTTCAGCACGGGTTGGCTGCGTCACCACAGCGACATTCACACCAACAGAGGCGCCGGCGCCCGCGCCCGCTAATGGCGCGTCCACTGCAGCAGTGGATTTTTCAACCGCCGCGACCGCAGGGGTGGTAACAGTTGCAGGTACCGCCACCAAGCCAGGTACTGTCGCAATGCTCCGTGCAACATTTTGCAGGGCGCTCATGACTGCGGCATCGGCAGCCGCCTTGGCATCAGCAGCAACCTTGGCATCGGCAGCCGCCTTGGCATCAGCAGCAGCCTTGGCATCAGCAGCAGCCTTGGCATCAGCAGCAACCTTGGCATCAGCTGCAGCCTTGGCATCGGCAGCAGCCTTGGCATCAGCCGCAGTCTTGGCATCTGCCACAGCCTTGGCATCAGCCGCAGCCTTGGCGTCAGCCGCAGTCTTGGCATCTGCCACAGCCTTGGCATCTGCCACAGCCTTGGCATCTGCCACAGCCTTGGCATCAGCCGCAGCCTTGGCATCAGCCGCAGCTTTCGCTTCGGCAGCAACCTTGGCATCTGCAACAGCCTTTGCATCAGCGGCAGCCTTTGCATCAGCAGCAGCCTTGGCATCAGCGGCCACCTTGGCGTCAGCAACAGCTTTCGCATCCGCAGCAGTCTTGGCGTCGGCGGCCACCTTCGCTTCAGCAGCAGCCTTGGCATCAGCTGCAGTCTTGGCATCGGCGGCGGCCAGTGCTGCGGCAGCCGCTTGCTGCGCATCGTAGGTGAGCTTGTCGATGGTCAATGTGCCAGGAACGTAGGCAAAGTCATAGTTGGCCGCCGCCAGGTTGTTAGCGGTCGCCGTGATGGCCGTCGTGCCCACGGTGGTGGCTGCGGCCGTCGTGCTCAGCGTTGGCACGCCAGCGACGTTGGCGCTGCTGGCGTTCTCATTGTTGACATAGCCGGTTATGGTGCTGGTCAGCGTCGGGTTGGCCGCACCGTAGAGCCGCGTCTTGTCGTCCGCCGTAACCGTCAGTTGCGCCTTGTTGATGGTCAGCGCGCCATCAACAAAACTCACCGCGTAGTTGGCGCTGGTCACGCCTTGCGGTGTTATGACGTAGCCGCCAGCATTCTTTGCACCCTGGCTGGTGCCGCCATAGCCCAGCGTGCCGCCCAGAACACCGGCCGTCTCGCTGTTAACAAAGCCGCTGTAGTCCACGCCGTTGCCACCTGCATAAACCACGCCGTCGTAGGTCTTGCTGGCAGCGCTGGCGGTGACGCTCAAGGGCGCTTTGCTGATCGTGCCGATGCTGCCAATGACTGAGTTCGGCAGCGTGTAGTTCGACAGCGTCGTGGCGCTGTTGGCGCTGTAATCGCCACCAGCGAGGTTCACCGTCACGGTCTTGTTGGTTCCGGCACCGGCCGTGTCATACGTGCCACTGGTCTTGGTCACGCTGGCGCCTTCGCCTGTGGCAAAGCCGCTCAGGCTGTAGTTGCCAGGGGCCAGCGTCGCAGTCGTGTTGCCGTCATAGACCTTGGAGCTTGTTCCAGTGAGACTTGCAACGATGGCCGACAGCCCTGCTTGATTGATGGTCAACACGCCATCAACAAAACTCAGCGTGTAGTTTGCACTGGTGAAGCCCTGCGGTGTGATGACGTAGCCGCCAGCATTCTTTGCACCCTGGCTGGTGCCGCCATAGCCCAGCGTGCCACCCAGTACCGAACTGGTTTCGTTGTTGACGAAGCCAGAGTAGCTCACACCGTTGCCGCCCGCGTAAGACGCACCGTCGTAGCTCTTGCTGGCATTGGTGGCCGTCACAGTCAATGACGCAAGTGTGACTGTCAAGTTGCCGTTGACCAGGGTCAGCGTGTAGTTGGCGTCCGTGCCGGTGGGCACCACGGCGTAGCTGCCGGCGTTGGTGCCCGAGCC
>Ga0194060_10003149_pt1 | contig 11708 bp, 14 predicted proteins | sample SepL225m_MetaG_FD_163427 | JGI IMG/M metagenome (GOLD analysis project Ga0194060, IMG submission 163427) | Anoxic zone freshwater microbial communities from boreal shield lake in IISD Experimental Lakes Area, Ontario, Canada - Sep2016-L222-5m | ecosystem: Environmental > Aquatic > Freshwater >... | reverse complement strand
CCACCGCCGCCTCCTCCGCCGTCATTCGCGCAATCGGAAGTATCGTAAGAACAATCGGACGCGCAGGCAAGGCTACCGGAATCATACCCCTCGGAAACGCACGTTCCGCCGCCGAGGTCGCCAGAGTCACAACTCTCTCCCGGATCCACGAACCCGTCACCGCAACCGAACTGGCCGGCGCCACCGGACTCAAGGGCATAGGACGCGGAAACGGAATGTCCGCCGATCGGATCGAGCGAGCCGCTCAGCGAGTAGCTCGACGACGTAATCGTCTTTTCGCTTGAGACGGCATCGTCGGCCGGATCGATCGTGTAGCTGGCGCTCGACGCGGCACGCAAGAATCCCGTCGGCGAGGCGACGAGGAGCAGGAGCGCTCCGAGATACAGTAGACGTTTCGTGTTCATACGTCGGTTCTATTGCGCGTCAATCGCGGTCCAGTCATAAAAGATGGAAGTGTAGGCAATGGCGTGCAGGGCCTTCCAGTCCATGGATGTGACCGGGATGTGGCCGTACTTCGCGCCAAAGACCACGAGCGACTGGGCCTCGTGCTTCACGTTGCGCAGGGCGGGATCCATCGGGTAGCAGGTGTCGTAGGCCATGCAGTGCAGGGCGTCCCAGTCGACGGAGCTCGCCGGCATGTGGCCCGCGAACGCGCCGAAGTTGACGAGGGCCTGGGACTCGAGGTCCTTGCTGCTCGTGGCGTCGCCGCTGCCGGACACCGTGATCTTTCCGAACCCCGCGGTGCTGACCTTCTCGACGCCATCGTTGATGAGCTTGGAATCCGATCCGATGGCAATGGTCGCCGCTCCGGGGGCAAGGACGCGGAAGGTGACCGTGGCCATCGTGCCGCTCGCCGTGACGAGACCGCTCGAGCGGAACGCGCCGAACGACATGGTTCCGGCGGCGTTATTGATGGAGTATCCCGGGGACAACGAGGTGAACTGGGCGCCGAGGTCGAACCGCTCGCCCTCGAGAATCGTCGGCGGATAGCTCAGGTTCGCGCGGGCCGTGTCGAGCGACTCGCCGTTCGGGTTCACCGCGATCGTAACGGTGAAGGTACTCCCCACCGCCGGGGCCGCGCTCGACGACGAAAGCCAGAACGTGGACGCGCCCGCCGCGCGCGCAAGCGGGACGTTCGCGAAGCTCGAAAGCGCGATCGCGAGACCGAGAACGAATACACCGGCTTTTTGCATACGGGTGGGCGTTAGAAAAAATCGAAAAAAACGGATACGCGATTGGGAAAAGTATAGCACGTTTCTCGCAAGAAGACGCCGGGGAACTGTGCATAAAAAAAACATCCTGCCGAAGCAGAATGTTTTTTGGTGGGCGCAGGAGGATTCGAACCTCCGACCTTCACAATGTCAATGTGACGCTCTAACCAACTGAGCTATGCGCCCGAAATGTTCTCGGGTTCCTGGCAACGTGGCCATACTATACGGAATATCCGCCCGACCGTCAACGCCCCTCCCCCGCGCCATTGCCTTCCTCGAATACGATCCAGGGCTTCGTCTTCGTCGTGGACAGCTTCAGGAACAGCGTTCCCACTGCCACGAGCACGATCATCCCGAGCAAAAACGCGCTGAATATCCCAACGAACCCGCAGCCGAATATCGCCGTGATCGCCTCGGCCTTGTTCTCGCTCGACACCAGGCACTGGCTCACCGCGTCATTCGCCATCCGCAATCCGCCCCAGGCCGCGCCCGCCGCGCATCCGAGCGCCAAGATCGTAAAAAGAAAGCTAAATCGCACCTTTCGCACGCTTCCCATCTTCAAAACGGCCATCGCCGCGAAAAAAACCCCTCCCAGGATCCAATACACAAGGAACCAGATGAGGGCGATGAGCCAGGCGAACAGTCCAAGGTCTGCAATCATAGTGGGGCCAGGATAGCACGAAATGTGATATCATGGTAGGGTCATAACTCAAAAACAGGCCCGTAGCTCAGTTGGTTAGAGCGTCGAGCTTATACCTCGATGGTCGATGGTTCGAATCCATCCGGGCCTACCAAACACTATGCCCTTTCTTCTTCTCGGAATCATTATCCTTTTTCTCGGCTTCTTCATGTTCCGCCTCGGAAAGAAGACGCACAACCACGACTTCGAGCTCGGCTCGATGGGCCTCATCATCGGCGGGGTCATCCTGATCATCCTCTACGGACTGTTTTATCGGGGATTAACGTTATTCGGCGCATAAAATTTTGTGAAAACATTCATCGTCACTCCAGAACAATCCGGAATTCGGCTCGACATCGCGCTTGCCGCGCACCTTGAGGCGTCGCGGGCACGGATCCAGAAGCTCATCAAGGCGGGCGAGGTGACGGTAGGCGGAAAGTCCGTCACGGCCCACTCGACGCTTCACGAGGGCGAGGTCGTTTCGTTTCCTCCCCTTCCGTCCATGAAGCGCAAGGCCGCGGAGACGGTTGAGATCCCCGTCATTTTTGAAAACGACGACCTGGTGGTGATCAACAAGCCGGCCGGCATCATCGTCCACCCGATGAACGCGACGGACCGCCGCACGAGCGTAATCGGATCGCTGCTCGCGACGCGTCCCGAGATCAAAAAGGTCGGCGACGCGGCGGCGCGCAAGCTGCGCCCGGGAATCGTCCACCGTCTCGACAAGGCCGTGTCGGGCGTAATGGTCGTGGCAAAGACGCAAAAGGCGTTCGAGGAGCTCAAGCGCCAGTTCGGCGAGCGCGAGGTGGACAAGCAGTACGCGGCGCTCGTGTACGGCAAGATCGCCAAGGACCACGACTCCATCCTGTTCAAGATCGCCCGCTCGAAGACGCTCGGCCGCATGGTCTCCCGCCCCGAGGGGCAGGAAGGCAAGGACGCGCACACGGACTACGACGTGGTCGACCGGTTCAAGACCACCACCCTCGTGGACGTGACCATCCACACCGGCCGCACCCACCAGATCCGCACCCACTTCAAGGCGATCGGCCACCCGGTGGTGGGCGACGTCCTCTACCACACGCGCCTCGTCCACATCAAGCCGTTGGAGATGGACCGCCTGTTCTTGCATGCGAAGAAGCTTTCCATTAGGCTTCTCGACGGCAAGCGCAAGACGTTCTCGTCTCCCCTGCCGAAGGACCTGAAGGCCATTCTCACCACCCTCCCGAGGACATAGGCTATGGCACGCATCTACGTCATCACCGGCCCGAGCGCCGTCGGAAAGACCACCGTCGCGAACCGCCTGCTCGAGGCGCGCCCGACGCTGAAGAAGGTCGTAACCTGCACGTCGCGCCCGATCCGACCGAACGAGGTCGACGGAATCGACTACCACTTTCTCGACCGCGACGCGATGCAGGCGATGATCGACGCGGGCCAGATGTTCGAGTGGGCCGACGTCTACGGCCGACTTTACGGCAGCCGCATGTCCGACGTGGAGGCGATCCTCGCGACGGGCAGCGACGTTCTGTTCGTCATCGACGTCCAGGGAACGCGAACGATCAAGCACGACCACCCCGAGGCGGTCACGATCTTCATCGACGCCGCGACCACCGAGGAACTCGTCGCCCGCATGGAAGCCCGCGACAAGGGCGCGACGGCAAATCGATCCGAGCGCATCGACGCCATCGACGCCGAGCGCGCGTACGGCACGGAGTGCGACCACCGCGTCGCGAACCCCCAGGGCGCCCTCGCCGAGACCGTCCGCAGGGTCGGAGAGATCATGGACCGAAAGGACTAGCCCCGCCATCGCGGAGCTTTTTCTTTTCCCCCAATCCGCACATCCGTAGTTCCACCCATCCGCAAGATCCGCATTCCGATACCCCACCGTATCCGTACAAAAAAAAGACGACAGCTCACGCCGTCGCAGTGGTTTCCTTCGGGATCGTCTCACCCTCCGCTACGGCTTTGGATGACAAGTCCGGTCCGAACAGGTCGTCGAGCTCCTCCTTCGTCATGCCAAACTTCAGGCCCCAGGCCGCGAGGTGGTCGGGAATGTCCGAGGACAGCCACCGCTGCCAGAACTCTTCCCGCGGAATCGCGAGAAATTCGCGGACCGTCCTTGCCTTCCCGAAATAGACCTTGTGGATACGCGTCGCGAGGGCAAAGAAGTGCGGGTTCACCCCTTCTGCCTTGAGCACGGCCGCGAGAATTTCGCGCCGCCGCCTGGCCTCGTCCAGGATCATGCGATCCTTGTAGTCGTCCCTGACGAACGACATCCCCTTTCCCGAAATCCAGCGGTCCGGGTACTTGAGACCGTCCACCCAGTTCGGACGCAGTTCTTCCGTGTGCCCCGGAGCCCAGCTTTTCTGGTCGAAGGTGGCCACGAGCAACGCGCGTGCACGGGCTTGTCGCGCCCGGTACGCCGCGACCTCGGGGACCGTTTCCTCGCCGCGTTCGTCGACGAAGTCCTCGGGGAGATGCATGGCCGCGTGGATGTCCACAAACGCCGGGACGAGATCGAGCGCGTACTGGATCGTCCGTGCCTGGCGAAACTCCAGCCTGCCGTTCACCTTCGGAAGGTCCGCGATGGACTGGCCGACGTACGGCCGCATCTCCACCTCGCAGTCATCCTGTTTGGTCTCCAGCGGGTGGGGATCCCAGACGCCGCGATCGCGGAACGCCAGGGTGCTCGGGAGCAGGAGTGCAGCGCGCACCGCCGGGTCCCGGAGATATGCGGGCCTCCATCCAAGCGACCATGGGCCGATCGACGGGAGAAGGTGCTGGGACCGGAACAGCCGGTCGATCCCAAGCCCGATCGCGTGAGACCATTCGAACCGCGGGATTTCGCCCACGAATCGCACGCCGTAGCTCCGAAGGTAGGCGACCGTCCGCTCGGAGAGTCCGACCGACTCGACCGGCTTGTCGAAGAAATCAAGAATCCCTTGCATGCAAAGCTCCTTTTGCCTTTCGGCTGCCAAACCATGCCAGAAACCTGGGCTTTTGTCCATCCCTTGACCCATTCCGCCCAATCAGCTATCATTCCGCTACATTTAGCAGCCTGCGAATGAACGCTGATTCTCGTGAATGCGGTCCTCTGGCACGGTGAAGTTACTGATAATCCTATGTCCGACGAAGAAACGAAGGTCGAGGAGGTCGTCGCCGCACCCGCGGAAGCGGTCGCGGTCGAGGTCAAGCCGCTGGAGCTTCGCTCCGGCATGACGGTGAAGGTCCACGAGAAGATCGAGGACGTCACCCCGAAGGGCGAGAAGCGCACGCGCATCCAGATCTTCGAGGGAATCATCCTCGGGATCCGCGGATCCGGCATCTCCCGCACCATGACGGTGCGCAAGGTGTCCGACGGCATCGGCGTGGAGAAGATCTACCCGATGAGCTCCCCGGTCGTTTCCAAGATCGAGCTCGTGAAGACCGCGCACGTGCGCCGCGCCAAGCTGAACTTCCTCACCGACCGCAAGTACCGCTTCGCACGCAAGCTGAAGGAGGTGTGGGTGAAGACGGATGCGAAGAAGAAAAAGAAATAACGAGATCGAATCCCGCCGACGTGGCGGGATTTTTGCCCAAAAAATTTGAAAATGCTAGGATGCTTCCGTATGAATAAGTTGAAATTAGGATCGTTTGAGCGAGCGGTCAAAGGATTCGAGACGGTGGTCGCGCAGCCAACCGATTCGCTTAGCGCCCTCCAAAAGGAGATATACCGAGATTCGATCATCCAGCGTTTCGAGTACACGTTCGAGCTTGCCTGGAAATTTATTCGGCGGGCGATCATTGAGGCGGAGGGAGAATCGGCGCTCAACGAGCTGCTGACGCGCCAGGACCTGTTTCGCAAGGCGGCGGAGATCCACTTGATTGACGATCCTGTTCGATGGTTCGATTACCACCAGTCACGAAACCTTACGTCTCACGTTTACGACGAGGAAGTTGCCGTCCGCGTATTCAAGGACGCGATTGAGTTTCCGGCGGATGTACGGTCGCTGCTCGAGGTCCTCAAGAAGCACTATGGCGCTTGATCTTACTCCCGGCGAGCGGGAAATCATCCTTGGGATTCTTCGTGACCGCCTTCCGGGAGCCACGGTCTGGGCGTTCGGTTCCCGCGCGACCGGCACGGCGCGAAAGACGTCCGACCTCGACCTGCTCGTGCGCGACGCCGAGCCGCTCACCATCCGGCAGCGAAGCCAGTTCGAGCTCGCCTGCTCCGAGTCGCGGCTCCCCTTCTTCGTCGATATCGTGGACGAACGAACGACGAGCGACTGGTTTCTCAAGGAGATCGAGGACGACAGGGTGCTGTTGCAAGAAGGATCCTAGCCGCCCATCATCCAAACCTTGTTTCGCATCTCCTCCGCGATTCGCTTTCCTTTCGCATGCGAGACATAGCCGAGATACGACGACTGATTTTCCATCGAAACCCGCGCAATCGCGCGGGTTTTCGTCTTCGTCCTCGGCACGATCCCGAACGGAAAGACGACGTACCCCAGAAAGTCCACGCCTCGCCGGAACGGCTGGATCGTCACCTTGCGCGGATGGAGCGACAGGCAAAGCTCGTCGGCGAGGAATGCCCGCACAACCGCGAGATACTCCTCGAGTTTCGATCGGTCCGCGTCGACGAACACGAAGTCGTCGCAATAGCGCAGATAATGCCGACACTTCAGCTTGTGCTTTGCGAACTGGTCCAGCTCATTCAAATAGACATTCGCGAACAGCTGGCTCGTGAGGTTGCCAAGCGGGATCCCCTTGCCCGGCGCGGACTCGAAGCTTTCAATGATCGTCCGGCACAGTCGCATGACGCCCTTGTCGCGAACGACTTTTCCGACCATCTCGAGCAGGCGCGCCTGATCGACCGACGCGAAGAACTTCGCCACGTCGCATTTCAGAACCCACGCCTGCCGCGCATCGTTCCGACTCACTCTCGCAAGCGCGTCCTGCAATCTCCGAACCCCCGCGTGCGTTCCCTTCCCGACGCGGCACGAGTAACTGTCGTAGACGAATCTCTTCTCGAACAGCGGCTCGATCACGTTCACGAGCGCCTGGTGCACGACGCGGTCCTTTACCGTCGACTTGTGAATCTCGCGCCGCTTCGGATCGTTCACCGCGAACGCGTGATACGGGTCGTGCCGGTACGTCCCGTTGCGCAATTGATCGCGGATGGAAAACAGGTTATCCTCGAGGCGCGAACGGAACGCGATCACGTCGCCGCGCGACCGCTTTCCAACCGAAAATTTCTCCCACGCTAAGAAAATATTTTCAACACTATGCAACGACTCCAGGAGGCTACCCCCCCCCAACGATTCCGAAATTAAGCGCGAGCTGACGGACGTCCCTGTCCTGCATACGTTCGAGGCACTTTATCTCCAGTGGTCCGAGATCCACGCGAAGTTTCCGAAGGCCAAACGGTATTCGCTCGGCACGAAGTGCGACGAGACGCTGCTCGACGCGCTGTCCTCCATCTGCAAGGCCGCGTACCACGAGCCCGCCGGCAAACGACCGTTCGTGGAGGACGCGAGCGCGTCGCTCGAAGTCGCAAAGGTGCTGTTCCGAACCGCGAAGGCCGCGCGGTGCCTCACGAACGACCAGTACGTTTCCATCCAGGCAAAGCTGAACGAGATCGGGAGAATGGTCGGCGGTTGGATGAGATTTTTGAAATAGTGGGGTTGGAGAAAGTTCCGGGAGAGCACGAGGGCGTTGTCGTTCCAGGAGTTCGACGGGTGGTTGCCGTTGAGGTTCAGGCCGGACGGATCGAAGTTGCCGGCCAGGGAGCGGTTGCCATTGCCATCCAGATGAGCTTGCCCGTCCGTCCGGTTTCCGCCGCGAGGTTTCCCAGACGGCGGGAGCCATGAATGGCCAATGAGTCCTGGCGGCAGGCCCGACGAGTTGTCGAACCATCCGCGCGAGGACGAGCAAACGAAGTGTCACAACCCCACGGCGGAAATCGGGTCCGTGCACTCGACCGGCGAAGTCACCGTGCGATTCTGACGAACATGCCGATGCCGCGGACGGGAGACGACGAACCGTGGTTCGTCGTTCATGATCCTGTCTGCCCACAGTATAACAAAAAATGCCCTCGAACCGCGAACGGTTCAAGGGCCGAGGACCAAGGTTCAAGGACCGACGGACTACGCCGAGGGTCCGAGCGCCAAGGGCTGTGACGGCTTCCGGGAGAGCACGAGGGCGTTGTCGCGCCAGGAGTGCGACGGGCGGAAGCCGTGGAGGGTCAGGCCGGACGGAACGAAGAAGCCGGCCAGGGAGCGGAAGCCATCGCCATCCAGATCCTGACACCAGGCGTACTTGTTCTGGAGCGGACGGAGCTTCCAAAGCCGGTAGGAGAGCATCGCCATCTCCGCGATCTCGAGCACCCAGGTGCGGTCGTGGGTCTCGGGGACGAGCGCGAGCTGAGCGTCCCAGGTGATGCTGGTCGAGTTCGGCTCCTCACCATTGCGAACGAGCCGCCAGCCGGTTGGGAGCGTGTGGTCGCGCAGGCCCTCGTGGAGGTCGTCCTTCCACCAGTCGTTGTCCTTGTAGAAGCAGGGCTGGCGGCGCTGGCTGGCACCGAACGTCTTGCGAAGGGACGGGAGCGTGACGCCCTCGACGTGCGGGTAGAGCACCGCCCCGAGGTTGATCTCCTCGAGCAGTTCCTCGTTCGACCAAGGGATCACGGCGAGCTTCGCCAGGTCGGCATCGCCGATGCCCGGCAGATGGAACGCCTTCGCGTACTTCTCCGGGCTCACGAACGCGTCGCCGAGAAACGCCTTCACGCGCTCCTGGTCGGGAGTGAGCGGGATCGCGGGGCAGACAACCGGGGCCTTCTTGGCGGGACGAGGCCTTGCAACGGTTGGGGTGAGGAGCGCCGAAAGCCGGTCCGTTCCGATCTCGCCGCGCAGGAACGCCTCGCCGAGCGGGCCGAAGACCGCATGGCCTTTCAGGATCCCTTCGACGGCCTGCGGGGAGATACGGTTTTTGCGGATTGCCGCCAACATGTTTTCGCCTGCGAGCATGCCCGCGTCTGACTGTGCCATCTGAACCTCCGACTGCCCGTGCGCAGAGCCTGGAACAATCCCCAAGGGCGGGACCGACCCAAGTTCTTCACGAGCAAACGATTGGTTTCTGCCTTCCTTCTGATTCCCGGCAAATTCCGGGAGCCACAGGCGGGCGGAAAAGGGACGTGCGTGACATCCCGTTTCCGCTGGCCTGTGCCAGCGGTTTGTTTTTAGATCGACTGCAGGTCCGCCGCGGTCGCGATGGACGTTCCAAGCGCGTTCGTGACCAGGTCCTGCTGGGTGATCGAGACGATGTTCTTGTTCCAGTCGGAACCGTACAGCGAGTAGGCGACCGTCTGGGTCTCGAGCCAGTGCAGCTTGCCGTCGTCGCCGACCACGTAGACGCGTGCGTCGTTCGCGATCTTGACCTTGGTGCCCGGGGCGAACGTGGCCATGCCGCCGTCGACGTACGACGCGAGCGTCGTGGCCGAGACGGTCTGGACGCTCTTCCACGAGGAGAACCAGGTGAAGTACGTCTTCTCGCTCGGGATGCCGTACCGCGTGTCTCCCTGAATCAGGTAGACGGCCTTGCTCCCAGAGACCTTCATCGCGCTGACCGTCCCGAGGGAAGCGGCCGACGGGAGGGAGACCGTGGCCTCATAGACGTTTCCGTCCACGCCGGTCCAATAGACGTGCGCCTCGTCGGAAAGGGTCGGGGCCGAGCCGAAGCCCAGCGTGTACGACTCCTTCGAGGCGAGGTTCGCGAACCTGACGTTGCCCGTGGCGTCGTTTCCGACGATCACGTTGGCGCCGTCGGAGTCCGTGACCGCGAACGCGAGGCTCGTGGTGGCGCGGGTTGCGAAGTCATACATCGCTCCGCCGGTGGCCGTCGCGTAGAACACGCGGCCGGACTCCAGGTAGAACTGTCCGCCCACCGCCGTGCCGAGCGTTGCCACGTTGGCGCCGTCGGAAACGGACAGGGTGTCGGACGAGTCGACCCAGGCCATGCGCGATCCGGCAATCTGGTAGCCGAGCTCCGGGTCGCGGTTCCAGTTCAGGAACTGGCCGTCGTGCTTCGAGAGCACCTTGGTGTCGAGGTCGTACGTGTAGCGGACGAAGTTCATGAAGAACTCGACTTCCGAGTCGTTCGTGAAGTGCGCGCCGTAGACGTCGGCCTGCGGGTCCACCCACGTGCCGTCGATGGCCTCGCGGGTCATCCCGTTGTAGTTGTAGTTGTGCGTATCGCCGAGCCAGAGCTGCTTGTTTCCCGAGGGGAAGGTCAGCTTCTCGAGCACCACGCCGTCGGCGGCGTCGAGCATCTGCTCGTCGCGCAGCTCGTAGTGCTTGCCGATGATGTCGGCCTCGCCCGAGGCGGCGTTGTACGCGTACACCGCGGCCTGGTCGACGGTCGTCGACCCGTTGTAATCGATCGCGGTGTTGAAGTACACCGACTCGCCGTTCGCGAGCACGTCGATGTCCTTCACGCCGTTGAAGAACACGTCCTTCACCAGCTGCGAGGAGTCGCCGTTCTCATCGTACTCGGTCACCGCGTAGTGGTCGCCGTTCCAGTCGGTCTGGGACACGAACACGAGGCGCCCGTCGTTAATGGCAAAGCGGTGGGAGTCCAAAATCTCGCCCGGAACGTTGCTCATGAGGAGCTTCTGCCCGTCCTTCAGCATGTACACGTTATACAGGTCGCACGGGTTCGGCGAGCAGCTGTCCACGGGTTCCGCGACGAGCGCGAAGTTGCCCAGGTTGTACGGCCCGATGGCATCGTTCGCGAACGCAAGGCGCTCTACGCGATAGCCGCTGTAATTCCAGGACGCCGCGGTGATGGCAGAGTCCCAGTTTCCCTTGTCGGCATTAACCGAAAGGAACGGAGAAACCGCCATCGCCAGAGCGATGACGGAGAATACGAGTTTCTTCGTCATAAGATGAGAATAATGCATAAGAGTTCCCCCAAGCCTGGAATGCAGGTTGAGAGAGGATGGTACCAGAAAATGACGGTTTTGTCAATGGCAGATGGTGGATATTTGGCTGAGGTTATACAAATTGTCGATGTGTATTTCTTGACAAGTCGTTAAAAACCTGATACCGTCCCTCCTCGGCAACAAAACAGGTTCGGTTCCGAGACAACCCCGCTCCAGGAGATCTCATGCAAGCAACCACCCCGCCCCGCCTCATCCCGTTTGGCGTCGCCAACCCCGAGTTTCTGGCGCGCTACGACGCGATTGACCTTTCCGCCCTCGAGCGGACGATCCGCCAGATCGACCCCAACTGGCTCACGGCCCGCATCGGCTTCGGGCCGAGCGACGGGCCGGCCACGCCCCAAAGCGCCATGGTCAATGGACCGAGCCATGGCAACACCTCGTTCCTCGACCGGCTTCCCCTCCTCGTGCCCGCGCAGGACCTGGCCGCGCTCGCCCGTCTCGCGCCCGCGAACGGCAGCGGCCGCGCGATCGTCTTCCGCAACCCCGCGCACCGGTTCGTCCCCATCGAGGGCCGCGTCCGGATCCACTTCGAGAACTGCGCGTCGTACACCATCGACTACGTCGACCGCGCCGGCCACGGCTTCACGTTCAGTGAGCTCCCGCGCGAGCAATACACCGCCGAGCGCCTGCTCCGCGAGATGGAGGATCGCGGATACAACGGGCAGGCCGTCGACTTCGAGTACCTGCCCCAGGTCATCGCCCACGACGACGACTGCGACTGCGCCTGAACATCGGGCGCTTTTTTTATGGGTAAGTACTAACTCTGCCACCAGCCCGGTGGCAGTTTTGTTTTCAACCCAGCGCAGATTCGGGGATGATTGTGGCGTGTACTAACTCTGCCACC
>Ga0194060_10003148_pt1 | contig 11711 bp, 13 predicted proteins | sample SepL225m_MetaG_FD_163427 | JGI IMG/M metagenome (GOLD analysis project Ga0194060, IMG submission 163427) | Anoxic zone freshwater microbial communities from boreal shield lake in IISD Experimental Lakes Area, Ontario, Canada - Sep2016-L222-5m | ecosystem: Environmental > Aquatic > Freshwater >... | reverse complement strand
GGAAAGTACGTCAAGAATCAGGGTCAAGAGTATCAACAACTACATTCAGATTTTCAGCCAGGGCTGTTCTGAATACCCCGCCCCTCTGGGGCGGGTGAACTTTATTTGGGGAATGTTCCAATGACTTCGCTTTCCTGCCACGCCATTCTTTCCGGGCGCGCGCCCTCCAATATGCCTGTGACCCTTAAGGGGTGGGTTCGCACACGGCGTGATTCCAAGGCGGGCATGTCTTTTGTGCACGTGTCAGACGGTTCATGTTTCCACCCTGTGCAGGTGATCGCGTCAGCAGCCCTGACCAATTACTCGTACGACATTCAACGGCTTACAGCGGGCTGTGCTATTGAGGCCACCGGGATCATCGTAGCTTCGCCCAATGCGGGGCAACCCTTTGAGATGCAAGCATTGAAGCTGACGGTCGTGGGATGGGTCGAGGATCCGGATACCTATCCCATTCAGCCCAAACCACACTCTATGGAATTCCTGCGGGAGGTTGCACACCTTCGGCCTCGCACCAATGTAATTGGCGCAAGTGCGCGTATACGCCATACCCTGGCGACGGCTATCCATCATTTTTTTACTGAGAATGAGTTTCTCTGGGTCAATACGCCCATCATCACAGCATCTGACGCCGAAGGGGCGGGCGAACTCTTTCGTGTGTCGACGCTTGACGCTTTGAATCCACCTCGAAACCCAGAAGGTAAGGTTGACTTTTCCAAGGATTTTTTTGGGCGCGAAGCTTTTCTCACAGTTTCCGGGCAACTGAACGTTGAAACCTATTGCATGGCCCTGTCCAAGGTGTACACCTTTGGCCCTACTTTCCGTGCGGAAAACTCCAATACCAGTCGTCACCTTGCCGAGTTCTGGATGGTGGAGCCAGAAATTGCCTTTGCCGACCTGTCAGCGGACGCAGACCTGGCCGAGGCGCTTCTCAAATATATTTTCAAGGCGGTGCTTGCGGAGCGTCCAGACGACATGGCGTTTTTTGATGACCGCATTGAGAAGGGCTTGATTGCCAAGCTTCAGGGCATTATCGAGTGTCAGTTCGTGCGGATGGACTACACCGAAGCCATCAGGATTCTTGAGAGTTCCAAACACAAGTTTGAGTACCCCGTGAAGTGGGGTGTCGACTTGCAAAGTGAGCACGAACGTTACCTCGCCGAAAAACATGTGGGAGGACCGGTGGTGTTGATGAATTATCCCAAGGAGATCAAGGCGTTTTACATGCGACTGAACGATGATGACAGGACGGTTGCAGCAATGGATGTGCTGGCACCCGGCATTGGAGAGATTATTGGTGGAAGCCAGCGCGAAGAGCGGCTTGAAGTGCTGGATGCACGTTTGGAAGCAACTGGGCTCGATAAGGGGGCTTATGGCTGGTACCGCGACTTGCGTCGCTATGGCACCGTTCCCCATGCGGGATTTGGATTGGGATTCGAACGCACCCTCGCCTATGTGACTGGCCTCGCAAACGTCCGCGACGTCATCCCATTTCCACGGACTCCCGGCAGTGCCCGGTATTAAGGGCTTCTGCGTCAGGTTTTGACGCGGTTTTCAATCCGTTAGCTATTCGGTCAATGCCGCAAATGCCTTTGTTTTGATTTCTTCGACTGTTCCCGTGCCACTGATGGCGCGGTACTTAGGGGCAGTGACGGCGTCTGCCTTGGCCCACGCCGAATAGTACTCAACCAGGGGGCGGGTTTGCTCGCTGTAAACCGCCAGACGTTTTTTCACTGTCTCTTCTTTATCGTCTTCCCGCTGGATGAGCGGTTCACCGGTGATGTCATCTATACCAGAGATCTTTGGCGGATTGAATTTCACATGGTAAGTGCGGCCCGACGCCGGATGCGAACGGCGCCCACTCATGCGCTCCACAATGGCATCGAATGGCACATCGATTTCCAGCACGTACTCCAGTTCCACGCCCGCCGCTTTCATGGCATCGGCTTGCGGAATAGTGCGGGGAAAGCCATCAAAAAGGAAGCCGTTGGTGCAGTCGGGCTGGGTGAGCCTTTCCTTGACCAAATTGATAATCAAGTCGTCACTGACCAGGCCGCCGGAGGCCATTACGGCTTTGGCTTCCAGTCCCAAGGGTGTTCCGGCTTTTACGGCGGCGCGAAGCATGTCACCGGTGGAAATTTGTGGAATTCCGTATTTTTGGCAGATAAATGTTGCTTGCGTGCCTTTGCCGGCACCAGGTGCTCCCAACAGGATTAGTCTCATGGATAACCTCGAAAATTGAACAATCATGCCCGTCGAGGGCCATAGTGATGGTGGCCAAGGAGACGGGGCTCACTACCGCAAGAATAGCACGGCCCGTACGCCCTTTATCTTACAAAAGAGGGTGTTGGCGAAGAAAGCAGCGCGCGAACCCTGATCAGGTCTTCTGGCGTGTCGACTCCCATCCCGGGAGCATCGGGGCTCACGTGAACGGCGATCTTGTACCCGTGCCACAGGGCCCGCAGTTGCTCCAATGATTCGGTCACTTCGATGGGGGCTTGTGCAAGCTTGGGAAAGCCCCGCAAGAATCCGACGCGGTAAGAATAGATACCGATGTGTCGCAGCGGCGCCGGGTCTGACATGGCGCGCGTATGTGATGCAAATCCATCACGCCACCAGGCGATTGGTGCGCGACTGAAATACAAAGCCAGTCCCTTTGCGTCGAGCACCACTTTCACGACATTGGGGTTCATAAAATCCACAAGGTTGTCCATGGCGTGCGCCGCCGTCCCTATGGCAGCTTGCGGATGCAATAGCAATAAATTGGCCACTGCATCGATCAGGGCAGGATCAATCAGCGGCTCATCTCCCTGTACGTTCACCACCACCTCGTCGTCGGCTAAATCCAAAATCTGGGCCGCCTCTGCCAAGCGATCACTGCCCGAGGCGTGGTTATCACGGGTCAATACGGCGTCAATACCGTGATCGATGCATGCCTGGATGATGGAAGGATGGTCTCCTGCAACCACGACCCGCATCGGGGATACCGAGCCGCAGAGGACACGCTGCGCAACCCGCACGACCATAGGTGCTCCGCAGAGGTCGGCCAGAGGTTTGTTCGGCAAGCGTGTCGACGCCAGCCGCGCCGGAATCAGAACGGTGTAGACCATGGTCGAAATATTTACTGACCGAGTTCGGCGTCGGTCATGGGACGTGCCTCACCCTCTAGCAACACCGGTATTCCGTCTCGTACTGGATAAGCAAGGCGGGCGCTGCGGGAGGTAAGCTCCTGCTTCTCGCGGTCGTATTCGAGTGGCCCTTTCGTGATCGGGCAAACAAGTAGTTCAAGTAGTTTGGTGTCCATGGGAAGATGATAGCCTTGCCTCGAGTAATGCTGACAAATGGGTTTCGAACTCAACAAGCATAGCTTGCTCGACCACCATTTCCAGCGGAATCGCCAGTGCGTCGGGTACGTGCGACCAGAGTTTCAGCGCATCTTTTTCAGTACAAATGATGGTGTAGCCACCGTACTCATTGCGTGAGAAGCTATCAAAAGCATAGTGATCAGAGAATGCGATGGTGCGCTTCAGCGGGAGTTCCAGCGCTCTGAGCATTGAAAAGAAAGCTTCTGGTTGCGCAATGCCTGCTAATGCGAGCAATGGTTTTGCACTGGAATGTCGCAGCGAGTCCAGCGAAATCTTGCCACCATCGCGACACAGCGCGAACGAGGCCAATGAACGCATGGCCCGATACCCTCCAAATGCGGGATGCTGCCCTGTATGCAGAACCAGGAGTCGGTTGTGGAGTTGACCTGCGACGGGGAAGCTGTGACGTGGCCAGGGCTCCCTCAAGGGCCCGGCAGGGAGTAACCACCCGTTGCCGCATCCCCGGTCATCAAACACACACACTTCAATGTCCCGATACAGCGCGTAATGCTGTAGCCCATCGTCACAAACGATGATTTGGGTTAGTGGGTACTTGGCCAGAAGCGCCTGCGCCGCAGCATGACGGTCCCGAGCTACAAACACCGGGACCTGGCTCGTTTGCCGCAACAGCAAGGGTTCGTCGCCAACCTCGTTGGGATGCGAACCGCTCTGAACTTCCAGGCATTCAGAGCTTTTCCGTCCATAGCCGCGCGAAATGATCCCGACGGCGCGGCCTTGCAGTTGCAACTGCCTCGTGATCGCAATGACCGTCGGGGTTTTTCCAGCACCGCCGGTGATCACGTTGCCGACAACGACAACCACCGCATTCACTTTTCTGGACTGCATCCAACCCCCTTGGTACAGAAGGCGGCGAAACTTGAAAACTGAAGCGTAAACAAGGGAAAGTGGCCAAAGCAAGCAGGCAATAAGGCCGCGCCGACTCCACCCGTCCACAACGGCACGTTCAACTGCCATTGACCATTTCTCACTCACGACGTTATAGGCCACCCGACTGAGCAGAAGACTGGGCGGCAAACGTAATTTGATTCAAACCAATGCGTCGGGCCGCTTCCATGACGGTGACCACCGACTGGTGCCGGGCACTTGCATCTGCACTGATGATGACAACCGAGTCCTTGCCCGCTTTGGCACCTTCACGCAATGCTGAAGCGATGCTTTCGAGTCCGCGCCCAACCACGGGAATGCGATTCACGCTGTAGGAGCCATCGGCACCGACCGCAACGATCACCTCTCTGGGATAGTCGCGCTGTGCATCGGTGTCCGCGACCGGCAACTTGAGTTGCATTTCCGTAAACTTGCTATAGGTTGTCGACAGCATCAGAAAAATCAGAACCACCAGCAAGACGTCAATAAACGGAATCAAATTGATTTCCGGTTCATCGCTGGTGTTGCGTCGAAAATTCATGGGCTTACCGGCGCAGCGCTTTGAGGTGACGCGCGAGGCGCTCAGCCGACAACTCTAGGGTCAACAGATAGGCGTCAACTTGCCCCCGGAAGTAGCGCCAGAAAATCAGCGACGGGATGGCCACCATCAAGCCAAAGGCTGTGTTGTAAAGTGCCACGGAAATTCCGTGTGCAAGCTGGGCCGGGTTGCCGCTCGTAGCGCCGCCAGGCGCTTGGGACCCAAAAATCTCAATCATGCCCACGACCGTACCAAATAGTCCCATCAGCGGCGCAGCGGACGCGATGGTCGCCAATGTGCTGAGATAGTGTTCCAGTCGATGGGCAACGACGCGGCCCGTGCCCTCCATGGTGGCGCGTAGGTCCTCTTCGGAGCAACGCGGATCCGAATTGATGGCACGCAGCCCACTGGCAAGCACTTCCCCTAAGGCCGAGTTGTGTTCGAGTTGCGAAACTACATCCGGTGTCGGAACCCCATTGCGGGTGACACTGATTACTTCATCGAGCAACTTGGGCGGCGCGATCTTGCTCGCTTTCAGGCTGAAGAATCGCTCGATCACGATGGCCAATGCCAACACAGAACAGGCAATGAGGGGCCAGATCGTCCAGCCAGCAGCTTGTATGATGGAAAACAAATGCTTACTCCGCTCCAATAATGTGCGTCGTGATTATGGCTCAGCCTCGATACAAGGTGCCTCAGAGTTGGGGCAGGGTAAACCACCATGCGAAGCGCCAGGTTCTGACGTGCTGCAGTTCCATTGGACTCAGGTGCAACTGAAACAGCTTGGTCCGTTCGGGTCCTCTGATGCGTATTGCAATTGCGACTGATTGCGTCAGTGCTGTGAGCCGTGTTTAACGGGTGCACCGGGGTGACCGGGTGCGCAACCCTTGCAGTTGGTGTGGTTGACTTGCCAGTTGTCAGCTTCAAAGCACTTTAGTTTCTACAATGGACCATTTTGGCAAACCAACGAGAGGAAATCATGGAACATACACTGCCAGCACTGCCCTATGCCATTGATGCATTGGCACCGGCATACTCCAAAGAAACATTGGAGTTTCACCACGGCAAGCACCACAACGCCTATGTGGGTAACCTGAATAACCTGCAAAAGGAAACCGAATTTGCGAGCATGCAGCTGGAGGAAATTGTCAAGAAATCCAGCGGTGGAATTTACAACAATGCGGCCCAGATTTGGAATCACACCTTTTTCTGGAATTGCATGAAGCCCAATGGTGGCGGCGAACCGACAGGGGCGCTGGCAGTTTCTATCAATGCTAAGTGGGGAAGCTACACAGCGTTCAAGGAAGCATTTGTGAAGTCAGCGGTCGGCAACTTCGGTTCAGGCTGGACATGGTTGGTCAAGAAGCCTGATGGCACCGTTGACATTGTGAACATGGGCGCCGCCGGTACGCCGCTGACGACGGCTGACAAGGCGTTGCTCACGGTGGACGTCTGGGAACATGCGTACTACATTGACTACCGTAATATGCGTCCCAAGTTTGTCGAGACCTACCTGGAAAAGTTGGTGAACTGGAGTTTCGCTGAAGCTAATTTCGCCTGATTGAAAGTTCAACAAAAAAACCGACCAAACGTCGGTTTTTTTGTGTCGGTTTTTTTGTTGCATGAAGTGACGGTAACTCGTCTAATTACCTTTGGTAAATAGATCGCCCGACAATTTGGCGCCCGCTTTAAGCCCTTTTTTTGCGAACCAACCCTGATTCATTTCCAGAACAAATCGGACCGGTCTTTTAGAGCAATGGGAGTCCAGAGTCTGTGGTTTCATGTCCTCCAGATTCACGATCGTGCCATCGTCGGCGATAAAGGCGGCGGTCAGTGCAAGGATCGTGTTCTTCATCCAGAAACATTGTTGGCTGGAGTTTTGGAAAATGAACATCATGCCCTCATGCTGAGGCATTTCCTTGCGAAACATCAGTCCGACCGCATGCTGCTCGGGGCTGACAGCTAACTGCGTGTCAATTTGGTGTATGCCGACGGTCAGTAGATTTCGTGGCAAATTGGTTTGTGGCTGATCCTGTGCGTGGGCCAACCCTACTAAAAGTGTTGTACTAATCAACACAACACCGACACTGTTATTCATAAACATATTGTGGCTTAAACCCGAAAATGCTCGCCTCACCGGAATTTCGGGCGAGGCGACTGATTTGCGGCTTACCGCTTAAGGTTTCGCTTTCAGCTTCTTGGCGGTGTGTTTCTTTGCATGTTTGGTGGCTTTACGTACTTTTGCCTTTTCCTTTTTCACTACTTTGGCTGGTGCTGCAGGCGCTGCAATCGGCGCAACAGCAGGTGCTGCCGGAACCGTTGAAACACTGGTCTGGGCAAAAGCGCCAACGGACAATAGGCTTGCGAATAACCCAGTGAGAAGCTTGTTCATTTGATTTTCCTCAATAAAAGATGACGTAGTATGCATTGGCGTAATCGCGCCGAGATTACTTTTCCAAAGCGTGATCCTAATCGTAGAAACTGACAGACTTGCGTAATTTTTTGCGACTAAAATTCGGGCCACTTCCGCAAAGCACCCACTCAGGTCTTTCTCAGGTAAATCCGATCCCTACTACTCACGGAGACGTTTTCCCATGTATCAACACATCAAAGTTCCCACCGAAGGTCAAAAAATCACTGTCAATGCAGACATGTCATTGAATGTGCCCGATCAGCCAGTGATTCCCTACATCGAAGGCGATGGCACGGGGTTTGACATCACACCCGTCATGTTGAAGGTGGTGGATGCTGCCGTGGCAAAGGCGTACGGTGGCAAGAAGAAAATTCATTGGATGGAAGTGTTTGCAGGCGAAAAGTCGACCAAGGTGTATGGCCCCGATGTTTGGTTGCCTGAAGAGACTTTGCAAGCTTTGCGCGAGTATGTTGTGTCTGTCAAAGGCCCTCTGACTACGCCTGTAGGCGGAGGCATTCGCTCCCTAAACGTTGCCTTGCGTCAGGAACTGGATTTATACGTTTGTCTGCGTCCCATTCAGTATTTCGAAGGGGTGCCTAGCCCGGTCAAAGAGCCGCACAAGACCAACATGGTGATCTTCCGCGAAAACTCGGAAGATATCTACGCTGGAATTGAGTTTGAAGCCGAGTCCGATAAGGCAAAAAAAGTGATCAAGTTTCTGCAGGAAGAAATGGGCGTTACGAAGATCCGTTTCCCTGGAACTTCTGGCATTGGCATTAAGCCCGTATCACGCGAAGGCACGGAACGTCTGGTTCGCAAGGCCATTCAGTATGCGATTGACAATGACAAGCCTAGCGTGACCATCGTTCACAAGGGCAACATTATGAAGTACACCGAGGGCGGCTTTCGTGATTGGGCTTATGGTCTGGCGCAGAAAGAATTTGGCGCGGAACTCATCGACGGCGGACCCTGGTGCAAATTCAAGAACCCTAAGTCAGGCAAGGAAATTGTGGTCAAAGACAGCATTGCTGACGCATTCTTGCAGCAAATCCTGTTGCGCCCGGCTGAGTACAGCGTGATTGCGACACTGAATCTGAATGGTGACTACATTTCTGATGCGCTGGCGGCGCAAGTGGGCGGTATCGGCATTGCTCCTGGGGCCAATCTGTCTGATTCGGTGGCCTGCTTTGAAGCAACCCACGGGACGGCTCCGAAGTATGCTGGAAAGGACTATGTCAACCCCGGTTCTGAGATTCTTTCTGCTGAAATGATGTTGCGCCACATGGGATGGTTCGAGGCAGCAGACCTGATCATCAGTTCCATGAAGAAGTCTATTCAGAGCAAGAAAGTCACATACGACTTTGCTCGTCTGATGGATGGAGCAACCCAAGTAAGTTGCTCGGGTTTCGGTCAAGTGATGATCGCCAATATGTAATTGCTAGCGGGGCGGCGTTCGCGCTGCCGTGCTGCAAAGCAGAATGCCGCCAAGGCCCTCATTGCCTTCGGCGGCTTTTTTTCGTGCCTTTGACTTGAATGCAGCCAATGTGGCTCCAATTCGGTCAGGCGACGCAAGGCTATCTTGTGATCGATAGAATTAGTCCATGGCGACCCAAAATCCGTTTACTCCACCGCTTCCCCCTGCGACTCTTCCTGATAGCGATGAGGGTGGTTCCGTTGTTTTGGAGCGGCGCACCCAGCGGGTAGAGCCACCCCAGATGTACCAAGTGGTCATGCTGAACGACGACTACACGCCGATGGAGTTTGTGGTGGTGGTGATTCAGGAGTTTTTTGGGAAGGACATGGAGGCCGCGACGCAAATCATGCTCAAGATCCACCTGGATGGAAAGGGGGTCTGTGGTGTGTATTCAAAGGACGTTGCTGCGACCAAGGTAGATCAGGTCCTCGAAGCTGCCCATAAGGCGGGCCACCCACTGAAATGCATCAGTGAGCCGGTAGATTTTTAGCATGTTGTCGCCAGTTACCCATTGAATGGCTGGAAACGGTTTACAGTTAATCATTAACGCAATGCACAAGGATTCAACATGATTGCCCAAGAATTGGAAGTCAGCCTGCACATGGCGTTTGTCGAGGCGCGCCAGCAGCGGCATGAGTTCATTACGGTAGAGCACCTATTGCTTGCGTTGCTGGATAACCCCAGCGCCGCAGAAGTATTACGGGCGTGTTCGGCCAACATTGACGATCTGCGCAAGTCCCTATCGAATTTCATCAAGGACAATACCCCACAGGTGGCTGGCGGAGACGACGTGGATACCCAACCCACACTCGGGTTTCAACGTGTCATCCAGCGCGCCATCATGCACGTTCAGTCTACGGGAAGCGGTAAGAAGGAAGTGACCGGGGCAAACGTCTTGGTTGCTATTTTTGGAGAGAAAGACTCGCACGCTGTCTACTACCTGCATCAGCAAGGCGTGACCCGTCTGGATGTCGTTAACTTCATTGCCCATGGGATCAAGAAGAACGAACCTCCAGAGGTTGCCAAAACCAATGAGAATCCCGCTGAGAGCGACGAGGGAGGTAATGACAAGAATGAAAAAGCATCACCCTTGGAGCAGTACACGCTGAATCTGAATCAACTTGCCAAAGAGGGCAAGATTGACCCCTTGATTGGTCGCGAGTACGAGGTGGAGCGGGTCATCCAGATTCTGTGTCGAAGGCGCAAGAACAATCCGCTGCTGGTTGGTGAAGCAGGTGTCGGGAAGACTGCTATCGCCGAGGGCTTGGCTTGGCGAATTACGCAGAAGGAGGTGCCGGAAATTTTGTCCGAAGCCATCGTGTATTCGCTGGACATGGGGGCTTTGCTGGCCGGTACCAAGTACCGAGGGGATTTCGAGCAACGCCTCAAAGGAGTGCTTAAGGCGCTCAAGGATAGGCCCAACGCTGTGCTGTTCATTGACGAGATTCACACCCTTATCGGCGCAGGTGCGGCCTCGGGTGGAACACTAGATGCATCTAATCTGCTCAAGCCAGGCTTGAGTTCCGGGGCGCTGAAATGCATCGGTGCCACAACCTTTACTGAGTACCGCGGCATTTTCGAGAAAGATGCAGCCCTTTCCCGTCGCTTTCAGAAAGTCGATGTGGTTGAGCCGACGATTGAGCAGACCGTGGATATTCTCAAAGGACTCAAGTCCCGCTTTGAAGAACACCACAATGTCAAGTACGCGCTGGCCGCACTGCAGGCTGCAGCGGAACTGAGCGCAAAGTACATCAACGATCGGCATTTGCCGGACAAAGCGATTGATGTGATTGACGAGGCGGGTGCTGCCCAGCGCATCCTGCCCCCCAGCAAGCGTAAGAAAACCATTAGCAAAACCGAAGTGGAAGAGATTGTGGCCAAGATTGCCCGCATTCCTCCTGCCAATGTTTCCAATGATGATCGAGGCAAACTCAAGACCCTTGAGCGTGATCTGAAGAACGTGGTATTTGGGCAGGACAAGGCAATTGATGTCCTGGCCTCCGCCGTGAAGATGGCGCGATCAGGTCTGGGCAAGGGAGACAAACCGATTGGCTCCTTTCTCTTCAGCGGGCCTACCGGCGTTGGCAAGACCGAGGCGGCCAAACAGCTGGCCTACATCATGGGCATTGAACTGATTCGCTTTGACATGAGCGAGTACATGGAGCGCCACGCAGTCAGTCGCCTGATCGGAGCGCCCCCTGGCTACGTGGGCTTTGATCAGGGTGGATTACTCACGGAAGCCATCACCAAGAAGCCGCACGCCGTGCTGCTGCTCGATGAGATCGAGAAGGCGCACCCCGACATCTTCAATGTTTTGCTACAGGTTATGGACCATGGTTCGCTCACGGACAACAATGGTCGCAAGGCAGACTTTCGTAACATTATCATCATCATGACGACCAATGCGGGCGCAGAGACCATGAATAAGGCCTCCATCGGATTTACCAATCCTCGCGAATCAGGTGATGAGATGGCTGACATCAAGCGCATGTTCACTCCGGAATTTCGCAATCGACTTGATGCATTGGTCAGTTTTAAGGCACTTGATGAAAATGTGATTCTGAGGGTTGTAGACAAGTTCCTGTTGCAACTGGAAACCCAATTGGCCGAGAAAAAAGTGGATGTCACTTTCACCGACAAATTGCGCAAGCACCTTGGCAAGAAGGGTTTTGATCCTCTCATGGGGGCTCGTCCGATGCAACGTCTGATTCAGGACACGATCCGCCGCGCGTTGGCCGATGAGCTGTTGTTTGGACGTTTGATTGATGGAGGCAGACTTACGGTGGATCTGGATGACAGGGATGAGTCCAAGACCGATGTATTGCTCGACATCCAGCCGTTGCCCGAGAAGAAGGGCAAGGCCAAACCGGAAGAGGCAACTGCGGGATAGCGTAGTGTAAGGGTTGCACTCGGCGACTGGGTCTGCACGAATGGATCCAAGCTATAGCGCCTGATCGTTCGAACTGGGAGTTTCCATGAGGTCAGTAACGCTTCTTTCGCTGGCGGCGTTGCTCGTTGGTTGTGCGACTGCGCCGCCAG
>Ga0194060_10003146_pt1 | contig 11712 bp, 7 predicted proteins | sample SepL225m_MetaG_FD_163427 | JGI IMG/M metagenome (GOLD analysis project Ga0194060, IMG submission 163427) | Anoxic zone freshwater microbial communities from boreal shield lake in IISD Experimental Lakes Area, Ontario, Canada - Sep2016-L222-5m | ecosystem: Environmental > Aquatic > Freshwater >... | reverse complement strand
AATTTGTCCATCCATAATTACCAATGGACTTCCACTACCATCAAAATTGGTTCCTCCTCTTAAAATAATTGAAGGAAGTGAACCCGGACGACCGGTTGCTGTAGAAACACGCAAACCAGGTATGGTTCCTGCCAACGCTTGTGCTGGATTAGCACGCACGCCTGATTCTAAAAACTTTTTATCTAGCTTAGATACAGAGGATGTTAATTTCGACCTCCTTATTGTACCATAACCAACCACTACTACTTCCCCTAAATTTGAGGCATCTGTTTTCATAGATACAGACAAACTTGCAGAAGCATCAACAGTAACTTCTTGTGAAGTATAGCCTATAAATGAAAAAACTAATACATCACCTTTTGATGCTGTAATAGTAAAATCTCCATTAATAGTAGTTTGAGTACCAGTTGTTTTACCCTTCAACATAACACTAACACCTGAAATAGGCTTTGCATCTTCGTCGGACAAAACTCTACCAGATACTTTTTTAGTTTGCGCCATTGCTGTTGCAAACAGAAAAAAGCAACTTGCTAATAGCAATGATTTTAATTTTGGTAAATTCATAAAAGATATTTAATATTTACATTATTATGTATGACATAATAAAGGTAATTGGATAAAAAGAATTTAACAAAACTTTTTTATTCACATTGTTTTGAAGGTTTTTTGGGGTTGAATGAACCGTATTAAATAAAACTACCTTGTGTAAGGAATTTTCTAAAACGGGGTGTTTCTCTGTATTTTTGTATTAATTTATATTGAAAGGATGAAAATAGAAGATATTAAAGATGCTTTTGATTCGATAGAAAATACTAGTCTAGTTGATAAAGTAGAGGCTAAACTGGTGCAATTATTACAACAACAGAAACTTAAAGTTGGAGATTCTATTCCCACTGAATTAGAATTAACCGAAAAATTGGGGGTTAGTCGTACCGTTATTCGAGAAGCATTGCTTCGGTTAAGAATGATGGGATTAATTGAATCTAAAAAGAAAAAAGGGTCTGTTATTACTAGTCCAGACCTGTTTATTAATATGAGTAAGAGTATGAATCCACATATTCTATCTCCAGAAACCCTAAGAGAAGTATTCGAAATTAGACTTGTGCTTGAAATTGGGATGGCAGATTTACTTTTTTTTAGAATTACAAAAGAAGATATTGCTGAATTAAGGCAGATTGTAGAAAACGAGCCTCCCACTACCCAAGATTATTTGTTTAATGTAGAACATGAAATTGCTTTTCATGGAAAATTGTACAAAATCACTAGAAATGCTACTCTTAAGAAGTTTCAAAAAATGCTTTTGCCCGTTTTTGATTATGTGCACAATAGTGGCCTACTAAAAAAGCAAACCTCATTAAAATCATTCTTATCGCACAAAGGATTGGTTGATATACTTGAATTTGGCACCCCTGAGTTATTTAGAAATGGTATGAGAGATCATTTAGAAAACCATTTTACCAGATTGTTCGACGTCTCTTAATAATAATTTTAACTAATCCTCTTTTTCGTACAAATATTAGACAATATTGAATTAAATTCCTGTAATTTGAGTGGACTTATTTTGTAACAAACCCGCTACACATAAAACTGTAATTACATATGGAACAGTATGGAAAGATCTTGCTAATTGTTATGCCTGTTTTTTTTAGTTTAATTCTACTAGAAAAATTGTTTGGCTGGTACAAAGCAAAAGAGCAAGTACTTCAAATGGATATGATTAGTAGCCTAAGTTCAGCGATGAGTATGATTACTAAAAATGTGTTAGGATTGAGTATTACTATTATTAGTTATGGTTGGATAGAAAGTAAAATTGCACTTACTCATATTCATTTAACTTGGTTAACTTATGTAATTGCTTTTGTTGTATTGGATTTTTCGCATTATTGGATTCATAGAATAGAACACAAAATTAATTTTTTCTGGAATAGCCATATCGTACACCATAGTAGCGAAGAATTTAATTTAGCTTGTGCTGTTCGACAACCTATTTCTTCTTTTGTAAAAATATTTTCATTCTTTATGATTCCCGCGGCATTATTAGGAATCTCTCCAGTAGTAATTGCCACCATTACACCCATTCATTTTTTTGCACAATTCTGGTACCATACAAGGTTTATTAACCGAATGGGATTTTTAGAATATATTATTGTTACTCCATCGCATCACCGCGTGCACCATGCATTTAACGAAGAATACCTCGATAAAAATTTGGGGCAGATATTTATTATATGGGATAGATTTTTTGGAACTTTCCAAGAAGAACTACCAGAAGTAACACCTATCTATGGCATTACTAGACCTATGCGAACATGGAATCCTTTCAAAATCAACTTCGTTCACATGTGGTTGTTAATTACAGATGCTTGGCGTGCAAATAGCATTAAAGACAAACTACGTATTTGGTTTATGCCAACAGGTTGGAGACCAGCAGATGTAGTAGAAAAATATCCTGTTTATAAAATTGACGACATTCATAATTTTGATAAATATGATACAAAAAATTCAACCCTAATTTCAATTTTAACATGGATTCAACTAATGATGCTTTTTGCATTTGTCAGTTATTTTTTAGGCCACCTAGCAACAATTGGTAGCCCTAATATATTTATTTATGGTGGATTTATTTTTATTTACATCTATGCACTAACTGATTTTATGGATGGCAATAAATCTTCTTTAATTTGGGAATTTTTAAAAGCGGCAACTGGTATTGCAATTCTTATTTATCTAGGAGATTGGTTTGGAACATCTAATGCTTATCCTCAATTGAGCAATATATTATTGGCCTATTTTACTATATCTGTTATTGTAACGGGATGGTTAGTTTATAAAAAAGAACCAACATTAATTATCAACTAATTATCCATTTAAATGCTTGCATTTAATAATTAATTTACTAATCAAGCATGCGCCTTTATTTATTATGATTGAATTCGTTGCCCACTTACATCCAGTTATAGTGCATTTGCCTATTGGCATTTTGTTGTTTGGTGCGATCTTAATGGTTTACCAACATTTTAGTTCAATTAATTTAAAGGATGCTATTTCATTGTCTTTTTTACTAGGCAGCATGAGTGCTATAGCAGCCTGTGTTGCTGGTTGGTTACTGTCTTTATCTGGCGAATATGATGCTGCATTAATATTTAAACACCAATGGACAGGAATTGCAACCGCTATTTTGGGATGCCTTGTATATTTGTTTCAACAATACCGAAAACTGCTAGTAATTCTTCTGATTGTTTTAATAACCATTACCGGACATTTTGGAGCCACTATCACACACGGCGAAAACTATTTATTTAACACTAGTAAAAAAACAAGTTTAAATAAACAGGATACCATTAAAAATCAACCAAAAGAAATTACCAGTATTGTTACCAATGGAAAAGACTCTATTAAAATAGTAAAGTATAATATTTATGAAAATGAAATTGCGCCAATATTAAAAACAAAGTGTTACGATTGCCACTCTGCAGTAAAACAAAAAAACTTATTACGATTAGACACTGAAGCTTTTATAAAAAAAGGCGGCAAATCTGGACTTATTTTATTAGCAGGTAATATTTTAAAAAGTCCACTCTATACTAATTTAGTATTGCCAATTGAAGATGATAAACATATGCCTCCAAAGGGCAAACACCAACTAAACAGCAATGAAATAAATAGTATTCAACAATGGATATTATCGGGTGCATCATTTAATGACCGCATTGACACACTATCTAATAATAAAAAAAAATCTGCACCACATTTAGATACTGTGTTTAATAATAAAGAAACTTTACTGAATAATACATCAGTTAATAATAAAGTTTCAGTTGAAGCGACTAGTACAAACCTTCCTCTTGCAATCAGCAGTTCTACAATAGAAGCTTTTAAAAATCAAAATATCATCTTATCAAATTTACAAGAAGGATCACCATTTGTGATGGCGAATTTTGTGAATGTAATTCCATTCGAAAATAGCAGCTTATTGGCTTTACAAAAAATTGAAAAGCAATTGGTGATATTAAAGTTGAGCAACTTACCAATTAAAGATGCCGATATTAAACTACTAGTTGGTTTATCAAATATCAAAAAAATGAATTTAGAAAATACGGCCATTACCAATGACTGCCTACCCTATTTAAAAGACTTACCAGCTTTAGAACAATTGAATCTTTATGGAACAAATATTACTGATGAAGGATTAAAACAATTGGCTTCTTTTAAAAACTTATCAGTAATTTATTTATGGAAAACAAAGGTCACCGAAAATGGTATTGAACAGTTTAAAAAAGAAAGACCCAATGTGACCATTGAAATGGGTGATTTTAAATTTCAAAAGAAATGAAAAAATATTATTTATTTATAGGATTCGTTTTGCTAATCTTAGCATTTACCACTATTCCAAAATTGCCAGAAGACGTAAACAAGGAGTACCTTAAACTACCTGCTATTATTGATTATAATGAACTTGTAAAACCTATTTTATCTGATAAATGTTTTTCTTGCCATGGACCCGATAAGGCAAAACAAAAAGCAGGTTTAAGATTAGACCTTGTTGCATCTGCTTATGGCCCTTTACCTGAGAGTCCGGGTAAGGTGGCTATTTATCCTGGTAATTTAAATAGAAGTGAATTATTTCGCCGCATCATATCTACAGACCCTACCTATTTAATGCCTGTTCCTAAATCGCATTTGAGTTTGAGTGCTAAAGAAAAAGCAATACTCATTAAATGGATTGAAAATGGCGCTGTGTATAAACCGCATTGGGCATTTGTTGCGCCAGAAAAAAAAGCAATCCCAACTATTAATAATTTTCAAGTAAACAATCCTATAGACAATTTTATTATCAATCGTTTACAATTAGAAGATTTAAAACCTAGTGCCACTGCATCCAAAGAGATTTTATTAAGGCGCTTATCCTTAGACTTAACAGGATTGCCTCCTACCATAAAAGAAATAAATGCATTTTTAAATGACACAAGTAAAAACGCATACGAGAAACAAGTAGACCGATTATTAAGTTCACAACATTATGGCGAAAAAATGGCCACACAGTGGTTAGACTTAGCTCGATTTGCAGACTCTTATGGATATACTGTTGACAGAACAAGAGATATGTCGGTATATAGAGACTGGGTCATTCGTTCGTTTAATGAAAACATGTCTTACAAAAATTTTGTGCATTATCAATTAGCCGGAGATTTAATGCCCAATCCTACTAAAGACATGATTATTGCCACCGCCTTTAATAGAAACCATCCGCAAAATATGGAAGGTGGCATTATAGAAGAAGAATTTCAAACAGAATATGTAATGGATAGGGCCAATACATTTGGCGAAGCTTTTTTATCTATTTCGGTAGGATGTGCAAGATGTCATGACCATAAATTCGATCCTGTATCTCAAGAAAATTATTATCAATTAAATAGTTTTTTTAATAATGTTAGAGAAGCAGGTCAAATATCATGGAATGACGATATGCCCACACCCACTTTAATGCTACCTAACCAAAATCAAGAAAAAACAATTGCGTATATAAAAAACTTAATCAAGGAAAAAGAAAAAGATTTACAAGAAGCTTATAAAAATTCATTATCAGGTTTTAACGATTGGTTACAAAACGAAAAATATACATCCATTTCAAGCAAAAGCATACCAAGCAATAATTTACAAGGCTATTATACATTTGAAGATTCCTTAAAAAACTTAGTTAACAATAGTAAAACAGCCCTTTTAAAACGTGATGGCAATTCTAAAAGCGAAGCTATTATTTTTGAAAAGAATACATCAGGCCAGTGTTTGGTTTTAAATGGAGATAGCTATTTAGATTTAAAAGAAATAGGCATATTTAGAAAATCAGATCCTTTTAGTATTGGGGTTTGGGTGAATATTCCTAAAGAATTAAAAGAGGGCGTTATTTTTCATAAAAGCAATGCAGAAAGATTATACAATTTTAAAGGATACAATGTTTATTTAAAAAATAATAAGTTAGAAATAACAATGGCACATACAGCGCCATCTAATGCCATTACAAAAATTGCTACAACAGAAGTCCCACGTAATAAATGGATACAACTCACGCTTACATACGATGGCTCTTCCACAGCTAATGGATATAATTTATATATCGACGGAAGCCCAATAGTAATGGAAACTATCATTGATCAACTTTATAAAGACATCCTCTTTTTTTCGAAAGACGAACCTGCTTTACAGTTTGGTGGTTGGAACAGGGGATTAGGATTTAAAGGCGGTAAGATTGACGACATAGTAGTATACAATAGAGCGTTAACCAATTTTGAAATAAAAGTATTGGCTAAAAAAACGAATTGGGATCTTATCACACAGAAAACAAAAAATCAATTAAGCACAGAAGATATTGAAATTTTAAAAGACTATTATGCTGCCGTAATTGACGCAAATATAATTACTGCCAAACAGGCACTACAATTACAAAGAAAAATATTTTCAGATTCCACAGAGCATATTAAAGAATTAATGGTCATGCAAGAAATGCCAAAGCCAAAGAAAACTTTTATATTAACTCGAGGACAATATGATGCACCAAGCAAAGAAGTATTTCCAAATACGCCTGAAAAAATATTACCCTTTTCTAGTACGCTTCCAAAAAATAGATATGGCCTAGCGCAGTGGCTTACCGACAATCGCAATCCATTAACAGCAAGAGTAGTTGTAAATCATTTGTGGCAAAATTTCTTTGGAATGGGATTGGTTAAAACTGCCGAGGATTTTGGCAACCAAGGAGAAATGCCTAGTCATTTAGATTTATTGGATTGGTTAGCCATTGAAATGAGCGCATCTGATTGGAACGTAAAAAAAATAAATAAATTAATTGTCATGTCGGCCACTTACCAACAAGATTCAAGGGCAAGTGCTGCATTAAAAGAAAAAGATCCTGAAAACAGATTACTCGCTAGAGGACCTGCCACAAGACTAAGTGCTGAAATGATTCGAGATAACGCGCTAATGGCAAGCGGCTTGCTAAATAAAGCCATTGGCGGAAAGAGTATCTACCCTTATCAACCAGAAGGTCTTTGGGATATTAATGGCACTAAATATGTACAAGACACTAGCAATGAAATTTACCGACGTAGTTTATACATCGTACTAAAAAGAACAGTACCCAATCCAACACTCGCCAATTTTGATGGGCCTTCTAGGGCTTCATGTGTCGTAAGAAGACAATCTACGAACACCCCTTTACAAGCATTGGTAACTTTAAATGACCCTACTTTTATTGAAGCAGCAAAAGTAATTGGCGAATCTATGAGCCAACAGAAAGATACCGCCACTGCTATTACAAATGCTTACAGACAGCTTACAGGACTAACACCAAATGCAAAAGAAATTTTACTATTAACCAACTTGCAAATAAATGAATACAATAAGTTCAAAGCGAATCCTACAAAAACAAAAGGGTGGTTAAAAACAGGTTTGTATAAAATTAATACCTCATTAGATGCCTGTTGGGTAGCTGCAAATACAGTAGTAGCAAGTACTATTTTAAATTCAGATGCAAGCATTACTAAAAGATAAGTTTATGTTAGAGGATAAAAATTTTAAAATGCATCTCCAAGAATTAGATGCTTTAAATAAAAAAATAGAGCGACGGAAATTTTTAAAAAGTACGGCTGGTGGTTTAGGTGCTATGGCATTAGGATCTTTATTAAGTAGTAGTATATCAACCAAATCATTTGAAGAACAAATTTTAGCTGCATTACCAACCATAGCACCCAAAGCAAAACGTGTGGTGTATTTATTTATGAGTGGTGGCCCTTCTCAATTCGAAACATTTGATTATAAACCAGGCTTAATTAACATGCAAGGTCAAGGCCTACCAGACTCTGTACGAAACGGTCAACGCTTAACAGGCATGAGTGCCAATCAAGCGCAATTACCTATTGCATCTTCTTTTGCGAATTTTAAACAATACGGAAAATCAAATACTTGGGTAAGTGATTTACTACCCTATACTGCACAAGTGGTGGATGAGTTATGTATTATTAAATCGATGTTTACCGAACAAATTAACCACGATCCTGCACTAACTTTTTTTCAAACTGGTCATCAATTGCCAGGCAGACCTTCCATTGGTTCTTGGCTCAGTTATGGATTAGGTTCAGAAAATAAAAACCTACCAGCGTTTATTGTATTGGTATCAAAAAATGCAGCCAGAGACCAACCCTTGTATGCTAGATTATGGGGCAATGGATTTTTACCCTCTCAACACCAAGGTGTACAATTTAGATCGGGCAATGACCCTGTTTTATTTTTAAATAATCCAGAAGGTTATGATGGAAAAGACAGAAAAGAAATGTTAGATTATTTATCTCAATTAAATAATTTACAAAATGATGTATGGGGCGATCCAGAAGTAAATGCGCGTATGTCTCAATATGAACTAGCATTTAGAATGCAAACCTCGGTACCCGATGTAATGGATACATCAAAAGAATCAGATGAAGTTTTTGAATTGTACGGACCTGATAGTAGAGAGAAAGGAACTTTTGCAGCGAATTGTATTTTGGCTCGTAAATTATTAGAAAAAGATGTTCGCTTTGTACAATTATATCACCAAGGTTGGGACCATCATGGATCTTTGCCATCAGGAATGAAACAACAATGTAAACAAACCGATCAAGCATCAGCCGCATTAATCATGGATTTAAAAAGAAGGGGCATGCTCGATGATACATTAGTTATATGGGGTGGAGAATTTGGACGAACTGTTTATTCTCAAGGTAAATTAGAAAAAGATAATTATGGAAGAGACCATCATCCACGTTGTTTTACTATGTGGATGGCTGGAGCAGGTGTTAAGCCTGGCACAACATACGGACAAACTGACGACTTCAGTTATAATATAGTAAAGAACCCTGTACACGTGCATGATTTTCAAGCAACCTTATTGCATATCATGGGTATTAATCACGAGCAACTCATCTATAAATATCAAGGCCGTCGATTTAGATTAACTGATGTATCAGGCAATGTGATAAATGATATATTGGCTTAAATAAATAATTAAAACTTCTTAAACAATTTCACCAACTTATTACTTATCAATTCATATCCTTTATCTGAAGGATGTAATCCATCGAAAGTGATATTAGACGCTTCAACAGGATAAGGATATTCGTCTGTTGCAGGATTAAACGGACGATCAATAAATTGTGGATAGGGATAATTGATATAATTACCAGATGCTGAATCTTTTAATCGTTTAAAGTTTACCAAGTGTTGGTGATCCATTCCCTTAGCATGGTATAAGTCCACTACAGCAGATTTTTCATATTTGGCAATTGAAACAATTGCATCTGCAAATTTTTCAAGTTCTTGACCATTCTTTGCTCTATAAGATCCAGTTGCATTATTTTTAAAATTACTAATGTAAACAAAATCAACACGCTGCATTGGAGTGATGAAAATAATTTTTGCGTTTGCATTTAAGCTATGCAATTTATTTACAATGGTTCTAAATGCGCCATTTACAGTTGCATTACCCGTATTGTTTTCATAATCGCTGAAACTGCCAAGTGGCTTAGCTCCCCACCAATCATTGGTTCCTAAAAATATGGTATACACATCTGCTTTAGTAATTCCTAACTTGTCAATCTCTGTAGCTATTCTAATAGCCGTCCAACCATTATGGCCTTGGTTTATATAATGAATATTCGACAATTGCTCCACTACCCTTGTCATATAACCTTTGGTAATTCTATTGCCCGTTTCGTTTTGGTGCTCATTTAAATAGGTAATAGAATCTCCAATGGCTACCCATGAAATTTCTTTGGGTGTAAAAGAAAATTGAATGGCAATAAGCAGAACTAGTAAAAATGTTTTTTTCATTTTATGATTTGATAAGTGAAATTAGCATTTAAGTCTCCGAAAAAAAATAATTATCTTATGTATTTAAACATGCTATTTTAAACATCTTTACAACCTAAAAAATATTTTCTTCCGATATAAAAAATAACAAATCCCCCATTCAATAGCAAAAACAACCAAACAGGAAATAATAGATATAGCAGGTAAAATAAGCGTTGTAAAACTAAGCAAGCCGCCCACTAACAAACTGATATAACGATTTAACCAACCACCAAGTAGTTCAAAAAATAAATAAATAAAAATTGAATTCAATCCTATTACATCAAAAAAGAAAACAGATTTATGCTGTTTGATATCAACAAAATAATAGCAAGCTGCAAAAGCTAACAAGCACCAGCCCAATGATACCAAGGTAAAGGAACTTGTAGCAATTCGTTTAATGATAGGATTTATTTGAAGGAGATCAAGCGCATAACCAACTAGTAATACTGAAATTGCCCAAATTAAAATTGTTTTTATTTTATTATTCGCATTAGACAATAATAGTTTTCCTAATAAAGCACCCGCTATTGTGTGAACAGAAGTTGGTATACAATTAATAGCAACCCATCCGCCCCTACTTGTTTTATGCATCAATAAAGTATCAATATAATTTCCAAAATTATGGTGATTAGTAAAGCCTTGGTCGAAGCTAGGAATACTACTGAAACGAAATAATAAATCGGTAATAGTTAATAATACTACACAGAATATTATTTGGTATTTAGTGGGCCATTGAACAATAAAATAAGCCACTAACAATGTAACAGACAATTGCGTTAACACGTCCCATAATTCAAAACTTAAACCAGTTTCGTGCACTGCATACAAAAGCACTCCCCAAAAAAACAACCAGCCAGATCTTTTGAATATTTTTTTTGTAATCGTTAATTGACTAACTCCTTTTTCTTTCAGTTTGTTTACAGAAAAAACCATAGCAGTTCCTGCAATAAACATAAATCCTGGTTGGATTAAATCCCAAAAGCGCAAACCATTCCAAGGATGGTGTTTAAATTGTATGAAAAAAGATTCTAAAAAACCGCCTTTAGAATTTAGATATAATACATTAAACAAACCAGTGCTTTCAATAGTTAAAAGAACCATAATAAAACCGCGCATAAAATCTAGCGATAATAGTCGTTTGTTTAAATCTTCGGAACTTAATTGAGTGGGCATATATTTTTATTTTGGCAAGAACATATTTACTTTTCGATGCATGGTATAGAATTGAATATTTTTTCCATCAATAACTACAATACCACTTGATTGATTGTTTCCTATAATAGGATTGTTGGCATATTTTTTCCAATGAATTAAATCGGCAGATACTGCAATATTCGTTGACCATTCGTGCCAATCTTTAAATGCAGTTGCATGATAATAGCCATAGTAAAGCCCTTTATATTTAATTACTTGATCCATTGCATTGCCATACTGGTCGTATGTTTCAGGCCCCATGGTAATAATAGGTTCATCTTGCAAATTGGTCCAAGCTGTATGATCTGTTGATGTAGCGAGCCAAATGCCTTTATCGTCTCTTTCATAAAATAAATACCAAATACCTTTTTCAATATAAACAGTGGGTGTACCAAAAGCCCCTTTTGCAATGGGGCTGCCATTTTTTTGTCGGATATCTAGTGGCCCTTTTTCATCCCAATGAATTTTATCGGTTGATGTAAGTAAATGCGCCGTATCGCCTTGACCTTCTGCAAACATGTAATAAGTGTTAGCAGATTTTACTACATACATATCTTCTACCCAATCATTTTCATGAATGGTATTTTTAGAATAACGATTCCAATTAATGCCGTCTGTAGAAGTTGCATAACCTAAAAA